>Ga0081455_10002800_pt1 | contig 20533 bp, 20 predicted proteins | sample TabmetS3T2R1_FD_70207 | JGI IMG/M metagenome (GOLD analysis project Ga0081455, IMG submission 70207) | Tabebuia heterophylla rhizosphere microbial communities from the University of Puerto Rico - S3T2R1 | ecosystem: Host-associated > Plants > Roots > Rhizosphere ...
CATCCAGCGTTCGTGCATTCGCAGAAAGCGAGCCGCTGGCGATCGAGCAGATGCGGTTCATCCAACTGTACTTTTCCGAACTCGTCTCGAAGTAAGGCGTGGTGCGGAAATAGTAGGCTGTCGGGTCAACGATCTCGCCTCGATAAAGGCGGTCCATAACTTCTTTCGGGCCATGGCGAAGTCCCTTCCAGGCCGTGTAGATCTGATGCTTGTCGTCGGTCTCGAGGGTCAACCGCACGTCGACCTCCATCACGTCGTCGCGGCGGATCAGAGACCAGCCGCCACCACCCGGCAACACCTGGCCCTTGAGCATCGGACCTTCGAAGCTGCCGCCGTCAAAATGAAAAATGCGTCGGCGGCCATAGGGAGTGTCGCCAAGAACGGATACTTGAATTTTGAGGGCGATCGTGAACAGAAACCTGGTGTTGATCTCCGGCATGGAGGACCTCGTGATGACGGGTTGCCATGAGCACAGACGTCTTAGCGCTTGTCGTTATCCTTCGCGATCCGCCCGAGATAATCCGACTTGCTGTATTGCATGTGGTCGACGCAGAGCTGGGCGAAGGCCCAGCTGTCGCGGCCCCTTAACAGCTCGATCATCAATTCATGCTGCCGGCGCGATTGTGCGAGCCCTTCCGTGTCGGCGAGGTTCTTCGCGCGCATCGGCAGCGTGATGTTCATGTAGTCCTGCAGCGAGCGCACGAGATAAGGATTGCCGCAGGCCGAGAACAGCGCGACATGGAAGGCGTCGTTGGCCTCATGGATGCCGCGCAGATCCTGCGCGTCGGCCTTCTCGCAATAGCGGCGCTGCAATTCGCTGAGCTGTTCGATCAGGGCCTGTGGCGCGGGCAGGGGGATCATCAGCGCGGCCTGCCGCGTCAGCATCTCCCGCACCTCATAGATCTGGCGCACTTCCTCGGCGGAATAGAACCGCACGGTGGCGCCGATGTTCTTCTCGCGCAGCACGATGCCTTGCCGCTCGAGCTGGAAAAGGGCTTGGCGCACAAAATGCCGGCTCGCGCCATAGCGGCCCATCAGCGAGTCCTCGACCAGCCGCGAGCCCGGCGCGAAGCGGCCGAAGATGATGTCTTCCTCCAGCCGGCGGATCACTTCCGCCTGCTCCTCCTCGCGCGAGAGCGCGGAGCTTTCCTGCGATGCGGCTTGCGCGGTCATGCCGGGAAATCAGCACGCTGCCCGGGGCATTGTCAATAATGGAGGGCATTTTGCCGCTGCTGAGCGCCAATCCTACAATAGATTATCGAGCATTGACAATAATTCCGCGGACTCCTTTAGTGGGTGGCCAAAAGCAAGGAAAAAGAGATGACCGACGGGCTTCGCAAGGGATTGGCAAGCTATGGCGATGCCGGCTTCTCGCTGTTCCTGCGCAAGGCCTTCATCAAGGCGATGGGCTATTCCGACGACGCGCTGGACCGCCCGATCGTCGGCATCACCAATACCTACAGCGACTACAATCCCTGCCACGGCAACGTGCCGCAGATCCTGGAGGCGGTGAAACGCGGCGTGATGCTGTCGGGCGCGATGCCCTTTGTGTTTCCGACCATCTCCATCGCCGAAAGTTTCTCGCATCCGACCTCGATGTATGTCCGCAACCTGATGGCGATGGACACGGAGGAGATGATCCGCGCCCAGCCGATGGATGCGGTGGTGGTGATCGGCGGCTGCGACAAAACGCTGCCAGCGCAGATCATGGCCGCGATCAGCGCGGACTTGCCGACCGTCGTCATTCCCGTCGGCCCGATGGTGGTCGGCCATCACAAGGGCGAGGTGCTGGGCGCCTGCACCGATTGCCGGCGGCTGTGGGCGAAATACCGCGCCGGCGAAATCGACGACAACGAGATCGAAGCCGTCAACGGCCGGCTTGCGCCATCTGTCGGCACCTGCATGGTGATGGGCACCGCCAGCACCATGGCCTGCATCACCGAGGCGCTCGGCCTATCGCTGCCGATGAGCGCGACCATCCCCGCGCCGCATGCCGAGCGTTTCCGCTCGGCGGAGGCGAGCGGCCGGGTAGCGGCCACGATGGCGAAAGCAAAGGGGCCGAAGCCCAGCGAGGTCCTGAGCCCGTCATCTTTCCGCAATGCGCAGGTGGTGCTGCAGGCCATCGGCGGTTCGACCAACGGGCTGATCCATCTCACCGCGATCGCGCATCGCACCAGATACAAGATCGATCTCGATAGCTTCGACAAGCTCGGCCGCGAGGTGCCGGTGCTGGTCGACCTGAAGCCGTCCGGCGATCACTACATGGAGCATTTTCATCATGCCGGTGGCGTGCCAAAGCTGATGAAGCAGCTCGGCGATCTCATTGATCTCGATGCAAAAACCATCACCGGGGCGACTTTGCGTGAAGTCGTAGCAGACGCGGAGGAAGTGCCGGGGCAGGATGCGATCCGCGCCAAGGGCAATCCGATCAAGCCGGAAGGCGCGCTGGCCATCCTGCACGGCAATCTCGCCCCGCGCGGAGCGGTCATCAAGCAGTCGGCGGCGAGTCCCAAACTGCTGCAGCACACCGGCCGCGCGGTCGTGTTCGAGTCCGTGGAAGACATGACGCTGCGGGTCGATGATCCGAACCTTGAAGTCAGCGCCGATGACGTGTTGGTGCTGCGCAATGCGGGGCCGAAGGGCGCGCCGGGCATGCCGGAGGCTGGCTACCTGCCGATCCCGAAAAAACTCGCGCGCTCTGGCGTGAAGGACATGGTGCGCATTTCCGATGCGCGCATGAGCGGCACCGCCTTCGGCACCATCGTGCTGCACATCACGCCGGAATCCGCCATCGGCGGTCCGCTGGCGCTGGTCAAGAACGGCGACATGATCCGCCTCGATGTCGAGAAGCGCCGTATCGACCTCCTGGTTGACGAGGCCGAACTGAAAAAGCGCCACGCCGCGCTCGCGCCGGCAAAGACGCCGGATTGGGCGAAGCGCGGCTACGCCTGGCTCTTCAACGAAACCATTTTGCAGGCCGATGAAGGCTGCGATTTCGATTTCATGCGCGAGAACGGGAAGGGGTAAGTTCGACTAATTATCGATAATGACACCAAATAATACCGTAAGATGCCCCTCCTTGGAACGGCGTGCCCGGTTTTATTGACAATCCAGCGGAACTGATGGGATGATCGTCAAAAATCAGTGGAGGGGAGGCATATGCGATTTCAGCACAGGATTTTCCGTGCGGCATTGGCCGCGACCGCGGCGCTGTGGGCCGCCACCGCCGGCGCACAGGACGCGAAGCACTACCGCTTCGCGCACGACCAGCAGCTCAACTCGGGCTACAGCATCGCCTACGACATCTTCTCGGCGAAGCTGAAAGAGCTCTCCAAGGGCACCATGCTGGTCGACCAGTATCCAGGCGCGCAACTCGGCCAGGAGCCGCAGATCCTGCAGCTCGTACGCTCCGGCGACATCGATTTCGCCATTGTTTCTTCCGCCAATACCTCGACCATCTCGCCGCAGGCCGGCGTGATGTCGCTGCATTTCCTGTTCCGCAACGAAGACCATATCGTCAAGGCGCTCGGCGATCAGAAGGTGTTCGAGGCGATCCGCGACATGATCGACGACACCACGCAAGGGATCCACGCGATCGGGATCGGCACGCAGGGCTTCCGCCACCTGTACGGCAAGAAGGAAGTCCGCAAGGTCGACGACATCAAGAATTACAAGGTGCGCGTCCAGGCCACTGCCACCGAGGACACCATGTTCGCCGCCTACGGCTCGCAGACCGTGCACATGCCGTTCGGCAGCGTCTACACCTCGCTGCAGACCGGCGTGGTCGATTTCGGCGAGAACGCCGTCAACGTCTATCTCATCAACCGCCACTATGAGGTGGCGCCGACCCTGTCGATGAGTGAGCACGAGGCCAACAACGCCATCGTGTGGATCAGCGACAAGCTGTGGCAGAACCTTTCTGCTGAGCAGAAGCAGTGGGTGACCGCGGCGGCGCAGGATGTCAGTCAGCAGGAACCGAAGCGCGCTTTCGAGCTTGAGAAGACCGCAGCCGGCAAGCTGGAGAAGATGGGGGTCAAGATCGTCCGGGACGTCGACAAGCCCGGCTTCCAGAAGATCGCCGATCCCTATCTCGACAAGCTTGCCAAGGATCTCGGCCCGCACGCCGAGAAGATCAAGAATCTGATCCGCGGGATCAATTAGGGCAAACGCATCTTGGGTCGTCCCGGCGCAAATCGGGACCCATGCTCCGTGTCGAATGTGCTGGGCACGAACGGCGCGCCACCTTCATGAATGACGCCGGTGGGTATGGGTCCCGGTTTGCGCCCGGACAGCGACGAGGACGACGGGGACGGGAATGGCCGGCAACAATCTGGTGCTGCAACGGCAGCGTCATCTGAAGTGGCGGGCGCTCGACCGGCTCGAGCTCGTGCTGATGATCATCTGCGGCGCGCTGTGCTTCGGCTTCTCGCTCTCGGTGACCGCCGACATCGTTACCCGCGTCATCGGCTATCCCTGGCTATGGCTGCAGGAAGTCACATCCACTTTGTTCATCTACGCCATCTTCATCGGGACTGCGGTCGCCACCCGCCGCAACGATCACCTTTATCTCACCGCGATCTCGGAATCGATGCATGGCACCAGCCGCGTGATCGTAGAGATCATTATTCGTCTCGTCGTGCTCGGCGTCGCGTTCTGCCTGATCTGGTACGGCTACATCAATTATCTGCGCGGCTTTGGCAGCTTCCGCCTGCCTTCGGGCACGCCGATCGCCTCGCTCTACGCCATCATCCCGATTTCCGGCGTCTTGATCGCGCTGTTCACCATCGAGCAGCTCGTTAACGGCCTGCGCAACGGCTTCGACCATCCCGAGCCGCCGGAGGATGACGGCGCCATCCCGATGGTCGAGGGCACGCGGGACGGAGCGCGGCCGTGAGCGCACCCGTCATCCTCGTCCTGATGTCGGCGAGCTTCCTGTTCTTCGGCTATCTCGGCGTGCCCGTGCCGTTTTCGCTGATGGCGGGCGTCTTCATCGGCGCGCTGTTGTCCGACGTCGCGATCGCCGCGATCATGCAGAAGATCTTCGATGGCGTAGATACCGAGGCGCTGCTGGCGATTCCGTTCTTCCTCTTGGTCGGCGAGCTCATGAGCTCGGCCAATGTCGTGCAACGCATCGCCAATCTCTCGATCTCGCTGGTCGGGCATATCAGGGGCGGGCTGTCACAGGTCGTTGTCGTCTTCTCGATGTTCTTTTCGGAAATGTCGGGCTCGACCACCGCTGACGTCGCTGTGATGACGCGTGCGCTGGGCGGGCCGATGAAGCGGGAAGGCTACGAGCCCGCCTTCATCGCCGCCATCATCGCGGCCGCCTCGACCATCGCCGCGCTGGTGCCGCCGAGCATCACCGCGGTGATCTATGGCGCCGTCGGCAATGTCTCGATCGCGGGCCTGTTCATGGCCGGCGTCGTGCCGGGCCTGATGATCGGCTTCGGGCTGATGATCTTCTGCTATTTCTTCGGCCCGGTCGGCATGCAGAAGCCGCGGGCGCCGCTGAAACAGATCGCGTTTGCGACCGGCGATGCGGCGTTGCCGCTGATGATCCCGGTGATCCTGCTCGGCGGCATCCTGTCCGGCTGGTTCACGCCGACTGAGGCCGGCGTCGTCGCGGTGTGCTGGATCATCCTGGTCGTGATCCCCGCGCTCAACCGCGGCCATATCAAGCGCATCCCCTACGACTTTTGCCTCGCCGGCCTGATCTTCTCGCTGCCGCTGATCACCATTGGCGCGGCCAACGCCTTCGGCTGGATGCTGGCTTACCTGCGCGGCGCGATCTACATCGCCGAATGGATCACCTCGATCGCCGGCAATGACCCGCATCTGATCATGCTGTTGATGGTGCTGCTGTTCACCGTGGTCGGCGATTTCATCGAGCCGGTGCCCACCATCATCATCTTCATGCCGCTGGTGAATGCACTCACCCAAGCCGGCGACATCAACGCCGTGCATATGGGCGTGGTGCTGATCGCCACACTCGCCTTCGGCCTGATCACGCCGCCTTACGGCCTAGTGCTGCTGATGGCCTCGAAATTCATCGGCATCAGTTTTGCGAAAGCTCTGCGCGCGGCGTTGCCGATCTATGTCGTGTTCCTCGTCACCATCACCTTCACCATCTATTTTCCGAAGGTGGTATTGTGGTTGCCCAAGCAGGTGATCCCTGAGTCCGTGGGCTGCTTCAAGTCGCCGTCGGGGACGGGTTATATCTGCCCGCAATAGCAGGGGGGCGCACATGGCGATCATGGCGAAAGCGACTGCCGTTGCGCTGCTCGCGCTGCTCGTTTGGCCGGAAGGAGCCCTTGCTCAGATGAAAGTCTTGATCCCGGGCGGCTTCTCCGGCGCCTACGAAAAGCTGCTGCCGGAATTCGAGCAGAGCAGTGGCATCAAGGTGACGACGGGATCGGGAGCGTCTCAGGGCGACGGACCGCAAACCATCGGCGCGCAGCTCGCCCGTGGAGAGAAGGCCGACGTGGTGATCCTCTCGCGGGAAGGCCTCGACGGCCTGATCGCTGCAAACCGGATCGCCGCCGGTACCGACATGGACCTTGCGCAGGTCGGGATTGGCGTGGCCGTGCGCGCGGGGTCCGCGAAGCCGGATGTAAGCACGGTCGAGGCGATCAAGCAGGCGCTTCTTAAAGCCAAGGTGGTCGCGGTGCCCGCAAGTACGTCGGGCATCTGGCTGGTGAAAAATCTGTTTCCCCGGCTCGGCATCGCCGAGACGATCAACGTCAAGGTGACGCCGCGCGGCGCGGGCGCGACTGCGATGCTGGCTGCGGGAGAGGCCGACCTCGCCGTACTGCCGGTCAGCGAAATCCTGCACGACAAAGGCGTCGAGCTGGCCGGCGTGTTTCCGCCGGAGATCCAGTTCATTCAGACTTTTTCGGCCGCGGTGGTGGCGGGCTCGAACGAGATGCAAGCTGCCAGACGATTGATCGAATTTCTGTCTTCGCCGCGCGCGGCCGAGGCCATCAGAAGCAGCGGACTGGAGCCGCGCGCTCCAAAATAACAACCGTCAGCCGACCTCTACGACAGTCCAGCTATCGTCCATCAGCATAAAGCGGAACGGCCTGCCGTGACCGTTCTTGAAGAATTTGCCGGTCAGCCGCTGCGCCATCGATTGCATCACCGCGTCATGGCAGACGAACAGGATCTCGTCCTGCGGATGGCGGTCGAGCCATTGGTTGACGCTGGCCAGCGCGCGCGAGGCGACGTCGGCCCATGGTTCGGAATCCGCAGGCAGCATATCGACCAGCCCCTGCGCGCTGCTTGCGCCATGCTGCACCATCAGCTGACGGACCGGCCGTCCTTCAAAGCTGCCGAAATCGAGCTCGATCAGCCCATGATCGAGCGTGACGGTTTTGGACGCAATGCTGGCAATGATCTCGGCAGTCTGAATCGCGCGGAGCAGGGGGCTGGAGACGACGTGTCCGAGCGCGACTGTGCGCAATTTCTCGGCTGCCGCATGCGCCTGCGCGATGCCGTCATCGTTCAAGGGATTGTCAGTACGGCCCTGAAAGAGGCCCTGCCGGTTCCAGTCGGTCGCGCCATGGCGCAGGCAGATGAACGAGCGCGATGGTAGCACAAGAGCGCTCATTTCGACTTGCTGGTGAATTTCTTCACCGCCACACGGAAGTCTTCGGTGTGCATGCAGTCGATGATCTTCTCTTCCTCGGCATCGAGCTGCGCCTTGGTCGGCGTGGTCGCAGCCTGATAGAGCAGCGCCTTGGTGGCGCCGATGGCAGCCGGCGGATTGCGCGCCAGCCGCTCGGCGAATTTTTTCGTTTCCGCCTTCAGCTCCGCCGCCGGAACCACCTTGGCAACGAGGCCCCAGTCGTAGGCCTGCTGCGCGGTAAAACTGTCTTCGGCCAGAAAAATCTGGAACGCGCGGCGCACGCCAACCGTGCCGACCATGCCGACGGTGCTGCCACCATCGGGCGAAACGCCGATCTTGGCATAGGCCGGCGTGAATTTCGCGTCCTCCGCCGCGATGCAGAGATCGGTGACGAAGGCGAGCCCCATGCCGGCGCCGGCCGCCGAGCCGTGTACGCTGGAGACCACGATCTTCGGCATCCGCCGCACCGTCTCGATGAAGGCGTGATAGTGCTTCAAGAGTTCGCCGACCACGGGCGCGATGGTATCGGCTTCCGCGGCAGCGCCAATGGTCTGCAGATCGCCGCCCGCGGAAAAGGCGCGGCCTTCGCCCTGGATCACCAGCACTTTTATCGCATCATTGCCCTCGACCTCGGCGCCGAGCTGTTCGAGCTTCTGCGCAATCGTGAGGTTCACCGAGTTGAAGGCCTCCGGCCGGTTCAGCGTGATGGTGGCGATCGGGCCGTCGATCGAAAGCAGTGCGGCATCAGAGGTTGTCGACATCTGAAAAGGTCCCGTGTCGGAAGTTTGCGGGCATTTTGGTCCGGGAAGGGGCAGGTGACAATCCCGGCGAAGTCTGCAAGAACCCATCGCGGGGCAGGGCAAGCGCTTGCGCTGCCTCAAGCCGTAATGCCAGAAATGCCGCTATCCTGCGGGTCGCCCGGGGATAAAGCGGGCAAAGCACCGAAATCGGCAAAGAGGAGACGACATGGGTGGTTCCTGTGCCCTTTCGATCGGGCTTGGCCGATGACGGGATCCGTTGTCGTCGCCGGCGCGGGACATGCCGGCTTCCAGCTCGCGATGTCGCTGCGGCAAAACGGCTTTGCCGAGCGCATCCTGCTCGTCAATGACGAGGGCCATCTGCCCTATCAGCGGCCGCCGCTGTCGAAGGCTTATCTCAAGGGCACCGGCGGCCCGGAGAGCCTGAGCTTCCGTCCCGAAAAATTCTTTCACGACCAGAAGGTCGAGCTGATTGTCGATCGCGGCACGGCCATCGACCGCGCTGCGCGCAAGCTCACGCTCGCCTCGGGCAGTTCGCTCGACTACAGCCACCTCGTCCTTGCGACCGGCGCGCGCAACCGCCTGCTCGACCTTCCCAACGCCAACCTCGAAGATGTGCGCTATCTGCGCACGCTTGACGAGAGCCAGACGCTGCGCGAACGCATGACCGATCATCACCATGTCGTCGTGATCGGCGCCGGCTTCATCGGTCTGGAATTCGCCGCGACCGCGCGGGCCAAGGGGCTCGAGGTCGACGTGGTCGAGCTCGCCGCGCGCGTGATGGGGCGTGCGGTGACGGCGGAAATCTCCGAGTTCTTCCAGCTTCGCCATACCGCCGCGGGCGTGCGCATCCATCTCGGCGTGCAGGTCACCAGCATCGAGAGCGACGGCAAGAAAGTCACCGGCGTCAGCCTCAGCGACGGCCGCCACATCCCGGCCGATCTCATCGTGGTCGGCGTCGGCGTGCTGCCCAATGTCGAGCTCGCGGCGCAGGCCGGGCTTCCCGTGGCGTCCGGCATCATCGTCAACGATCATCTGCTGACGGCCGACCCCGACATCTCGGCGATCGGCGACTGCGCGCTCTATGCCAGCCCGCGCTTCGGCGGCTCGTTGCGGCTGGAGTCCGTGCAGAACGCCACCGATCACGCCCGCTGCGTGGCGGCGCGCCTGACCGGCAAGGACGAGGTCTATGACGGGCTGCCCTGGTTCTGGAGCGACCAGGGGCCCGACAAGCTGCAGATCGCAGGACTCACCACCGGCTACGACCACGTCGTGGTGCGCGGGAATCGCGAGCAGGGGCAGTTCTCGGCCTTCTGCTACAAGGGCAGCCAGCTCGTCGGCATCGAATCCGTCAACCGCGCCGGCGATCACATGTTCGGACGGCGGCTGCTCGGCGCCCATGGTTCGATCACGGCGGAGCAGGCGGGTGATCCCGGCTTCGATCTGAAGAGCGCGCTGGGTTAGGAAGCCACGCGGGCGAACCATCCGCGCACTTTTTCCGCAAGGCTGCGGCGCGGACTGTCGGCCGGATCGGTCGCGTGGGTTTCGCCACCTGGTTCGACCCCCATGCGCGCGGTCTCGATTTCTTCGAGCGGCTCGACGGCAGCCATCTCGCCTGACGGGCTCGTGCGCTCGTCCGCCTCCGGCACCGGACCGGACTCGGTCGGCTGCGGCACCGGTTCAGTCGACAATGGCGCAATTGGCACGGACTCCGGCACGACCACGGCGGCTCGGCTCTTCCGCGCCGCTGGCACGCCGGCGGCCGGCTCCTTTGTAGCGGTCGCTTTGGCCTTGAGCCGCCGCGCGTAAGCGCTGATCGCGAGCGGGCCGACTGCTTCCAGGAAGACGCGCTCGTGACCGCGCGACAATCGTTCGACCGCGTCGTTGAGCGGCAGCCAGTCGACCGCGCGAATGTCGCTCGTCAGCGCGCGGGTCGGCTCGCCGCTCGCTTCCATGCTCCAGTAGTGCACGACCTTGGATCGGCCGCTGGACTCGTAGACAAGCGTGCCCAGAAATTCGCGCACGATCACGTTGTGCCCGGTTTCTTCCAGCACTTCGCGCCTGGCGGCCGCACGCGGCGTTTCGCCCGGATCGAGCTTGCCCTTCGGCAGCACCCATTCGTCGCGCTTGCGCAGGCGCACGACCGCGACGCGCAACGGCTGGTCCCGGCGCAGCACGATGCCTCCCGCTGCCAGCACTTGCACTCTTGCCACTTTCAATTCCCACGCAATTCGACGCTTCGGGATGCTCTATAATAAAGCAGAGCGTGGCGTGCCACCACAAAATCGAAATGAGGTGAGGAATCCGGACGATGGCAGTTAGCGATCCGCTGTGAGAATTCTCCTCACCTCATCCGCCGTCGGCATCGAGGGCGCTGCGCCCATCCGCTGCACGCAGATTGATGCCGCCGTGTTGGCATAGTTGAGCGCATCGCGGATCGGCTTGCCGTCCGCCAGCTGCGCGGCCAGCGCGCCGACGAAGCAATCGCCGGCGCCAGTGGTGTCGACGGCCTTGACGTTGCGGCCGGGAATGAGCATGGCTTCACCGCCGACCAGCGCCAGCACGCCGCGGCGGCCGAGCGTGATGCAGATGGCTCTCGCCTTGCCGCGGAGCGGCCGCGTGGCTTCGATGAAATAAGCGGGCTCGTCGTTTTCGCTCAGCTCCGCGCCCGTGAGGACGCCGAGCTCGGTTTCGTTGAGCACGAGAATATCGACGAGGCCGAGCAGTTCGGGGCTCACCGCACGCGCCGGCGCGGGATTGAGGATGGTGGTCGCGCCGCCGGCACGGGCGCGCTGGAAGAACGCCGTGACCGCCGGCAGCGGAATTTCGAACTGGCTGACGGCGACGTCGCCGCTCGCGAGCGAAGCGGCAGCCACGTCGGCCGCGTCCACATGCGCATTCGCGCCGGGAATGACGACGATGGTGTTGTCCGAATTGGCGACCGTGATGATCGCAGTGCCGGTGTGGACGCCGGGGGTTTCCTTGACCGAGCCGAGATCGACCGACTGCGCCGCAAGGAACGTCCGCAGCTCCTTGCCAAAGGTGTCCTCGCCCAGCCGCCCGATCAGCGTCGTCAGCACGCCCTGCTTGGCCGCCGCCACCGCCTGGTTGGCGCCCTTGCCGCCCGGGAAGTACAGCACTTCCTTGCCCGCGACGGTCTCGCCGACTTTCGGATGACGCTCCGCAGTTGCCACCACATCCATGTTGATGCTGCCGGCAACGAAAACCCGCCCCATTTCTGCTCCCGGAAACGCCTAGTCCCAAAATTCCTTCTTGCGCCCGATCTGAAACTCCCGTTTCACGGCGTCGATGTCGGCAGCTGTCGGCAATCCCGCTTCGTTGCCGAGCCTCTGGATTTTATAGGTCGAGGCGGCGCGCGCAAACTCGAAATGATGCTGCCAGTCTTTTTCGGGGTGGGCGAGATAGGAATAGACATAGGCGCCGTGGAAGACGTCGCCGGCGCCGTTGGTGTCGATGACGCGATGGCGCGGGATCGGCAGCGCCGGCAGGCGCTTCACCGCGCCTTTCTCGTCATACCAGAGCAGGCCATGCTCGCCCATGGTGACGCCGCCGATGCGGCAGCCGCGGCTCTTCAGATAAGGGATCATGGCATCCGGCGTCATGTCCATCTGCTCGCACAACCGCTCGGCGACGATCGCGACATCGATGAATTCCAAGAGTTCATTCGTGTTGCTGCGCAAGCCGCCGCCGTCGAGCGAGGTCAGGATGCCGGCCTCGCGGCACAGCTTTGCGTAATGCATCGCGGCGTCGGGCTGATGGCCATCGACATGCAGTATGCGGCACCCCGCCAGGTTCAGGATCGGGAAGGGGTGGATGTGATGGTCGTCGCGGCAACGCACGATGGCACGCTTGCCGTCCTTCGGCATGATGAAGGAGAGCGAGGACGTTTTGACTTTGCGCGGATGCAGCGAGATACCGTATTTCGTCGCCATGTCCTGAAACATCCGCCCGAGCCAGTCATTGGCGACGGTCGCGATCAAATCAGGCTCGATGCCGAGCTTGGAGCAGCAGAACGCCGCGGTGACCGCGTTACCGCCGAACGACACCGCATAGTCGGAGGCAACGTGCTTCTCGTCGCCAACAGGCATGTGGTCGGTGATGAAGGTGACGTCGATATAGGTCTGTCCGATGAAGAGAGCCTGCATTCGTCTTCCATGGGCTGAGGGTGGACCCGCCCGGCGCCAATACATTAGCACCGCTTATCGAAGATGATCGCTGAAAAAATTCGCATCCTGCCGCCTTTGTCTATTGAGATGGGCATGCGGGCAGACTACGACCATCCCAAGGCATCGCAAGCATGCATAACGCCGGGACTGCCGCTTTGGTTTCCGGCCGCGTCAAACGGGGAGGCGACGATGACGGTCTATTCTGGCCCGGTATTCGAGATGGCGGTCAACCAGTTCAACGTCATCGCCAACCACCTTGAAATCCCCATGGACGAGCGCGACCGCATCCTGATGCCGAAGCGGGCGATCACGGTGTCCTGCCCGATCCACCGCGACGACGGCACGATCACGGTGTTCGAGGGCTATCGTGTACAGCATCACCTCACCATGGGGCCGACCAAGGGCGGCACGCGCTTTGCGCCGTCGGTCGACATCGGCGAAGTGGGGGCGCTCGCGATCTGGATGAGCTGGAAATGTGCCCTGGCCGGCTTGCCTTACGGCGGCGCCAAGGGCGGGGTGAATGTCGATCTCTCGAAACTTTCCAAGCGCGAGCTGGAGGCGCTGTCGCGCCGCTACATGCAGGAGATGATACCCTTTGTCGGCCCCCACACCGACGTGATGGCGCCTGATATGGGCACCAACGAGCAGGTGATGGCCTGGTTCATGGACACTTATTCGATGTATCAGGGCCAGACCGTCACCGAGATCGTCACCGGCAAGCCGGTCTCGTCAGGCGGCACGCTCGGCCGGCGCGAGGCCACGGGGCGCGGCGTTGCGCATCTCTCCAAGCGGGTGATGAAGGAATTGAACATCGGCCCGCACCAGGCGAGCGCTGTGGTCCAGGGCTTTGGCAATGTCGGCTCCTATGCGGCGCTGGAGCTGCATCATTATGGACTGAAGATCACGGCGATCAGCGATCACACCGGCGCGCTCTACGACGACAAAGGCCTGGATATTCCCGCGCTGATGCGCCACGCGGCCACGCATGGCAGCATCGCCGGCTTCTCCAACCAGCTCGCCTTCGATCCCGCGCAGGTCCTCGCCTTGCCCTGCACCGTGCTGGTGCCGGCGGCGATGGAGCGCGTGATCGACGCCAAGACTGCGGAGAATTTGAAATGCCGCATCCTGGCCGAAGGCGCCAACGGCCCGACCACGCCGGAAGCCGACCTCGTGCTCGACAAACGCCGCGACGAGATTTTCGTGATCCCCGACATCCTCTGTAATTCCGGCGGCGTCGTGGTCAGCTATTTCGAATGGGTGCAGGATCTGCAGCAATTGTTCTGGGAGGAAGAGGAAGTGACGCGGCGCGAATACCAGCTGCTCGATCGCGCCTTCGACCAGATGCTGCTGCGCGCCAACACCGACAAGATCCCGCATCGCACGGCAGCGATGGCGATCGGCGTCGAGAAGGTCCGCGCCGCCAAGAACACGCGAGGCCTGTTTCCGTGATCACCGGTCTCGACCACGTCGTCGTTGTCACATCAGACATCGAAGCGGGCGCATCGACCTACCAGACATTGCTCGGCCGCGCGCCATCGTGGCGCTGCAAGGGCGATGGCATCTCGCGCGCACTGTTCACCCTCGACAACATGACGGTGGAATTGGTGGCGCCCGACGGCGAGAGCGAGGGCGCTAGCCGCATCCGCGCTGTGCTGGCGGAGCAGGGCGAGGGACTGGCAAGCCTGTGCTTTCGCACCAGCGACATTGCGAAGATGCACCGCCGCCTCGACCGCCTGACGCTCAAGCCTGAGCCGATCGCCGAGGTCGAAAGTCGCGACGATGCCAGCAGCGCGACGCTGTCATGGAAGCGAACGCGCACCGCGACCGACGCCACGCACGGCGTGCGGCTGTTCTTCCTCGAGCTCGTCAGCGAACGCCCGCGCTCGGCGCCTACGGCGGAAGCGCCGATCACGTCGATGGATCACGTGGTGGTCGCAACATCAGATCCCGAACGCGCAGCGGCGCTGTACGGGGCACGGCTCGGGCTCGACATGGCGCTCGACCGTTCGCACCCCGAATGGGGAAGGCTGATGTTCTTCCGCTGCGGCGACCTCATCGTCGAGGTGGCGCATCGGCCCGGCAAGGAAGCAACATCAGGGCCGGACAGGCTGCACGGCATCAGCTGGCGCGTTGCCAATGTCGACGCGACCCGCGCGCGCTTGGCCGCCGCCGGCCTCGACGTCTCCGAAGTGCGCATCGGCCGCAGGCCCGGCACGCGCGTCATGACGGTGAAGAGCGGCACCTGCGGCGTGCCGACATTGCTGATCGAGAAGACCGCCAAGGCGGACTAGGGCGCGTAGACTCGTTGACGCGCAGGCGAGCCGGTGAATGTTCGTTTCCTGGAGCAACGCGGACGCTCACGCCTGGTGGAGAATTTCCGCTTTGACTCCAAGCGGACATCGGTCAGTCGCTTGCTCCAAATGACGCCCTATCCAAGAGGCTTTCAGTCATTTTGCTGACGCAATTTCTGTCTTAGCCGGTGAGAACCAAGAACACTGTGCGAGGACCACCCAGGTTCCCACAACGGTTCCGCCACCGGAATTGGCACGAATCCGCAAAAAATTGGCGCAAGTTCGCTAACGCCCTCCGCGTTAGCGCGACCATGTTTTGCGGCATCGGGAACCGAACGAACAAAAAAATCAGCAAGGAGTTATGATGTTGTTTCGCTCGAGCGCCGCAACTTGCGGCGCCGCAATTGTGCTTGCCGTTTCTGTTACCGTTGCTCGAAGTGAAATCGAAACAGTTCATTCAAGCGCCGTCGTCAATGAGGCTTCCGGGGATGCGGTCGTAGGCGCAGCATCTACGTACAATCCGTTCCGGCCCGGATGGCGGGAGGGCGGCCCGAACACAGCCTCCGGCGAGCGCTATGATCCCTCTGTCTGGGCGGCCGCCATCAAGACGGGTTTGCGTCAGAAATTTGGTGGGGTCCAATACGGCGCGAGGCCGAAGTATGCCCTCGTTGAGGCTGTCGGCAAGAAGGTCATCGTCAAGATAAATGACGTGGGGCCACTAACGCCTGGCCGCATCATTGACCTCAATGAGCGGACGATGCGGCATTTCGATCCAAGCCTGCAGCTCGGGGTGATTTATGGGGTAAGCGTTAGGCCGCTTGCCGGCGACTACTGGATCCCCGGACCTGTTGGCTGAACATCGCACGCGAAAGGTAGAGCACGGCACCTCGCGCGTCCTCGTCGTCCTCTACCTGTCGTTCTATCCGCAAGATCGCTTCAGCCCTCAGCGGATATGCGCCTTGCGCCCAGCGGTCACTTTCCGATTGCGTCCAGGAATCGCTGACGCCAACGCGCTTCGAAACTGTCGGAACCGTCCGGCATGGATGCCTGAGCATCCAGGAAATTGTAGCGAGCTGCGGGGAGGATTGGTTCTTGCTCGGGATCATCCGCTTGTGCCGCTTGAGCGGGCGACCAGTGCAGCAATGATTTCGACAGCATTGGCTGGCCCTCGTACCAGCACTTGCGACCATCAATGAGCCGATAGGACCAATACGACCGCGCATTCGGCGGCCGTTCTGTGCTGCATTGCCTCGCCTGTGCGGCCACTGCCGAAGGAAGGACAACGGGACAAACTCCAGCAATGCAAATGGCAAGAGCTAGCTGCTGAAATCTTATCATCGAACCCCGACGCAAGAGCTGAAACAAAAAATGCTTGTTTACAGCAGCTTAGATGGCAAAATGGGCCCGAATTTAGGCAGTTTTCCACAGGTTATGCACAGGGAAGTGCACTCTATATCCACCGCCAGCGATGGGGGCGATGGAATGAAAGAGGCCGCGAACGGAGGCGACCTGCTGGCCTGTAATCTTGGCCTGCCTGAGTGGAGCGTTGTGCCGTTAGCAGAGATCGCAATCGGTCTCCTTGTTGCTCCGGCTCCCTCGAACAAGGCGCTTCGTGCCGATAAATGTGGCACGCTTGCCGGCTTCAGATTCCCAGCGCGATCAAGCCGGCACAAGCCACAACGAGGCTGACCACGATCACCGCAAGGAAGCTGGAAGATGCGAAATCTTCGCGCATGAGAAAAATCCTGCCACGCATCAGGCAAAACTGGACGGCATTTCGCGTACCGTTTGCCGATGAATCACGTGCTACTAGAGCACGGCATTGTTTCAGGCTCTCTTCGTGGAACGAGGAATTCGACTTCGTGGGAACCTAAAGTTGCCGGACAACAGGGAGGCGCCCAACAACAAAGGAACTTCAGGCCGTGGTTCGGACGCGGCCGCCGATCCAGACTGCGGCATTCACGCCTCGGCCATCCTCGCGAACACGCGTTGCATTAGATTGGGGTCGCGATAAACGCTCCGCGGCTTCAATAGATGTTGGACTTCCATGGTCAGCCGGTGAACGGCCGGATCTTCGGCAGCGAGCCGGGTCAGGGCGATGCCGAATCTGAGCATGGTCTCAAAGTCCGCCGGACGCTGCCCTCGCGTATCGGGAAACACGAAATCAAGCATGGCCACCGACCACGGCGTCTCGATCAATGCCTGCATCTCGGAGAAGAAGGTCGGCGCCAGCCCGGCGATGGGATCGCTGGTTTGCCCCGGTCTTTCGAGCAGCCGCTTGAGCAAGCTCGCCTCCAGCGCAGCCACGCTCATGCCTTGCCCGTAGACCGGATTAAAGCGGCAGATGGCGTCGCCGATGGGAAGAAGGCCGCGGGGGAAGCCGTCGAGCCGCTCGAAATGGCGCCGCACGCTCTCCGGGAAGCCGTATCGCGCGACCCCGTCCAAGCGCTTGCTGTGCCTGATCGCATTGTAGATCGTCTGCGTCCGGAGTGACTGGGCGAAAGCCAGGAATCCCTCCGCATCGCTCGGCAACACGTCACCGTGGTGCCCGACGGTCACCATCCAGCGATTGCCCTCAAGCGGCAACATCAGGGCACCACTGCTATCCCGGGGCGCCTCGCCGAAGGTCATGACGCCTTTCCAGTCGGTCGGAGCGTCGTTCGGGATGGCAAATATGCATGTGGCATAGCTGAGATCGATCCCGATCGTGGTCTCCTCGGGCAGTGGTCGCCCGATCGACTGCAGCAGAGCGAGAGTGAGGGCACCGCGTCCGGAGGCATCGACGACGAGGTCCGCCGCCATCGTCTCGCTAGCGCCGTCATCGTCCTCGTAACGCACACCGGTGACCATCGCTGCATTCGGCGACGCCAAAATTTCCTTGACCCGGCAGCGCTGGCGCAGCGTGACGTTTGCGAGGCCTTCCACCCGCCGTCGCACGGTGCGCTCAATTGCTGGCCGTGACGCCGCGTAACCGGACCAGCCGAGATCGCGTTGCGGGAAGGGATCGTAACCTGGGCGTTCGACGCGAATATCCAGGCCCGCCCTGAGCGGCACCGCTCCCGCCCGCGCCAGATCCTGCTCGAACCCCGGGAAAAGCTCGCTGAGGGCGCGCTGGCCACTAAGCAGCAGCCCATGCACGTGTCGCGCCTGGGGTGTGCCGGCCCTATGGGTGGGCTCCGAGGGCAGCGTATCGCGCTCCAGAACAACGACGTGATCGAAGCCGTGGGCGAGCGCCCCGGCAGCGGTGAGCCCAGCCATTCCAGCGCCGATCACGAGCGCTTGCTTGCCGATCATAGTTGACGCCATCGTCACCTCTCAGCTTCGTGCTCCCCACGCGGGATCATGACCCGTATTTCACCAAATGCCGACCACGATCAAAGCGAAAGGATGAGGGCCGACATGCAGAGAATACCCGCCGGGACGGCATACCAATCGGACGCATTCATGCTTCACCTCACGATCGGTCAGTCTCAAGCAGGATAATCCGATCATCTCGGCGGAGGTTGTGAGCTGGTTAACAATCCCGGCGCTTTAGCAGCGACAATTCTAGTCCTCGATGGTTGTGCGGGATCGCTGCGGGCAGCGATTTCTCAATCCGGGAGAGCCGTGTTACACCTACGTCATCGCCCACCACCGAGCGACTGATTTTGGCCAAGAGAAAGCGAGTTTTGCGATGGCAGCGCGACCCTGAGGGCATGCGGCTGCGCATCCTGGAGGCCGCCAAGCAGGAATTTTCCGCCCACGGGATCGGCGGCGCGCGGGTCGACCGCATTGCGCAGAAGGCCGGCGCCAACAAGCGCATGCTCTATTATCACGTCGGCAACAAGGAAGACCTCTATCTCGCAGTGCTCGAAGGCGCCTACGAGAAGATCCGCGCCGAGGAGCGCGAACTTGACCTCGAGCATCTTGCGCCCCCCGAAGCGATCGAGCGGCTGATCGACTTCACCTGGAACTATTTTATCCGCAACCCCGAGTTCCTGGCGCTGCTCAACACCGAGAATCTCGCGAAGGCGAAGCACCTCAAGCGCTCCACCAAGGTGAAATCGATGCATTCGCCTTTCGTGGAGATGATCCGCGACGTGGTGCGGCGCGGCGTTGCGAGCGGCGATTTCCGCGTCGCGGTCGATCCGGTGCAGCTCTATATTTCCATCGCCGCGCTCGGCTTCTTCTATCTCTCCAACAGCGCCACGCTGAGCACGATCTTCGGCCGCGACCTCTTGGCAAAGGAGGCGAGGGACGAGCGCCTCGCGCACATGGTTGCGCTAGTGCTGGCGGCGCTGACCGGCAAGTCCACAGCGCTGTTTGCCCGCGAAAAGCCGGCGAAACTGCGCTCTCCGGCACATCATACCGCCTGATCCGACAGCCCTGAGCCCGGAACATTTCGCGGCAATTTGCCATGGCAAGGCGGCTGGACAGTAATTATCCAACGGGTTAATTTGTCGCCGAAAATCACCGGGAAAAGGCGGGGAGTGAGACGTGGCCGAGGCTGATGGCGGAAAGGTCGTGGGTGCCGTGACCAGGCTGCTGAACGCAGCGTGGATCCGCCCGTTCCTGTTCCTGATTTTCATCGTCGTGCTGTGGGATGTGACCATCCGTATCTTCCGGATTCCGGCCTACCAGATCCCGTCGCCCGGCGACGTCCTCGCCGTGCTGAAGACCGAATGGCCGGAATTGCTGCGGCAGTCCTGGCCGACCACCTACGCCACCATCTGCGGCTTCCTGCTGTCGGCTGTGTTCGGCATTCCCGTCGCGATGCTGATCGCGGGCTCGAAGACGGTGGAGAGCTATGTCTATCCGCTACTGGTGTTCTCGCAGTCGGTGCCGAAGATCGCGATCGCGCCGCTGTTCGTGGTCTGGTTCGGCTTCGGTATCATCCCGAAAGTGATCGCGGCGTTCCTGCTTGGCTTCTTCCCCGTCGTGGTCTCCGCGGTGCAGGGCTTCAAGTCTGTTGACCCCGACATGGTCGATCTCGCACGCGCGATGCAGGGCAGCCGCTTTGCCGTGTTCCGCGCGGTGAATTTGCCGCATGCGATGCCGGCGATCTTTGCCGGCTTGAAGGTTTCCGTGACGCTTGCCGTGGTCGGCGCGGTCGTCGGCGAATTCGTCGGCTCCAATTCCGGCATCGGCTACGTCATGCAGCGTTCGATCGGCACCTTCGATTTGCCGACGATGTTCGCCGCACTCGTGATCCTCGCGCTGCTCGGCGTCGTCCTGTTCTGGGTCGTCGACCGCATCGAGCGGCTGGTCATTCCCTGGCACGTCAGCCAGCGCGAAATCATTTTCGCCTCGTGAGGGGCGGGCAACACAAGCGGCGACCAAGCCGCGCAACACCAACCGGGAGAAAGCAACAATGATGAAATTGATTTTGGCGGCCGCAGCGACGCTGGCCTTCACCGCGCAGGCGGCAGCGGCGGACAAGGTCGTGCTGATGCTGAACTGGTACGTCTATGGCGAGCACGCGCCGTTCTATTACGGCAAGGCCAAGGGCATCTTTGCCGCGGAAAATATCGACCTCGAGATCCAGGAAGGCCGCGGCTCGGCCGCGACCACGCAAGCCGTGGCCGCCAAGACCGCCGATTTCGGCTATGTCGACGTGCCCACCATGATGCGCGCCGCGATCAAGGGCGCGCCGGTCGTTGCCACCGGTGTGCTGCTGCAGACGAGCCCGATGTC
>Ga0081455_10002801_pt1 | contig 20526 bp, 17 predicted proteins | sample TabmetS3T2R1_FD_70207 | JGI IMG/M metagenome (GOLD analysis project Ga0081455, IMG submission 70207) | Tabebuia heterophylla rhizosphere microbial communities from the University of Puerto Rico - S3T2R1 | ecosystem: Host-associated > Plants > Roots > Rhizosphere ...
ATTTGGTGCCAGCGGCGGCAACGATCACATCGGTGGCCATCGCCAGGGCAAAGCCTGCCCCCAAGACATAGCCATGGACCGCCGCGATGATGGGCTTCCAGTTGACCGTCTGCCCAATCCCGAGCAGGCCTCCCGCTGGCCGGATGCCTCCTGCAGGGCCACCCAGGCGCTTCAATTCGTCTAGGGGGCGCAATTGACGCTGCCTGACGTCAGCCCCGGAGCAAAAGGCGCGTCCCGCTCCAGAGATGATAAGGACATGCAGATCGTCGTCCTGGTCGAAAGTGCGGTGCGCCTGCAGCAGTTCATCAGCCATAGTGTCATTGTAGGCGTTGAGCACGCGCGGTCGGTTTAGCGTAATGTAGGCAATCGGCCCCTTGGTCTCATACAAGATGGTTTCATAGGACATGCAGTCGTCTCCCTCCATCAAGACCGTAGCTCTTCGCGTACGATCTCGGCCCCAAGGACCATCGCACGCAGTTTGCGGTAGGCAACGTCTCTCGGCAGGAACTTCATGCCACAATCAGGTGCCACCAGCAACCGCTCTGGTGCCACATAGGACAAGGCGGTACGGATGCGCTGCGCTACCACCTCAGGCGTTTCCGGAGTCATATCGTTCAGATTCAGAACACCCAGAATGATGCTCTTGGAGGGCAGAGTTTTTAATATGGAGAGATCCAGTTGTGGCTGAGCCGCCTCGATCGACACCTGCTGCACTGCGGCGTACTCTAGCTCCGGAAGAAAAGAGTAGGCGCTGGGCTTCTGTTTCACCGACGCGGCGTACCCAAAGCAAAGATGCACTGCCGTAGTCCCTTGTACGCCTTCGAGCGCGCGGTTGATGGCCTTGACGGCGTACTGTCGGGCCTGCTCAGAGCGCGCCTGCATCCACGGTTCATCGAGCTGCACCACATCGGCCCCGGCTGCAAACAGCTCGTGGATTTCCTCATTCACGGCTTCGGCGTAGGCCAGAGCCATGCTTTCCTCGTCGCTATAGTAGTCGTTCTGGGCCTGCTGGCTCATGGTGAATGGTCCGGGGATGGTCACCTTGATCCGGCTCTCTGTATGACGGCGCAGAAAGGCGACATCGCGCACCTGCACAGGCCGCGTGCGCCGAATGGGACCGACCACTCTGGGGACAGGGACAGATTGGCCACTCCGCCCCATTGTGGTGCCAGGCGTAGCCGTATCGATGCCGCCCAGGGCCGTGGCGAAGCGATTCGAATAGCTCTCGCGGCGCGCTTCGCCGTCGGTAATCACATCGACCCCTGCCTGCTCCATGGCCCGCACCGCCAGCAGCGTAGCGTCATCCTGGGCCTGCTCTAAGAACTCTTCCGGGATGCGCCACAGCTCGCGTGCCGGGACACGTGGCACCATCCCCCGCCCCAGCGTCTGCCGATCAATCAACCAATCCGGCTGTGGATAGCTGCCCACCACCGTCGTGCACAAGAGTTGTCCCTGCATATCCTGCTCTCCCTAGGCCATAGCCTCCTTGAATCGCCGCAAGGCATTGATGTGCTCCTGCGGTGAGCGCTGCGCACCTCGGTCGGTTCTGACCGAGAGATGGGTGGCTCCCAGCGTCTCCCAGGCCTGCATCTGAGCGCGCCAATCTTGGGGCTCCTGACTGGCCAGGGAGACGCGCCCTTCAATGCCAACAGCCGCTGGGCCACGGCCAGCCTCGCGGGCATAGGTACGCATGCGGGTGAGGGCCTCCTGGCCGGCGTCGCTTGGCGAGAACATGGGAAACCAGCCATCGGCCAGGCGGCCAATGCGACGCAGGGCTGCTTCGGGCGGAATGGGCTGCGCCGACCTGCCGGCCCCGATCCAGATGGGGATGGGGCGCTGCACGGGCAGGGGATTCAAACCGGCGTGGCTGATCTGATGCCACTGTCCCTTGAAATGCACCACCTCCTGCGTCCACAGCGCGCGCAACACGGCAATCTGCTCCTCACACCGTCGTCCACGGTTATGAAAATTCTCGCCCAGGGCCTCGTACTCGACGGGATTCCAGCCAACACCAATCCCCAGACGCAGCCGACCACCGCTGAGCACATCGACTTCTGCCGCCTGCTTGGCCACGAGGGCGGTCTGACGCTGCGGCAGGATGAGGATGGCCGTCACCAGTTGTAGTTTCTTGGTAATGCCAGCGAGATAACTCATGAAGGTCAGAGGTTCGTGGAGATAGCTCTTGTGGGTATACGGCAACTCGGGCATCTCGGGATGGAACTGGGGATCAGCGCCCAGGACGTGGTCAAGGAGGCGGACATGGGCATACCCCAGGTCCTCCACAGCCTGGACAAAGTCGTGCAGCCCGACGAGATCAGCCCCAAATTCGGTGAGAGGGACGGTGACGCCGATGTGCATATGGACCTCCTCATTGCTTCTGAGCAGCACTGCCGGTCAGGGAAGCGTGCTGGAGTAGAATTGTGAGCCATGGTGTTGATTACAGCGTGGCGAGACGCACCGCCATGACGCATCATAGGGGAAGGCACATCTCCTATGCAAGCGGAGCAACTGCATTGATTGGGTCCCTTGCAGATCATACGCGAGGTGTTGAGCCCCGGGTTGTGTCGCACAGCGACTCACGTACGCATAGACAGGTATCAGGAGTTAGCAGCACGCGTGCCCGCAATGCCTCGACAAGATGTACCGAGTGCGGATATCTCCCAATGAGGTCCACAGCGTCACGATACTGCTAGGGGGTAATATTGGCCCAGAGAGCTACGGGGGCAAAGCGCGCCAGATGACCGACGTTCGTCGTTGCAATGACCAGGTCGGCAGTGGAGACATCTAGTGTGAGTGCCTGAGCCGCTATCAACACATCACAATCCAGCTCTTTTGGATCAGCCGTTGGTATGCCAGCGTTACGTGCCTGAGCCCAGAGTTTGGCGGCGAGCCGCAGTGCCATGTCAGACAGGGCAAGGTAGCGATCAGCCCGCGCTGCGTTGAAGGCATCCAACTGTGCCAGCCCCTGCCTGCGCCTGGCACGCTCCAATTCACGTCGTACTTCGTAGTCGGCAATAGCCGGCACCACGAGACGATGCCCTGCAGTCATCATATCCAGTGCCCAACGCGTGATTGCTCTGATCTCAGGGGTCTTCCTGGGATTGGTTAGCAATCCCAATGGCCCTGTGTCGAGTATTATAACGCGACTCATGGATAGATGCGCCGTGAGCCAGCCCGTTCGCGTTCGGCGTTGATGGCCTGCTTAAATGCGTCCAGCTCTGCCTGCGCCTGCTCTATTTCGTCTGGGTTGTCTGTCGCGTCCTCTGCAAGCCAGGACTGCAGCAAAGCAATGGAGGCAGCATTTTCGTCAGGCGTTGGCGGAAGATGTGCCCTGACAAGCTGATACACCAGCTCTGCAGGGTCTATGCCCTCCCGCTGAGCCGCGACACGGAGGCGCGCTTCTTCTTCGACGGTCAAAGTGATGGTAAGGGTCATGGCTACTCTCCATACTAGCGGGCGTGATGTAGACATCTACATGCCTGCAGTATTGTAAGCGTTCAGCCGTCAGCTTGCAGTCTTCAGCAACAACAGAGAGATAGGAGAATTAACCACGCACTCGTCGGGATAGCAAAGATTCTCAACGTGTTGTTTCGCCTAGTTTTGCTGACTGCTGATAGCTGACCGCTGCTTTCCATTTACCCCGCTTCAAGCGTCTCCAATAGTAGGAGCAGCTCCGCAGTATCGTCGTAGTCCAGCGCTGGGTCGGCAGCGAGGGCGGGGTTGCGGTCGCCATGGAGGATGGCTTGCAGCTTGGGCATCATAGCCTTAAGCCACGCTGGCGTGTCGGCCGCCACTGCGGCTTGGGCAAGGGATTGGTTGACCTCGGTGGTGTCTCCCTGGCGGATGGCATGCGCAATTTGGGCACACAGTCGCGCACTAGGCTCCTGACTCTCCCCACCGGCACGGCGGTACACCAGATAGCTCTCCACAGCCTGGTGCTGTGCGTGGGTAGCAGACTGTGTGTTGTTGGTGGCCCGTTCTAGGTTATAGAGAGCGACCCATGTTTTCCAGGGTTCGACAGTATGACCGCAGGGCTTCTTGCACTCAATAGCACAGTGCAGTTCGCGACGGGCTGCGTCATAGCGGTACAGCATGATGAGGATAGAGGCCAGATTGGTGCGGGTCACCCCTTCGGATGCATTATGTTGCAGTTTGACAAAAATATCCGCTCCCTGCTGGTACACAGTCACCGCCTCTTCCAGACGTCCCATTGTACCATAAAGATTGCCCAGTTCAACCAGGCTCATAGCCTCACCTAGGCGATTTTGCTGTTGCACCTCAATAGTCAGTGATTGCCGAAAAGCTTGCTCAGCCTGTTCAAACTGTCCAGTGCACCTATGTATCATACCGATTTGATGCCAACCGACACCAACATTATATGGATCACCCAGGGTCTTGAAAATATCTTGGGCTACAGTTTGGAGTTCCAGGGCCTCAGCATAGCGCCCTTGGAGCATGCGAACTGTACCGAGTTCAAGTTTGTTGACAGCTACCCCTTTCTCATCATCAAGGTTAGCATCACGCTCAGCAGCCTCCTCATACGCGGCTGCCGCTTCGTCTAGTCGTCCTAAAGCCCTCAGAGAATGCCCTCTATATGTAATGGCTGAAGACACCTGACGTTTGGCATCAGTATCGCCCGCATCGACCAAAATCTGAAAGCGTTTCTGCGCCTCTGCTAGGGCTTGCAGAGCCTTGGCAATGTCACGTGCCGCACCCGGATAAGCATCTTCACCAGCGTCCAGACAGCGTTGCAGGAGTTGTTCAGCAGCTGTGTAGGCTGCTTGCACTTCGCCGCGCTCCAGTAGCCTGTAAATGTTCAAGCCTGATCCATGAAAGCGAGCATGATTCCACTCTCCCAATGTTTGCACTGCCTGTTCTCTTACCGCTATCATCTGGGTGAGCACTTGGCGACGACCTAATGGAGAGAGCAATTCTTCCATTTTACCCGCGGCGAGAATCGTCACTTCCGGAGACTCCCCCTCTTGTATCCATGCGAGCAACGCCAGCATGTTGGGTAGTTCCAGCACAGTTAGTTGGGCAGCAATTCTGGCGTCTTTAAACTGCTGCTGATACAGCAAATCGATCAGTTGCGCCATCCCTTCTGCCCAGCGTGCCCGCAGGTGCTCCTGGTCTGCCTGGCTCAGCTCTCGCAACAAATACGGCGGTAAGGCAGGATCGAGGCGGAGGTGACCGTGATCCATGTATGTGCCCAGACCAACACCAATCAATGCGGTGGCGAGGTCCTTTAGAGTCTCGACACTGACACCCGTCATCAGCTCCCACACCGCGAGGTTGACCCCGCCATGAAAGACGGCCAGTGGCTGGAGTTGTGCGCGCACCTCTGGCGCCAGGCGACGCAGTGACAGTTCCACGCTGGCGTACAGAGACTGCTCACGGTCGTCAGGATACTTGGCATGCAACGCCGTCATGAGTTCGCGCACTGTGGCCGTGGTGGCACGCACGCCGCGGCGGGCAACCTCGCGCGCCAGCAGCACCAGGGCACGGGGATGCCGGCCTACGGCCTCAACCAGATCAGTAATTTCTTGCGGTGTGCTGCCAGGGTCGCTGGGATGGGGCGTGACGCCCTCCTGGGCCATGACCTGACTGACCAGGGCAATAGCGTCTGCCTGGCTCAGCGCCTCCAGGACCATGTCAGCACGGCGATGCGCGAACGGTTCCAGTAAGGCCTCACGGCTGGTAAAGAGCAGGCGGGTGGCGGGATTGGCGTTGAGCAGCTCTTGGCACAGATGCCACAGCTCCGCCACGGGGGCCGCGTCGGCAGGCGTCTGCCCTGAGGCATCAGGCAACACGCTCTCCAGGTTATCCAGTACCAGCAGGGTGGGGTGATCTGCCAGGGCACGTTGCACGGGCTGCAAGGCCTGGCGCAGGTCAGGATACCGCGCCACTGACCAGTTGGCGCCTTCAGGCAACAGTTGCCGACCCAGACTGTCCAGTACGCTGCGCACATCGCTGACGGTCTCCAGGCTGACAAAGGCGGCCCGGCGGAAGCGGCCCGTGCGCACCAGCCAGCGCGCCAGCTCCACGGCCAGTGTGGTCTTGCCCATGCCGCCCTGCCCACGCACCACCGCATAGGGGTGGTCATGCAGCAGCCGTTCCAGAGCCAGCAACTCGCGACTGCGCCCCTGGAAATGGTGCGACGGCGGTTTGGGCAGTGCCCCCAGACTCAGGCGGCGCTGTTGGGCTTGTAATTGACGCACCGCCTGGGGCAACAGCGCGGTGATCAACTGCGGGTCGTGCTCCTCCTGATACAACACCGGTACGAACCAATCGCGCAGATGCAGGTCTCCGGCACCCATGATCTTGCCGCGATACGGGTCGCTGTACAGCGCCTGCTGCCCGGCCAGCATGGCCTGCCCGACGCGCGCGCCCTCAGCCAGTGTCGCATAAAACGCCTGCACGAAACGACGTGCCGTTTCCACCAGCACACTATGGCTCATGGCCACCACCGACGTTACACCCTCTTCTAACAGCTTGGCGGCTACCGAGGCGGTGGGATCGGCCTCTGCTTGAGCACTCTGACAGACTTCCAGGAAGACCAGGGGAATGCGATGCTGGCGCACGACACTCGCCATCTCCGTGGCGTCGACGAAGGCCGTATCCCGCTCGTGCAGCTTCTGACTGTCGCGCGGGTCTTCGAAGCACAGCCCACCCAACCCATGACGTCGGTCGTACACCCCATGCCCATCGAAATGCACCACATCAAAGGGCTGCTGGGCTGCGGCAGCGCGTTGTAAAGCCTGTTGCAAGGCCGGAAAGGTCGGCGGGGTGAGCACGGTGAGTTCTGCCAGTTCCCCCAAGCTTTCCACGGCTTCGACCAATGGCAAGGCACTGATGCGGTGATCGATGTATCTGGTCTGGGCATTTTCCGGTCTGGGACTGATCAGTAAGATGCGGATTGGTAGGCCCGTCACCGTATGCGGCTGAGCGTAACGATTCGGCAAGCGACGGCGCACCCGCACGGCGTGCTGGCCCTGAAACAGGTAGCTGCGCCCATCGTGGAGTAGTTCCCACGGTAGCGCCAACAAACCAGTAGCGGCTTCTTTAGTGGCAGCTTGCGCTTCTGGGCTACTGCCGTCCGGGAGCTCGCTATCAACCAGCACCGAAAAGCGACGCTCCGCCCCTGCTGCGGCGTGCTGCCAGGCGTGCAGTGCCTCCTGTGCAGGCTGGGTGGCGACCACTGCGTGATACAAGTCCTGCCCCCATTGCGGCCGTCGGGCCTCGATGCGCTTGGCGCGTTCCTTGAACACCCCAGTCGGCCACAGGTAATAGCTCTCCAAATACCAGCGGAGGTCTTCCGCTTCAATCGGACCGAGGGGTGCAGTAAAGGTGAAACGTCTACTCTCGACTCGACGCATGGTAGGGTCGGCAGGCTCGTAGACCAGTGTGGCCATTGCTGTGACCCGGCGTTTTCCTGCCCTGGTTCGGATTTTTGGATCGTGCAAGACCAGCAGTAAGTCTTCGACCGGCTTCGCCGCAACGTCGTGCACCGTCTGCAGATCGTCGGGCAAGCACTCGCCTAAGGCCGCCAGGATCGACGGTAGCGCCTCGCTCAGCCCTGCCACAGTGAGCCGGACGGGCACAGCGACCGGCTCTTTCTTGAACCAGTGTTCTAAAGCTGCTGGTTCGACGCCTGGTAACAGAAGCGGGATCACCCGGTAGCCTTCAGCCTGGCGGCGTTTTTGGACCTGGAGCGCCTTACGAATCTCTCTGCTGACCCAGCGGGAATTGATCGTCTGTAGGCTGAGGACTACGATGACTTGGCGTGCCTGTTCAATCGCCTGGGCGATTTCTGGGGCCAACGTGTTCCCACCGCGCAGGTTGCGAGAATCTACCCAGACCGGAATACGTAACTCGTCGAGGACGAGACGCAGTTCCGTGACGAACACATCATCGCTAGTGGCGTGGGAAATGAATACAGGTCCGTTACTCATGCGGCCCCCTCTTTACTTCTCCTGCCAACCATGCTTGCTAGTTCGTGGTTTGCCCTGGCTGAAAGCGCTATAGACTACCAACAACACGCCCACGGTGAGCTTGCTTCGCCAGTAAAGGCCATGGTGTATAGGTAACGAAAAGCTATTATGCCACAGTGCCCTCGGGAGTGCACCCTGAGATCAGCCAGGAATGCGCTGCGCGGGAACAACCACGCTCCGGATCGCTGGTGCTGCACCAGCACTCTTACGGTCCCTGGCCTATTGCACGGGATGCGCCTATCGTACATTTTCGTTCGTATGCAGTGTCGGGTATGATGTCCCTCTGGAATGCAGAAGGCCACGAGCGGGAGAGCAATGATGGTAACACTATAGTGGCTTTTGACATCTATCAATACAGGGAGAGTATCATGGCTACCCAACTGACCGATATTGTGGAGTCCTCGCAGGCGGAACGTCTCGCCACCGGTTTTGTGTTTACCGAAGGGCCGGTGTGGCACCCTGAGGGCTATTGGCTGTTCGTGGATGTCCGCGCCAGTCTGATCTACCGCTTGGTGCCCGGCGGCCAGCCAGAGCTCTTCCGTGAGCAGAGCGGTGGCTCTAATGGGATGACCTTCGACCTGCGGGGTCGGCTCCTCATCTGTGAGGGCGATAACCGGCAGGTCACCCGTCGCGAACCCGACGGCACGTATACCCCACTCGCCCAGCGCCTGGGTGGGAAGCGCATCAATCGGCCCAATGACCTTGTGACCCGTTCTGACGGCAGCATCTACTTCACGGACCCCGGTGGACGCTTGTCCCAGGCAGAACGGGAACTCGGCTTCAACGGTGTGCACCGGATTGCGTCTGATGGCACCCTGAGCAACGCTACTGCAGACACCGAGTACCCTAATGGCATCGCCTTCTCCCCTGACGAGCGCGTTCTGTACGTGGCGATCACCCGGCGGGATGACAACTGTAGTGCGGAGAAAGCCCGTGGCGAGGTCTGCACGCACCAGCTCATCCGCGCTTTTGATGTGGCGGCTGACGGCACCTTGAGCAACAACCGCATTTTTGCCACTCTGGCATCAGCGGCGGACGGCGTGCCTGACGGGATGAAGGTCGATGTCGAAGGGCGGGTTTATTGCACAGGGCCTGAAGGCTGCTGGGTCTTCGACGCCTCTGGCAACCATCTGGGGATCATTCGCCTCCCCGAAATCCCGGCGAATTGCGCCTGGGGTGGGCCCGATCACCGGACCATGCTATTTACGGCCCGGACGTCCGTTTACACGCTGCGGATGAAAATCCCCGGTACTCGGATTCCTAGAGCCGCCTAGGAAGTCATTGTGTCTCTGGCCCATGCACTGCAGGAGTGCTCTATGCACGCATCTTTTTGGACCCACCTGGATACTCTAATTCGCTCATCAGAGCTGGTGATCGATCGCCCCAAGGGCTTCACCCGTCCGCATGCTCCTTCTGTTGTCTATCCCATGGACTACGGATATCTCCAGGGAACCTCCAGCAGTGACGGGGAGGGCATTGATGTGTGGCGCGGCTCCCTCCCGGAAGGACGCCTTGACGCCGTGGTGTGTACCGTGGACGTCCAGAAGCGGGATGCTGAAATTAAACTGTTGCTCGGCTGTACCACCGCCGAGAAACACACTATCTGCAATTTTCATCAAAGTGCAGTTACAGCCGCGATCCTTGTCGAAAGGAGTACACGATGACTGAGCACGCAGCGGTGCCGGCCGCTCTCTCCCCACACCAGCTCGAGCAACTGTGGACAGAGCACCTCAAAGGGGAATTCGAAACCAAAGATGTCGAGGCAACCCTGGAGACCATGGTAGAAGATGCCTACGTCAACCACATGCCGGTCAATACCGGAGGCCGTGGCAAGGAGGCGTTGCGGGCCTTCTACCGGGATGACTTTATTCCCTCATGGCCCGACGATTTACAGATGATGCCCGTGAACCGGGTGGTCGGCGAGGGGCAGCTCGTGGATGAACTGCACCTCACATTCACCCACAGTAAGGCAATGCCCTGGTTTTTGCCAAATATCTCCCCAACGCACAAAAAAGTCGCCGTGGATGTTGTCGTCGTGGTGCAGTTTCGTGGCGATAAACTCGCCTGTGAGCGGATCTATTGGGATCATGCCGCAGTGCTGCGGCAAGTGGGTTTGTTGCAGGTGTAGGATGCTGTTCAACATGCTTGACATCCCATAGCACACCACGTATTCTGCGCCCCAGAGACAGCCATAGGCCGCAGAGTCACACTCGCGTGAGGTATCGAAGATGAGGACAATCCGCTGATGACAGGTACGCAACGGAGATCGGTAGGACGGCGTCGACCACAGCCCCTGGACATCGGCTTACCGTTGCTACCAGTGCGGGACATTGTGGTCTTTCCCTATATGGTCGTGCCATTGCCCGTCGGGCGTCAGGCCTCGGTACGGGCCGTTGAGAGCGCCTTCAACACCGACCGCCAGCTAGTGCTGGCCACGCAACGCCAGGGCGCCGTCGAAGAACCAGAACCCGACGACCTCTATCGGGTCGGGACAGTCGCCTCGATCTTGCGCATGCTGAAGATGCCTGATGGGCGTCTCAAGCTCCTGGTCCAGGGGCACCTCAAAGTGCGCATCCACGCTTACATGCAGCTCCAGCCCTACTGGCGCGTACGCTATGAGACCCTGGAAGAGTCCAGCAATGTGGCGGTGTCGGCGCTGGAACTCCAAGCGCTCGTGCAGCATACGCGCGAGCAGCTCGAGCACTTGCTCTCCATGGGCAAACTCATCCCCCCTGACATGCTGATTCTGGCAGACAATGCACAGGCGCCTGGCCGCCTGGCGGATGTCATTCTGGCTAATCTAGGGCTGGGAGTGGAGGAGGCCCAGGCGCTGTTGGAACTCCCCGACCCGGTCCATCGTCTGCGACGCGTCGGCGAACTGCTGCACAAAGAACTCGAAATGATGGCCATGCAGCGCCGCATCGAGTCCGAAGTGCAGGAGGAGATCAGCAAGACCCAACATGAGTACTTCCTCCGCGAGCAGCTCAAAGCCATTCAGAAAGAATTGGGCGAGCTGGACGCCCCTACTGCCGACTTGCTCGCGTTCCGGGAGTATATTGATGAGACTGACTTGCCAGCCGTGGTCGAACAGGAATGCCGCAAGCAGCTCGCACGGCTGGAGCGTCTGCACCCCGAGGCCGCTGAGGCCAGTATGGTGCGCGGCTACCTTGAGTGGCTCGTAGAGCTCCCCTGGACGGTCACGACCACCGACCATCTCGATTTGCATGAGGCACGGCGTGTGCTCGATGAAGACCACTATGGTCTGCAGCACGTCAAGGAACGTATTCTGGAATACCTCGGGGTGTGCAAGCTCAAAGAACAGATGAAGGGGCCAATTCTCTGCTTCGTCGGTCCTCCGGGGGTCGGGAAGACGTCACTCGGGCAATCGATTGCGCGCGCTCTGGGGCGCAAATTCGTGCGCCTGTCCTTAGGCGGTATCCGGGACGAGGCCGAGATTCGGGGCCACCGGCGCACCTATGTGGGGGCCCTGCCAGGCAGAATTCTGCAGAGCATGCGCCAGGCAGGATCGGCAAACCCGGTGTTCATGCTGGACGAGGTGGACAAGCTGGGCGCGGATTTCCGGGGCGATCCGGCGGCAGCGCTCCTGGAGGTGCTCGACCCTGAGCAGAATCACGCCTTTAGCGATCACTATCTGGGGGTGCCGTTCGATTTGTCGCGGGTTATGTTTATCGCCACCGCCAATCTCGCTGACCCCATTCCAGGGGCCTTGCGTGACCGTATGGAGATCATCACGCTCGCCGGCTATTCTGATGACGAAAAGCTGCACATTGCCCGGCGCTATTTGTTGCCTCGCCAGCTCCGGGAGCACGGCCTCAACCCACGCCATCTGCGCCTCTCAGAGGTAGCCATTGCACATGTTATTATGGCCTACACGCGTGAGGCAGGGGTGCGGAATCTCGAACGCGAACTCGCCACCATCTGTCGCAAAATTGCGCGCAAGGTGGCGGAAGGACAGGAGCAGACCTTCCATATCCATACGGGCAACGCGCATCGCTGGCTGGGTATGCGCAAGTATCTGCCGGAGGTTGAGCAGCAGCACGACGAGATCGGCGTGGCCACAAGCCTGGCCTGGACCGAGGCCGGCGGTGTCATGATGCATGCGGAAGCCACGGTCATGGACGGTACGGGTCAGCTGTTGCTGACAGGATCGCTTGGAGAAGTGATGAAAGAGTCGGCGCAGGCGGCGCTGAGTTACACACGCGCGCGGGCGCGAGACCTTGGCATCCCACAGACGGTCTTTCGAGAATGCGATCTGCATATCCACGTTCCGGCCGGGGCGATCCCTAAAGACGGCCCATCAGCTGGTATTACGCTCGCCGTGGCCCTCATTTCGGCGCTTACGGCCACACCGGTGTGTCATACAGTGGCCATGAGTGGCGAAATCACCCTGCGCGGCCAGGTTCTGCCCGTGGGTGGAGTGAAGGAAAAGCTGTTGGCAGCGAAGCGGGCTGGCGTGCAGTGCATCGTGCTGCCAGAGGGGAATCGTCAGGATGTGGTCGACATGCCCCCCAAGCTCCGCCGTGGTTTGCGCTTCGTGTTCGCGCGCACTATGGATGAGGTCCTGGCCGTGGCCATGGCGCCCCAGAGAGACTTGCTTGCTCCCTCTCCCAGCGGGAGAGGGTTGGGGTGAAGGTCGCTGCGCCCCCTGCGCCCACACAGTGGCGCCGAAGGGGTTTTTCCCAGGGTTGAAGACTCCCTCACTGCACTACGACACGGTGGTAGTGCTTTTTGCCGGCCCGTAAGAGCAAGGCGCCATCGTGCAGATCGGCACCGGTCACGACGGCTTCAAGATGGGCCAGGCGACTACCATTCAGGCTGGCTCCGCCCTGCTGGATGAGGCGACGGGCTGCGCTTTTGGATGCGGCCAGGCCAGTTTCGACGAGCAGATCAACTACTGGTACCCCGGCCGCCAGGCGCACCTGGGGAATGGCAGTTTCTGGCACCCCTGCCAGTTCGCCTGTCCCCTCAAACAGCGCATGGGCTGCGTCCCGCGCCTTGCACGCCTCGTCTTCACCGTGCGTCAGCTTCGTGGTCTCAAAGGCCAACACCTCCTTGGCCTGACGCAGTTCGGCGCCCTGCAAAGCACTCAAACGCGTAATCTCCTCCAGCGGCAGGAACGTGTAGTACTTGAGAAAGCGCTGCACATCCCGGTCATCGACGTTGATCCAGAACTGGTAAAATTCATAGGGGGAGGTCAGCTCAGCGTCCAGCCAGATGGCTCCAGCCGCGGTTTTGCCCATTTTCTGCCCACTCGCCGTAGCCAGAAGTGGAAAGGTCATGACAAAGGCTTCGCCATCGGCTACCCGACGAATGAGCTCAACCCCAGCAACCATGTTGCCCCATTGGTCGTCTCCCCCGATCTGGAGCACGCAGCCATAGCGCTGGAAGAGCACCAGAAAGTCATAGGCCTGCAACAGCTGGTAGTTGAACTCGAGGAACGATAACCCGGTTTCCAGGCGCTGCTTGTACGCCTCGAACGTCAACATACGATTGACGCTGAAATGCCGGCCAATATCGCGTAGAAAGTCAATATACTTTAGCTCTGCCAACCAGTCGGCATTGTTCACCACGATGGCGCCATGGTCGCCTTCGAGTGCCACGTAGCGTTGTAATTGCGCGCGCAGAGCCTGGACGTTCTGCGCAATCGTGTCCTGCGACAGCATCTGGCGCATCTCGGTTCTGCCACTGGGGTCGCCAATCATGGCTGTACCCCCACCGACGATGACCAGGGGTCGATGGCCAGCGCGCTGCATGTGCGCCATGGCCATGATGGTGAGGAGGCTGCCAATGTGCAGGCTCCGGGCCGTCGGGTCATAGCCGATGTAAAAGGTGAGGCGTTCGCTGCCAAGACGCTGGCGCAGTACGTCTGCATGGGTGACCTGTTGCACAAAGCCACGTGCCCGCAGTACATCAAAGACGTTTTCCATAAGAGTCGTGCATCCCTTCTCTAGGTATCCTGCCGGTAGTCGGTGCGCCTATTATAGCAGATGCCGACGAGGTCGCAGCTTTTTACCTGTCCACTAGGCGAACGCCAGCATGAGGATCCGTATCCCGACTAACCCCAGGGCTACTGCCAACGATCGCAAGATCCATTGCCCCTGTACATGATGTGAGAACCGCGCGCCGAGTTGGGCGCCGACGAGCACCCCAAGGCTGAGGACAATAGTCCGCCGCACCCCATGGTGAAACGCCCCGGTCATAATGTGCACCAGCGTGCCAGTCAACGCCATCACGGCCAGGGTAAAATGGGACGTGGCTGTGGCGATATGCACAGGGAAATGGAGTAGGTGCGCCATCACCGGCACATGGATAATGCCGCCACCAATGCCTAAGAGACTGGAAAAATAGCCCACAGCAACACTCAGACCTGTCCCTACCCTACGATTATAAGAGAATGTATGATGCGTCCCATCCGCTTCGATGATGCTCCGGACGACATGGTGCGATGACGGCGGTTGTGTCGCCGGCTGTGGGGGTGTTTCTCGGCGTAGGAGTAAAAACAGCGCTGCCACGAGCATGCATAGGCCAAAGACCAGGTCAAAGGCCCGGCGTGGCATATACGTCGTGGTCAGCGCGCCTATCACGGCGCCGGGAATCGTTGCCAGGGCAAAGAGTACGCCTGACCTGTAGTCGATCCGTTGCATCCGGGCATAGGCCACGGAGCCGGAGCAGGCATTGAAAAACACCACGGCAAGGGAGATGCTCGTGATAATCTCAGGGCTTTCATGCGGATAGACCAGCAGCAGTATGGGGGTCAGCACAAACCCCCCGCCGGCCCCAATGAGGGTGCCAAACGCGCCAATGAGCACCCCGACAGGCAGCAACCACAGGTACGGTGTCATGCGTCCTCCTAGCACGCAGCCAGCGATCTGAAGCTTCCGATGTCTCAGGAGCACAGGAGCGGAGCCCAAAGCAAATGATTGTATATTCTCTCTGGCTCTGCAAGTCCCCTGCTTCCCCTCACTGTATGGCAAAGCGTGCGTAAAATCGTGTACGATACGCTACAATATGGCGCTAACATGCTTCACTACTCGTGTAAAGCAAGGAGACAGCGATGTTTCGTAAGCAGAAGCAATGGAAGCTCACCAGCCTGGTGGCCTGCGCTGGTTGAGCCTCCAAGATGAGCCCCACGGTGCTGGGGCAGGCTCTGGCACTGCTGCCACCGCAGCATGACCCGAATCTTTTAGTGGATACCTCAACGGCAGATGACGCCGGTGTCTATAAAATTACCGATGAGATTGCCCTGGTCCAGACGGTGGACTTCTTTACGCCCATTGTCGATGATCCCTACACCTTTGGGCGTATTGCTGCGGCAAATTCCCTGAGTGACGTCTACGCCATGGGCGGACGGCCCCTGACCGCGCTCAACATCGCCTGCTACCCTGACAAGCTCGATCCTGAAGGTTTAGGACTCATTTTGCGCGGTGGGCAGGAGCGCGCCGCCGCCGCTGGAGTGGCAGTAGTTGGCGGGCATACGGTCATGGACAAAGAGCTGAAATACGGTATGGCGGTCACGGGGGTAGTGCATCCCAACAAGATCATCACCAACGCTGCTGCGCAACCGGGCGATCAGTTGGTGCTAACCAAGCCCATTGGCACCGGCATCCTGGCCACTGCTTTGAAGCGGGGCAAGGGCACCCAGGAGCTGCTCGAGCGCATGGCCGAGACCATGTGGACGCTGAACGACGTGGCCGGCCAGGCCATGGTCGAGCACGGGGCGCATGCCGCCACGGATATTACCGGCTGTGGGCTTCTCGGGCACACCTGGGAAATGGCCAAGGGCAGCAAGGTGCACGTCCGTCTGCACGCCTCTCGGGTGCCGATGTTTGAAGAGGCGTTCGTTTTCGCCAAGCGTGGCTATCTGACGCAAGGCGATGTGAGTAATCGTGAGTACACACGGGGTGCCGTCACTTTAGACAAAGGCATACCCGCCGAGATGGTACAGGTGATGTTTGATCCACAAACCTCAGGGGGGTTACTCATCGCACTGCCGTCGTCGCAGGCTGGTGCCCTAGTGGATACGTTGCATACCCGCGGGGTCGGGAGTGCTGTGATCATTGGCGAGGTCGAGGCCGGGGAGGGTAACATCACGGTGGTACTGTAAAAGGTAAAGTCATGTTCTGCGACTCTAGGTGGCCTCGTACCGGCTCCGGTGGGGCGAGGGAAACGGTTCTGACACCTTATGCTTCTCACGTCACGTCATGGGCCACCTAGCGCACGCCACTCCACCCGCACACACCGAGACGCTAGCGGATCACCTTCCAGCCAAACTGAGGACTTGGCTGGCCAATCTCGGAAGATTGTTTCATCCGAGTTTTGACTCTGGTACCCCTCCTCACGCATCGTGTCTCAGCGACAGCGCCTCCTGCTCGACCCCTCCCGTACTTACTTGCCACGCGTTGAGCAGATCGGCGGAATCCATGACGAGCCCCAGATGCAACGACACCATCTTGAGGGCGGCGTCCTCCATCTCGTCGTTCGTCCCGCGCACCAGATCACGGAGAACGACCACGCGATAGTTGTGGTTGCTCGCATCGAAGGCCGCGTTGAGCACGCAGCAGTCGGTGAAGCCGCCGTTCAGGACAACTGTGCGCACGCCCATGTTGCGCAACAGGAAATCGAGGTCAGTCGGATAAAAGACCGACAGCCGCTTCTTGGTCTCGACGATCAGGTCGCGGGGATCCACCCGGGTCACGAACTCGGTCCACCGCGACCCCTGAATCGCATGCGCATCGGCATTGGCGATGTCCCCCACATAGAGCGGGAAGACGAGTCGCCAGGCCGCCTTCAAACCCTTCACGTCATCGACGCCGCCCTGGCGCAGCACGGTGCGCACGTGGACGATCGGCACGCCGATCCTGCGCGCCTCGTCGTGAAAGGCATTGATCGGCTCGACGATGTCCCGGGCGCGTGGCGCCGGGCAGGGGCAGTCCGGCGTGTCCGCCAGGTGGCCCTGATGCATATCGATTGAAACGATTGCCGTCTTCTCCTTCTCGGCGAACTCCTCGAATCCTGCGGGAAGCCCCCGCTTCTTGCCGTAGACATAGGCCTGCATGGGTCCCTCCTTCCCTTCAGCGTCTCTCGCGATCATAGGCGATGCCGAGGCGCCGCCGTGTCACGGACCGGCACGCCAACGCCAGAACCACGAGTGTCGCCACATAAGGCAACATGTTGAGGCAATGGGGGCGACGACCAGGGTCCCTCCGAATTGCATGCGGAACCGAAGCGCATCGGAGGTACGACCTCCCCCATGTCAACCAAGGCGCTCGCCAGTAACCGACGGGCTGCTGGCAGAGTGTCCCCAGCGGGAATGGTGCCAGGGCAATCTAACACTTCCGCATGGACACCGAGATCAAGAAACTTATACATCGCTGTGTGCCTCTTCGTTATTACTTCACCCGATCAAGAGCAAGCCCTGTCTGCAGTTTATTGGCGAAGCCGAAACAACAGCAACTGGCTGCTCAGCGTCGCAGGCAAGAGCGCGCCATCGGGTGCAATGGTGAGTTCGTGCGCGGGCACTTCAAAGCGTCCCAGCATTTTGCCGCTGGCGGGGTCGAGTTTGATTACGTTGAATTCCGTGTCCCAAGCCACCCCCGTCGGATGTGTGCTGACGTAGAGGTCGCCAGCTTGGCTGAACGCCACGGTGAAGAGCTCACCACCGTATGTCCATTGACCGAGAAACTTCCCCTGGGGGTCGAACCACTGCAGTCGACCGTTCTTACGGTCAGCAACATAGACATGCCCTTGCGGACCAACAGCGATGCCATGGACCCCATGGAATTCCCCCGGACCGGATCCAGGTTTGCCCCATTCGCGCACCTTGCTGCCTCTTGCATCGTACTCAATGACGCGCGCGTTGCGGTAGCCGTCAGCGACCAACACGTGACCGTTTGGTGCGAAGGCCACGTCTGTCGCGCCGCAAAAGTTTCGGCAGGGATCCGGCACCTCTCCAATACTGATCGCAAGAAGCTGCTTCCCTTCAGGCGTGAACTGGTAAACCATGGAGGTGTTGGCGTCAACCGTCCAGACGTTCCCGCCTGGATCGAGGCGGATGCCGTGGGGGATCTTGAACATGCCTTGACCCCACGACCGCAGCAGGTTGCCCTGCGCATCAAGCACGACGACGGGGTTGCCGTTCGCCGGGCGGTGGAGCACATACAGGTTTCCCTGCTCATCCGCTGTCACTGCGGAAATACCCTCGAGCGGCAGCGGCGGATGTACTTTAAGTTCGAATCGGGCCACGGGGAGTTGTGGGACAGCCTTTATGAGGTCGCGTAGAGGATCTGCATCCGAGGGCTGCGCCAGCAGCGATGCGCCAATGAGGGACAGAAAGACGAGGGTCGCTCGATGCATGGTGTAACTTTCTTTTTCGTTACTCGCTTTTTACGTTTTACTTCGGCCGTGTGCGCCTCGTATAAGAGATCAGGACGAGGTGTTGATCTCATGAGACACACCTCGAAGAGAGATCGTAAGGGCATCAATAACTATCCCACAAGGAGGAGTGTCCCATGAGACTACAAGAGTAGGGACGAACCCCCCATAAGCGCACAGCGTACGTATACCAGTCTGACTTCCTCCTCGCTGGTGTTGATGTCAGCAAAGCCAAACACCGTGCTTGCCTGGGGACGCCGACCACCGTGAGCTGTCGCAAGTTTGCGTTGACCCATACCCGGGAGGGCTTCAGGCGCTTTGCACAGACCCTCAAAGCACCCCTGGTCAAAACCGGGCGTCAGCCTCTCCTGATCGCCATGGCACCAGCCGGGATCTCCTGGCAGGCCCTCTACGAACGGCTCAAAAGCTGGGGCTATGAGGTCTGCCTGGGGCCCTGCCAAGCCGGACGGCACAATCGTAAGACCAGGCTGGACAGCACGAGTAAAACGGACGCAAAAGATGCCTACAGCAGCGTCGACCTCCTGCGGCAGGGCCCATGGTTCCTGCCGGTCGACCGCGCCCCCGCAGTGCCAGCTGCCTATCGTCTCAGGCAACGGTCTATGGCATGGAAAAAACGGGTGAGCCACCTCCGCAATCACCGGCGATCGACGTGGCGTGGGAGTGGAGCTTAGCGTCGAGGATCACTCCACCATCCGGGAACTCTCAACGTACCAAGAGTTTGCCCGGCATAGCCCTCTGGGACAGGCTACCTCACAAATCTTCGGGCCTGAGACCGGTGCGCTTGGCTATGCGGGCCAACATCCGGGGGCCGATTTCGTCGTTGTCGTGAAAGGCGAACACGACATCCGACCAGTTTGGGCGTGCAAGTACACGATGGGACCCACGGACGTGGCGCTTGACGGACCAGCCAATGCGCAACAAGGCCGCTAATACACGACGGGCTTTGGTGGAAGGCCACTGACTCACGCAACCACCGCAAAGACGTCATCCATAGCAGGCACTGATTCGCCGTGTTCCAGACGATCGGCCAAAACACGTAGCGCTAAGACCTGCGCGCGTGCAATGGCTTCCTCGCGCGTCTGACCATACGCCAACACTCCGGGCAGTGCTGGAATTTCGGTAAGCCAGCGCCCGTCGTCTTCTTGCTCCACTTCGATTGTAAAGGGCATGGTGATCAATTCCTCGACACGTTGTAACCACCTACCTCAACACATCATCTACAACGCAATAGCTACGACACCTGTATTATACTGCACAGGGCATGGAGAGCCGAACGCTAACGGATACGGATAGGAATTATAAACGCCCTTTTCTCCAGCTTGCCAGCGCCAAGTGGCTGCCAGACGGCGGCTGGGTGCTGGGCAGCCGGCGCTACAAACGCTGAAGAGACGGATACAAATTAATCGTCATCGAGGGTGTTTTTCTCGATCGTACCGCCCAGGGTCTCAAACCCCGTTTTCTCAGGGGCGAGCCGCCCAGCGATGCCGACGTGGCACACGTGGTCCAGAAGATCAGTCGGCGGGTCATCCGCACGCTGCGTCGGCTGGGGTACCTGGAAGCCGGCCTGGAAAGTCCCGTGGCCACCGGGTATGACCCGTTGCTCGACACCGAACCGGAACGCGCCCACACCATGGCAGCTTCAGTCAAGCAGCGCATCGCCTTTGGCGAACGCGCCGGGCAGAAGGTGCGCCGTATTGGCTCAGGCTTTGGCTACGAAGGCGAACGTCCCGAACGCAAAGGCCCCCGCTGGGCCAGCGTCCACGGCTTTTCCCTGCATGCCAACACGGCGATTCTGGCGCACCGTCGGGATCAGTTGGAGCGCTTGATACGCTAGACTGCCAGAGGTGCCCTGTCGCTTGAGCGGCTTGAACAGGATGCCAACGGGGCTCTTATCTACCGCTTCCACCGGCCATGGTCTGATGGCACCACCGGCATGAAACTTTCGCCGCTGGAGCGCTTGGAGAAACTTGCGGCGCTCGTGCCCTTGCCGCGTGCTCACCTGGTGCGCTCCGGCGGGTGTTGGGCGCCACACAGCACACTCCGGGCGGCGCTCATTCCCCCCCGCGCCAGCAGGGTGTCGACGGCGAGCGAACGCAGACGGGAACTCCGTAGTGGGACTGGA
>Ga0081455_10002802_pt1 | contig 20525 bp, 17 predicted proteins | sample TabmetS3T2R1_FD_70207 | JGI IMG/M metagenome (GOLD analysis project Ga0081455, IMG submission 70207) | Tabebuia heterophylla rhizosphere microbial communities from the University of Puerto Rico - S3T2R1 | ecosystem: Host-associated > Plants > Roots > Rhizosphere ...
ATTGTTCGCAGAGTCGCGGTCTCGCTCACGGGGTGCACTCCAAGCCATGATTGGCGAGTCACTTGCGGGAATTGCGCGAAATGCGGAAATCCCTGCCGCGGCGGCCGCTCCATCCCCCAGGGCGACGGCATGCCGTCTCGAAAATTCTGTGCCTGCCGCCCTGGTGCCCAGAAACTCGGGGAGGACGGGCCGAATTTCTGGACGGGACCGCGCGCTTTGGGCTTCACCGCAAAGCGACGCATCCGGCCCAATCGGTCAAAATCACAGCGACGAGCTACTAGCGCAGGATGCTCTGCAGCTTCATGGCGACGCCCATGTCGCCTTCGATCTTGAGCTTGCCGGTCATGAAAGCGGTCATGCCGTCGAGCTTGCCGCCGAGCAGGTCGGCGAAATCGCCAAAGTCCATCTTGATGGTGCAGTCGGCTGCCTTGTCGTCGTTGCTGACGTCCGGCGGGCTCTGGTTGCCATCGATGTAGATCACGCCTTGGTCGGTGGCGAATTTCACCGTGTTGCCGAAGGCCGACTTTTGCGACGCGCCTTCCTTCATTTTCGTCGTGAGTTCCTGCAAGGTCATGGCGATCTCCTCCGGTCGACCAAGATGACCACGGGGCTTACTTGACCTTTACGTAAACGTCAAATACAGGCCGATGAACGGCCGTTCATGTCGGGAGGAAGCATGTCGTATCGCTCGGTCTTCAAACCGGGGCTGTTTGAAGGCCAGACCATCATCGTCACCGGCGGCGGGAGCGGCATCGGCCGATGCACGGCCCACGAGATCGCGGCGCTCGGCGCCCATGTCGTGATCACCGGCCGCAAGCCCGACAAACTGGCGACAGTGAAGGCCGAGATCGAAGCCTCCGGCGGTTCCTGCGAGACGCACGCCTTCGACATCCGCGAAGAGGCGGAGGTCAAGGAAGCGATTGCGAAGATCATCGACGGCCGCGGCCGCATCCATGGCCTGTTCAACAATGCCGGCGGCCAGTTCCCAGCCCCTGCCGCCGCCATGAGCGCCAAAGGCTTCGACGTCGTGGTGCGCAACAACCTCACCGGCGGATTTGTCGTCAGCCGCGAGGTCTTCACCCAGTCGATGCAGCACCATGGCGGCTCGATCGTGAACATGGCCGCCGACATGAGGAACGGCTTTCCCAACATGGCGCATACCGGTGCGGCGCGCGCCGGCATGGTGAACCTCTCCATGACTCTGGCCCACGAATGGGCCTTCGCCGGCGTGCGCGTGAACGCCGTGTCGCCGGGCTGGATCGCCTCGTCGGGCATGGACACCTACCAGGGCGAGTTCAAGGCGCAGATCCCCAGGCTCAAGGACTACTGTCCTCTGGGCAGGCTCGGCACTGAAAGCGAGGTCTCGGGCGCGGTCTGCTTCCTGCTGAGCGATGCCGCAGCCTACATCACCGGCACCGAGATCCGCATCGACGGCGGCGTGCCGCTCGGCAACCGCTCGATGGAGCTGCCTAAAGTGGAGCGGGTCAATCCGTTCAACGGCTTCCATCTCGCCAAGACACCCAAAGTGCTGGGCGGCTGAAGCCATGCCGATCCTCGAAAGCCAGGTCGATCGCAACAGCGACGAGTACAAGGTGAACCGTGAGCGTATGCTCGCCGCCATCGCCGAGTTCCGCGCCGCCGAAGCCAGCGTGCAGGCGACATCGGAGAAGTCGCGAGCGCGATTTGCCAAGCGCAAGCAGCTGATGCCGCGTGAGCGCATCGCGCTCCTGCTTGACCGCGGCGCGCCCTTCCTCGAGCTGATGCCGCTCGCCGGCTACCGCATGCACGATGACAGGGACGGCTCGAGCGCGGGCGGCGGCTCCGTCGCAGGCATCGGCTATGTCGAAGGCGTACGCTGCGTCGTGACTGCCTCCAACAGCGCCATCAAGGGCGGCACCGTTGCCCCCTCCGGCCAGCGCAAGGGCCAGCGCGTGCAGCAGATCGTGCTCGAGAACAAGCTGCCGGTCGTGAACCTGGTCGAGTCGGGCGGCGCCAATCTGTTGTACCAGGCTGAGATCTTCGTGCCGGGCGGCCGCGGCTTTGCCAACCAGGCGCGCATGTCCGCTCGCGGCATCCCGCAGGTCACGGTGGTGCATGGCTCATCGACGGCGGGTGGCGCCTATCTGCCCGGCCTCTCCGACTACGTGATCATGGTGCGCAACCAGGCCAAGGTGTTCCTGGCCGGCCCGCCGCTCCTGAAGGCGGCGACCGGCGAGATCGCCACCGACGAGGAGCTAGGCGGTGCGGAGATGCATGCGACGGTATCGGGAGTCGCCGAATGGATGGCCGATGACGACGCCGACGCACTGCGCATGGCGCGGGATGTCATCGCCAAGTGGCATTGGAACGACAAGCTGCCGCCCCGAACGGCCAAGCCGTTCAAGGAACCGCTGTACGACATTGATGAGCTGTGCGGCATTGTCCCACCCTCGCACAAGGATCCTTACGATGTGCGCGAGGTCATCGCGCGCCTGGTCGACGGTTCCGACTTCCTCGAGTTCAAGGGCCTCTACGATCAGCAGACGATCTGCGGCTGGGCCGAGATCGAGGGCGAGCCGGTGGCTTTCATTGGCAACAACGGGCCGATTACCGCCAAGGGCTCGGTGAAGGCCGCCCAGTTCATCCAGCTGTGCTGCCAGCAGGGCACGCCGATCGTCTACCTCCAGAACACGACAGGCTACATGGTCGGCACGGAGGCCGAGCGCGGCGGCATCGTCAAGCACGGCTCCAAGATGATCCAGGCGGTGGCCAACGCGACGGTGCCGCAGATCACGATCGTCATCGGCGGCAGCTTCGGCGCCGGCAACTACGGCATGTGCGGGCGCGCCTACGATCCGCGCTTCATCTTCGCGTGGCCCAACAGCCGGGTCGCCGTCATGGGCGGCGAGCAGGCCGCCGGCGTGATGAAGACGGTCACTGAGCAGAAGTTCCTGCGCGAGGGCAAGGAGCCGCCGCGAGCCGAGATCGACAAGATGTACAAGTCGATCGTCGACCAGTTCGACCGCGAATCGACCGCGCTCTACGCCACGGCGCACCTCTGGGACGACGGCATCATCGATCCGCGCGACACGCGGCGCGTGCTTGCCTTCACCCTGTCGATCGCCCGCGAATCGCTGGTGCGGCCGCTCAATCCCATCACTTTCGGCGTGGCGAGGATGTAGACGATGAAATTCACCCCCGAGCACGAGGCGCTGCGCCAGACCTGGAAGACGCTGATCGAGCGCGAGATCAATCCGCATGTCGACGAATGGGAGAAGGAGGGCGCCTTCCCCGCTCATGAGCTGTTCAAGAAGATGGGCGATGCCGGCCTGCTGGGGGTCGACAAGCCGGTGCAGTTCGGCGGCTCCGGGCTCGACTTCTCCTACGCCATGATCTGCTCGGAGTCGCTCGGCCTGGTCAATGGCGGCTCGATCCCCATGGCGACCGGTGTGCAGATCTCGATGGCGACTCCCGCGCTCGCCCGCTACGGCAGCGACGAGCTGCGACAAGAGTTCCTCGCCCCGTCGATCAGTGGCGACTACGTCGCCTGCCTCGGCGTCTCGGAGACAGGCGCCGGATCTGACGTGGCTTCGATCAAGACCACGGCGCGCCGCGTCGGCGGCGACTGGGTGATCAACGGCGGCAAGATGTGGACGACCAACGGCGCCCAGGCCGACTGGATGTGCCTGCTGGCCAACACCGGCGACGGTCCTGTTCATAGAAACAAGTCGTTGATCGTCGTGCCGATGAAGACGCCGGGCGTGCAGATCGTGAAGAAGCTCGACAAGCTCGGCATGCGCGCTTCTGATACCGTGCAGACCTTCTTCGACGAGGTGAAGGTGTCGGCCCGTTTCACCATTGGCCAGCCGGGCATGGGCTTCGTCTACCAGATGCAGCAGTTCCAGGAGGAACGCCTGTGGGCCGGCGCCGGCACGCTGATGGGCTGCGACCGCATCATCAATGCCACCATCGATTACACTCGCGAGCGCAAGGTGTTCGGCCGGCCTCTGCTGGACAACCAGGTCATCCACTTCCGCCTGGCCGAGCTCAGGAGCGAGGTCGAGGCCCTGCGCTCGCTGGTCTATCGCGCGTGCGAGGACTATCTCGCCGGCAACGACGTCACCATGCTGGCGTCGATGGCCAAGCTCAAGGCCGGCCGCCTGCGCCGCGAAGTCTCGGATGCCTGTCTGCAGTACTGGGGCGGCGCCGGCTACCTGTGGGACAGCCCTGTCGCGCGCAGCTACCGCGACGGCCGCCTAGGGTCGATCGGCGGCGGCGCCGACGAGGTCATGCTGCAGATCATCGCCAAGCTGATGGGCACCCTGCCCCGGCTCGGCAATCGATGAGCCATGCCGGAGCGCGGACCTCCAGGTCCGCTCATGATCATGATGCGGACCTGGAGGTCCGTGCTCCGAAGACATAGGAGACGCTCTTGCAATTCACCCCTGAACACGCCGAGATCCGCCGCACCTTGCGGGCCATCATCGACAAGGACATCAACCCGCATGTCGATCAATGGGAAGAGGACGGCATCTTTCCCGCCCACGAGGTGTTCAAGAAGCTGGGCAACGCCGGCCTTCTCGGCATCAACAAGCCGACCGAGTTCGGTGGCATGGGCCTCGATTATTCCTACGCCATGGTGATGGCCGAGGAGCTGGGCCACATCAACTGCGGCTCGGTGCCGATGGCGATCGGCGTGCAGACCGACATGGCGACACCGGCGCTGGCGCGCTACGGCAGCGACGAGCTGCGCAAGGAGTTCCTGGCGCCGTCGATCTCCGGTGACTACGTCGCCTGCCTCGGCGTTTCAGAAGTGGGCGCCGGCTCCGATGTCGCCTCGCTCAAGACGACGGCCAGGCGCGTCGGCGGCGACTGGACGATCGACGGCGGCAAGATGTGGACCACCAACGGCACGCAGGCCGACTGGATGTGCCTGCTGGCCAACACCGGCGAAGGCCCGGTGCACAAGAACAAGTCACTGATCTGCGTGCCCATGAAGACCAAGGGCGTGCAGGTGGTGAAGAAGCTCGACAAGCTCGGCATGCGCAGCTCCGATACCGCACAGATCTTCTTCGACGAGGTCAAGGTGCCGGTGCGCCACACGATCGGCCAGGAGGGCATGGGCTTCGTCTACCAGATGCAGCAATTCCAGGAGGAACGGCTGTGGGGTGCCATCAGCGCCGTGGTCGGCATGGAGCGGCTGATCGACCAGACCGTCGAGTACACGCGCGAACGCAAGGTGTTCGGCCGGCCGCTGCTCGACAACCAGGTGATCCATTTCAAGCTGGCTGAGTTCCGCACCGAGGTCGAGCTGGTGCGCTCGCTCTGCTATCGCGCCTGCGAGGAGTATCTCGACGGCCAGGACGTCACCATGCTGGCCTCGATGGCCAAGCTGAAGGCCGGCCGCATGCTGCGCGTGGTGACCGACGGCTGCCTTCAATATTGGGGTGGCGCAGGCTATCTCTGGGAATCACCGACGGCGCGCGCCTTCCGCGATTCGCGACTCGCCTCGATCGGCGGTGGTGCCGACGAGGTCATGCTGCAGATCATCTCGAAGCTGATGGGCACCCTGCCCCGCCCCCAAGGGTCGCTGAGGGAGAACCGCTAATGGTTGAGCTTGCTTCCAAGTACGAAACCCTGCTCCTGCGCCGCGAGCGCTCGCGGCTCCACGTCACGCTGAACCGGCCGGAGGTGAAGAACGCGCTCAACCCGACGCTGATCGGCGAGATGCGTTCGGTGTTCCAGACGCTGCGCGACCGGCACGACATCAAGGTCGTGATCCTGCGCGGTGCCGGCGGCACGTTCTGCGCCGGCGCCGACCTCAAGAACATGGAGCAGAGCTTTGCCGAGAAGCCGCGGCCCGGCGAGAGGGATCCGATTGCCGTCAACAATCGCGAGTACGGCACATTCCTGGAGGCGGTGAACACCGCGCCCCAGGTCGTCGTCGCCGCTGTCGAAGGCTATGCCATTGCCGGCGGCTTCGGCCTCCTCTGCGTCTCCGATGTCGCGATTTGCACCGAGGACGCAGGCTTTGCCATGAGCGAGACGGCGCTCGGCATCGTGCCGGCCCAGATCGCACCGTTCGTCGCCGCGCGCATCGGCGTGCCGCAAACCCGGCACCTCGCGCTGACTGCATCCCGCTTCAAGGGAGCGGAGGCCTACCGGCTGGGCATCGTCCATCACCTGGTCAAGGACTCCGCCGCTCTCGACGCCAAGCTCGAGGATGTCCTGAAGCAGATCGATCGCTGTGCACCGCTCGCCAACGCGCTGACCAAGGCGGTCGTCATGAAAGTCGGCAGCGAGCCACTGGCCTCGGTGCTTGATTATGCCGCGGACAAGTTCGCCGAGGCACGACGCAGCCCTGAGGCCGCCGAAGGCCTGCGCGCCTTTGCCGAGAAAAGACCGCCAAAATGGGTGACGGAATGATCGCCGCACGAGCACTCGACCTGCCTGCCCGTCAAGGGTCGGACTATCCCGCGCCGCACGACGCACCCTGCCGCAACCGGGTCCGCCACGCCCTGGGCGACGCCTTCGGCCTGTCGCAGTTCGGCGCCAACCTGCTGGAGCTGCCGCCCGGCACCTGGTCCTCACAGCGGCATTGGCACGAACGCCAGGACGAGTTGCTCTATGTGCTCGAGGGCGAGGTCGTGCTGATCACCGACGAAGGTGAAACGACTCTCTCACCGGGAATGACCGCTGGCTTCCGCGCCGGGAGCAGCAACGGCCATCACCTGGTCAATCGCTCCAATGCGACGGCGCGCGTCATCGAGATCGGCACGCGCACGGTCGAGGAGGTCGCACACTATCCCGACATCGGCATGATGGTGCGCGAGGATGCCGGCGGCTCGGGCTACTACACCGCCGACGGACGGCCGATGACATGAGCTTCAGCAAGGTCCTGGTCGCCAACCGCGGCGAGATCGCGTGGCGAGTCATGCGCACCGCGAAGGCGATGGGCTATCGCACCGTCGCCGTCTATTCCGACGCCGACAAGGATGCGCCGCACGTTGCCTTTGCCGACGAGGCGGTACGCATCGGCCCGCCACTGGCGAGCGAAAGCTATCTCAGGATCGACCGGATTCTGGAGGCGGCGCAGAAGACCGGCGCCGACGCAATCCATCCGGGCTACGGCTTCCTGTCCGAGAACGAGACCTTCGCGTTGGCCTGCGAGAAGGCCGGGCTGGTGTTCATCGGTCCGCCGCCGGCCGCCATCGCCGCCATGGGCAACAAGGCCGCCGCCAAGCGGCGCATGATCGAGGCTGGTGTGCCCTGCGTGCCGGGCTATCAGGGCGCCGATCAAGACGACGCCGTCCTCGAGAAGGAAGCCCGCACCATCGGCCTGCCGGTGATGGTCAAGGCTGCCGCCGGAGGCGGCGGACGCGGCATGCGGCTGGTCGAACGGGAGGCGGATCTTCTGGAGGCGATCCGCACGGCGCGCGCCGAGGCCGAGAGCGCCTTCGGCTCCGGCGAGCTGATCCTGGAGAAGGCGGTGGTCGACGCGCGCCACGTCGAGATCCAGGTCTTTGCCGACGCGCATGGCAATGTCATCCATCTCGGCGAGCGCGATTGCTCGGTGCAGCGCCGTCATCAGAAGGTGATCGAGGAAGCGCCCTCGCCCGCCGTGAATGCCGACCTGCGCAACCGCATGGGCGCTGCCGCCGTGGCCGCCGCGCACGCCATCGGCTACCGCGGCGCCGGCACGGTCGAGTTCCTGCTCGGGGCCGATGGTGCCTTCTATTTCCTCGAGATGAACACGCGGCTGCAGGTCGAGCATCCGGTCACCGAGGCCATCACCGGCCAGGACCTCGTGGCGTGGCAATTCCAGGTCGCGGCGGGCAAGACATTGTCGCTCACCCAGGAGCAAGTGGCCTTGTCCGGTCATGCCATGGAGGTGAGGCTCTATGCCGAGGATGCCTATGCCGAGTTCATGCCGCAGACCGGCCGTATCGACGTCTGGCAGCCGGCGTCGGGCCCGGGCGTGCGCATCGACCATGGCATGAAGGAGGGGCTCGCCATCTCGCCCTTCTACGATCCCATGATCGCCAAGGTGATCGCGCACGGCGCGACGCGCGACGAGGCGCGGGCACGGCTGGTGCGGGCCCTGCGCGAGACCGTCGTGCTCGGGCCGACAACCAACCGGCATTTTCTCATCCGCCTGCTGGAGCATCCCGAGTTCGCCGCCGGCAAGGCGACGACGGCGTTTCTCGGCCAGCATGCCTTCCCCGCCCCGGCGATCGCCGATGCCCATTGGCAGCTCGCGGCAGGACTGCTGTGGCGGCAATCGGCAGCCCGCTACCCGGAAGCCTTACGCGGCTGGCGCAACTCCAATCCTGAGCCGACACCCATCAAGCTCGCCGCCGGCAGCGCGGAACGCCTGCTGCATGTCGCTCCGGCGGATATTGGCGACGAGACCGCGCCCTTCCACATCGACGGCGACGACGTCATCGTCGATCTCGATGCCCATACCGTGCGCTTCACAGACAGGACCTATGCACCGCCGGCCGCGTCCGTGGCCGGCAGCGACGGCAAGCTGCGGGCGCCCATGGATGGGCGCATCGTCGCCATCAAGGTTGCCGCCGGCGACAGCGTGGCGCGCGGCCAGACCCTGATCGTGCTCGAGGCCATGAAGATCCAGCATCAGCTCAAGGCGGTGCTCGATGCCAAGGTCGAGTCGGTCGCGGTGCAGGAAGGCCAGCAGGTCTCCAATCGTGCGGTGCTGGTGACGATGGCAGTCGATGCCGCTGCACATTGAGAAGGTCTCCCACCGCTACGGCACGGTCGAGGCGCTCGCGGACGTGTCGCTCGACGTCGCCGATGGCGAGACTGTCGCGCTGATCGGTCCGTCCGGTTGCGGCAAGAGCACGCTGCTCGGCATTCTGGGCGGCCTGCTGCAGCCGACGTCGGGTCGCGTCGCGCTTTCCGGCTCGCTGCCATCCGACTCGCTCAACCCCTTCACCTACATCTTCCAGGATTTCGCTCTGCTGCCGTGGCGCAACGTCGCCGGCAACGTCGCCCTCGCGCTGGAGCATCGGGCGCTCGGCGCCAAGGAGCGCGCCGAGCGTGTCGCCGCAGCGCTTGCCCTGACCGGCCTCAGCGAGTTCGCGGCCGCCTTCCCCAAGCAGCTCTCCGGCGGCATGCGCCAGCGCGTCGGCATCGCCCGCGCCCTGGTGGTGCGCCCGGCCGTCCTGCTGCTCGACGAGCCGCTGTCGGCGCTCGATGCCCAGACCCGTGAGCTCCTCATGGAGGACCTGCTGGCCATCTGGGCGCGCGAGAAAAGCACGCGGGTCTATGTCACGCACAATCTCGAGGAAGCAGCCCGGCTGGCCGATCGCGTCGTGGTTCTCTCGCGTCGGCCCGGCCGCATCCGCGACGTCCTGCGGATCGATGTGCCGGTCGCCGACCGTGGCCGTCCCGAGCATGCCGGCCTGCTGCTCGAAGCTCACAAGACGCTGTGGTCGCTGATTCGTGAGGAGGCGGCGACGGCCGACCGCGAGGTGCAGCATGTCTGAGCGCAGCCCTGTCCCGTTCCGGGGCGGTGGCTTCAATCCCACGCCACGCCGGCTGCTGCCGTGGCTGGTGTTCCTGCTGCTGATCGCTGCCTGGCAGGCTGCCTCGAGCGCGCGTCTGCTGCCGGCACTCTTCATGCCGAGTCCGGCAGCCGTCGTGGACGCTCTCTACGTATTGTGGACCAACGGCACCCTGGCGCAGCATGTCGGCGCCTCGCTGGGCCGCATCATTCCCGGCTGGATCATCGGTACCGCGGCCGGGCTCGTGGCTGGCCTTGCCATGGGCATCTTCTCGGCCGCCCGGGCCGCCGGCCTGCCGATCGTGTCGGCGCTGTTCCCCATCCCGAAGATCGCCCTGCTGCCGCTGCTGATCCTCTGGTTCGGCATCGGCGAGCCGTCCAAGGTCGCCACCATCGCGCTTGGCGTCTTCTTTCCGACCGTCATCTCGGCCTACAGCGCCTGCGATTCGGTGCCGCGCAACCTCGTCCGCATGGGCCAGAGCTTCGGCCTGCCGTCGGCCGACATCGTGCGCAAGATCCTGCTGCCCGGCGCCATGCCCGGCATCCTGGCCGGCTTCCGCATCTCCGCCTCGGTGGCGCTGCTGCTGGTGGTCGCCGCCGAGATGATAGGCGCACAATATGGGATCGGCGCCTTCGTGCTGGCCGCCGGCAACCTGATGCAGACCGACCAGCTGCTCGCCGGCGTGGTCATGTTGTCGATCCTGGGACTGCTGATTTCCTGGGCGCTCGGCATGGTAGAACGCGCCGTCCTGCGATGGAGGTGAACGACGTGATGTTGCGCAGATCAGCCCTGGGCCTCCTTGCCCTCGCCTTGGCCGGCCCTGCCTTGGTCGGACCCGCTTTAGTCGGCCCCGCCTCGGCGCAATCCTATCCGAGCAAGCCGATCACTCTCATCGTGCCGTTTGCCGCCGGCGGACCGACCGACCTCATGGCGCGCATCGTCGGCGAGCGCATGGCCAAGGAGCTGGGCCAGCAGATCGTCATCGACAATGTCACCGGGGCGGCCGGCACCATCGCCATGGGCAAGCTCGCGCACTCCACTCCCGATGGCTACACGATCGGCATCGGCCACCTCGGCACCAACGTTGTGAACGGCCTGATCTACAAGAACCTGAATTACAACCTGCTGAAGGACCTGACGCCGATCGCCCGGCTGCCCTCCAATCCCCTGCTGGTCGTCACCTCCAACCAGGTGCCTGCCAGGACCCTGAAGGAGCTGGTCGCCTACCTGAAGGCCAATGGCGACAAGGTCTCGGGTGGCACGGCCGGCATGGGATCCGGCTCGCACATCGGCTTCCTGGCGTTCCAGGAAGGGACCGGCACGAGCTACCAGCTCGTGCCCTATCGCGGCACCGGTCCTGCCGTGCAGGACCTGATCGCCAACCAGATCCAGATCACGATCGATCAGTCGTCGAACTCCCTGCCGCATGTCCGCGCCGGCAAGATCAGGGCTTACGCGGTCACCGCCCCGGAGCGCTCGGCCGCGGCGCCGGACATCCCGACGACGGCGGAAGCCGGCTTCCCCGGTATCGAGGTCACGATCTGGCACGGCCTGTGGGCACCCAAAGGGACGCCGACTGAGATCATCGCCAAGCTGAGCGAAGCCGCTGTCGCCACGCTCAAGGATCCCGACATCCGTCGCAAGCTTGAGGACCTTGGCCAGGACATCCCGACACCCGAGCAGATGCGGCCGACCGCCTTCGGCGAGTTCCAGCAAAGGGAGTTCGCCAAATGGAAGCCGATCATCGACAAGGCCAACGTGAAGATCGAATGAGCGCCGCTGCGATCCGTTCTACATGACAATCGGTCGCCGTTTCGTATGGCGGCGCAGGCAAACGTCGCCGCAGGTCCAACGCACGGACCCTTGCATGTTCTCCCTGCGTAGCTCGAACACTAGCCGCCCCTCGCCGGGCCAGCTATAGAGCCCAAGGTATTCTTGGGGGCAGCATGAGTCTGAGTAGCAAGACGCTGTTCGTGACCGGCGCCAGCCGGGGCATTGGACTGGCCATCGCGCTACGCGCTGCGCGCGACGGCGCCAACATCGCGATCGCTGCCAAGACGGTGAAACCCGATCCTCGCCTGCCCGGCACGATCTTCACGGCCGCCGAGGCGATCGAGAAGGCGGGCGGCAAGGCGTTGCCATTGCCTTGCGACATCCGCGACGAGCAGAGCGTGGAGAAGGCGGTGGCAGACACGGTGTCGACGTTCGGCGGCATCGACATCCTGGTCAACAACGCCAGTGCCATCAGCCTCACCGGCACGCTCGCCACGCCGATGAAACGCTACGACCTGATGCATCAGATCAATGCACGCGGCACCTTCATGGTCTCGCAGAAGTGCATTCCCCATCTGATGAAAGCGGCCAACCCGCATGTGCTGAACCTGTCGCCGCCGCTCGACTTCGACGTCAAATGGTTTGCCGGGCATCCTGCCTACACGCTCGCGAAGTACGGCATGTCGATCTATGCCTGGTCGATGGCAGCGGAGTTCAAGGGCGATGCTCAAGGCAAGGGGGGTGTTGCCTTCAACTGCCTGTGGCCGCGTACCGGCATCGCAACCGCAGCCATCCAGAACGTGCTGGGGGGCGAGGACGGCATGAAGCGCTGCCGCAAGCCGGAGATCATGGCCGATGCCGCGTACGTCATCCTCAACCGGCCGGCGCGCGCCTGCACCGGCAACTTCTTCATCGACGACGAGGTGCTGGCCGCCGAAGGCATCACCGATCTCGACAAGTACGCGGTATCACCCGGCACGCCGCTGATGCCCGACTTCTTCGTGCCCGCGCCCGGTGCGCCAACGCTCGTCGGTCGGAGCTAGCGCCATGGCGATCTTCATGCTCGTCCACGGCGCCGGCACCGGCGGTTGGATCTGGGAGAAGGTGGTGCCGCTGCTCGCCGCCCACGGCCATCGCGTGTGCGCTCCCGACCTGCCGGGGCTTGGCAACGATGCGACGCCACCGGCCAACGTGACCCTGGCCGACAATGTCGAGAAGCTGTCGCGCCTGCTCGACAAGATGGAGGAGCCGGTCGTGCTGGTGGGTCATTCGTTGGGCGGCATCACCATCAGCCAACTGGCCGAAGCGCGACGCCGCAAGATCAAGGCGCTGGTCTATCTTTGCGCTCTGCTGCCGACGTCGGGCAAGTGCGGCAGGGACATGACCTCGCTCGAGCCTGACACCATGTTCCGGCTGGCGCGGCAGGTAAGCCCCGACGGGCTCACCTACACTTTCGCGCGCGACAAGCTGCCGGCGCTGTTCTACCACGACGTCTCGCCCGAGGATCGCTACCGCGCCATGCAGCGCCTGCGCCCGCAGCCGATCGCCATCTCGACCACGCCGGTGACACTCACCGAGGAGCGTTTCGGCTCGGTGCCGCGCTGGTACATCGAGTGCACGCTCGACAGCGCCGTCCGCATCAAGCTGCAGCGGCAGATGGTCAAGATGACGCCGTGCAAGGTCATCTCGATGGAATGCGGCCACTCGCCCTTCTTCAGCAACCCCGACGAGCTTGCCGAGCACCTCGAGGCGATCGCCCGCTCAGGGCCGAAAGAGTCCTAGCTCAGTCGAAGAAGGCGAAGGCCCGCGTCTCGATGCTCTGGCGCGGCTTGGCGTCGGCAGGCGAGGTCGGATCGTCGAAAGCCGAATGCAGGGAGAAGCGCGCGCGGCCGTCTTTCATCGAGTCATAACACTTGATGATGACCGCCTCGTCGCGCGCCATGCGCGGGAAGTAGTACCAGCGGTGATCGGCGTTGTAGACGCCCTGATAGATCTCGCCGGTACGATCGGCATAGACCAGGTCGCATACCGCGAGATCGCGCGGTGCGATGCTCTCTGCGTCCACGAAACCCAGCGGCACCATCTCGACCGGATCGTGGGCGATGTTGCGCCACACGTTGTACTCGGCGAACCGCTTCCTGAGCCGCACCTCCGCCTCGTCCGCGGGCAAGAGATCGCGCACGCGCTGCGGGCCTGACTTCTCCGTATAGTCGTTGTGCACGCTGCGCACCGGCGTCCTGAGGCCGCGCTCCACGGCGCGGTCGGCGGTGCGGATCGTATCGTCGAAGACCACAACCTTGGAGGCGCCGGTCTCGCGCTTGATCAGCGCCTCGACTTCGGCATGGTGCTTGGTGCGGACTTCCTCCGCGTCGTAGAAGTCGAGCACTTGCGTGTCGTGGTGCGTCAGGATGAAGGCTTGCCGGTCGAGCGACAGGTCCTTCGCGACTGGCCGGCCATCATGGATGCGGACCTTCAAATCGCGGTAGTTGCCGACGCGGCGCGGCAGGCCGCTGCCGGCCGGCGGGTTGTAGGTGACAGGCTTCACGCTGAGGTCGGCGAGATAGTTCACCGGGGCCTCGACCCACGCCTGCGGCGCGGGACGTACGGTCGCCTTGGCGAGCTGGACTGAAGTCATGGTCGCACCCGTTCGGTCGCGTTTGCCCTCGATATCGTGTGCCCTTTACCGCGTTAAAGGCTCTCCCCCTCACGAGAAGTTCTCATGGGGTCATTTATGCCGCGAGCTCCAGGATCTCCATCACCTCGGCCGGCCCTTGGATCGGCCGCGGATTGTTGAGCACGGCGCGGTCGTGCATCGACTTCTCGGCGATCTCGCGGAAGCGCTCGCGGCCCACACCGACAGCAGCCAGCCGGCCTGGCAGGCCGAGCGTTTCGACCAGCCCAGCCACGAGATCGGCCGCAGGCACGTCGGGCTTGCCGAAAGCATCGCTCACCCGCGACTGGCGCTCGGCATTGGCCGGCAGGTTCCAGCGCAGCACCGACGGCAGCATCACGCAGGAGGTGTGGCCGTGCGGGACGTGGCAGGCGGCGCCCAGCACGTGGCCGATGCCGTGGCTTGCGCCGACGCCGACACCCGATGTCCCGGCGCCGATCGACAACCACATGCCGAACTGCAGGTCGAGCCGCGTCGCCATGTCCTCCGGCTTGGCCTTGTGCGCCGGCAAGGCCCGGGCCAGGAGCCTCAGCGCCTCGGTCGCCGTGCCCAGCACGAAAGGATGGGCTTGCTGCGAGCAGAGACGCTCGACCGCATGATCGACCGCCTTGAGGCCGGTCGAGAGCATGAGATCCATGGGCGTGGCGAGCGTCGCCGCCGGATCGAGCACGATCACGCGCGGCACGATCAGGCGGTGGCCGAAGCTCTCCTTGATGCCATGGCGCGGATCGCTGATGCCGGCGAAGGCGTTGAACTCCGCCGCCGAGAGCGTCGTCGGCACGGCGATCATGCGGATTGCATCCGCTGGCGGCTTGATCGCTTCCGACGGCGGCGCTGCCCCCTCCTTCGGTCTTCCAGCGCGATAAAGATCGAGGTCCTCGATCGTCGTGGCGTTCTGCCACAGCGCGATCAGCATCACCTTGGTCGCATCGATCACCGATCCGCCGCCGACGGCGACAAGGAGGTCCGCGCCTGACTCGCGCGCAAGCTTGGCGCCCTCGATGACGCAGGGCCGCGGCGAGTGAGCGGTGATGCCCGAGTAGACGCCGGCATAGCGATCCCCCAGGTCGCGGACCACCTCGGCCAACAGCGCGCTCTGCGCCACCGACTTGGAGGTCGTGACGAACACCCGCTTGGCGCCCAGCCGCTCGGCCTCGGCGCGCAGGGCCGGCCCGGCCGGGCGGCCATAGACGACTCGTTCGATGTCCTGATGTCCGTGGATGCCGTTCAGCATGTCGCCTCCTTTGCCGATAGGACGACGGTACCGGCCCTGCACACCATGGTCTATAACCGCGCCTTCTTTGCGAAGTCCGAGGAGTGGAACGATATGCCGGGCGCATTGGACGGCCTGAAAGTCATCGATCTCTCGCGCGTGCTAGGTGGGCCGTATTGCGGCCAGATGCTGGCCGACCATGGTGCCGAGGTCATCAAGGTCGAGCCGCCGCAAGGCGACGAGACGCGCGGCTGGGGCCCGCCTTTCGACAAGGACGGCATCTCCGCCTATTTCGCCGGCATCAATCGCAACAAGCGCAAGATCGCGCTCGACCTCTCCAAGCCCGAAGGCCGCGACGTGCTGTTGAAGCTGCTCGAAAGCGCCGATGTGCTGATCGAGAACTTCAAGACCGGCACCATGGAGAAATGGGGTATCGGCTACGACACGCTGTCGAAGAAGTTCCCCCGCCTGGTCCATGCGCGAATCTCCGGCTTCGGCTCGGACGGGCCGTTGGGCGGCTTCCCCGGCTACGACGCCATGGTGCAGGCAGCAGCCGGCCTGGTCTCGGTCAACGGGGCGCCGGAAAGCGGGCCGGTGCGCATCGGCGTGCCGGTGGTCGATCTCTCGACCGGCATGAATGCCTGCATCGGCATCCTGATGGCGCTTTACGAGCGGGTGCGATCGGGCAAGGGCCAGTTCGTCGACGCCACGCTCTACGACAGCGCCGTGGCGCTGCACCAGCCGCATGCGCCCAACTACTTCATGGCCGGCCAGAAGCCCAAGCTCTACGGCAACAGCCACGGCAATCTCGCGCCTTACGCCAACTTCCCGACCAAGGGCCGCAACATCGTGGTCGGCGCCGGCAACGACGGCCAGTTCCGCAAGCTCGTGCAGATGCTGGGCAAGCCCGAGCTGGCGGACGACCCGCGCTTCAAGACCAACAAGGACCGCGTCGCCCACAAGCCCGAGCTGGAAGCCGAGCTGCGGGCGCTGACCAAGGATCGCGACGGCGAGGCCTTCGCCAACGAGCTGATGAAGAACGGCGTGCCGTCAGGCGCGGTGATGGAGGTGCCGGACGTGATGGAGCATCCTCACACCAAGCATCGCGGCATGGTCTGGGAGAAGGATGGCTACCGCAACGTTGGCAATCCGGTGAAGCTCTCGCGCACACCGCCCAGCCCGCGCAGCAAGCCCAGGAAGTTCGGCACCGACACGCGCGCAGTCTTGGCCGAGCATGGCTATTCGGCGCCCGAGATCGACAAGCTGATCTCGACCGGCGTCGCGCTGGAGGCGATCAAGAAATAGGTCTTTGCCTAACGCGCCGCGGCTGCCTTGGCCGGGGCCACGACACGCACCGCATCGCCGTCGGACAGCCCGTCCGGTGGGCTGTCGATGATGCGATCGCTCGCGGCCAGGCCGGTCGCCACCTCGATGATCTGGCCGAGGTCGCGCGCGATGATGATCGGCTTCAAGGCCACCTTGTTGCTCGCGTCGACCGTCGCCACCCGCAGGCCGCGCTGGTCAAAGATCAGCGCGCTTGCCGGGATGCTGAGGGCCTGCAGGCTGGCCGGCAGCTCGATGCGCGTGTTGGCGAATGCGCCAGGCATCAGCTCGGCCGAGCTGTTGTCGACGACGAGCTGCATGCGCGTCGTGCCGGTTTGCGCATCGACGGCGCGCGCCGAGGCTTCCACCAGGCCAGTGTAAACCTTGCCCGGATATTCAGGCACGGTGATCTGGACCCTGGTGTTGATCTTGACCGCCGGCACGTAGTTCTGCGGCACGCTCACCGTCAGTCGCAGCTTCTGGATGTCGGAGACAACGAACAGGGCGAGGCCGGCACTGGAGTCGGCATTGATCAGCGCGCCAACGTCGGTATTGCGCGCCGTCACGATGCCGTCGAACGGCGCGGTGAGGCGCTTGAACGAATGGAGCACCTCAAGCCGGTCCACTGCCGCTTGCGCCGCTTTGGTCTGCGCCTGCTTGACCGTGAGGTCGCCGGTCTTCTCGTCGACGGTCTGGCGCGCCACCGTGTTGGTGCCGCCGAGGGTCTGCCAGCGCTGCGCCGTCACCGTGGCGAGCGCTTCGGCGGCCTGCGCGCTGGCGAGCGCCGCCTTGGCTTGCAGAAGCTGCTGATCGAGATCAGGCGCCTCGATCTCGGCGAGAAGCTGGCCTGCCTTCACCGGTGTCCCTATATCGACATACCAGCCCTTCAGGAAGCCACCGACGCGCGCATAGATCGGGGCGCGGGAATAGGCTTCGAGTCGGCCGGGCAGATCGAGCGAAGGCTTGTTGTTGGCAGTCGCTGGCGACACCACGTTCACCACCGGTGTGGCCTGAGCGTCCGTCCATTCCTTCAGCCTGGCCTGACTGGCATTGCGGGTCCAAAGCCCGTTTCCCACGACCAGCACGACGACCAGCACACCGGCAATGCCGGCGACAGCCAGGCCGCGGCGCGACTTGTGCGATGTTTGAGGTGCAGCTTCAAAAGGCATGAGACTCCCCCGGAATGCCAGCCGACGCCGTCTTGTCGTGGTGTCGGTGGATGACGCTGAACACGACGGGCACGAAGATGAGCGTCGCCACCGTCGCAAAAATCAGGCCGCCGATAACGGCTCGCCCCAAGGGCGCGTTCTGCTCGCCGCCTTCGCCCAGCCCGAGCGCCATCGGCGTCATGCCGATGATCATGGCGAGCGCCGTCATCAGCACCGGCCGGAATCGCACGTAGCCCGCCTCCAGCGCCGCCGCAGTCGCATCGCCCAGCTCGGCCAGCCGCTCGCGGGCAAAGCTCACCACCAGCACCGAATTGGCCGTGGCCACGCCCATGCACATGATGGCGCCGGTCAAGGCTGGCACCGAGAGCGTGGTGTAGGTCGCGAACAGCATCCACACGATGCCGGCAAGGGCCGCCGGCAATGCCGTGATGATCACGAACGGATCGCTCCACGACTGGAAGTTCACGACGATCAGCAGGTAGATCAGCACGATCGCGCCCAGCAGGCCGAACAACAGGCCTGAAAAAGCGCTCTCCATGGTCCTCACCTGGCCCTGCACCTTGACCGATCGGACCTTAGGCGACGCCGCGGACGTCAGCTCGTCGATGGCGCGCCGGACATCCGCGGCAACGGCACCCAAATCGCGTCCCTGCACCGCGGCATAGACCTGCACCATGCCCTGCAGGTCGTACTGCGAGACCACGGCATTGGCAGTGTCGCGCCGAACGTCAGCGATTCCGCCCAGCACCTGCAACGCCGAGGCAGCCGGTGCTGCAATCGGCAGATTGGAGAGCGCCGACAGCGAATCGAGCCGATATTGCGGCGTCTGCAGCACGATCGAGTAGGACACGCCATTGGCCGGATTGAGCCAGTAGGTCGGCGCGACCTGGCTGGAGCCGGCGAGATTGACGACCAGCGAGTTGGTGACGTCACGCGTCGTCAGGCCGACATACTGTGCCCGGGTGCGATCGACATCCACGGCGAAGACCGGCGCGGCGCGCGACTGCTGGATGCGCGCGTCGACCACGCCGGGGATCTGCCGGATGCGCGCAAGCAGCCGGTTGGCGTGGTCAAAGCTGGCGGCGAGGTCCGAGCCGCGGACCTGCACGTCGATCGGCGACGGTGCGCCGAAGTTCAGGATCTGGCTGATGATGTCGGCCGGGAGGAACGAGAAGGTGAAGCCCGGAAAGCGTTCGGGCAACTGGCGGCGCAACTCGCGCACATAGTCCTCGGTCGGCGCGTGATTCTCGGCAAGCTTGATCTGGATGTCGCCATCCTGGCTGCCGATCGTGCCGGTGTTGTTGTAGGTCATGTTGATGCCGCTCACCGGCACGCCGACATTGTCGGCCATCGCGGCGATCTCCCGCGGCGGGATGATCTGGCGGATGGCTTTCTGGATCGCCGCGAACTGGTTGGCGGTCTCCTCCACCCTGGTGCCGACCGGCGCGCGCGCATGCATCAGGATCTGGCCGGAATCGACGGCAGGGAAGAAGTTGCGACCGAGAAAGGGCGCCAGCAGGAACGAGGCCAACACGAACCCCATGAAGGCACAGATGAACGCCGTGCGATGGGCCAAGGCCATCGACAGCAGATCACGATAGACACCGCGGAGGCGCTCGAAGCGCATCTCGAAGCCGCGCTGGAAAAGGACCAGAGGGTTTCGGGATGGTGGTTTATCGCCGTGCTGGTGTGGCTTCAGCAGGTAGTTCGCCATGGTCGGCACCAGGGTGCGCGACAGGATGAAGGAACAGACCATGGCGAACATCACGGCTTCGGCCATCGGCACAAACAGGAAGCGCGCCACGCCTTCGAGGAAGAACATCGGCACAAACACGATGCAGATGCAGAGCAGCGACACGAAGGCCGGCGTCACGATCTGCTGCGCGCCGTCCATGATGGCCGTCTCGACCGGCTTGCCATGCTCGAGGTGCCAGTTGATGTTCTCGATGGTGACCGTGGCGTCATCGACCAGAATGCCCACGGCCAGCGCCAATCCGCCCAGCGTCATGATGTTCAACGTCTCGCCGAACGCAGACAGCAGCGCGATCGAGCCCAGGATGGCGAGCGGAATCGACGTGGCGATGATGATCGTCGAGCGCCAGCTGCCCAGGAACAGCAGGATCATCAGGCTGGTCAGCACGGCGGCGATCACTGCCTCCAGCGCCACGCCGCCGATCGCCCCCTCGACGAACAGCGACTGGTCGCCCAGGATGGCGATCGACACGTTGTCGGGCAGGGTCCGGCGCAGCTCCTCGACGCGCTGCTTGATGCCGTCGATGATGGCGAGCGTCGAGATCGAGCCGTTCTTCAGCACCTGCAGCAGCACCGAGCGGCCGCCGTCGACATGCACGATGTTGGTCTGCGGCGGATTGCCGTCGCGCACCTGGGCCACGTCGCGCAGATAGACCATGGCGCCGTTGGCGGTGAAGACCGGCAGGTCGGCCAGCGCCTGGAAGTCGGTCGGCGCGTTGTTGAGCTGGATGGCGTATTCGTAGCCGCCGATCTTCTGCGTGCCGACCGGCGTCAGCAGGTTCTGCGCGGCCAGCGCATTGGCGACGTCGTTGGCCGAGAGCCCGCGCGCCTGCAGGGCGGCGGGATCGAGGTCGATCTGGATCTGGCGGAACTTGCCGCCGAACGGGAACGGGATCGCCGCCCCCGGCACGGTGACCAGCGGCGTGCGCACGGTATTGATGGCGATGTCGAACACCGCCTGCTCGGACATGCCCTTGCCGGCCAGCGCCAGCTGGATGATCGGCACCGTCGAGGCGTTGTAGTTCAGGATCAGGGGCGGCGTGATGTTGGGCGGCATCTGCTTCAGCACGGTCTGCGCGATCGCCGTGACCTGCGCGTTGGCTGTGCGGATGTCGGTG
>Ga0081455_10002803_pt1 | contig 20522 bp, 17 predicted proteins | sample TabmetS3T2R1_FD_70207 | JGI IMG/M metagenome (GOLD analysis project Ga0081455, IMG submission 70207) | Tabebuia heterophylla rhizosphere microbial communities from the University of Puerto Rico - S3T2R1 | ecosystem: Host-associated > Plants > Roots > Rhizosphere ...
CGCATGCCGAGAAAAACATGACGAGTGCTGCGCGCTGCCGGTCGATCAGCTCGCTGCGGACAATGCGCGGCATGACGCCCATCGTCGCAAGCGCGATTCCAGGCGCCACCAGGTTGTAGAGCCAATTCCATTCCCGCAGCGTCCACGCGATCGACAGACCGCCATATCCGGCAACGCCGTATATAGTCAGCGGCTCGATCAGCCCGATGACAAACTGAGTTGTCATGGCTTGTGGTCCGAAAACGAGGAAAACCAGGGCGGCAAGAAAGACAAAGCTTGACGCGCCGACCGCGGCTATCAGAACCAAGCTAGAAATTCCGGAAGGTGCGATCAATAAAAACGAAATTACAGTCGCGGCCGCCATCACGACGCCGGTTTCGGTCTCTATGAACACCGCCAGCGCCAACGCAAAAGCAAGCGACAGCAATTTTGTCCAGTCGCGCGGGGCTGCGATCCAGCGCACCAGCAATGCGGCGCAGACGGTGAGCACCGGGTATCGCAGCACGTAAGAGCTTGGATCAAAAAAATTTCGATTGGTGTGAAACAAGAGCACAAGCACGAACAGGCACACGACCGCGGACGCAAACCATGATCGATAGAGCCACCGCAGTATCCAGACCAGATGAGCGAAGAAAAGCCAAAGCGCAGCGACCATGAGGACGACGTAGTTTATGATCGTGCTTTCTGCTGTTTTTCCGATCAGGAACGAAAATATCCATCCGAGCCCGATACCGTACTGAGCAAAGTAGTCGACGCCCGGCAGCAGCCCATGCCCGAAAAAGTAGAGGGATGGGCCAATGAGGAAAGCGACGACGTGGGTTTCCAGGCCAATGCGTGCGGCGACGGCCTCAAAAGACGACGGCACCAAAACCAGTGCCAGCATTCCAAAAATGAGAAAACAGACGATAAAACGCGACCTCGCTTTGGGCGCCGTGCTGAAAAATTGTTGAGGCACAGCCGTGCCTCGTTTTACGATCAAAGCGATATAGGCCGCTGCGAGCACGAGCGAAACAGTCAACCCGATCCATGCGGGCATGTCGCCCTGAAGAACAGAATGAAGGTAGAGATTGACCGGCGGCAGCGCCGCCACCAGCAGAATGGCGAGGTATAAAATGTTGCCGCGAAAAAGGCGGGAAGAGGCAAGAAAAGCGCCCGCCGGACCAAAAAGAAGGGCAAGCAAATAGAAGCCTTTTTCGCGCGGCTCCAGGCGGATGTCTGCGAGAGTCCAGCGTAACAACCCGCGCGGTAGAAATGACGGGGGACCGTCTGGCGGAAACAGGCCGTGCGCCAGTGCCGCTGCGATGAGGGTCGCAATTAGTGCCCCGGCGCATCCCTGCATGAACAGGCTGACGAGTGCCGTCTGGTTGTCTGCGGCACGCCGATCCCATGGACGATCGTCTGCGCGCGAATCCAGTTGATCGGTCAATGTGTCTGTTCCGGAATGCACAAGCCAAGACTGAGTGCTAAATTGGCATTGATCAAGCGTGTCGGCTTTTATTTTCGCGTGTCCTCATGGCTCTTGAGGTCACGCACTTGAACAAGGGGGGTATATGAGCGAGACACAGGAAGCCCATCCGAAGACCGATCTTACCGGACCAATCGTGCTGTTTGCCATCAAGATGTGCATAGTCGCCATCATTGTTACTGCGTGTGCAATTTTTGTAGCAGATTGGGTCATCGGAAGTGCTGAAGAGTCATTTGCTCGTTCGATCAAGAGTGTTCAGCAAATCTCGATCGGCGGCCGCAAGTTTTGGGCCCGGCTGGAAGAAGAATTGGATCGCGCGGCTTCGCCCGCCTCTGATTTGCCTCCCGAAAGGAAGGAAAAGCTTATCAACAATGTTCGCACTCTAGCAGCGCGCTGGCGTCCATTGATTGAAGCGTTACAGGAAGGCGGGCAGACAGCGCCCGTGACCCGATCGGAACCAGGCAAGCAATAAAGTAGCGGCCGCGGGGCCGGGTCTACCAAGGCAGCGAAATTGGTTTCCAGGGATGCGGCATCGCGTAGTAGCGCTCGTAGGTTTCGCGAACTGCGGCTAATGGATTTTTTTTCACGGTCGACGAATTATTGACGCCTTGCCGATAGGCGGCGATCCAGGCGTCGTCCAGCGGTCGGGTATCGGGACCGGGCCAGGTCAGCAACGAAGTTGTCCCGTCAGTCCAACGCAGCGCCACATATTCGGCAATGTGGTCCGGAGAAAACAACGCACTGAGGGGAAGGGGATCAGTAATTCCCAAGCCGGGACCGGCAAGCTCACGGGAGTACAGGAAATAATTGATCCCGGCACGCTGAAGAAGCCGGCGCGCCTCGTCCGGGGTACCGAACATGACGCGATCCCACCTGTCGGTCATATTGAACGAGAAGTAAGTCTCGATCTGGCAGTTGGGTAACATGCAGTAACTGTGGATGTGGAGCGACCAAATCGGGGTGCGGGGCCCCACGATCTCGTAGGCTGCCCTCGCCCCAGGATAAATGGCGCCCCACGGCAGATGATATGGCCACCTGCCGCGACTGACGAAGGCATCGTCGATGCTATTTGCGCCTATCACGAAGGCCAGCGGCGTCGTGAGCGCGTCGCGATAGCGATTTAAACGTACGTCAACAGCAATAGCGAAAAGGCAGACCACGACAACGATCGGGGCCCCGCGACTTTTGACGACATCAGCGATCCTGGTTTTGCTACTCGGAACCATGGTCCATAAGATGATTCCTGTCAGGATGGTAATCGGAACGGCAAAAGCAGAATAGCGATGAAAGCTGACAGGCTGAACGCGTCCCGTGGTCAGGCAAACGATGAAGAGCACAACGGCACACGCGGATACGACAGTGAGAGTATGAAATTGTGTAGTACCGACAAATTTCCGCCGATCAAGAAGCCCGTCTTTTCTTTGATTTAAAATCGATAGGCCCGCAATGCCAATGCCCGAAATGATGAGCGGGTAGAGCAGGTCGAGACGAAATGATTTCACGACCAGTTTCAACGTCTCGGCGGAGACGAAGGGAAGTCCCTGCGCGATGAGAGCTTTTGTTCCCCGATGAAGGTTCAAGACCATCGGCAGGCTGCCTGACTTGTACAGCTTTTCGACATCGGCGAATGGCCATACCAAGGTAATTCCCTGATCGAGGGGCAATCCTGCGGTGGCGTAATTGAGAACCAGTACGCTTATGACGATGGCGCCGGCCCAGGCGGCAAGCGCCAGGCAAATAACGGCGTTGCGCCGCTCAAGCGACCAAATGAAAACGAGGGCAGCGAGGGTAAAGACCGCAACAAAATACAGGCCAATCTGGGTATTGATGATCACTGCTGCCGCGACGGCGGATCCACAGGCAAAGATAAATTTCGCGACGTCGGGTTTCTGTGCTCCGAATGCATGCTGGGTCAGCCAGATTATCGCGATAATCAATGCAGTTTTGAATTCATGGTCTTTCTCGAATTCACCCCAGCCCGGGGTGAATAGATAGATGCTAAGGAATAAAAGGACGCTGGCTGGGGGCCAATTTGTTTCCGGAGCGATGGCCTTCACGGTCAGATAAAGAGCTGCCGCTGCGACCGCCATGAAGCAGAACGTGACGAGCTGAGGCGCCAACGGATCGCTCAGCAGCATGCCGAGGAAAAACAGACCGCATCCCTTCGAATAAAAATAGTGGTACCAGACCTCGTTCGGCCAAATCCCGCCGTGCTCGATGACCGACTGGTAGTAGTAGAAATAATGCGTGTAGTAGTCGTGTCCGCCTCCCGGATAGAGACCTTTGAACAGCAGCAGCAGGCCACCGGTGAGGGCGATTGCGGCAGCGCCCAGACATTTTTGCCAAGTCAGGCTTCGCCAGCATCGCCACCACTCCGATAGAGCATCGCGCGCATCCGAATAAGCCAGTGCTACCGTGGGTAAAGTGACCGCGATGGCGACCGGAACGGTATACAAATTGAGGTAACCGAGCGCGAGCAATGCGATATGCCACAGGCCTGTGCCGGCGAAAAAGCCCAGCACGAAACGTTCGATTGTTTGCAATTCAGAGAACTTGCCAAAGCGGCGCAGCGCGAGCGCGCCGACGGCGTAGACGATCCAGAAAAGATAGAAGATGAACAGGACGCGGAAGGCGTTGTAGACGACAACAATCAGGCCCTTGGTTGCGAAATGCGTGTGATAGACATCCGCGAGCTTGAACCAGGCCAGCAATGCGGCGTAGCCGCCCATGTAGATCAGAAAGCCGGGCGTGCGTGCTCCTTTCATAAAAGTCTGGAAGTAGGAGTCTTGATTTATGGTCACGCGCCGACGCCGCGATCACTATGACCTGGATGCAAAACCACTTTGCGTTCCCACTAGTCTCTGTGCTGGAGGTATCAACGGTTTTCTCCAGAGCAGGTTTAAAATGTCTCAAGGGGAGACCAGCCGGACCTCTGATCCGATTATACCTGCGGCGACCGCCGTTGTTGCCCGGTGCAACGCTTCTCGATGTCTTACGCGGTTACTTTACTTCGACCCCGGTACGCCGCAAGTACGCTCTCCAAATCTCCGTATTGCACAAGGTTGCCCTGATCGAGCCATAGCGCCTTGTTGCAAATCTGGCGCAGAAGTTCGTCCGCATGGGAGGCCAGAAAAAGGATTTGCGATCGATGGATGACGTCCTGCAGACGGCTGAAGGCCTTTTTGAAAAACACCGCGTCGCCGACGCCGACAACCTCATCCAGCAACAGTATTTCCGGGTCGCGCACGGTCGCAATCGCGAAGGCAAGCCGCAAGAGCATGCCCGTTGAATACGTGCGCACCGGCACGTTCAGGAAGTCGCCGAGCTCGGTGAATTCGGCAATTTCATCGACGCTATTCTTGACCTGCGCAGGCGAAAGCCCCCAAAGACGTCCGCAGATCCATATATTCTCCATGCCGGTTGCGTCCATGCTCATGCCGAGCATGGGATCGAACATGGGTGAGACTTCGCCGACAACTTTCACGCGGCCGCTACTGGCCGGGTAGACATCGGATAACAGGCGCAACAGCGTGCTTTTGCCTGAGCCGTTGTTACCGATGAGGGCAACGCGTTCTCCGTCATGTGCTTCGAAGCTCACATCCTTGAGGGCGTCGACGATAAGGTGCGAGCCCGATGTTTCGAAGCGGCCTCCCACCGTTTTGCTCAAGATCGTCTTGCGCAGCGATGAAGCCCCGATGTCATAGATCGGGATCTGGATCGTGACGTTTTCAACTACGATTTCGGCCACCGCTGCAATTTCCTTAAGTCAGAGCCAGAATACCAGTCGCCGTGCGGCGCGCCGGAGAAGCAGGATTGCAAAGGTCCAGCCGACGATCGCGCAAAGGACGACCGCTACCCATGACAATACCGGCGGCATCTCGCCGAGCATCGGTGCACGGACCACTTCGATCAAGTGATGAAGCGGATTGATATCGGCGATGATCACTGCCGGGCCGAGTGCACTCACCGGCCACATGATCGGCGTTGCAAACAGCATGATCTGAATGGCGGTCGCCACGATCTGTTGTACGTCACGATAACGCGTGCACAGGATCGCGAGCGAAAGCGTGACCCATGCCTGATTGATGTACACCAGCACCAGCCCGGGTATCGCCAGCAAGGCGATCATGCCCGGTCGCACGTCATACATAATTGCGACGGGGACGAAGATGACGATGGTATGGAGAAACACGATGAAATTTCGCCAGACCACGCGGAAGACGTAGATTGAATAAGGAAGCCTGATCTGACGGATAATGCGTTCGCTTTCCTGGAAGGAAATAAAGCTCTCCGCGGTCGTCGCCGAAATGAAGCCCCAGACGATGTAGCCGAGCGACAGGTAGGGCAGGTAGGTCTTCAATCCGATATTGAAAATATGGCTGTAGATCACGCCGAGCAGCGTGATGAAGATGGCCATACTGATTGTGATCCAGAATGGCCCAAGAACGGAGCGGCGGTAACGCTGCCGGATGTCGTTCCATCCGAGCATTGTCCAAAGCGGCCACGCACGCAGCCCTGCCAGGAGATCGCGGTCGATATCGGCAAGGAAGCCCCGGCTGCCACGAACCGATGGGTCCAGACTTGTTGTGTTGCTCATAGATCCGGATTGACAGCCGTCAGTACGCCGTCATTGGTCGAAAATTTGCCGAGCGGGCTGGTGAACGAGGAATTCGGCTCGAAATTGAAGACGATGTCCCACCCGTCCTTTTCGAACAGCTGCAGCAGCGTCGTGTGCACCTCACGTCCATGGGTTCCGATGTGGACGCGGCGTACTTTCCGCTTCAGCAAGGTCATGTACGGGGGGAAGACGAGGATTTCCGATTGCTGGATATCGGACTCCACGTAGTCGACAACGTCGAATGGGCTAAGGATATCCTGCAACGTAATTGCACTCACCATCTTGATCTCGGCAGGGAAATTCCCCCCCTCAACGAGGTCTTTGGTGATGCCGGTGCTGTTTGTCGTCATGAGATTCCGTAGAACGTCCGCTGACCGTCCAGCACGGATTATCTCGTCCGCATAGATCCGACGAGAAGTATTTTCATTGGTAGCGACGCAGTTTTGTGCGCCCGATCCGGGCGATCCGATCGGGAAAAGAACCGGATCGTTACGGGCGCTAATGGCCGATTTTATGAGCCATTGGTCGTCGGGGTCGATGCCATTGTCCCGCATATGGCGTCGCGTCCATTCGTAGTTGTCAGGCTCAGGTTCGACCGCGACGAGCCTGTAGGGCATTGGATTTAGAATCTGCATGGCGCGGCAGCTGCCGACAGCTTGCGCACCGTAACAGGCGCCAAGAGTGACCATGACGAAACGCCCACGCGCCGCACGGGCGGCCAAGACCCAGTTGGCTGCTTCAAACCACCCTTCACCGTCTTCGATCCTGGGTAATCGCGTTTCGACGTCGATTCCGCCGGTCGTTTCGGGGTTGACGCCAAACATCACACGGAAATTCGCATCAGTAAGAATACCGAGAAAATCGATCTGGTAGCCCTTCGGAACCTTGCCGGCCCAGGGCTTTATTCCGTTAAAGACGTTCGCAAATTCCTGCAGCTTGTTCACGCCAGGTCCCCAGTCATTTGCCGCACTCGTTTTGCTTTGCGTCGCCGTTCAAGGACGCGGCAAATGTCGTCCCGCGTCCGTGCGGGTATCATTTTGAACAAAGCCGATCAAGCATCGTGCCGTAGCCGCATATTCGCTGCCTCTACTGTGGCTTTCCGACCAATGCACCCAGCCGTCGCGCAATCGAGGTCGTCGCAAGACCCACGAGCGAGAACGGCCGATATCGGCACCAAAGCCAGCCGAGGACCAGCAGGCGAGCGGCTTTCCGGCCGAACGTATTCAAAAAATAATTCAGTGCGGCGCGGTCTCCGCTGGTCTGCGCCCCCATATCGATCAGCAGTTCGCGATTGGCCGGATTTTCCTCCAGGGCGAGCCGCGCCGTTGAAAAATGCCAGCGGCGCTTGAATGCATCTGCATACCAATCGGGAAACACGGGATCGGTTTCCAGCCGTGAAATGATTGTGGTCAGGAGCTGCTTTGCCCGTTCAGGGCGAGTGGACGTTGTTCGCGAAACGCCCCCAGGAAACACACACCACGTCATCACTGCCACTGGAGCGTAGCAAAATCCGCGCATCAGCGCGATCTTGCGTACAAGGTAGCCATCCGCAAAGGTGGAAAGCTCGTTCGGGAATCCGCCGGCCGAAATAATCGCATCACGCCGAAACACTGCTGCGCCGGTCACGACAAAATTGTCATTTCGTCGTAACAGCCTTGCGACTGCGGAGGCATCGATGAAGCCTGCGGTGTAACGCGGCCGCACCGGCGGGCGGACACCAAGAGAGTGGCCGGATTGTCCCTCCACCAAACTTGCGTCGCCAAAAAACAGACCTGCCTGCGGATAGGTCTGAAGCATCTTGATGGCGGCCTCAAAAAAGCCAGGCAGCACGAAGTCATCGGCCGCACCGAAATAGACGAGTTGACCGCGGGCTTCACCGAGCCCACGCGATAGCGTCGGGATGACACCGACGTTGGTCTCATTAGGAAGGAGTCGAATCGAGCGATGCCTCGCAGAATAGCGCTCGACAATGCCGCGGCTGCCGTCCGTAGAACAGTCGTCGACGACGATGATTTCAGCCGGCGGTTGCGCCTGCGACAGCAGTGCGTCGAGCGCGCGCGGTAAATATTGAGCGTGATTGTAGTTCGGCAGGACGACGGATAGGGCCGGGCCCGCAGTGCTGGTGGCCGCGGCTCGATCGAGCATGGTGGTGTCCTGAAGGCTCAGTCGTCGCGGCGATGGGAGCCAACGGCCAGAAGGTAGTGGGCCATTGGGTAGAACCCCGTGTGCACGACCTCGTCGTTCATTGAAAAGACGAAGACCGTGTGGAAGTAACGCTCGATCGTGCGCTTTAGCGCATCGCCGGACTTGCAGTTCACGTGCCCGGCCTTGCTTTGCGGTGACGCGTGCGACTGCGATTCAAGCGACGGCATGCCAAAAATGACGACGCCTTCCGGAGTCAAAGAGGCAATCGTATTTCTGATAAAGGTGTCTTCGTCTTTCTCCGGAATGTGCTCAAGGACATCAAGGGCGTAGGCGGCATCGAATCGCCCCGGCACCGGGCCCTTGAGCATGTCGTGCACGAAGACCTCGATCGGCCAGTGCGGGTTCATTCGCTCCTTGACGTCCGCGACGAAGAGAGGATCGAAATCGGTTGCCGTGACCTTGCCGACGGCCTGCTGCACGATACGTGTGCCGAACGCGTCGGCGCACCCGACTTCAAGCACGTGCTTGCGCCCGGCGAGCATCCGCGCGACGAATTTGTAGCGGGCGAGTGTAAAGAGCGTGCGCTTTGGGTCCTGATTCCAGGACTCGTTGACCATCAGGCCGAGACGCGCGATTCCGTGCTTCTCCTTGACGTCAAAGAGCAGCGAGTATTGCGGTTCCTTCGTCGCGCCGGACTTGCTCATATAACGATCCTGGTGCCTCGAAGCGGCTCGTTATGGCACTCTGGCGGGGCAATTGACAACTGTCACGGCAGAGCCGAGTGACAGTGTTCGGGTGAGCGCACGAAAACCGCCGGAAGACCGCGGGCGTGTCGTGCGGACGAAGGGGCGAAGAGCGGGGCTATGCTGCGCATACTCAAGGATTCCGTAAAGCGACTGATCCGCGCAACGTTCGATGCCGGCGTCAAATACGGTCTTAAGCCACTGCACTCTTCGGTGTTCTGGGGCGATCGAATGCTGACCCTCGATAAGGCCGCCGGTTTCTTCGAAGAAGAACGTTTCAAGCGAAGCTACGAGGCGATTCGCGGATCCCACATCTACGATTCCTATGATTCGCCGCACACGATCGCCTGGCGCTTGCATACGCTTGTGTGGGCTGCTCGCAGCGCGATCGCGCACGAGGGCGACCTTGTCGAGTGCGGTGTATTCAAGGGCGATATGTCCTGGGTCGTCGCGACCATGCTTGGTGACAAGATCGTTGATCGCACGTTCTACCTCTACGATAGCTTCGAAGGATTTTCACCGGCGCTGTCGAGCGCCGCGGACTATCCGGACAATCCGGGTTTCCTCCAAATGGCTGACAAAATTTACCGGGATCCCGCAATTTACGAAGCTGTCGTCAAGAAATTTTCCGGGATGCCGCACGTCAAGATCATTCGTGGGTTCGTGCCGGATACGTTCAAGATTGCGATACCGGAACGGATCGCATTCCTCCACATCGATCTCAATTCGCCGGCCGCTGAGATCGCCGCGCTTGAGCATCTCTTCGATCGTGTCGTGAGCGGCGGCTACATTGTTTTCGACGACTACGGTTGGAAGCCGTTCAAGAAGCAGCGCGATGCCGAAAATCGCTTTATGGCCGACCGCGGACATTTCATTCTGGAGCTTCCAACAGGGCAGGGGCTGGTGATCAAACGCTGACTCGGAGTTGTCTCGGCAGCTGTCTTAATCGCTGTGCCCACAACGGCCGCGGAAGCGGAACTCGAATGTGCCAGTGCCGCAAATGACAGAAGTCATATAGAGAAGAGATAAAGTGCATCCTATGGGCGCGGGCGAATATCCGGAGGGCACCGCAAATGGGAGCTGGGTTGAAAGACTTCGATTTGGTCGTGCGCTTCAAAAATGAGGGGTACGTACGGCCGCATGGGGCGGTCGTGGAGATTGGCGCGCAGCAACTATCGAATGACGTGTTACGCAATCGCCAAAAAGTTAGGGAATTAGGGCAGGCATTCGGCATAACCCACGACATTGATTTGCCAGATCCAGCCGCGTCCATTTTGATGCAAGGCGTCGAGCATCTCGACAGTGCTGCGCCGCCCTCACGCTTGATTTGGACTTGGCTTGGTTTCGAATACGCTGCAATTGATATTGACGGAAGCCCGGGAAGCATTCCGCTAGATCTTAATTTTGACGATGTTCCGAAGAAATTCAAGAAGCACTTTCAACTGGTGACGAACCTTGGCACCACGGAGCACGTCGCCAACCAACTTCAGGCCTTCAAGATAATACATGATTTGACCGCGGACAGCGGTGTAATGATTCATAACCTACCGGCGCAAGGCTTCATGAATCACGGACTGGTCAATTACAATCTGAAATTTTTTTGGATGCTTGCGAGAAGCAATGGGTACAAGTTGATCTATAGCGACTTCACAGTTGCAGACAAACCATACCGCTTGCCCGAAAATATTGCCGACGACATTCGTAATTTCGAAACGAATATTGATGAGCGAGCAAAAAACTTTGAAGCGATTGACTGCGGGATCACGGTCGCAATGCAGAAAGTAATCGACATCGAATTTGTCCCGCCGATTGATGTGCCAACGGGCACAGTTGTCACCGACAAAAAGCTGCTGAATCGGTACTGGACGGTTTTTAAGCCAAATGCCTTCAGGCTAAAAAAGCTTCCATCCCGGCTGATGTCAGATTTTCGGCGCCGTTTCCGGATTTCATAGCAGCACACCGTAGCTCAGTTGGTGCTCACAGAGGAACCGCCAGCAGGTCCCACCTTGAGGGCGAGAAGCGTCAATACGATTACGCCAACGCCAGAATTTTCAGAATTTATCGTATTGTGTTAACCTCTTTTATGGGGAGGGTAGATCGGGCTGGCACGAAATCCATTGCGGCTCCGCAAATCTCGGTGCCAAAAGATTGCGCCAGATGTGGGTGTGTGGGAATGCTTCAAATGCCGACTCCGGTGGCGCGAGTCCACTCACGGCGAGAACTGGCGGCCTGATGTGTGCCTCGAACGAGGGGTTGATTTTCCCACTCTTGTTCTCATTATTCTCGGTGGAATTCAGCTTGGAGCGATCGGCCTATTTGGATTCGATTCAGCTGTTGTCCTTCCAGACAGTTACTCGAGGCGCTCTATGTACTGATAGGCTTTAGCCCCGTTTGGCAGCTGTTCAGGCAAAGATTCCATTAGATCGGCCATACTGAGTTTTTCATCGACCCGAGGCTGCGCGTGAATTCTTGGTCGGCAACCGGGCTGGCCTACAACCCTGCATTATACTAATAGGGCGGGGCAGAAAGACCGACATCGGACGGTCGGCGGGGAAACTGTGGATCTGGTAACTGGCGGCGCGGGCTTTATTGGAAGTCACCTTGTCGATCGTTTGATCGACGAGGGACGGCACGTGCGGGTCCTCGACAGCTTTGTCGTCGGCCGGCGCGCCAATCTTCAGCAGCATCACGGCAACCCGCGGCTGGAAATCGTCGAAGCTGATATTTCCGACAACGCTGCAGTCGACTTGGCCTGCGCTAACGTTCAGCGCGTATTCCATCTGGCCGCGCGTGCAGACATCGTTCCATCCATTCAGCAGCCCGAGGCATATTTTCGCGCGAATGTTGATGGCACATTTGCAGTTCTCGAGGCCGCGCGTCATCACGGCGTCAAACGACTAGTCTACGTCGCCTCATCGTCTTGTTATGGAATTCCGTCGGTGTATCCGACGCCCGAGACAGCGCCCGCCGATTGCCGCTATCCATACGCGCTGACCAAATATCTCGGCGAGCAAATGGTCATGCATTGGGCCCAAGTCTACAATTTGCCCGCGGTCTCAGTGCGCTTCTTTAATGTCTACGGCCCCCGCGCGCGCACAAGCGGGACTTATGGGGCCGTGTTCGGAGTCTTTCTGGCGCAGCTGCTGGCTGGAAAGCCGCTGACGATCGTAGGAGATGGTGAGCAAACCCGGGATTTCACGTTTGTAAGCGATGTCGTCGATGCACTACTAACCGTCGCTGCAAGCAATAAAACGGGCCAGATCTATAACGTCGGCAGTGGTAAACCCGTAAGAATTAACGAGTTGGTCCGCTTGCTTGGGTCTCCCCCGTCGGTAAATATCCCAAAACGCCCCGGCGAACCTGACTGTACGTGGGCCGACATATCAAAAATCAAGGCAGAACTTGGCTGGCAGCCGAAGGTCAGTTTTGCTGACGGCGTTCGTATAATGCGCGATAATATAGACTACTGGCGCGATGCTCCGGTATGGACCGAGTCGCGCATTGCCGAAGCAACAAGCGACTGGTTTCGTTTTCTCGGCAAAGACAGGACGGAGGGGGCTGGGACTTGGAATCCAACGTCACAAAACTGAACCGCCAGCCGACTCCGGCGGTAAACAGCGCGCGCGACAAGGTGCGGACGCTGGATGAGCTTGGCCGCATCGCCGGCCAGGCTCGCGCGGGCGGGAAAGTGGTCGTGCAGGCTCACGGCACTTTCGACCTTCTTCACCTCGGGCACATTCGTCATCTGGAAGCTGCCCGCAAGCTTGGCGATATCCTCGTTGTGACGGTCACGGCGGACCGCTTCGTCAACAAAGGCCCCGGTCGGCCGGTCTTCAACGCCGAAATGCGCGCGGAGATGCTGGCGACGCTCGAATATGTCGATTGGGTCGCGATCAACGATGCGGCCGATGCGGTGAACACAATCGAGAAAATCCGGCCGAGCATCTACATCAAGGGGCAGGATTACCAAAACCCGCAGGGCGATGTCACAGGCAAGATCTCGCTCGAACGCGACGCGGTGGAGGCGCACGGCGGCCGTATTCATTTCACCGATGAAGTGACCTTCAGCTCAAGCGAACTAATCAATCGGCACCTCAACGTCTTTGAACCCCATATCCGCGAGCACCTCGATTCGTTGCGCCAGAATGGCGGCCTCGACGAATTCCTGGAATTGATCGAACGCGTGCGCGATTACCGGGTGCTCGTGGTCGGAGATGCCATCATCGACGAGTATCAATATGTGCTGCCGATGCACAAAACTCCGAAGGAGAACATGATCGCGACCCGCTATCAGGATCGCGAATTGTTCGCCGGCGGTGTTTTCGCGGCCGCTAATCATGTCGCATCGTTCTGCAAGCAGGTCGACATCGTGACCTGTCTCGGTGACGTCGATAGCCACGAAGGTTTGATCCGCCAAAGCCTGCGGCCGAATGTGGGTCTGCGCACGTTTACGCGCGCCGGCGCGCCGACTACGCTCAAACGGCGCTTTGTCGATCCGTCCTACATGCGCAAGCTGTTCGAAGTTTATTTCATGAACGACGAACCGCTCACATCAGACGTGCAGGGCGAGGTCGACCGCACCATTGCGGATATGGCGCCGGAATACGATGTCGTCATTGCGGCGGATTTCGGCCACGGGATCATCAGCAAGTCGTCCGTTGCCGCGCTGACGAAGAATTCCCGCTTTCTTGCGGTCAATACGCAAAGCAACAGCGCGAATTTGGGCTTCAACCTCATCACGCGGTACGACCGCGCCGACTACATCTGTATTGACCTGCCGGAAGCCCGTCTCGCCGTCAGCGACCGGATATCGGTCGCCGGCGACATTACGCGCCGGCTGATCGAGGAAAAGGTCAATTGCTCAAAAATCATCGTGACCCAGGGCAAGCACGGATGTGTGACACTTGAGCGGGGCGGGATCGTGCACACGATCCCGGCCTTTGCGAAAAATGTCATCGACACTGTCGGCGCCGGCGATGCATTTCTGGCGGTGACCTCCCCGTTGGTCGCCGCCGGCGGCCCGATGCATCAGGTGGGCTTTATCGGCAACGTTGTTGGCGCGCTCAAAGTGGAAATTGTGGGCCATCGCCGCTCGATCGAAAAATCGGCGTTGATCAAGGCGATAACGGGACTGCTGAAGTAGGCGGGTGCAGGTGCATGCTGGACAAGACGAGCACTGATTTCGCCGGCGGGCTGGACCGCTATTTCAATACGCTTGCGGGCCTGCTCAAGGATGCCGAGGCTACTGACGCCGGCAAACGCAAGATCGCTCTTAGTGAAGGCTGCGAGTGGTTTCGTCGCGCGGCGCATGCGGCGCATGATTCCAGCAACAAGATCATGTTTGTGGGCAATGGCGGCAGCGCCGGCATCTGCAGTCATCTTGCAATAGATTTTTCGAAGAACGGGGGCCTGCGCGCGATGGCGTTTAACGATCCATCGGCCCTGACCTGTCTTGGCAATGATCTCGGCTATGAAAATGTGTTTGCCAAGCAGATCGAATTTCACGGGCGCGCAGGGGACCTCCTGGTCGCGATCAGCAGTTCGGGCCGCTCGCCGAATATTCTGAATGCGGTGAAGGCGGCTCGCGCCGCCAATTGCAAGATTGTCACATTTTCGGGCTTCACCGAGGATAACGAGCTGCGCTCGGCTGGCGACATCAATTTCTTTGTGCGGTCGAAAGAATATGGATTTGTGGAGGTGGCCCATTTGGCGCTATGCCACGCCGTCCTCGATATCGATATGGGCTGGGCCAAAAAGAGCCAGTGATCCCCAACGTACGGAACTACCGGAATGAGTAAGCGATTCAAGCGGGTCATGGTGACGGGCGGCGCGGGTTACGTGGGCTCGAACTTGGTCCCCAAACTGCTTGCAGCGGGCTATCAAGTCGCGGTTCTTGATCTCTACATCTATGGCGACGTTTTCGCGAACCTCGCGTCGAATCCGAACTTGACCGAGGTGAAGGGCGATCTCCGCAATCCATCAGACGTGCAACGGGCTCTCGCGGGCTGTGATGCCGTCATCCATCTTGCCTGCATTTCCAACGACCCGTCTTTCGACCTGAACCCGGACCTCGGACGCTCGATCAACTATGATTGCTTCCGGCCGCTGGTAAAGGCGTCCAAAGATGCCGGCGTGAAACGTTTCATCTACGCTTCGTCGTCCTCTGTCTACGGCATCAAGAACGATACCAATGTCACCGAGGATCTTCCGCTTGAACCGCTGACGGACTATTCGAAGTACAAGGCAATGTGCGAGGAGGTTCTCGACCAGGAGCGTGAGCCGGGCTTTGTTGCCGTGACTTTGCGCCCGGCGACGGTCTGCGGATACGCGCCTCGGCTGCGGCTCGATCTGACGGTCAACATTCTGACCAGTCACGCAATCAATAACGGCCGAATCACGGTGTTCGGCGGCGAGCAGTTGCGGCCGAATCTGCACGTCGATGATATGACCGACCTGTATTTGCAGCTGCTCGAAGCGGCGGACGAGGTCATCAACGGCAAGACCTGGAATGCCGGCTATCATAATCTAAAGGTCCGCGAGATCGCGAACATGGTGCGCGATGAAGTCGGCAAGAATGTCGACATCGTCGTGACGCCGTCGGACGATCACCGGTCCTATCATGTGTCTTCAGAGAAGATAAAAAGGGATCTCGGATTTAGCGCCAGACGCACCGTGTCTGACGCTATTGTCGATCTCGCCCAGGCATTCAATGACGGGAAGGTGCCGAACGCGATGAGCGATGATCGCTATTACAACATCAAGCGCATGCAAGCCCTGAAGCTGCGATGAACGCCGCACAAGGGCCAAAGCCAGCGCCTTTTCCCGGACTGCGAAATCCGCCAGGCGGTGGCAGGCGCCATAATCCACCTAAAGCGATCCAGGTGCTGGTGCCGGTGTGGGGTATTACCTACACGTCCCAGTTTCTCGAGATCAGCCTGCCGACTTTGCTATCGCCGGGTAATTTGCCCGCGTTGGCAAAGACACTGCCATGCAAGGTCATTTTTCTGACCAGTTCGACTGATGCGACAGAGCTCAAAGACCATGCGGCGGTTCACTATCTACGGAGTGTCTGCGACGTCGAAATCAGCGTGATCGACGATCTCATCACCGGAGACAACTACTCAACGACAATTACGCTTGCTTATGCGCGGGCCGTTCGGGCGGCTGGCGACGCAATGCTCGACACCTGCTTTTTTTTCATGATTTCGGACTACATCGTCGCAGACGGCTCGCTTGCCAGCGTACTGCAGCGGATGCAGGCCGGTTACAGTGGGATCGTTGCGGGGAATTTCCAGGTCGTCGAAGAGAGCGCGAAGGGGTCCTTCTTCAACACGTTCGACTCCGGCAGGCCGAGCATGGTCGTTCGCTCGCGCCAGCTGATGCGGTGGGCACTCGATCACCTGCATCCAATGACGCTCGCCAACATGGTGAATTTTCCATTGTGTCACACGACGCACACCAACCGGTTGTTCTGGCGTATTGACGACAACACGCTGATCGGTCGTTTTTACCTCATGCATATGATTTGTATTCGTCCCGAGATCGCCGACTTTATCGTCGGCTCTTCCTGCGACTATTCGTTCATTCCGGAAATGTGCCCGTCCGGGAATGTGCACGTATTGACCGATTCCGACGACTATCTCGTCGTCGAGATGCAAAAGCGCAGCCATGAACGCAATCTCGTGCGATTTGGCAGTGTCAAACAAAGCGTACTGGCTGCCAGCCTGGCCGAATGGGCCACCGCGACGCATCGAAAGAACGCGCATTCCGCGGTCATTTTTCATGCTACGGATCTTCCTTCGCAGTTTGACGAAACCGTTGCTCAATCTGACGCGTATATCGAGGAGGTCGAGCGGTCCCTGCCTCCACCGCAACCGCATCGCAACCATCCATATTGGCTAGGGGCAATGGCGGCCCATGAATGGGCCATCGCCCAGCGGGAAAAGGCCGCCATGCCATTGACGGCCGCGGACATGTTGGAGTTGCAGGCAACGGGCTTCACCTGGTGGCTCTATAAAATCCGCAATTATATTTTTGGTCGCCCCCCGGGCGTGCGTCCGTGGCATCCGCGCTGGCCTGACTACCGGATGTTCATGAAGCTGGCCCGTCAACATTTTGCAGGAAAAAGGGGAAAGCTGTTGGTTGTGTCCAGCGCACCGGCGGCATTCGCAAATTTTCTGAGCGAAATCACATCGGCATCAATCTCGCTTGATATCAACCATTTCCTGACAATGACCCGCAAGCAGTATGAGCCAATGATGGGATCATTCGAGGGATGTCTTGTTGTTGTCGGCGAGAACCAGATTGGCCGGATGCATGAGCTGCTTCGAAGGATCAAGCCGCTTTTTCTCAGGGAAGGCACCATTGTGGTGTTTGCAATAAATGGCTACGGGGCGCATGTCGGCCCCTGGTTCAGTGGAACCATGCTGCAGGACATAGAGCAGTTCTTCGATCATGACATGCCGGTCGAAGAAGCCCTGTTCGTTCCCGTCGGCCTGGGGCCATGGGTCGCCCTGCGGGGCATGCAGGCTGCATTTGCTTTAGTGCAAAGGAATTGGCTCTGGGTGGCGGTCGAAAGCATCGTCGTCGCGTTTTTGACGGTTGTCAGCTTTGCGTGCAATTTGGGGCGCAACGCATCGCCCGAGCCGCCCGCAAACCAGGCCTGCTCCAGTCTCGGCATAGTCATGCATAAAATTGCTGAGAGGCCGTTCGAACTCGAGTCGCTCGACACGTCGCTCCTCAGAGCGCCGGCGCAGCGTTTTCTATGGAACTGGGATGCCGAGCAAGCCGCCGCGAGCGGCCGGCAAAATATGGCCGCAGAGAAATGAGTGGCGGCCTCCGCATCGGGCTGGATTTCGACAATACGATCATCACCTACGATGCTGTGTTTCTGGCGACCGCGCGGAAGTTGGGCCTTGTTGGAGCGGATTTCATAGGCGGCAAGCAGGCCATCCGCGATACGATTCGGCTGCTTCCGGACGGCGAATTGTCGTGGCAGAAGCTGCAGGGACAGGTTTACGGAAAAGGCCTCGCGCAGGCAGAAATGGTTGAGGGCGTCGATGCTTTCCTCCGGCGTTGCCGGGCAAGCAATGTGCCGGTCACCATCGTCAGTCACAAGACCGAATTTGGCCATCACGATCCTGACCGCATCAATCTGCGCGATGCCGCGCGGGCATGGATGTCAGGGCGCGGGTTTTTTCAGACCGGTGGTTATGGCATCGCGCCCGATGCCGTCTATTTCGAGAGCACACGGCAGGAAAAGATCGCCCGTATCGCGCAAGTCGGCTGCAGCCATTTCATTGACGATCTGGAAGAGGTGCTCTGCGACCCGACGTTTCCTTCAGAAGTTGAGCGCATACTTTTCTCCGATATAGCCCCGACGTCAGGGTCGTGTATCGTCTGTCCGACGTGGCGGCAGATCGAAGAGCGGGTCTTTCGTGCAGGCCGATAGCAATGGATTGACGCAGGCCCGCGAGGTTGCCTGCGCGCTCGTCGGGGCGCCGGTGGAAATCGAGCGTCTGCTTGCCGGCGGACGCAACAGCCGCATCTATCATGTGCGATCCGGTCCAAAGGAGTTCGCGCTTAAACAGTATCCATCTCGCGCCGACGATCCGCGGGACCGCCTGTCAACCGAAGTTGGCGCGCTGACATTGATGGAGCGGTACCACATCGCCACGGTGCCCCGCGTTGCGGGCGTTGATCACGAGCGCGGTTTTGCGTTGCTGAGCTGGATTGACGGAAAGCCCGTCACTGCAATTTCTCGCAGCGATGTCGAGGCGGCGGCGCATTTCCTTTCCGCGATCCATGCGCTGAGCACCACGCCGTGGGCCAAAGAGCAGCCCTCCGCGGCAGAAGCGTGCTTTTCCGGCGCGGAGATCGAGCGTCAGATTAGGACGCGACTGGAGCGCCTGCAGGGCATGACCGGCGAGGGTGACCTTGCAAGATTTCTCAGCCATACGTTCGGTCCGGCTCTCGACCGTGAGATCCTCAAGGCGAAAACGACGATGAAGGCGGCTGGTCTTGATTTCGCGGCCGATCTGCCGCAGGAATGGCGTAGCCTGGTGCCGTCTGATTTCGGCTTCCACAACAGCTTGCGCCGCAGCGACGGGTCACTGGCATTTGTCGACTTTGAATATTTCGGATGGGATGACCCGGTGAAACTTTCGGCTGATATCATGTTGCATCCCGGTAGGCCGTTTGCGCCGGCGCAGAGCAGGCATTTCCGCCGATTGGCCGTCGAGCTTTATGGTGCCGATCCGTCGTTCGCAACCCGGCTTGGCGCTCACTTGCCATTGTTTGGCTTGCGTTGGACGCTCATTCTCCTGAACGAATTCGTTCCGGAACGTTGGCAGCGCCGGGTGCTCGCGGGCGCCCGCCAGAGTTGGGCTGATGCCAAGGCCGCGCAGCTTTCGCTGGCCTCTGAATTTCTCGCTGCGCTTCCTGCCAAGGTGAAGGACGAGTGATGGCAACCAGCGCAGAGGCCGTACCTGTCATCAAGCTTGCCACGCCGCCTCTCGATGAGCGGTCGAAATATCTGCGCAAGTTGGTCGTGCGTGCGCTCGAGGGCGGCGAGCGAGGCCATATCGGCTCGTCGATGTCGCTGATTGAAATCATGCGCGTCTTGTATGACGACGTGCTGCGGTATCGCTCTTCTGAGCCGGAGTGGCGCGATCGCGATCGCATGATCCTGAGCAAGGGGCACGGTTGCATCGCGCTGTATGTCTTGCTGGCGGACAAGGGTTTCTTTCCACTCGACACGCTCGATACGTTCTGCCGCCGCGATTCGATCCTTGGCGGCCATCCCGAGGCCGGCAAGGTGCCGGGGGTCGAAGCCTCGACCGGGGCCCTTGGGCACGGCCTGTCGATCGGTCTTGGAATGGCACTCGGCGTCCGGATGCAAAAGCGCGACAGCCGCGTGATCGTCGTCCTGGGTGACGGCGAAATCGATGAAGGATCGGTGTGGGAGGCAGCAATGTGCGCTGGCAAGCACCGGCTGTCGAACCTGACCGCGGTGATCGATTACAACAAGGTTCAGTCCGCCGGATCGACGCGCGAAATCCAGGACCTGGAACCGCTTGTCGACAAGTGGCGAGCTTTCAATTTCGCGACGGTCGAAGTCGATGGACACGATGTCGAAGCGCTGCGCGCCGTTTTCCGGCGCCTGCCGCTGGCGCAGGACCGGCCGACCGCCATTATCTGCCATACGGTCAAAGGCAAAGGCATTGGATTTGCGGAAAACGATGCCAACTGGCACCACAAGTCGAAGATCAACAAGGAGCTGATCACCAAGCTCTATGGGGCGCTGGAATAGAGCATATGCGTCAGACTTGCCTGAACATGGTCTACGACCTCGCCAAGCGCGACGAGCGCGTGGTGTTTGTCGGGTCAGACCTCAGCCCAGGGCTACTCGCGGACATGAAGCGCGACATGCCGGAGCGCTGGTATATGGAGGGCGTCACCGAGCAGAATCTGATCGGGATGTCGGCCGGCCTGGCGAAGGAAGGCTACATTCCCTATTCCAACACGATCGCAACTTTCATCACGCGACGCT
>Ga0081455_10002804_pt1 | contig 20520 bp, 20 predicted proteins | sample TabmetS3T2R1_FD_70207 | JGI IMG/M metagenome (GOLD analysis project Ga0081455, IMG submission 70207) | Tabebuia heterophylla rhizosphere microbial communities from the University of Puerto Rico - S3T2R1 | ecosystem: Host-associated > Plants > Roots > Rhizosphere ...
CGCAACGCCTGCTGGCCCTGGCCGCTGCCATCTGGCACAACTGGGAGACCGGCGTGACCAGCAAACGATCGCTGATCGCCTACGACCACTAAACATCAACTTCACGGAATCAATCATCTAGGGCCGGCAGGCGAAAGCGCGCACTGAGTGGGACTCGCGGCGCGTCAGGTGGTGCGGTTGTCGAGTGGGAGCTCGAATGCCACCAGGGTGCCGAGGCTGGGTGAGGAGTTGAGGTAGAACTTCCCGCCCGCGCGCTTGGCGCGTTCCTCCAGGTGCCGCAGCCCGCGGGTCTGGACGTCCTGCGGCACGCCGGCGCCGTTGTCGCGCACCCGCAGCCGCACCCCGGTCGCGTCGCGGACCAGTGTCACCCTCGTCTCGCTCGCCCCGGAATGACGCACCACATTGGACAGTGCCTCGCGCAGTGCGGCGCGGATGTGGTCGGCGCGCTCGGCCGGGATGTCGGCCAGCTCGCCGGAGAGCTCGAGCGTGGGCGGGAACCCGAGCAGCTCCCCCGCGATCCGCACCTCGGCCCGCGCCGACTCCGCCAGATCGGTCGCCGGTGGCTGCTCCGCCTCCGGCTCGGGGGACCGCAGCTCGCGCACGGTGTGCCGGATCTCTTCGATCGTCTCGTCGAGCTGGTCGATCGCCTCGCCGAGCCGGGTCGCATCCGTCGAGGCGAACCGCTTGCGCATCCGGCGGCGCACCCGGTCCAGCTGCATGCCGGCCGCGTACAACCGCTGCACGATCACGTCGTGCAGCTCGCGGGCGATGCGCTCGCGCTCCTGGTAAAGCGTGATCCGGTGCCGGTCGTTCGCGGCTTCGGCCAGGGCCAGCACGACGCCGACCTGCGCGGCGAACGCGGTCAGGACCTCGACGGTGGCTTCGGGGAACGGCCGTCCGCCCCGCTCCCGGTACACGGCCAGCGCCCCGAGCACCCGGCCACCGGAGCCGAACGGCGCGGCCGCGAACGGCCCGAACCGGCGCAGCTCGGACGGCACGTACGGCGCCGTGCGCGGGTCGGTGGTCATGTCGTCGGCGACCACCGTGGTCCCGCCGCGGGCGACCTGCCCGGCCGCGGACTCGGCGGGCAGCACCACGCCGCGCGTGGCCTCGTTGTCCGTCCCGGAGGCGGCTTCGACGGACACCTTGCCGTCGCCCGCGCGGACCATCACGAGGCACAGATCAGCCCCGGCCAGCTCGGCGGCCTGGTGCACCACCGAGTTCAGGACCGTGTCCGGGTCGCCGCCGGACAGGGCGGCGGTGGTGATCTCCGTGGCCGCGGACAGCGCGCGGGCGGCAAGGGTGGGTTCCATGAGCAGGGTCAAGCGTAGCCGCCTTCCAGAGCCGGCATCCGGGCCCTGACGTGCCCGTCGCCGACCTCGAGGACGAGGTCTGCTTCGGCCGCCTCCTCGGGGTGGTGGGTGACGTGCACGACCGTGCGGCCGGCCAGCGCGGTGCGCAGGTTGGCCCGCAGCTGCCGGGCGGTCGGTTCGTCGAGGTGCGCGGTCGGCTCGTCGAGCAGGACGAGGTCCGCCCGCGGGGCCGCGACGAGCGCCCGCGCGATCGCGAGCCGCTGCGCCTGCCCGCCGGAGAGGCCGCTGCCCGCGCCACCGAGGACCGTGTCCAGCGGCAGATCCGGCAGGCAGGCGAGGCGCAGGGCCTCGCGGAGCCGGTCGTCGCCCGCGTGCGGATCGGCGAGACGCAGGTTCTCCGCGACGGTCGTCGAAACGAGCTGCGGTTCCTGCGGCGCCCACGCGACCTCGGCGGCCGTGGTCAGCCGCCCGCGCTGCGCGGGCAGGAAGCCGAGCAGGGCGGCCAGCAGGGTCGATTTTCCGGCGCCCGACGGGCCGACGACAGCGACGTGTGCGCCGTCGGGGATCCGCAGGTCGACGTCCCGCAGGACGGGTGCGGTCCAGCCGATGTCGGCGTGGTCGAAGGCGATCGGCCCGGCCTCCACCGACGGCTGCGGCTCGGACCGCTCGATGTCGGCGATGCGAGTCATCGACGCGCGCAGCGGGTCCCAGTGCTGGGCGACCGGCGGCAGCGTCGCGAGCACCTCGGCCAGCGCCAGCGGCACCAGCGCGAGGACGGGCGCGAGCACCGGGTTGATGCCGGACCCGGCGGCCAGGCCGATCCCGGCCACCGCGGCGGCACCGGTGAGGAGCGTGATCAGCGCGTCGGCCGCGCCCGCGCCGAACGCCTGTCGCCGGGCCTGGTCGGCGAGCCGGTCGTCGGCCCGCGCAAGCTCCTGGCGGCGACGGCGATCGGCACCGAACGCGATCAGTTCCGCTGCGGCGTCGAACAGGCCGAGCACCTGTGCGCTCACCGTCCGGCGCCCGCTCGCCAGGGTCGCGGTCGCCCGCCGTTCCAGCCGCAACGCGAGAGCGGGCGCGCCGAGGGCACCGAGCAGCACGGCGGCAGCCAGTGCGAGCCCCGCGGCCGGCAGCAGGATCGTCTGCACGGTGATCGCCCCGGCCAGCACGAGCGCCGCGACCATTGGCGGCGTGACCACCCGGGGCAGCAGATCGCGGACTGTGTCGACGTCGGCGACCAGCCGCCGCTGCCCCTCGCCGGACCGCAGGCCGAGCGCGCGGGCCGGGCCGAGCCGGACGAGTCCCCGCCACAGCCGCACCCGCAACTGCCCCGCGATGCGGAACGCGGCGTCGTGCGTGATCAGCCGCTCCAGGTAGCGCAGCGCCGCCCGGCCGAGCCCGAAGGCCCGGACTCCGACGACCGCGACCGTCAGCGTCAGGATCGGCGGTTGTTGCGATGCCTTGGCGATGAGCCAGCCCGAGGTCGCGGTCAGCGCCACCCCGGCCAGCAGTGCCAGCGCCCCGACCGCGGCACCGCCGACGAACCTCCGGCTCACCACTCCCCTGAGCGGCTGCGACGTTCCCGCGCTGACAGCCCTGACGTGCGGGACGGTCCGAGAGACAGGGGTGTCCGGCGGCCGGCTGTCGCGGTGGTGCGCGGCCAGCAGGACCGCGGTCCCCAGCGGCAGGGTGGCCACGACGGCGGCGTCGACCACGGCGGCGTTGGCGGCGTCCTGGTGCGCGGTCGGCTCGTCCAGCAGCAGGAGCCACGCACCGTGCCGCACCCGCAGGAGCGCCCGCGCGACCGCGACGCGCTGGCGTTGCCCGGTGGACAACTCGTGGACCGGCGCGTCCGCCAGTCCGGCGAGGTTGAGTTCGAGCAGGAGTGCATCGACCTCGACCGAGTCGGGCGCCGTGTCCAGCGCCAGGTCCAGTTCGGCTCGCACCGTGCCGCCGGTGAACGCCGGGTTCTGCGGCACCCACGCGATGTCCTGACGAAACGCCGACATGTCGACTTCCGCCAGCGGGATGCCGTCGACCAGCACCGTGCCGGCGAACGGCCGCACGAAGCCGAGCAGCACCGCCAACGTCGTCGACTTGCCTGCGCCGCTGGGCGAGTCGAGCCGGGTCAGCGTGCCGGGGCGCAGCGTGAACGTCTCCCCGTCCGGCGTGAAACCTCCGCGCCGCGCCACCCGCAGGCCCTCGACGCGCACCCCGCCGCGGCCGGGAATCGCGGTCCCCTCCGGCGCGACCGGTTCAGCCAGCACCTCGGTGACCCGGCGGACCGCCTCGACCCCGTCCGCACTGGCATGGAAGGCCGCGCCGACCGCGCGCAGCGGCTGGTAGCACTCCGGCGCGAGGATCAACACGCCGAGACCGATCGCGAGCGACAGTTCACCGCCCACCAGCCGCACGCCGATGACCACGGCGACCAGCGCGACCGACAACGTCGCGGCCAACTCCAGGACGAATGCTGACGAGAACGCGACCTTCAGCGTCTTCAGGGTCGCCTGCCGGTGCCGCTCGGACACCCGCCGCACCGCCTCGGCCTGCGCCTCGGCGCGCCGGAACGCGGCCAGCACCGGCAACGCGCGCACGAGTTCCAGCAGGTGACCGGACATCCGTTGCAGCGCCTCGGTCGCGGCGGCCGAGCGGTCCGCGGTGTACTTGCCGACGAGGATCGCGAACACCGGCAGCAGCGGCACGGTCAGCGCGATGATCACCGCCGAGGGCCAGTCGGCGAACAACACGGCCGCGCCCGCACCGAGCGGCACCACCGCGGCGGTGACCAGCGCGGGCAGGTAGTCGGTGAAGTACGCGTCGAGCGCGTCCAGCCCCTTGGTGGTCAACGCGGTCAGCTCACCCGGGCCGCGCCGCGCCGTCCACTCCGGACCGAGCCGCAACGCGTGGTCGACGACCTTCGCCCGCAGCTCCTCCTTCGCCCCGGCCGCGGCCCGCGCGGCGACCACCCGCATCGCCCAGGCGAGCAGCGCCCGGCCGGCGACCACGCAGGCGAGCACGACCAGGCCACGGACGGAGATCGCTTGCCCGGCCACCACCGCCGCACACACCGACGCCAGCAGGAAGGCCTGCGCGATCAGCGCCGCGGCGTTGCCGAGCGCGAGCAGACCCGAGAGGGCGAGCGCCCGGCGCGCCGCTACGGACAACAAGGGCAGCGCGCCGAGCGGACCCTTTCCCGGACGCGCGGTGTCCGTTGTGGACACCAGTGCGGGAAGGACGAAGCGTCCGGGAAAGCTCATGGGGTGTGCACCGGCGGGATGTGGGCGGCGCTGATCCGCTTGCGGAACACCCAGTACGTCCAGCCCTGGTAGACCAGCACGGCCGGGGCGCCGAACGCGCCGACCCAAGTGATCACCTTCAGGGTGTACGGGCTGGACGCGGTGCCCGCGACGGTCAGCGAGTGGGCCGGATCGAGCGTCGAGGGCAGCACGTCCGGGTAGAGCGCGCCGAACAACGTGACCACCGCCGCCGCGATCGTGACGCCGAGCGCGGCGAAGGCCTGCCCGTCCCGGTCGGCCACCAGCCTGCGCCACGCGACCACGGCGGCGACGACCGCGACGGCGAACGGCACGAGTGTCCACAGTGCACCCTCGTGCCACTGGACGACCGCCAGCAACCCGAAGAGCGGCAGCAATGCCACCGGCAGCGCACGCACGGCGAACATCCGCGCCCGCTCCCGCAGGTCACCCGCGGTCTTCAGCGCGAGGAACGCCGCGCCGTGCACGAGGGCGAACCCGGCGACAGCGAGCGCGCCGAGCAGCGTGTCCCACCGCACCGCCTGGAACGCGCCGCCGATCCGGTCGCCGTGCGCGTCGAGCGGCAGGCCGAGGATCGTCGTGGTCAGCAGCAGGCCGACGCCGAGCGGCGGGACCCAGGACCCGATCATGATGACGCGGTCCCAGTTTCGCCGCCAGCGCAGCGAGTCGACCTTGCCGCGGTACTCGAACGCGACGCCGCGGCCGATGAGCGCGAGCAGCACGAACAGCAACGGCAGGTAGGTTCCCGAGAACAGCGAGGCGTACCAGCCCGGGAACGCCGCGAACATGGCGCCGGCCGCGACGATCAGCCAGACCTCGTTGCCGTCCCACACCGGGCCGATCGTGTTGATCACGACCCGCCGCTCGGTGTTGTCGCGGGCGAGGATCGGCAGCAGCATGCCGACACCGAAGTCGAAGCCCTCCAGGAACAGGTACCCCAGCCAGAAGAGCACGATGATGCAGAACCAGAGGGTTTCCAGGCTCATGACGGTTCCCTAGTAGGCGAAGGCAAGAGAGTCCTTGCCCTCTTCGTCGGTCTTCTTAGGTGGGATCACGCCGTCGATGCCGCCACGCACGTACTTGCGCATCAGGAATACCTCGACCACCCCGAGCGCAAGGTAGAGGCTGGTCAGCGCGATCAGCGACGTCCACACCTCACCGGTGGTGATCCGCGACACCGCCTGCGCGGTGAACATCCAGACACCGTCCACACCGGACGGATTCGGCACCACGACGAACGGCTGGCGGCCCATCTCGGTGAAGATCCAGCCCGCGCTGTTGCCGATGAACGGCGTCGCGATGCTCAGCAGGGCCAGGCGCGGGAACCACCTGGTGTCCGGGATCCGGTTCTTGCGCGTCAGCCAGAGCGCCAGCAGACCGGTAGCGGCCGAGATCGCGCCGAAGCCGATCATGATCCGGAAGCCCCAGTAGGTCACCGGGAGGTTCGGCACGTAGTCGATGGGCTTGCCGGCCAGCTCGCCGAGCTGTGGGTCGTCCGGGTAGTTCGTGCCGTAGCGCACCTGGTACTCGGTCACGAGATCCTCGACACCCTTGACCTCGGTGGAAAAGTCGCTGTGCGCCAGGAAGGACAGCAACGCCGGGACGTTGAACGTCTTGACGTCCTCGCAGTTCTGCGAGGCGACGTCGCCGATCGCGATGATCGAGAAGCTCGCCGGCTGCTCGGTGTGGCACAGCGCCTCGGCCGAGGCCATCTTCATCGGCTGCTGCTCGAACATCAGCTTTCCCTGCGCGTCGCCGGTGATCGCGAGCACGGCGAACGCGACGATCCCGGCCCAGCCGCCCAGGCGGATCGACGACCGCCACACCGAGCGGTACTCGTCGTCGGTCTTGCGCTTGCGCCACAGGTGCCAGGCGCCGATGCCGACGAGGAACGCGGCGGCGACCGAGAACGCGCCGGCGATGGTGTGCGGGATGGCGGCCAGCGCGGTGTTGTTGGTCAGCACCGCCCAGATCGAGTTCAGGGTCGGCCTGCCGTTGACGATCTCGGCACCCACCGGGTGCTGCATCCACGAGTTCGCGGCGAGGATGAAGTAGGCGGAGGCCATCGTGGCCAGCGAGAAGGCCCAGGCGCAGGCGAGGTGCACCTTCTTCGGCAGCCGGTCCCAGCCGAAGATCCACAGTCCGAGGAACGTGGACTCGACGAAGAAGGCGACCAGGCCCTCCATCGCCAGCGGCGCCCCGAACACGTCACCGACGAAGCGGGAGTAGGCGTTCCAGTTCATGCCGAACTGGAACTCCTGCACGATGCCGGTCACCACGCCCATGGCGAAGTTGACCAGCAGGAGCTTTCCCCAGAACTTGGTCATCTTGTAGTAGCGCTGCTCACCGGTGCGCACCCAGGCGGTCTGCATCCCCGCGACGAGGACCGACAGCCCGATGGTGAGCGGGACCATGAGGAAGTGGTAGACGGTGGTGATCCCGAACTGCCACCGCGCCAGCTGGAGCACGTCCACGTCATCAAGACTGCTCTGCTCCGGGTCCCGGCATCAGGTCCCGGGGTCCTGATCTTGCCGGGACCTAGGTCCCGGTCGGCGCGACTTGGCAACCGGGGCGCTCGCCCCGTATCGTCTTTCTTAACCGGGTCGATCGACCCGGTTAAGGGAGGATGCCATGAGCGAGCTGATCCTGGTCACCGGAGCCACCGGACAGCAGGGCGGCGCGGTGGCGCGACGGCTGCTGGCTGACGGCTGGCGCGTCCGGGCACTCACCCGCGACCCGGCGCGAGCCGCCACCCTGGCGAAGGCAGGCGCGGAGGTGGTGCGCGGCGACCTGAACGACGAGGCCTCGGTGGCCGCGGCCGTGGCAGGCACCGACGGCGTGTTCAGCGTTCACCCGGGCCCGCTCGCCCCCGGACAGGACGAGGTGCGCGCCGGAAGGCTGATCATCGACGCCGCGAAAGCCGCCGGCGTCCGCCACCTGGTCTACAGCTCGGCCATGGGAGCCGATCTCTTCCAGGCCGGAAAATGGGAGATCGAGCAGTACCTCGCCGCGAGCGGGCTGCCCTACACGATCTTGCGGCCGTCATCGTTCATGGAGAACTACCTGAACCCGCTGTTCGGCCTCCGGGAGGGCGCGCTGCGGACAGCGCTCGCTCCGCACGTCCGGCAGCAGCTGATCGCCCTCGACGACATCGCCGCACTGGCCGTCGCCGGCTTCACCGGGCGGCTCGACGGCCGCACGCTGACCCTGGCCGGGGACGTGCTCACCCCCGGCGAACTGGCTGCCGCGATCAGCGTGGCACTGGACGTCCCCGTGCCGTACGAGCAGCTTCCGATCGAGGAACTACGCAAAGTCAATCCACGCTTCGCCCGGGGTTACGAATACCTCAACAACAATCCCGAGCCGCCGGTGGACATCGCGGCGCTGCGGGCCGAGCACCCGAACCTGATGACCTTCGCGGACTGGCTGGACACGACGGGTTCTGCCCAGCTCAAGAGCGTTTTCGAGGCGCCGAAGAAAATTGTGAGACAGTCCGCGAAGTAATTCTGATCTGCCGAAAACTCCTAATTCGCGAAACCGATCTACTGGCCATTCCCGATCCCCCCCTTTATCGTTGCAGAGGAAAGGGGTGGAAATTGTCGTGAGTAGCGCACTGCTGGCCCTGCTCAGCGCGTACGTGCTCGTCCTGGCAGTCGAACTGCCGGACAAGACGATGATCGCCACCCTCGTGCTGACGACCCGTTTCCGCGCCTGGCCGGTTCTGGCCGGCGTTTCCCTGGCGTTCGCCGTGCAGTCCACGATCGCGGTGCTCTTCGGCCGGGCGCTGACGTTGCTCCCGGAAAGTCTCGTCGCGGCGGTCGTCGCGGCGTTGTTCGGGCTCGGCGCGCTCCTGCTGCTGCGGGAGGGCTTCACGGCGGTGGACGAAAGCGGCGAGGACGCGGCCCGCCAGGGCGTCAAGCCGGTGACGTTCCTCCGCTCCGCGGCCACCTCGTTCGGCGTGCTGTTCGCCGCCGAGTGGGGTGACGCGTCGCAACTGGCCACCGCCGGCCTGACCGCCCGGTACGGGCACCCGCTGATGGTGGGGCTGGGCTCGCTGCTCGCGCTGGTCACCGTGGCGTCGGTCGCGGTGTTCATCGGCCACAAGGTGCGCGGCCGTCTCAAGCCGAAGCTGCTGCAGCGCGTCGCCGGGTTCGCCTTCGCGGGATTCGCCCTGCTGGCGCTCTGGCAGACCTTCGCCTGATCCGCTAGGAGTCGCGCAGGACCTCGGCGACCGCGGCGGCGGCCTCGACCACCCGCGGGCCCATCGTCTCGGCGTTGAGCGGGCCCAGGGCGATCACCCCGACGGCCGCCCGGAGCCCCGGCACGCCACGCACCGGCGCGGCAACGCCCGAGGTCCCCCGCTGCGGTTCACCGGTGACCGCAGCCCAGCCGCGGCCCCCGCGGCGCAGAGTCAAGGCCTTGCCGGCCGCACCAACGCCGATCGGGTGACGGGCACCGACCCGGTAGGAGACGTGGAAGTCGGTCCACGAGGGCTCGACCGTCACGACCGGCTCGACCTGGTCGCCCTCGGCGATCGACAGGTGGGCCGTCGCGCCGGCCTTCTCCGCCAGCTCACGCAGGACCGGGCGCGCCGCCTCGCGCAGCTGCGGGACGACCTGGCCGGCCAGCCGCAGCACACCGACGCCGAGCCGGACCTTGCTCCCGTCGCGCCACACCAGCCCGCGCGCGGACAGCGGCACCAGCAGCCGGTAGACGGCCGCCCGGCTGGCGCCGATCGCGGTGGCCAGCTCGGAGATGGTCGCCGCGTCGCCGTCGGCGTCGGCCACGGCCTGCAGCAACGCGAGGCCGCGGTCGAGGGTCAGTGAGCCTTCGGCACTCACTCCAGCAAACCGAGCGCCTCGAGGTCGGTGACCGGCCCGTCGAAGCTGTCGCAGGCGTAGGACGCGAACAGGGCGCGCACCGCCTTCGCGGCAGGCTCGGACAGCGACCGGGCCTCCTCCGCGAGGGCCGCGCCGTCGGTGGAAGCGAGTGCGGCACGGACGTCGCCGCCGGAGAGGCTCCGCGCCACGGCGACGAGCAGGTTGAGGAAGCCGTGGTGGACGAGGCCGTTGTCCGGGTCGTCGTGCCGGACCGCGCGGTGCAGGCTGTTGGTCGCCTTGAAGGAGGCGCCGGCCGAGCCGCTGAGGACCGTGAGGAAGTCGGCGACCTCGTCAATGCTGGGGAAGTTCTCGGTGGACTGCCCGCCGCAGCGGATCTTGGGCCAGCTGCCGTGCTCGATCACGCGCCGCACGCCGTCGAGCCAGCCCACCCCGCGCCTCGGCTCGACCACTCGGATCACGTCCTCGGGCACGAACTCCGAGACGCGCTCCAGCCACACCTCGTCGACGTCGGAGGGCGCCGGCATCTCGACCATCCGCAGCGACAGCAGCTCGCTGCGCGACTCGACGATCGAGATCGCCTTCGGCACGCCGCCCAGGCCGGTGTCGATGATCAGCGACAACGGCAGCGGCTGCTTCGGCTTGATCTTGATCAGCTCGGTGATCAGCTCCGGCAGGCGGGACGCCTGGCACAGGAAGACGCCGAGCAGGCCCGCGTGGTCACCCTCGCGGCCGGCCAGGTAGTTCCGCAACGCGTCCGGCATCGTTGCCGTACCGGGCGGGAAGAGCGCCGAGTCGTCTACGAGCCGCGCGAAGAGGGGCGGAATTCCGCGGGGGCCGGGGGGCGTGAGTTCCACAGCGCTTGACACATGGGACACGCTAGTAGCGTACGGGAACCGGACAATCGCGTACGACCCCCGGACACCCGGGCGGCGTTCACCGCAGCTTGGCCAAGCCGAGCACGGGATACCCGGGCAGCCCGACCACCACCTTCTTACCCCGCTCCGGTACGCCGAGCACCCACAGCCGCTCGGTCGCCCGGACGTTGACCAGCACGTCGAACGGGGTGCGCCGGAACTGGATCCGCGCTTCACCGTCGGCGAGCAGCACCCGACCCTCGGCCTTGGCCGTGCCCGAGGCTCCCGGTTCGATCGCCGTGTAGAGCGTCGCGTGCAGTTCCTGCCAGGGCTTGGTCTTCACCGCCGACGACAGGACCGCCACGCGGAGCGGCGCCATCAGTCCGATCACGGCGTAGCAGACGGCCAGCACGGTCGTGAAGCTGCCCGTGATCGGCGCGTCGAGTAACGCCTGGCCCGCCGCCCAGATCCCCACCGCGCACAGCTCGTACACCACGACCAGCCACCCGCAACGCAGCCAGACCTCGCGCAGGAAAGCCGTCACCACCGGATCCTGCCGGGCCGCCACCAGCGGCCGAGGCTGCACGGCCGGCTCCACCGAGCCCGGCGCGGGCACGCGCCGGATCCGCCCGAAGCGCCCGGTGATCCCGCCCGGCAGGGTGACGAGCACCCGGCCGCGCGCGTCCGGGCCGACGAAGAACATCTGCCGCACCCCGGCCAGCAGCGTCCGCTGCGATCGTCGCAGCCGCACGACCACCCACCGCGGCTCAGGCCCGGCGAGCGCGACGCTCACCTTCGCGCCGGACGTCAGAAGCTGCCCGGGGCCGGGCGTCAGCCGGATCACCGGGTGGCGCAGCAACCGGGCGCACGGCAGCAGCCGGAACAGCAGCGCCCACAAGGAGTACCCGGCGCTCGCCCCCAGGATCGCGACGAAGGCGATCGTGACCGGATCCGACGGCAGCAGGCCGAGCACCACGCCCAGCACCACGGAGACGACCGTCGAGTTGATCAGGCGCCGGCGCTGCTTGTCGACGATCTCGACCTCGAGCGAGTCCACCGCGGCAGGCTCACCGGGATACGGCTCGTAGGCGAGCACGCGCTGCTGGGTTTGGTCCACGACTCCGGTGTCGATCGAGCGTCCGGCGACGTTACCGGACCACTTCCCTTCCGACGTAGATCAGGTTAGGCTCACCTAAGTAGGAGGTGGCCCGTGACCGAGATCCGACGTCCGCCCGCGCCGAGCCCCGCCGAGCGCGCGAAGACCATCGCGGTGCGAAACGGCCCGGGTGCGCTGCTGCCCACCGTGGGCGATCCCACCGGCAGCGATCGCGTGGCGCCGGAACTGCACCACGTCCACCCGAGCGGCAGCGTCAGCGTCCTGCTGCCGGACGACCACCCGCTGCTGGACCGGACGCGCGAGGCGGACCGGGGTGAGCTGGCCGTCGTGTTCGAGCTCGCCGACCACGCCCCGGTCGACCTGCGGGAACCCGTTCGCGGACTGCTGTGGATCACCGGCCGGCTGCGGCGCCTCAGCCCGGAGTCCGCCCGCGCCCGTGCGCTGTCGATCGCCGAGGCGCGGCCCGATCCGCGCCTGCTGGACCTCGGGCACGGCCTGAGCCTGCTGCGGCTCACCCCGGCCTCGCTCGTCCTCGCCGACGCCGAGGGCACTCACTCGCTGCGCCCGCACATGTTCAACGCCGCCGCGCCGGACCCGTTCACCGGCTTCGAGTCCGGCTGGTTACGGCACCTGGAAACCGAGCACACGGACGTCGTCGGCCAGCTCGCCCGGCACATCCCGGAGGAGCTGCGCGGCGGCCGGGTTCGCCCGCTCGGCCTGGACCAGTTCGGGCTGCGGCTGCGCGTCGAGACCGTCGACGGCGACCACGACGTGCGCCTGGCCTTCGCCAAGCCGGTGCACAGCCCCGCGCAGCTCAGCACCGAGCTGCGGAGGCTGGTCGGCTGCCCGTTCCTGGCGAAGCACCAGATGCGCGCCGAGCCCTGATGCAGAACTCGCGCCCACGAACGTGGAACTCGCGGCTCCGAAGGTGGGACGCGCGCGTCAGGCGAGTTCCGGGGGGAAGCCGCCGGTGGCGATCGGGCCCCAGCGCTCGATGGTGACCCGGATCAGGCTCTTGTTCTGCCGCACCATCGCCTCGCGGTACTCGTCCCAGTCGGAGTGCTCCCCGGCGACGGACCGGAAGTACTCGACCAGCGGCTCGACGGCCTCGGGCACGTCCAGCACCTCGGCGGTGCCGTCGAACTGCACCCACGCTCCGTTCCACTCGTCGGAGATCACGCAGGCCGACACGGCCGGGTTCCGCCGGACGTTGCGGGTCTTGGCGCGCGTCGGGTAGGTCGCCACGACGAACCGGCCCGCCGGGTCGATGCCGGCGGTGACCGGGGAGAGCTGGGGCGTGCCGTCGGTACGGGTGGTCATCAGGATCGCGCGGTGCCGGGTACGGACGAAGTCCAGCAGCTCGGCACGGTCCACGCGGTCAGCGGTCGCAATCTTGGCCATGACCCCAGACGGTAGCGTGCGGACGTGACCCGTTCCTGGCTACGCCCCGAACGTCCCGATCTTCCGGCTCCGGTCGACGGCGAATCCGCGCGGCAGCTGAAGATCGAGCTGGTCATCGTCTTCTCGATCACTCTGGGCCTGTCCGGCGCGCGCAGCCTGCTGTCGCTGATCGACTCGCTGCTGCAGCCGGAACCGTTGTCCGACCAGCACGTCGCGCTCAACGTCCCGCAGCGCGCCGTCGACGTGCTGGACCTGCTGGCCCAGCTGCTGTCCGTGGTCCAGCTCGTCGGATGGGGCGCGCTGGGCGCGTACCTGCTCTGGCGCGGCGGGGTGAAGCTCGCCGACGTGGGCCTCGACCGCAGCCGACCCCGGCGGGACGTCTGGTGGGGCGCCGGGCTGGCCGCGCTGATCGGCATCCCCGGGCTGGCGCTGTACTTCGCCGGCTGGAAGCTCGGCGTCAACCTGGCCGTCGTGCCGTCCCGGCTGAACGACACGTGGTGGCGGCCGATCGCGCTGACGCTGTCCGCCTTCGGCAACGCCTTCGCCGAAGAAGTGCTGGTCGTCGGCTACCTGCTGACCCGGTTGCGGCAACTGGCCTGGCGCGAGAACACCGCACTGTTCGCCGCCGCCGTGCTGCGCGGGTCCTACCACCTCTACCAGGGCCTCGGCGGGTTCGTCGGCAACCTGGTGATGGGTCTGGTGTTCGGCCGGGTGTGGCAGCGGACCAACCGCCTGGTGCCGCTGATCGTCGCGCACACGCTGCTCGACGTGGTCTCGTTCGTGGGGTACTCGCTGCTCCGCGAACACGTCAGCTGGCTGCCCTGAGCACTACGCTCAGCCCGTGACCACCGAGACGCCCAGGGTGGACAGCGAGGTCGGGCCGCTGCGGACCGTCCTGCTCCACCGGCCGGGCAACGAGCTCACGAGGCTCACCCCGCGCAACAACGACAAGCTGCTGTTCGACTCGATCCCCTGGGTCGACCGGGCACAGGAGGAGCACGACGCGTTCGCCGAGGTGCTGCGCGGCCGCGGGGTCGAGGTGCTGCTGCTGGCGGAGGTTCTGCGCGAGGGCCTGGACGATCCGCGGGCGCACGCCGCCGGGGTGCACGCCGCGGTCGACGACCGGCGCCTGGGCGAGGACCTCGGTGCCGCGCTGCGGTCACATCTGTCCGGTGTGGACGCCGGAACGCTGGCCGAGGTGCTGATGGCCGGCCTGACGTTCGAGGAGCTGCCCGCCGCGGAGGGCGCGTCCCTGGTCCGCAAGATCCACCACCCGCACGACTTCGCCGTCGACCCGCTGCCGAACCTGTTGTTCACCCGCGACTCGTCGGTGTGGATCGCCGACCGGGTCGCGATCTCGTCGCTGGCCATGCCGGCCCGCCGCCGCGAAACCGCCCTGCTCGACCTCGTCTACGCCTACCACCCGCGTTTCTCGCACGCCTCGCGCGCGTATGGCGCCCACTCGGCACCGGTCGAGGGCGGCGACGTCCTGCTGCTCGCGCCGGGTGTGGTGGCCGTGGGCATCGGTGAGCGCACCACGGCGGCGGGCGCGGAGTCGCTGGCGCGGTCGGTGTTCGCCGACGACATCGCGCACACCGTGCTCGCGGTGCCGATCGCGCAGGCCCGCGCCACCATGCACCTGGACACCGTCTGCACGATGGTCGGCCCGGACGCGGTGGTGATGTACCCGCTCGCGCGCGACGAACTGGTCGCGTTCACGCTGCGACCGGACGGCGACGGCCCGCTGCGCGTGAGCGGACCCGAGCCGTTCCTGCACGCCGCGGCCGAGGCGATGGGCATCGAGAAGCTGCGGGTGATCGACACCGGCCTCGACCCGGTGACCGCCGAACGCGAACAGTGGGACGACGGCAACAACACCCTGGCACTGGCGCCGGGCGTGGTGGTGGGCTACGAGCGGAACGTGGAGACCAACGCCCGTCTGGAGGAGGCCGGCATCGAGGTGCTGGCCATCGCGGGATCCGAACTGGGCTCCGGCCGGGGCGGGCCGCGCTGTATGTCCTGCCCCGTTGTGCGTGACCCCATCCGATAATTAGGAAAGCCTAATCTAATTAAGCATTCCGGATCTTGGTAAGCCTAGCCAAACGAAAGGGGAATCACCAGCCCCACGCGGTTAACGGCCGGCGAAATGGCCTATTCTTGAGTCATGGCGATGCTGAGGAAAGAACCGCGCTCCAAGTTCTACGAGCTCCTGCAGCAGCAGGTGGCGAACGAGTTCAACGCTTCCCACCAGTACCTGGCGCTGGCCGTCTGGTTCGACAACGAGGACCTGGCCCAGCTGGCCAAGCACTTCTACCGCCAGGCGGTGGAGGAGCGCAACCACGCGCTCGCGCTCGTGCAGTACATGATGGACACTGATCACCACGTGGAGATCCCGCCCACCCGTGAGGTGCGCAACGACTTCGCCGAGCCGGTCGAACTGGTCGAGCTCGCGCTGGAGCAGGAAAAGGACGTCACGGCGGACTTCAAGACGCTCCTCAAGGCCGCGCGCGCCGAGGACGACTACCTGGCGGAGCAGTTCCTGCAGTGGTTCCTCAAGGAGCAGGTGGAGGAGGTGTCGCAGATGACCACACTGCTCAACGTGGTCAAGCGCGCCAACGGGAACCTGTTCGAGGTGGAGACCTGGCTGGCCCGCGAGTCCGTGGGCGACGGCGGTGCCACGGACATCCCGCCGGTCGCCGGTGGCGCCCTGTAGGACCGCCATACCGCGGAGCGCACGAGGAGCCCGGGCCGGATCGGCCCGGGCTCTTCCGCGTCAGCAACCCGGCGGGGCGACCAGCTCCCAATGCACGACCGTGTCGGCGGAATTGACGTAGAACGTGTAATGGTCACCCGATCCGGTGGCGGCGCTGTAATTTCCCGCGCCCGCCGTCAAATCGGGATAGGCGTTCCTCAGGTCGGCGACGGTGGATCCGGTGCCCACCTTTTCCGGGGTGCGCGCGCCGGCGGCGGTGAACACCACCAGCCCACCGGTCGGGGAAATCGTCACGGATCCGATGTTCGCGGCGCCTTCGGTCAGACGGTAGGTGGTGCATTCGACTGGGGCGTTGTCGGCGCCGGCGAGCATCCCGGTCGCCTTCGCCTCGTCGAAGGTCATTCCGAGCCGCAGCTTCCCGTAGCCGGTGGGGCCGAGGACCGCGGCGGCGGGCTGCGGGCGGACGGTCGTGCGGCCGGCGCTCGGCGACGACGGCCGCGTGGTGGGCGACGTCGTGAACGGCGCGGGTGGCGCTGCCGTCGGCGAGGGCGCCAGTGTCGGCGGGGTGGACGTGTCCGGGAACGACGGCGGCACCACGACCGGCCCCGGCGCGGAAGTCGTCGTCAGCGGTAGCGTGACCGGCGGCTGAGCCGCCTGATGGACGTCGGTGTCCTGGCGCACCACACCCAGACCCACGCCGATCAGCAGGGCGGCGGTGAGCACACCCCCGGAGGCGGCCAGGGCGGTGCGCCGGCGACGGCGACGACGGGCGCCGGACACGATCGCGTCCCCGGCGCCGGGCGCGGGCGGAACGGCGAGCCGCTCGTCGTCGAACAGCCGCCGCAGCTCGGCGCCGAGCTCGTCGTCGGGGTTCACCATTCGTCCCTCCCTCCGGACACCGAGCCGATCTTGGTCCGCAGTGTCGCGATGGCCTTGCTGGCCTGGCTCTTCACCGTGCCCGCGCTGACGCCGAGCGAAGTCGCGATCTCCGCCTCGGACAGGCCCTCGTAATAACGAAGCACGATGACGGCGCGCTGCCGCGGGGGCAGCTCCCGCAGTGCCTGCCACAGCGGCTCGTGCTCGAACGGGTCCACCGGTTCCGGCGTGCGCTGCTCGGGCAGCTCGGCCACCAGGGTCTCCCGCTTCAGGCGCCGCCAGCGGCTGATGTGCGCGTTGGCCATCGCGCGGCGGACGTAGGCCAGCGGGTCGGCCGTCTTTCGTTGCACGTGGGCCCAGCGGGAGCCGATCTTCTCGAGCACGGACTGCACCAGGTCGGCGGCGTCGTGCGGGTTGCCGGTGAGGGCGTGGCCGTACCGCAGCAGCCCGGGCAGGCTCGCCTGCACGAACTCTCCGAAGTCCGCCAGCTCATCGCTCACAGCTGACCCCCTCCCCGCCGCGCTGCCGCCTCCCCAGGCTATGGCCGGCGCGGTCGAGGCCACCGTATCGCCTCCCTCCACCATGCGTCTTGCCCCTTCGCCGAGTCCACGCACGACCGCCCCCTCGGGTTGTCCGACACCGGACACTCTCTGCGAGGACGCGTCAGCGCGGATCCCGTTGCGCGAGGCCGGCGGGGAGGCGGAAGCGGCCGTCCGGACCCGGTGGGAACGGGTGCACCGACACCACGGCCTCCGCCGGGATGCGGCCGTAGACGTGCGGGAACAGCACACCCTGCGGGTGTGGCGGGTCGCCGTCCTCCCAGCGCAGGGGGACGTCGAGCCGGGACGGGTCGATCAGCAGCAGCACCAGGTCGGCGCGGCCGGCGTAGAGCGCGTTCGCCGGGATCGCCACCGTTCCCGGGTCTGCGCAGTGGATGAACCCGACCGCGTCGAGGGACGGCGCGCGGTAGTCCGCGCCCGTCCACTCGTTCGCGGCGCAGATGTGCAGGATCACTAGCGCAGCGTCAGCTGGCGACCGACGAGACCGTCGCGCGCGCGGCGCTCGGCGGCGGTGAGGGGCTCGGCGTCGACCGAGGTCAGGGCTTCTTCGAGACGCTCGCCGAGTTGCTTGGCCGGCTCGATCCACTCGCGGGCGTGCGCCTCCGCGTCCAGGTCCCACACCGGCACCAGCAGGCCGTGCGCGCGGAAGGACCCCGCGTAGCGGGAACCCTCGCCGAGCGACAGCTCACCCGCCGCGGACAGCCGGGCGAGCGCCTGCATCAGCCGGCCCTCCGGCTCGCGCCGCACCCAGCGCAGGTGCGCCTTCTCCCCGGCCAGGACCCAGTACGAGCCGGTGCCCAGGCGCTCGGTCGGCATGATCGCCTCGTTGGCCCGCTCCAGTGACACCTTCACCTCGCCGCTGGGGTCGGTGTCCTCCGGCAGCCACCAGTCGAAGTTCGTGTGCAGGATGACGTCCAGCTCGGCATCGGCGACCAGCAGATCCTGCAGCCGCTCGCCGTCGGCCGGTGCGCTCGTCGTGTCCGGCACCGGCAGCACGTCGCCCGGCTCGGCGGTGAGCGCCCAGCGGACCGCGCGGCCCAGGTCGCGGCTCACGTCGCTGGACCGGGTCTGCACCTGCAGCCCGACGAACACCTCGCCGTCGGTGCGCACGAACGCGGCCGCGGCCATCGGCAGCACGGTCGCGAGCGTGATCCGGCGCTCTCCACCGTCCACAAGGGACAGCGGTGCGGTGGCCGACGGCACGAACTCGCGCAGCGCGATCAGCTCCGGTTCCGCCGCCAGCCCCTCGAACGGCTGACCCACGAACACGTCGCGGACCTTCGGTGCCTTGTCCTTCTTCGGACCCCGCTTGCGCGCGCCCTTGCCCATCTCGCCTCCTCGAACGACAGGCCGCAGACGCTACCGAACCACCCACCCCGGGGCAGACCGGGGATTAGAGTCGGCTCGTGTTCGATCCCGGTGACCCCGCCTTCCTCGCCGACCCGTACCCCGAGTTCGCCCGCCTGCGCGCGCAGGCGCCGGTGCACCGGCACGACGGCCTGGGTCTGGCGATCGCCGTGTCGCACGAGGCGGCGTCGGCGGTGCTGCGCCACCGCGCGCTGGGCCGGATCTGGACCGACGCGAGCCCGGCGGAGCAGTTCGTGTCGTTCAACCTGTTGCACCGCAACTCGTTGCTGGAGAACGAACCGCCGGTGCACACGCGGCTGCGCCGGTCGATCTCGGCCGCGTTCGGGCGGGGGCACGTGGAGCGGTTGCGCCCGACGGTGACGAAGCTGGCGGACGGCCTGGTCGAGGACCTCGCGGGCCGGGTCCGGGCGACCGGGTCGGCGGACCTGCTCGACGCCGTCGCCCAGCCGCTGCCGGTCGCGGTGATCTCCGAACTGCTGGCCGTTCCCGAGGCCGACCGCCCGCGGCTGGTGCCGTGGTCGAACGCGATCGTGAAGATGTACGAATACGGCCTGCCCGAGCCGGGCCGGGTGGCCGCCGAGCGCGCGGCGACCGAGTTCGTGGCGTTCCTGCGCGAACTGGTCGCCCGGCGGCGCGTGGAACCGGGCGAGGACCTGGTCACCGATCTGCTGGCCGCCGACTTAGGTGAGGACGAGGTGGTCGCCACCGCCGTGCTGCTGCTGATGGCCGGGCACGAGGCGACGGTCAACGTGATCGGCAACGGGGTGCAGGCCTTGTTGCGGCACCCGGACCAGTGGCAGCGCCTCATCGACGCGCCGGATCTGGTACCGGCCGCCGTCGAGGAGCTGATCCGCTTCGACTCACCGCTGCAGCTGTTCGCGCGGACCGCGACCGAGGACGTCGAGATCGCCGGGTACCGCGTGGCCCAGGGCGAGAAGATCGCCGCACTGCTCGGCGCGGCCGCGCGAGACCCGGCGGTGTTCGCCGACCCGGACACGCTCGACGTCGGCCGCACCGAAGGCGCTCACCTGGGCTTCGGCGCCGGGATCCACTACTGCATCGGGGCGCCGCTGGCCCGGATCGAAATCGCCGCGGCGCTGTCGGCCCTCGTCCGGCGGCTGCCCGGATTGCGGCTCGTGGCCGAGCCGGAGCGGAGGCCGGAGTTCGTGATCCGCGGTCTCGAGACCCTGCCGGTGACGACCTAGATGATTGATTCCGTGAAGTTGATGTTTAGTGGTCGTAGGCGATCAGCGATCGTTTGCTGGTCACGCCGGTCTCCCAGTTGTGCCAGATGGCAGCGGCCAGGGCCAGCAGGCGTTGCGCGATGCGCGCGAACACCCCTGCGGGGGTGCGACCACCATGCCGTTCCAGCCCAAGTTGTCCCTTGAGAGTCTGATTGACTGACTCGATCCACTGGCGAACCCCGCCGAGGTTGCCGTTGCGGTAGGTCTCGTCCTTGCGGTCCGGGCGCAGCAGTCGTAGCTGTTTCGACTCGGTGAGTTTTTTGAACGGCGCGCCGGAGAAACCCTTGTCGGCCAACAGGACCTGACCGTCGCGGATCAGGTGGTGGTTGTTGTCCAGCAGTGCGGCCAGCACCTCCCGTTCACCGATCTTGGGGTCGGCCAGGCACCACATGACCGGTATCCCGTCACCCGTGCACACCAGGTAGAGCTTCAGGCCCCAATACCACCGGGAGTGTGACGCGCAGTAACCGTAGTTGGCGTGTCCGGCCAGGTCCGAGCGTTTCACCGTTTCCCGGGACATGCCACAGGGCACCGGCGTGGCATCGGTGATCCACAGATCGTCGAACCAGGACGGGCAGCACATCGCCAGGGCGATGATTGTCTTGCACAGCAAAGGCTGTGCGCCCCTGAGACGTTTGTTGTAGCCGGACTGCTTGGGCACGTGCGGGAACATCGCGTGTAGCTCGGGGTTGCTGTGCACGTGCCGCATCCAACGGCGTTCGCCGTCGTAGCGCAGCAGGACTTGGGCCACGGCCAGCGTCAGTAGTTCACTGTCAGTGAATTCGGGGCGGCGTCCCCGTCCGGCACGGGCCGGGACGACATAGTCGTCGATCAACACGTAGAGTGCGGTGAGGAGGGTGTCCAGTTCTTTCGTCACAGTTTGATCTTGGACACCCTCCTCCCACGCTGTCACACCGGCCCCTTCACGTGATCTTCATGGAATCAATCATCTAGG
>Ga0081455_10002805_pt1 | contig 20520 bp, 22 predicted proteins | sample TabmetS3T2R1_FD_70207 | JGI IMG/M metagenome (GOLD analysis project Ga0081455, IMG submission 70207) | Tabebuia heterophylla rhizosphere microbial communities from the University of Puerto Rico - S3T2R1 | ecosystem: Host-associated > Plants > Roots > Rhizosphere ...
CCGAGGTCTCGGCCTCGGCACAGGCGTACAAGTCCGAGGCCGCGGACGCCCGCGCGGCCGCCGAGGCGATGGCGACGGAGGCCGAAGCGACGATCCTGCAGGCTCGGGCCGAGGCCGAGGCGGCCGTCGACAAGGCGCGTGCCGATGCCGTTGATGCGGTCCGGCGTCGGACCGGCGACGCGACGGCGGGCCTCGGCGATACGACGACCTCGGGGTCGGGCCAGGGCGACGAGGAGCTTCGGCGGACCGTGACCGAGCTGGAGACGCAGCTCGATCAGATGTCCAGCCGCCTCCGGCACGCCTATGCCCAAGCGGAGGCGGCACAGGCCCTGGTCTCCGACGCGCGCCAACGAGGTGACATCCCGCCGGAGAGCTCGGAGATGATGCATCTGCGGAACGAGGTCGATCAACTGCGCACACAGCTCACGACCTCGATGACGAAGGCTCACCAGGCCGAGGAGCGTGCGGATCGTGCCGAGGCCGGCCTTTCGGCCCTCCGCAGCGGCGTCGATCCCGACCTCGACGTCCCCGGCGTGGAGGATCTGTCGCAGGAGGAGCCCGCACTCGTCGACGACGGGAAGCCCGAGGGGAGCCTCCGCTCACGGCTGGCGCGCACGGCCACGCGCAAGAAGCACCGCGACGACGACGCGAACTACGGCTGATCGACCGGCGCCCCGCCGCGGTCCCGGCTGTCCAGGGCGGCCAGCAGCCGTTGCATCGGTCCTCGCAGGCCGACCTCGTCCGCCAGGCCCTGCGCCGCTTCGTCCCATCGATCGCCGGCCCACACATCCACCGGGGTCGTGGCGTTGATCGGAACGAGGCGTTGCATCGCCTCGAGGTAGTCGCGCGCCTCCACGATGCGCGCTCGCAGCGCCGGCTTCCCTTTGAGCGGCCCGGGCTGCGGCGACGCTGACGCGGCGTCGGCCACGATGTCGTCCAGGGAAGCGTAGGTCTGGATCAGCGCACGCGCCGTCTTCTCGCCTACCCCGCGCACGCCCGGGAGCCCGTCGGAGGGATCGCCCCGCAGGATCGCGAATTCGGCGTACCGGGAGGCCGGCACGCCGTACTTCTCCAGCACTCCGGCCTCGTCGAACGTGTGCAACTCGCTCACGCCGCGAACCGTGAACAGCACGGTGATCGAGGGAGGGGCGTCGCGGACCAGCTGCAAGAGATCGCGGTCGCCGCTCACGATCTCGATGGCATCGTCCGGCTCGGCCCGCACGCACAGGCCACCGATCGCGTCCTCGGCTTCCCAGTCGGGCGCGTGCGCCTGCGGCATGTCCGTCAGATCGAGCACCTCTCGCAGCAGCGCGAATTGGGTCGTCAGCTCTTCCGGCTCGGGCGGACGCTCGGCCTTGTACCCGCCGTAGATCTCGGTGCGCGCCGTCGGTCGCCAGTCGTGGTCGTAGACATGCACGACCTCGTCCGGGTGTCTGGAGACGACGAGCCGCGTCACCATGTCGAGGTACCCGTACACCGCTCCGATCGGTCGTCCGTCCTCCGCGAACATCTGCGCGTCACGCATCGCGAAGTGCGCTCGATACATCAGGCTGGAAACGTCGAGGAGGAGCCTCCGGCGTCCGGTCGATCGATCCGACATCAGCACATCATCGCTAGGGAGTTCCAACGCCGCACGTGTACGAGCCCAATCCCTCTGGGACTAGGACGAGCGTCGCGATGAGGGCGCCGCATGAGATCGCTCGCATCGCGATGCCCTTCCCTCCCCGGCGTGATGCGACGGCGAAGACTCCGACGATCACCGCGAGGATGGAGAAGGCGGCGGTCGCCACGACCAGGCGATCGATCAGCACGGTCATGGATGTGCCGCACGCATCAGCGGTCCGTCCGCCGTCGATGAGTACCTTCGCAACGAGGCCGGTGAGACCGAGTGCCGCCAGGGAGAGCGCGACCAAGGAAGCGGGCCGGGGAGCCGCTCTCTCGGTCTCACTGGCACTGGCCATGTTCACGGAGTATGAACCCGATGCGAACGCGAGATCGAAGAGTGGTCCGACCGGCCTGATCGGCACATACGCGCTCCTCGCTGCAGCGGCGGCTCACGCATGGCGCGTGTCGGTGGTCGGCCAGGGGAGCTCGAACGCGTCGAGGAGGTTGTCGAGATCGCCGGGGGAGTGCCCGCATTCGGTGAAGTACCGGGCGAGCTCGCTCCGGTGCTGCGTGCCGTGGCTCACGATGTGAGCGACCACGAGCCATCGCGGCCTCATGAACTCGGGGCCGGTGCCCCACGGTTCGACCAGTGCTTCGTCGTCGAGCGACTCGACGAAGCTCCGGAGCCGCACATCCTCTTCGATGCAGAACACGTGGAGAGCGTCAAGGTCATCCAGGACGAACCCGTGATCCCACACGTACGTCGTGCCCACGTCGTGGCCGATGCAGAACTCCCGCCAACTCCAGTCCACGTCCACGAGATGCCGGATCGTCTGGAAGGCGCTCCCGTGGTCGAGCACCCCGTCCTTCCGGAACTCCCCGTCGGTGAGTTCGGCCGCGGTCGTCAGGATCCGGTCGTTCGCCCAGGCGTGATACCGCACGAACGCGAGCAGGGAATCGCCATCCATCCCTCCAACCCTAGCGGGGTGTCACCGAGCCTCGGTGGCGAAGCGTGAGGCTCACGGCTCGCGCGGGGTGAATTCGATCGCGCGGACGGTTTCGTCGCCCACGACCCAGCCGTCGTGATCGGGCAGGATCTCGTAGGCATCTCCGGAGTGGATCTCCCGTTCGCCGTCGTGGCCAGCGATCCGGAGCGTGCCCGACAGGAGATATCCGATGTGGTGGACGTGACAGGTAGCGGTTCCAGCGGTCGGACCCACACTCTGCGACCATCGCCAACCCGGCTCGAACGTGTTGAGGCGGAGCACGGATGTGCCGACCCGCAGGACCCGGATGGAGCCGCGGTCGAACGACATCGTGTCGTCCGGAGTTGCCATGCCCTTCGTGGTCACGCTCATCTCGTCTCCTCCTCAACGTCGTGCAGACGGCTCCTGAGACTATGTGAGTCAGATCCGTTCGATCGCGTGCGGTTCCAGGCGTGGGCCGAACCTGGGCGCGACGATGCCGCCGGCTTCGAGCAGCACCTGCACCCGAGCTCGTTGGCCGCGGTAGGGCTCCATGAGCTCGAGCATCCGTTCGTCGGTCGCGCGCGGCTCGGCCGCGAGCGCCCACGCGACGAGGTGCGGCAGATGGAAGTCGCCGACGGACACCGCGTCGGGATCGCCCATCGCCAGGCGCGCGACCTCGGCGGCGGTCCAGACCCCGACGCCGGGCAGCAACCGCAGGGAGCTCCGGGCCTCCACGGGTGGGAGTTCGCCGATCCGTTCGATCCGTGCGGCGCGCGAGCACAGCCAGCGGATGCGTTCGGCACGTCGCCGTTCCACCCCGAACGCGTGGAAGCGGAACGAGGGGAGCGCCGCCACCCGCCCTGGATCGGGTGGGAGCAGGAGCCCGAAGTCTCCCGGCGCTGGCTCGCTCGTGGCCCGGACGAGCCGGCGCCAGGCGCGTCGTGCTTCGGTTCCGGTGACCTTCTGCTCCAGGATCGCCGGGATCAGGGCTTCCAGGATCCGATCGGTTCGGGCGAGACGGAGACCTGGGAGCCGCCGCCGGAGGTCACGGAGCACCTGGTGCTGCGGACGGAAGGGGGCCGGGTCGTCTTCGAGCCCGGCCATGGCGGGCGCATGCTCAAGCACCCACGCGGAACCCGGTCCGCATGCATCGATGACGATCGAGTCGTCGACCGTCCTCAGGTGTGCCGTGGCCGGTCCGTCCGGTGTTCGGGTCGCCCGCCACACGTGCCCGGGCGACACGCGTGTCGTGGGGTCACCCGTGCCACGTCGAAAGGGGAACCACGAGCGCGCGAGATCGACCGGATCGGCCGATGCGATCCTGCGGGTATGCACCGAGTGAGCGTAGCGCTCGACCGAGGACCGAAGGCGACGGAGCTTGTGGAGGAGCGGCGACGGGCCACGCCCGCATGGGCCCGCCGCCGCCCCTCGTGGGAACGGCCGTCAGTGACCGTTGCCGTGGGAACCGCTCGGTCCGCCGCCGCCCCCGTGGGGGTTCCCGTGGACGCCATCCTCGTGCGGATTCCCGTGCTCGCCACCGGCACCGTGCCCCTTGCCATGACCGGCACCGGTGGCGTGCTTCTGCGCCCGCTCGGCCTTCCATTCGGACTTCCAGGCGTCGTGGGCTTCGTGCTTGGCCTTGTTCTCCGCGAGGTGCTGGAGGGCGTTGATGAGCCCCGGCGCCTGCGGGTTCTTCAGGCAGTTCGCGAGGACGTGCGCGATCGCGTTGTCGAGACCGTGCGTCGCCTCGTCCGACCCATCGTCTTCAGCGGAGACGTCCTCGCCCGGGACGCTCGGCTCCAACCCGGCCGCCTCGATGCAGGCGGTCTCGCGGTCCGGATCCACGGAACCGGTGGGTCCCGACGGTCCGGTAGAGCCGGTCGTGCCGGTGGAGCCGGTCGGTCCGGTGGAGCCGCTGGGACCTGTGGGACCCGTCGGGCCCGTTGGGCCCGTCGGTCCGGTTCCCGTGGACCCGGTCGGTCCGGTCGCCCCTGTGACTCCGTCGGCCACTGGGTGCGTGATACTGCGGGTGGCGGCGAGCGCTCCGGTCGCGACGAGGAGCACCACGAGCGCGGAGGTCGCCACCGACAAGGCCTTGCGTGGGATCCTCATGGCGCCGGTATCGGCACGTACGTAGCTGGTTCTTGAGGACTACGTACGTATCACCGGCGGCGCTTCGGATCCGCGGTCCGGCCGATGAGGGACACCGCGACCGCGAACCCCGCGACGGACAGCGTGACCACGGCGATGAGCCCGACCAGGGCGACCACAGGGTTCGCGTCGTCGGGGGCCGAACCGAGCGCCTTCACGATCGCATAGATCGTCAAGTAGGTGTACAGACCCACCACGATCAGCGCCCCGAGGATCGCGCCGAATCCGAGGGACGCCAGCGCGTTCGCGATCCCGACACCCTTCGACCCCGCCGGCCGCTCGGGGCTCTCGTCGTCGGTTTCGTCCATCGCGGGAAGTATCGCAGGACCGGCGTCTCGAGGCCCGCTGCCGCTACCCTGCGGCCGTGGATCGTGCCGTCGAGCTGGAGGATGTCGAGGTCCGCACCGGGGGTGCCCGCATCCTCGGGCCGGTGACGCTGCGGGTCGAGCGAGGGGAGCACTGGGCGCTGCTGGGTCCCAACGGCTGCGGGAAGACCACGCTGCTCTCGGTCGCGGGAGCCTGGCGCCAGCCGAGCGCAGGCATCGCGCGCGTGTTGGGCCAGCGGCTCGGCCGGGCCGATGTTCGAGCGCTGCGCGTACGGATCGGGCACGTGGGCCAGACCGTGAGCAGAGCCCTCCGGCCGACGCAGTCGGTCCGCGACGTCGTGCTGACGGGTCGCAGCTCCACGCTCGAGATGTGGTGGCAGGTCGTCGGTCGCGTCGACGTCGAGGAGGCGAACCGGCGGCTCGCCCAGGTGGGGTGCTCGGCGCTCGCCGATCACCCGCTCTCCACCTGCAGCCAGGGCGAGCGCCAGCGCGTCCTGCTCGCCAGGGCCATGTTCGGGCGACCGGATCTCCTGCTGTTCGACGAGCCCGCCGCGGGACTGGATCTTCCCGGGCGCGAGATGCTGTTGGCCGCGATGTCGGCGGTTCGCGACGGTGGGTCGCCCACGACGGTCACCGCCACGCACCACCTCGAGGAGCTCCCCGCCGGCACCACGCACGCGGCCCTGCTCCGCGGAGGAGCGCTCGTTGCCGCCGGGACCGTCGACGAAGTCCTGTCCGACGCGCCGCTGGCGGAGGCGTTCGCCATGGCGGTCCGGGTGACGCGAGATCGGGGCGGACGCTGGAGCGTGACCGCTCGCTGAGGCACGATGGCCGCCGTGGGCGCGACCATCCACGATCTCGTCGAACGCACGCCCGCCTCGCGCGACCGCGTCGTCGACTTCCTCCGGGCCGTCAGCATCCTGGCGGTCGTGTTCGGCCACTGGTTCATCGCGATCGTGTGGTGGGATGGCGGCATCATCCGCTCGACGAGCGCCGTGGGGGTGACGAGCTACCTGTGGCTCGGGACCTGGCTGCTGCAGGTGATGCCGATCTTCTTCTTCGTCGGCGGGTTCTCCAACTACGTGGCGTACATGTCGATGCGGGAGCGAGGGGCGACGGCGGGCGCGTTCGTCCGATCCCGCATGACGAGGCTCCTGCGTCCCTCGCTGGTGTTCCTCGCCGTGTGGGCGGTCGTGATCATCGGGCTCCACCTGGCGGACGTGGGCGCAACGGCCGGACCTCCGCTCTGGGGGCAGACCCGGTTGCTGCGAGGCATGCTGCCACCGGGCGCGACGATCCCGTTCGGGCCGCTGTGGTTCCTGGCCGTGTACCTCGTCGTGGTGGCGATCGCGCCGGGGACCATCGCGCTGCATCGCCGGTTCGGCCTGTGGGTGCCGGCGGCGATGGTGGCGGGCGCGATCGTGTGCGATGTGATCGGGTTCGGGGGCCACCCAGCGGTTCGCTGGCTGAACGTCGCGATCGTGTTGCTGTTCCCGCACCAGCTCGGCCACGCGTACGGCGATGGCTCGATGCTCCGATGGCCGCGTGCGGCCTTCTGGTGGATGGTCGTGGTCGGCCTCGCGGGGCTGGTGCTGCTGACCACGCCGAACATCTTCCGTTTGGCCGGGGAGGTGCGGTTCGACTGGTTCCCGGGCATCGGCCACTACCCCAAGAGCCTGCTCGGGACCGACGTGGAGGCGGTCTCGAACGCGTATCCACCGACGGTGTGCTTCCTGTTGGGCGGTGTCTGGTCGATCGGCGCAGCGATGCTCCTGCGCCCCGCCCTCGGCCGATGGCTGCAGCGGGCGCGGGTGTGGGCGGCCACGATCGCCGTGAACGGCGTGATCATGACCCTGTTCCTGTGGCACATGACGGCGTTCGTGCTCGCCGTGCTCGTGCTGTGGCCGCTCGGGTTCGGACACCAGCACGACAGCACGCCCCGTTGGTGGCTGGAGCGACCCCTGTGGATCGCGCTGCCGGCCGCGATCCTCGTGGGCCTCGTGGCGGTCTTCGGGCGGTTCGAACGACCGCCGAAACGCGCGTCCTGAGCTCCCGGGCGGAGGAGGTGGATCCGCAGGTCGGCGCGGGTCTCGGGCTCCCCGCGGCCGGGTGCCGGTGATACGTTCAGCCACCGTGCACCCCACCCGCCAACCACGGTCGGCGACCGGGGCGATCGTCGTCTCGGTCGTGGGGTTCGTCGTGTGCGCAACGTTCGCCGCCTCGCCCGGCTCGCCGTTCCAGCCGGTCCTGCCCAGGGGCGCGGAACCCTCCGGCCCGTTCACATGGCTGGCCCGAACGGTCGGGTTCGACGACCTCGCCGGCAATTGGCTGATCGCCGCGGGCGTGCTCTCGACGGCCGTCGCCGTGGTGGGGTTCCTGTTGGTCCTGCGTGCCGCGTCTGCCGGGAGGATCTCCCTCCGCTCGGTCGTGGTGATGGCGGTGCTGTTCCACCTCGCGATCCTGATGCTGCCGCTGCTGTTCTCGCGCGACGTGTACTCGTACTCCTTCTACGGGCGGATCGCCGGCGTCTATCACCAGAACCCCTATGTGCACACGCCGGTCGAGTTCGCGGGGGATCCGCTCTGGCCGTTCGTGGGTCCGAAATGGGTCGACACGCCCGCCGTCTACGGGCCGCTGTTCACGACGCTCTCGGGCGGCATCGCCCGCGTCGCGGCCACGCCGGTGGACCAAGTGGTGGCCTATCGCCTGATCGCGTGCCTGGCGAGCCTCGGCACGCTGGCCCTGATCATCCTGACGGTGGCGCGGGTGCGTCCGTCCCGCACCACGTACGCGGCGGTGGCGTTCGGCCTGAACCCGGTCGTGCTGTTCCTCACGGTGGCAAGCGGGCACAACGACCTGCTCGTGGCGGCGTCGGTGATCGCGGCCGTGGCGCTGCTGACATCCGACCGTGAGTTGCCGGCCATCGCCGTGTTGTCGCTCGGCTCGCTCGTGAAGGCGACGGCGGTGTTCCCGCTCGTGCTGGTCATCGTGTGGTGCGTGGCGCGGCGCCCGAAGGGGGAGCGACTCCGGACGTTCGCGACCCACGCGGGGCTCGCGCTGGTCATCGGGCTGGCGTTCGCGGCGCCCTACCTGCAGGTGCACGATCCCAGCCTCGGGATGGTCGAGCTCGCCGGTCACGAGGGGTGGCTCGCGCCGTCCGTGTTCGTCCGCAAGGTCGTCGACTTCTTCAGCTTCGACACGATGGGCTGGCTGGCTCGCGTCGCCTTCGCTCTGGTGCTCGTCGTCTGCGTGATCGAGCTGGCCAGGACCGTCGCGGCGCGCGCCCGAGCCGGCGACGCGATCGAGGAGCTCGGAGCCGCGATCGGATGGTCCCTCGTGCTGCTGCTGCTGCTCGGTCCGGTGCTGCTGCCGTGGTACGTCGTGTGGGCCCTGCCCGTGATCTGGCTCTTGCCGCGCGCACCACGGGTCACGCTCGTCACGGCCGGGGCGGCCGTCGCGCTCGCCCAGTGGTCGACCGAGCCGCTGCGCTATCCGGACGCGTTCGGCGTCGACCTATGGCTCGGCCACTGGATCGTGACCCCGCTCATGCTCGCGCTCGTCGTGTGGTCGCTCATCGACCTGCGGGGTCGGATCGTCCACCACCTCCCCCTGGAGGGACCGGACCCCATAGCCGAGGAGGCAGGCCAGCGCTGAGGCGATCGTCGGCCCCCAGGAGCCCGTGAGCGGGATGCCGACGCGTTCCAACACCAATGACACGATCGTGAGCGCGGCGACGCCGAACGCCGGCGCGCTGGCCGCCGCCGCGATGGGGTCGGCGAACGCCCAGCGGCTCCATCCGGTGCCGATGATCCACAGCAGGACGAACACGCCGAGCGTCGACAGGGCGATCGGCCACGGCGACGACCCCCCCAGCTCACCGGGGAGCGGTCCCAGCGGCCTTGGGTCGGGGATATCGCTCCACACCGAGGGCGACCATCGCGACAGGCGCTCGTCCTCGAACGCCGCGGGATCGCGATCGTATTCGCGAACCACGAACAGCGCCCGAGGGCCGTCGGGAAGGTCCTCGAGCGACATCCTCGACAGGGTGTCGTATTCGATCGAGCCCTTCACGGTCGGTCGTCCGGCGAAGTAGTCGGGGACGCGACCGACGAAGACGTAGACGTCGGCGGCTCGGTCGGGGGGCACGGTCGCCCGCGCGATGTTCGCCGCGTGGCTCGCGAGGAACGTGGCCGAGGTGTCGAGGTCGTCGACGACGAACACGAGGGGGGTCCCGGCGGGCAGGGTCGCCGCGATCCTTCCCGCCTCGGAGCCGGCGCGCAGGTCTTCCGGCGACATGAAGGGCTGCTGGGCGCGCTGAGCGTCGATCGTCGGTACCGCGACGAGCACGAGGAGCACCGTCGTCACGCCGATCGTCAATCTGCGTCGGGGCTCCGTGCGCTCCCAGATCCACGTCAGGCCGAGGCCGGCGAGGATCGGCACCGCGAACCCGAACGTCATCACCCGCTCCGGCGGGAACCACCCCGTGGCGATCCCGATCGGGACGCCGACGATCGTGCACCCCAGCCACACGATCAGGAACCGACGGGTGAACCCGCGTACCTGCAGGACACCCACCGCTGCGAGCGGCAGCGTGACCCAGGGCGCGTAGCGCCGCACGTTCTCCCGGAACCGGAACACGAAGCTCCGGTGGAGCACGTCGTCCAGGCCGACCCGGCGGAGGAACCCGTCCTTGGAGGTGTCGACCGACAGGGTCGCAGGTCCCACCTGCGCCCACAGCAACCCGGCCCCCACGATCGCACCGCCCCCGGCGAGGGCCTCGACGACGCGGCCGGCGTCGGAGCGCCACCCGTGCTCGGGCTCGAGGATCCACGCCGCGAGGGCCGCGATCAGCAGGATCCCCGCCCCCATCAGGAAGAACTGCGGATGCGACAACCCACCTCCACCGAGCAGCAGGACCGCGGCGAGCACCCCGCGGCGGCTGCGACGCGCAAGCGCCGCGGCCGCCGCGACGAACGCCAGGGCGAACGCGAGGTTGGCCACGTAGCCACCGGCGAGGTGCACGCCGAACATGCCCGCCAGCACTCCCACGGCCAGCCACCCCGGCCGTCCCCCCCGCGCGCGACCCTCGACCAGCGCGACCGCGGCCGGCCCCATCGCGATCCCCATCGCGTACTGGAGCCCGGCCAGCGCCGGGACGAGCGAGAGATGCAGCGTGCCGGCCACGGCGGGGATCAGCGCCGGCGTTCCGGGGCGTGCCCCCACCAGTGAGATCCCCTGGGAGGCCCCGACCCGTGCCCACCACAGGTAGACGGGCTCGTCGGGCCCGACGCCGAAGCTCGACCAGTCCACGAACGTCGGCCACAGGAAGAACAGGAACAGCACGGCGACCAAGGCGAGCAACCATCGGAGGTCGCGTCGCGCCTCGACCCCCCCATCGCCGGCGTGCGTGGACGTCTCCTACCTCGCGCTGAACGAGCCCTGCGCGTTCACGATGACGTCGCCCTCCTCGCTCGGGACCTGGGTGCACAGGAACGTCCCGGCCATCTGATCGGGCAACGCGGGGCTGATCGTGACCTGACACTCACCCTCGCTCGACGTGAACGTCACGATCCCGTCGGGTCCTCGGACCGAGAACGACAGCACGCGTTCGGGCGACGTGGGCTGTTGGGCGGCGAACGACGTGCCGGACAGCCCGAGGGTCTGCTTGCCCTGTCCCTGCCACGCCAGCGCGATGCCACCCGGTGGTGGTGTCCAGATCGCGGGCGACGACAAGGACGGGTAGCTCACCGAGATCGTGAGGCCACCCGTGGTGCTGACGGCGGCCGTTCCCTCGTTCACGTTGCCGGTGACGCCCGGCGACCCGGTCGGAGGGACGCTCCCGCTGGGTGCGATGGTGATGCCGTTGTTCCCCGTCGTGGGCGAGGCGAACTCCGGAGGGGAGATCTCGTGCGCGGTCGGTTCGTCGTTCCCGCAGGCGGCTCCCGCGAGCGCGAACGCGAAGAACGCCGCGGCCGTGGCCGGTCCGATCCGCATCCGTGCCATGTCCTCGCGGCTCCCCCTTCCCGGAACTGGGTGACTGTACTGCACGTCCTTCGGCGCGGCGGGCCGGTCGGACCACCGCCGGGCCGGTCCACTGCTAGCATCGCCGCCATGCTCGATCGCTCCCTCGCCGACGAGGTCCTTCGGGCGGCGCGCCGCAGAGGCGGGTCGTTCGCGGAGGTGTTCGTCGAGGAGACGACCACGACGTCGATCCGGCTGGACGACGGCAAGGTCGAGGAGCTCACGACCGGCCGCGACCGGGGTGCTGGCGTCCGGGTCGCGCGCGGCACGTCGTACGGCTACGCCTTCTCGAACCGGCTCGATCGCGACGCTCTGTTGCAGGCGGCGGAGGCGGCGAGCGCCGCCCTGCGATCCGAGGAGCCGGGCTCCGTCGTCGACCTGACGACACGCGAGGGACCCGAGACGAACCGGGTGGAGCGCCCCGCCGCCGACCTGCCGGCGGCGGACAAGGTGGCGTGGCTGCGCCAGGTCGACGACGCGGCCCGATCGTTCAGCCCCGAGGTCGTGCAGGTGACCGGCGTCTATGGGGATTCGCTGCAGCGCCGATTGATCGCGACGTCCGACGGCCGGTGGATCGAGGAGGATCGACCTCGGATCAGGATCGTGGCCCAGGTCGTGGCGAAGCGAGGCGATGTGATCCAGACCGGATTCCACGGTCCCGCGGCATGCGCCGGCGTCGAGTTCATCGATGCGCACCCACCGGGGTCGGTGGCCGAGGTCGCAGCCAAGCGCGCCGTCACGATGCTCGACTCGATCCCCGCCCCCGCGGGGGAGATGGCCGCCGTCCTCGCCCCCGGCATGGGCGGCGTGCTGTTCCATGAAGCGGTGGGGCATCCGCTGGAGGCCGATGCGGTCGACAAGGAGGCATCCGTGTACCGGGGCCTCGTCGGCACGAAGTGCGCGAGCGATCTGATCGACGGCGTCGACGACGCCACGATCCCGAACGGCTGGGGCTCGTACACGTTCGACGATGAAGCCGTGCCCGCGCAGCGCACCGTGTTGTTCACCGACGGCGTGCTGCAGGGCTTCCTGTACGACCGTCTGCGCGCGGAGAAGGACGGCGTGAACTCCACCGGGAACGGGCGACGCCAGTCCTACGCCTCGCCGCCGGTGCCCCGGATGACGAACACGAACATCCTGAGCGGGACCGCGTCGGCGGACGACGTGATCTCGTCGACCGAACGGGGCGTGTTCGTGACGTCGCTCGGCGGTGGCCAGGTGAATCCCGCCACCGGAGATTTCGTGTTCGGCGTGAGCGAGGGGTTCCTGATCGAGGACGGGAAGGTCGGCGTGCCCGTGCGCGGCGCGAACCTGATCGGCCGGGCGATCGAGGTGATGAGCGCCGTCGACGCCGTCGCCGACGACTTCGACACGTGGGAGGGCGTCTGCGGCAAGGACGGTCAGTCGGCACCCGTCGGCAGCGGCTCACCGACGCTCCGGATCGCCCGGATCACGGTGGGAGGCACCGGTGCCTGATCTCGGCGACCTCGTTCGCGCGGCGGTCGGCGAGGCGGACGGCGACGAGGCCGTGGAGGCCTACGCCGAAGAATCACGCACCACCGAGGCGAGCGCCTTGCGCGGCGAGGTCGAGGGCCTCGAGTTCTCGGAGTCTCGGGGTGTGGGGGTCCGGCTGATCAGCGACGGCCGGCTCGGGTACGCCTACGCCGCCGATCCCACGACCGACGAGGTGCGGGAGGCGGTGGTTCGAGCGCGTGAGAATGCGGCGCTCGCCGAGCGGGACGAGTTCAACGTCCTGCCGCAGGCGCTGGACGTGACGCCGATGCCCGACCTGTTCCGCGCGTCGTCGGCCGACGTCTCCACCGAGGCGAAGGTCCAGATGGCCCTGGATCTCGAGGCCCGGGTCGTCTCGCGCGATCCCCGCGTGACGAAGGTCGACCTGGCCCAGATCGGCGACGACGTGTCGAGGATCGCGGTCGCCTCGACCGCCGGCGTCGACGCGGAGTACGCGCGGACGGACGCCTGGTGCATCGCAGTGGCGCTCGCCGTCGAGGGGGAGGAGACCCAGACGGGCTTCTCGTACCGCATCGCCCGGGCGTTGGACGAGGTCGGGTCCGACGAGATCGCCGACGAAGCCGTCGATCGCGCGCTCGGCATGCTGGGGGCGGTCAAGCCGGAGACCGCGAAGATGCCGGTGGTGCTCGATCAGTTCGCGGCGATGTCGTTCCTGGGCGTGCTCGCGAGCGCGCTCAACGCCGAGTCCGTGCTGAAGGGACGGTCGTTGTTCGCCACGATGGTCGGGGACCACGTCGGCTCGGACCTGTTCACGCTCGTGGACGACGGCACGATCCTCGAAGGACCCGGCGCGTGCCCGTTCGACGACGAGGGTGTGCCGAGCGGGCGAACCGAGCTGTTCACCCGGGGCACCCTGAACGGGTTCCTGCACGACACGTACACCGCGACGCGGACCGGGGACGGCCAGCGCTCGACGGGGAACGCCAAGCGCGGCTCGTACAAGGGGGCCCCCGGCGTCGGGACCTCGAACTTCTACCTCGACGCAGGCGACGTGTCCTTCGACGAGCTCCTCGCGAAGGCGGAGGGCGGCGTGTTGATCCAAGACGTCAGCGGCGTCCACTCGGGCGCGAACCCGATCAGCGGGGAGTTCAGCGTGGGCGCGACCGGACGGCGGATCACCGGGGGCGCCGCGGGCGAGCCGCTGCGCGAGATGACGATCGCCTCGACGCTCCCCGAGATGTTGGCCGGCATCACCGGCGTCGGTGACGATCTCCGGTTCTTCTCGAGCGTCGGGACGCCGTCCGTGCTGATCGGCGAGATGACGCTCGCCGGCGTCTAGCCCTGCGAGGCGGGCGCGGGAGCATCCGCGTGGGCCCGGTCGTCGGGCCGGCGCATGAACCACTCGGTGAACCCGGTGCACCGCCCTTCGTCGTCGAAGGTCATCACGAAGACGTTGTCGTAGACGCGATCCACCGACCCGTCGTCGCCGAGATACGTGCTGACGCCGGTCGCGACGGCGTTCGATCCCTCGACCGCGAACGCGCGATACCACGCGTCCCAGCTCCCCGGGTCGTCGGGATCCTCGAGCCAGGACCGGGCGATCTCGGCGGGTCCGTGCAGGGGTTCGTCCGACGGGTGGTACCGGTATTCGGCGTCGCGGCTGAACAACCCCTCGATCGCGGCCCCGTCGTTGGATCGCCACGCGGCGATGTACCGGTCGAGCCAACCCTGCACGGTCCGTGCGTCCATCGTCACGCCTCCTCGGATGACGTCGCCGGCGCCCACGCTACCCGCGCGACCGTCTGCGGTCAGACGGTCGGCGCGCGCACGCCCGTCGCGATCAGCAGCAGGACGAAGGCGGCCACGCCGAGCCGGAACCACATGAACAGGGCGAAGCTGTGCCTGCGGAGGTAGCGGAGCAGCCACCAGATCGCGACGAAGCCGCTGATCGCGGACGAGACGAACCCCCAGAAGAACTCGGCCCCATAGCCCTGGAACCCGGTGCCAACCAGATCGACCCCCTTGAACACCACGGCGCCGGCGATGATGGGGAGCGACAGCAGGAACGAGAAGCGCGCCGCCGACTCGCGGTCGATGCCGATCCACCGTGCCGCCGTCATCGTGACGCCCGACCGTGAGACGCCGGGTTGGAGCGCGGCGGCCTGGGCCAGCCCGAGTCCGAGCCCGGTCCGCGGCCCTATCGAATCGAACCCTCGGGTCGTCGGCGCTCGCAGGTCGACGTACCACAGCACGACGCCGAAGATCGCGAGCATCACGGCGATCAGCCACGGCTGCCCAAGGGTGTCCTCGATCACGCTCTCGAGGGCCGCCCCCGCGATCACCCCGGGGATCGTGCCGATCACGAGCGCCCACGCCAGGCGCTCGTCCGTCGTCGTGATCGAGCGACGGGCGACCGACGCGGCGAAGGCCTTGAGGTACCGCCAGATGTCCTCGCGGAAGTAGATGACGGCACCCAGCAACGTGCCCAGGTGCAGCGCCACATCGAACGTCTTGTTCAGCGCGGGGTCCTGCACGATGCTCCAGCCGAACGCCCACGGGACCAGGATCAGGTGTCCGGAGCTGGAGATGGGCGCGTATTCCGTGATGCCCTGGACGATGCCCAGGATGATGGCCTGGAGGATGCTCAAAGTCCGCCGATAGTAGCGGCTGCGCAGCGGAGAACGGCACATGCGGTGCGTTGCGTTCCCGGTTCGAGGGGCCTACCGTCGCAACCGTCGCGGCCGCTGGAGCGTCCTACATCGCGGAAGGCGCGTGCCTGACTGGGTGCCGCGCAGCAGCCGGGAGGAACGATGAGACGATCGCGCCGGGGAACATCTGCACTGCTGTCGATGGTGGTCGCTTCGTCGCTCCTGGCATTCGAGGGCCCGTCGGCCCTCGCCGCGTCCCCCACCCCACGGCTCCGGTTGATCCGCACCACGGACACCGTGATCGAGCGGGTGCGGCATCACCGCCCCTTCCGGTTCAACCCCGGCGTCTACCTGGCCGCGCTGGATGCACCGCTCGAGATCCGGGTGAGCCGTCCCGATTACGACACCGCGATGACGGCCGAGCAGGTCTTGGGCGATGCGTCGACCGTTCCCCTCCCCGACGCCGTGCTGGACGACTACCTCTACACGGGGCTGGCTCGCTTCGTTCGGATGACCGTCACCGATGCGGGCGGCGACGTGCGGATCGACCGCCTGTCCTCGCTCTGCCCCAACGGCTATGACGTGCAACGCGTGGGCGACGAGGGACCCATCGAGCCCACCTATCCGGACGGGTGCGGCTGGAACCCCTTCACGCTCGGCATGGTCTGGGGGATCGACCGGGATTGGGCGGTGAACATGACCTCGGCCGCCTGGGACCTCGGACGCATGCGCCTGCCCGCCGGCCGGTACCACGTGGACCTGGCGATCGCCCCGATGTACCGAGACCTGTTCGACGTCGCTCCGGCCGATGCCTTCACGTCCCTGACGTTGATCGTGCAGGAGCGCCGACGGGATCGGACCCCGCGGGCGCCGGTCCCGTCCTCGTCCCCGACCGTCGGGCGGCAGCCACGGGTCCCGACGGACACCACTCCGGATCCGTCGACGGTGCCGGACCTGATCCCACTGCCGTCATGGTCGATGTGGGAGGACGAGCGGGACGGCCGGGACATGCTGAGCTTCGCCGCGAACGTTTGGGTGCGCGGACCGGCTCCGCTCGTCGTCGAGGGGTTCCGCAAGGAAGGCGAAGCCGTCATGGACGGCTACCAATACTTCTACGACGGCGATCAGCAGGTCGGACGTGCGCACGTGGGGACGTTCGAGTACGACGCGAGGAAGGATCACCGACACTGGCACTTCCGGCAGTTCGCGACGTACGAGCTGCTCGCCCAGGATCGCTCGACGGTCGTCGTCAGCACCAAGGAGGCCTTCTGCCTGGCACCCACCGACCCGATCGATCTCACGGTGCCCAAAGCCGACTACCGACCGTGGCCGCTGGGGCTCAGCACGGCGTGTGGGAACGCCGACGCCCTGTGGGTGCGTGAGGTGCTGCCCGTGGGATGGGGCGACACGTACTACCAGTACCTGCCTGGGCAGGCGTTCGACATCACCGACGTGCCGAACGGGACGTACTTCGTCAAGGTCCAGGCGAACCCGGGCGGCCACCTGTACGAGACGAACATGGGGAACAACATCCGGCTGCGGAAGGTGATCATCCGCGGGAGACCAGGCCACCGCAGGATCGAGGTGCCCCCCTGGCACGGGATCGACACCGAGGGCGGCTTCTTCCGGGCGCTCACCCGGCGAGAGGGCCGGGGCTAGGGCTTGGGCTCGGCGTACCAGCGGGATCGGCCGTGCCGGTCGATCCCAGGTCGGCGCCGGCCACGGACACGCTGATCACGCCCAACGCCGACGCGCGTGCGAGCTGCTCGACCGTCTCGGGGTCGGCCAGGACCACGATCGAGGCGCCGCCTCGGGCCGCTTCGGCGCCGGGGATCGCCGTGGTGTCTCGGAGGACCCGCAGGATCGTGAGCCCGGTCGCGACCGTCTCGGTGTAGGGCCGGCCGCCGTTGGCGCCGAACGTGGCGAGCACGTCGACGACGTCGCCGGGCCGCAGCACCTCGGCCGGAACGCCCGACGACACGACGAACCCGCGGAGCCCCGGTGGCACCAGCGCGGCCACCGGTCCGATGCCGTTCCCGGCGAGCCGCGTCGCCGTGACGACCTCACCCTGGTCGATGTCGCCCGAGAGCACCCGCCCATCGGCTTGTCCGACGTCCGTCAGGGAGCCGGGGGGAACGACCTCGGATGGCAAGGAGCGGGTCACGACCATCGGCGATGAGACGGTGGTTCCACGGACGAGGTCGGTCGCCGCGACGACGACCGCGACCGGCGAGCCCAGATCCGGCCTGGTGGCCCGGACGCGCTGGGCCCAGGAACCAACGAGACCGACGGCGATCGCGGCACAGCCCAGCGCGAGGGCCGCGGACACGATGGCGCCGCGCGGGAGCCGTCGCCGGAACAGGTCCATGACTCGGACCGTACGCGGCGAGCCTGCGGGGTTCCGTGACCCGCGTCACGACCGTGAGCGAGACGTCGCGATCGTCAGTCGACCGGCCGAAGGCCGCCGCGGCGCTTCGGTTCGGCGAGCGGCTGGCTCCGCACGCGGAACTCCTCGAGCGCGTCGCGCCCGACGATCATGGCGACGGATTCTCGGATCCGATCGCCCAGCGCGGCCGGGTCGTCGCGTTCGATCGTGCGGAACGAGAGCTCCACGCGCACGAGCACAGGATCGTCGTCTGCCATGAACGGCAGGATACGGCAGCCCCGCTGGAAGGCCGAGGTCGGTCAGACCTCGAAGCGGGCGCCGGTCAGGGCCGTCGCGCACGGACAGTCCCGCTCGACCGGCAGCGAGGGGATCACCGAGAACAAGAGCCGGCGGAGCTGCTCGTTGTTCTGCGTGAACACGCGCACGACCTCGTCGTGGGTCACCGGCGGTACCCCTTCCACGCCGACGTCGTAGTCCGTGATCAGGGAGATGTTCGCGTAACACAGCTCGAGCTCACGCGCGAGGATCGCCTCGGGGTACTGGGTCATGTTGATGACCTCCCAGCCGGCGCTCGCGAACCAGGCGGATTCCGCCCGGGTGGAGAACCGAGGCCCCTCGATCACGACGACCGTGCCACGCTCGTGCAGCGGGATCCCGAGATCCTTTCCGCGTTCGATCGCGCTCCGCCGCATCGTGGGGCAGTAGGGATCGGCGAAGGAGATGTGGGTCGTCTCCGGCCCGTCGTAGAACGTGTTCGGACGGTCGCGGGTTCGGTCGACGAGCTGGTCACAGATCACGAACTCGCCCGGCATCACGTCGGCGGTGAGCGACCCGCACGCGTTCGGACCCAGCACGCGCTCGACCCCCAGCTCCCGCATGGCCCACACGTTCGCGCGGTAGGGGACCTTGTGAGGAGGGAACTCGTGCTTGAGGCCGTGCCGAGGGATGAACGCGACCCGCCGCCCGCCCACGTCCCCGATCACCGGCGGCGCGCTCGGCGGACCGTACGGTGTCTCGACCTCGACGGTCTCCGTGTCGTCCAGGAACTCGTAGAAGCCGGAGCCCCCGAAGACGCCGATGTCGGCGGTCGCCACGGTCAGTCCCCGTCCTTCGACGACCCCGCCTTGGTGGTCTCCTTCTTCGCGTCCTTCGACGTCGAGCCTTCCGACCCCGACCCGCTCGACGATCCCTTCTTCTCCCGTGCCGGCTTCTTCTCCGACGTCTCGGACGGCTTCGACTTCTTCCCGTGGTCGGTCGCGTAGAAGCCCGAACCCTTGAAGGCGATCGCCGGCGGCGCGAAGACCTTGCGGAGCTCACCACCGCATTCGGGACATTCGGTCAGTGGTTCGTCGCGCATCGATTGCACGATCTCGAACAGGTGACCGCAGGACTTGCAGACGTATTCGTACGTGGGCATCGCTGATCGAGTGTAGCCGAGCGTCCTGCCGTTCCCGTCCGTTCTCGAGGCGCTCACCCGGCCTTCCGTCCCAGGTCAGATGCCATCCCCGACGGACATCCGGCGGATGCGCTTCCAGGGCCGATGCACCTACCCTCGTCCCACGAACGAGCGTCGGGCACCGGTACGTCAGGGTGTCCCGTTCCGTCCACGGACGCGGACGGGCAGGGCCCGGCGGCTCCCCCCGCCGGGCCCGACCCTCGTTCGGTCGTCGGATCCCCACCTTCGAGAGCGAGGGCTACCCTTGACGGATGAGCCGGAACGGACGACTAGCGGGGAACCGGGACCGCGCGTACACTCACCGCTCCTTCCCGAAGGAGAGGGTATGAAGGTCAGGAAGGCGGTCATCCCGGCGGCCGGCCTGGGGACCAGGTTCCTCCCCGCCACGAAGGCCACCCCCAAGGAGATGCTGCCCCTGATCGACACCCCGTCGATCCAGCTCGTGGTCGAGGAAGCCGTCCGCTCGGGGCTCACCGACATCCTGATCGTGACGGGCCGGAACAAGCGGTCGATCGAAGACCACTTCGACCGTTCCGTCGAGCTCGAATCGTTCCTCGAGGCGAAGGGGAAGTTCGACGAGCTCAAGCAGATCCGCGAACTGTCGGAGATGGCGAACATCCATTACATCCGTCAGGGCGAGGCCGCGGGTCTGGGGCACGCCGTCGCCGTCGCGGAGCCCCACGTGGGCTCGGAGCCGTTCGCGGTCCTGCTCGGCGACGATCTGATCCACCCGTCGATGCCGCTGCTGCCGGAGATGCTCCGGGTGATGGAACGCTACGGGCGGAGCGTCGTCGCCGCCCAGGAGGTCCCGAGGGAGGATATCTGGCTGTACGGCTGCATCACCCCCGAGTTCGTCGAGGAGAACCTCGCCCGCGTGTCGTCGATCGTGGAGAAGCCCCCCGTGGACGACGCGCCGTCGAACCTCGCGGTGATCGGCCGCTACGTCTTCATGCCCGAGATCTTCGACGCCCTCCGAGAGACGAAGCCCGGCCGCGGCGACGAGATCCAGCTCACCGACGCGATCAACCTGCTCGCCCAGGACCAAGCGGTCTACGCGTACACGTTCGAGACGGGACGGTTCGACGTCGGCAACAAGCTCGACTACCTGCACGCGACCGTGGAGCTCGCGATCGAACGCGAGGACGTCGGCCCCGAGTTCCGTGCCTGGCTCGCCGACTTCGTCCAGCGCAAGAAGCTGATCTAGCCCCGTCGGGGCGCTCGGTACACTGCGCGCATGGCCGACGACGTTCACCGGATCCACGATCACGACTCCGGCGAAGGCCTGATCCCGGTCGATGAGGCGCGCGAGCGTGTGTTATCGGCGATCAACCCGCTCGCGCCGCTCGAGCTGCCCCTGACCGATGCCTATGGCTGCGTCGCCGCGCGGGACATCATCGCGTCGATGTCGTTGCCCGCGTTCGCGTCGAGCGCGATGGACGGGTTCGCGGTCCGCGCGGTCGACGTGGTCGACGCGTCGCCGTCCGCG
>Ga0081455_10002806_pt1 | contig 20519 bp, 17 predicted proteins | sample TabmetS3T2R1_FD_70207 | JGI IMG/M metagenome (GOLD analysis project Ga0081455, IMG submission 70207) | Tabebuia heterophylla rhizosphere microbial communities from the University of Puerto Rico - S3T2R1 | ecosystem: Host-associated > Plants > Roots > Rhizosphere ...
CCCGGGCCGCCAAGGCCCGCCGCTCAGCGGCCTGTGGGTCGGTGGCGGCGACCTTCCGACACGCGGCCTTGCGCACCTCGCCCGGGGTCAGCTCACACGCCAGCTCGGCGAGCTCGCCGTCGATCGCTCGGCGCTGCTCCGGGGTCAGCGGCTCGGCGGCCTGGACGATGTGCTTGGCCGCGGACTGGCAGACCTGTCCGTCCAGACAGGCCGCGAGCAGGGTGGGGTGGTCGTCGACGAGTTGCCGTGCGAACGCCAACTGGTAGTCGACCGTCGCCCGCGAGACACCTCGGGCCATCGCGATCTCCACCGGCGCGCCGCGACCGGCGATCCTGGCCGTGTCTGCTCCGGCACGGGCAGCCTTGTCGGCCGCGCGGCGCTGCTCCACATAGGCCACCGCCTCCACATTCGACAACCCCTGCAACATCGCGACCGCGGCCTCCAGCTCCGCGATCGCGTCGATCCGCTCACGAGGACTCCAACCGTCGCTGGCCGCCGTCACGTCGGCGACCAGCTCACGCACCCGACCCTCGATCATGTGCCTGAAACTAGCACCACCCACCGACAGAACCCGGGCCAGAATCCCCATATCCACAAGGGATCTGAGAAGTTTCTCGAAACGGAGTGGACCCGTCAGCTGACCCCGGGTGCGGCAATGAGATGCCAGTCCATGGCAGGCGGTCCGGCATCGGATCGACTGGGAGTTTCGGGCAGTGGCACGCGCATGCCGGAGGCGAAGTCCGGCGAGCTGGACGCGATGACTCGCCCACCCGAGTTGAGGAGGATCGCTGGACGACTCAGGGTGCGCAACTCTGGCAGGAGCAGGCCCTCCAGACTTGACACGAGAACATCCGCCGCGGCGACACCCGCGAACCGACCCTGAACGGTGACCGGGACAGCCACCGTCAGCGCGTACTCGTTCGTGCACGCGTAGTCGACGTACGGTCCCGAGACGTGCGGTGCCGAGTTGCGCATCGGGGTCTGGTACCAGTCGGCGCCGGTGTAGTCGAAGAAGTCCGGGGCGGCTGGATTAAGGTTCACCCGCAACGCCTCGGGCCCGCCTGAGGTTCGCGTCCACCACCACTCCAGCCAGTAGTGGTCGTCTGGCATGGTCCCCGGCGCCGCGATCGCGCCGGCCCCCGCCACCAGCCCGTGGTGGGTGTCCAACACCTCGAAGGTGACCTCCCGCAACCGGGCGAGTCCCTCTGCCCGCTTCGCCTCGTCAGCGACCAGATCGGCGAAGCCCGCGGCGATCGGTTCGAGGGAGGCGAAGATCTGCTCGAACTGAGCGGTCACCCGGTCGAGCACCTCGCGCCTCGATGAGGTCTCGTCGCTGAGCCTGAGGTCCTCGAGCTCGATGCGGGTCGCAAGAAGCTGCCTGGTGTCGGCTGCGACATGCTCCTCGGCGAGCTGGCGGGCACGCGGCGCATCCGATCGGCCGATGGCGTCGACCAGCTCGGTACGGCAACGTACCGACGCCTCGTGGTCGGCATCGCTGCGTTCGAGCCAGAGCAGGTCGCCGACTTCGGCACGAAGCGCGATCTCCTCACGAGCCAGCCGCGACGACTGCGCGGCTGCTGCCACCTCGATCGTGAACTGCGTGTCTGCGCGTCTGCGGTGGCTCGCCGTCCTCGCCGAGCGCAGCCGTTCCACCTGCCGATAGAGGTTCGCGATCTCGTCCGGGAGTGCCCGTTGTGCCGCGAGCTCTGCGGCCATGCCGGAGATCGCACCGCGATGGTCGCCGAGCTCACGGAGGTCGTGAGCGCTGAAGTCGAGCAGTCGCAAGGGCGGCGAGTCTGGCACGTCGGGCTGCGCCGACCGGACGAACGTGCCGCCGTCCCGGCCGCGTCGGGTCTCGATCAAACCCTCTCGCCGAAGCGCAGCGAGCGCCTCGCGCAGGGTGACCGTGGCGACGCCGAGCTGCTCGGAGAGCTGGATCTCCGGCGGCAGCCGCTCGCCGTCGAGAATCAGGCCGAGCCGGATCGCCTCGCCCAGTTGCTGCGCAACCTGTTCTGCCCGGCCAGACGGCTGACCGGTGCCCAAGATCGTGCGTGCGGTCGCGGTCGTCAGACCAACGCCGAGTCTGGCGTACTCCATGGGACGGGCCTCCGGTTGTAGCACTGCCTGACGCAAATGATCGCCCACCGCCGCGCTCAGGTTGTCGTCGGACACAGGGCGTTGTGCTCTTGACATCAAAACATCTGGGTTTAGTGTTTTTCCAGCCAGCGCGGCCCGGGCCATGGTGCCCGGGCCTTGGCTAGCCCGGATGACCAGCACGGTCGTGGCAGCAAGCCACCGGATAGGAGAACTCCATGAGTGAACAGGCCGCGCAGCCCAGGACCGACCAGGACGACGCCAGGCTTGCCAGCCTGGGCTATCAGCCGCAGCTACGGCGGGTCCTCGGACTCTTCGCCAACTTCTCGGTCGCCTTCACCTATCTCTCCCCGATGGTGGGCATCTACTCCCTGTTCGTGCTTGGCCTCGGAACCGGCGGTCCGGCGTACATCTGGCTGAACTTCATCCCGATCATCGGGATGCTGTTCGTCGCGCTCGTGTTCGGCGAGCTCGCCAGCCATTACCCAGTCGCGGGCGCGCTGTATCAGTACTCGAAGTTCTCCGTCGGCCCGGCGTACGGCTGGTTCGTCGGGTGGTTCTACGGCTTCGCGCTGCTGATCACGGTCGCGGCGGTCGACACCGGTGTCGTCTCGTACGTCACCGCGCTGACCCACAACTGGTTCGGCTGGGACCTCGACTACACCAACCACTTCACGATCCTGTGGATCACGGTGGCGCTGCTGCTGATCCAGACGATCCTCAACATCACTGGCGCGAAGGTGATGGGACGGGTCGCGCAGTTCGGTGTCTACGTAGAGATCGTCGGGACGTTCGGCATCGCGATCATCCTGGCCATCCACGGCTTCCACCACGGCTTCGGCTACCTGTTCTCGACGCAGGGCGTGCAGAACGCTGCCACCAACCCGCTGGGCCTCGACTTCGGCGGCAGCTGGCTGGCGGCCGCGCTCATCGCGGTGCTCGCGCCGGTGTACATCTACTACGGCTTCGAGTCCGCCGGCGACATCTCCGAGGAGACCAAGGATGCCGGCCGCCAGGTGCCGCGCGCGATGCGCCTCGCCGTGATCTGGGGCGGCATCGGCTCGCTCGTGCTCACAGCCGCGCTGCTGCTCGCGATCCCGGAGGACGGCTCCAAGGGCGTCTCCGACGCGGTTGCCGGGGGAGTGCCGTCCATTCTCGGGCAGCTGCCGTCCGGGGTTCAGGACTTCCTGCTGCTGATGATCATCTTCGCGTTCTTCTCGTGCGGCACGTCGATCCAGGGCGCGGGCAGCCGGCTCGCGTTCTCCTTCGCCCGCGACGAGGGCCTGCCGGCGTCCCGGTGGGTCTCGCGCGTTCACCGGCGTTTCGGTACGCCGGTCAACGCCCTGATCGCCGGCGCGATCATCACGGCGCTCTTCGTGCTGCTCGTGTTCCTCTCGCCCGCCGAGGACAAGCACTTCCTGTTCATCACCTACCCCGGCGGCGTCAATGCACTCGTGGCGCTGGTGTCGTTCGGCGTCAGCGGCATCTACCTGTCGTTCCTGCTGACCGTGATCGCGGCATTCATCGCCCGCAGGCGGGGATGGATACCCGAAGGACGCTTCACCCTCGGTCGTTGGGGCATGGTGGTCAACATCATCGCCCTGGCATACCTCGGGCTGATGCTGATCAATGTGGTGCTGCCGACCGGGCTGACATCGCCACGGGCGTACTTCAACCTCGACTGGATCACCCTCGTCATCATGTTCGTGATCGCGGTTGTCGGTTTCATCTTCTTCTTCATTGCTCGACCCGACCGCGGAGTACGTCACCACCTCCACGACGAGCTGGAACCCAGCGCAGCAGAACGCCAAGACTGACGTCCTGCCGGCCTCGATGCTCCCGAGCCAGACAGGCAACTGCGATCAATCATCTAGGGAGACGACATGCGCAAAATATCGATCATCGTGGCCGCCGTACTCGCCTTTGGCACGGCTGGCATCATCGCCCTGATCGCCGGTCAGGCCGGCGCCGACACGTCGACGGCGGCCCATGCCACCGGATCCGGCACGCATCACTCGACGGGGCATTTCAACTTCGTCGAGCACGCCAACACCGACACCGTGGTCGACCTGGCACCCAAGGGCGACAGCCGCGGCGACCTGCTCGCGTTCGCGAACCCGGTCTTCAACGCCGCCAACAGCAAGCAGGTGGGCCGGGACGAAGGGTCCTGCGTGCGCACTGCGCCCGGCAAGTCCTGGGAGTGCTCGTGGACGCTGCGGCTGGCGAAGGGACACCTGGTCGTACAGGGGCCGTTCTTCGACACCCGCGACTCGGTCCTGGCGATCACCGGCGGCACCGGCATCTGGGCGCAGGCCCGCGGCCAGATGGTCCTACACGCTCGCAACGCGGCCGGCACCGCATTTGACTTCCGGTACCACGTGATGAAGTAGCTACGGCCTATCCCACGTAAGACTTGCAGTTGTGGCCGCCATCGCGACCACAACTGCAAGTCTCTTGTCGCCGAAGGCCTAGATGTCGAAGAACTGACTAGGAACTCGCCCCTGATCTGCACGTTCTTCGGGTCTATCGGTCCCGCGTGCACATCAGGTGCACCGAGCACAGCGTCCACAGCCTTCTTAGTGCGCTCATCGCTGGTCGCGTATAGGTCCGCAGGGTAAAGCCTGGGTCGGAGTGGCCGTGGTAAATGCTCAACGCTTTGATCGTCTCCCCCGCGTCGAGCAGGGTGCTGGCGTACAAGTGGCAGGCCTTGTCACCGGCGGCGACGTACTCGTCCCGGGTGGGCCCGCACGTCTGCGGCCAGGGCCGCGTCCAATTCAGCCGGGTTCCCAGAAGATCGGGGTCCTCCCGCCCTTGTGGTTCCCCGGGCCGATGGGCAAGCGTCTAGGCAGCGGCCCTCATCAGAGCAAGGAGCAAATGGGAGGACATCATGCTCATCAAGTCTCTGTCTGCCGCCGCGGCAGTTGCAGCGCTCGCCTTTGCACCGATGGCACCAGCCAGTGCGGACACGCTGACGTTCCCGGCCGGCCTTGCCTGCGAATTCACTCTGCAAATCGACGTCACCGGTGGCCCATAGGTCGACAAGACGTTCGCAGCACCTGACGGCACTAGGCGCGTTCTCAACGCGGGCACGGGATTCGATCTCGTCTTCACCAACCTCGATGACCCGAACCATCCCACCTTGACGCTGGCGGGGAACGGCGCAGTGCGGTGGATCAGCGAAGAGGCCGGAGGATCACAGCGTCATACGTTGACCGGTCATAACATCGTGATCTACTTCCCGACTGACAACCCAGCTGGCCCCTCAACGACGCTCGTCGTGGGGCGAGAGGTCATCGCTGTCGACCCAGCGGGCAATTTCACTCGCCTGAGCCAGACCGGAAAGACAACCGACATCTGTGCCGCACTTGACTAAGTTCCAGTAACAGCCCGCCGCAGATCGACCCTTGGCCCGATTCCCAAGCTGGCAGGAGCGCGCGCCTGGTCGCATAGACAAGTTCCGCTGACCGAATCATCCCGGCTCGACAAAGCGAGTCGACTCGACCATGTCGGTCATGTCGTCCATATGGCTGCGGGTAACTCCGGGCATGGCAACCCAGGCCAGGACGACCCGGTCGCCGTCCACGTCGAGGATCCAGATGCCGGCCTGCTCGCGTGATGCCTCGAGGTACCAGCCACCGGGCCCGTGGTGAAGATGTCGAAGGCCCGGTCTTCGCAGCCCGCGACGTCGACTCCATCCGAGACCCGGTACTCGAGGTACAGCCCGGAGTGACCGTCGATCGTGACCGGAGCGGGGGTCGAGGTCTGGGCCCCCTTTCTGTGTAACCAGCGCCTCGGCGAGGTCGGCCACGGTGAAGCCCTTGGGTGCACGGACCACGGCCAGCTTGTCGGCCGCGCCGTTGATGGTGAGCGCATAGTCACCTGCCGCGAGCGAGACGTCCTCGGGTTCGTCCGACCGGAGGGTCCAGGTCTGCTGGGCGGTGCTTGAGGCCGTGGCTTCCCTTGAGGATGAGGCGATGTCCGGGTGCGTCGGCGCGGTGTCCGGGCTGTCGCCGCATCCGTTGAGCGGAAGGGAAAGCGCGGGCACATCCGGTACACAGACCAACGCCAAACAGCGGCCAACGCTGAACAACGTCGGAAGGACGTCTGCCCAGGTCAGCCGCCGTTTCGCTCAGCAGGCGGCGGGGGAGTGGACCCCACGGCTCAGATATCGAAGTACAGCTCGAACTCATGGGGGTGGGGGCGCTGTGCGATCGGGGTGATCTCGTGCTCGCGCTTGTAGTCGATCCAGGTCTCGATCAGGTCCGAGGTGAAGACGTCGCCGGCGAGCAGGAACTCGTGGTCGGACTCGAGGGTGTCGAGGACCTCGGGGAGTGACGAGGGCACCTGGGCGACGGCGGCGTGCTCGTCGGGTGGGAGCTCGTAGAGGTCCTTGTCGATCGGCTCGGGCGGCTCGATCTTGTTGCGGATGCCGTCGAGGCCGGCCATCAGCATGGCGGAGAAGGCGAGGTACGGGTTGCACGACGGGTCCGGGACGCGGAACTCGACGCGCTTGGCCTTCGGGTTCGACCCCGTGATCGGGATCCGTACACACGCGGACCGGTTGCGCTGCGAGTAGACCAGGTTGACCGGCGCCTCGAAGCCCGGCACGAGTCGGTGGTACGAGTTAACCGTCGGGTTGGTGAACGCGAGCAGGGTCGGCGCGTGGCGGAGCAGACCGCCGATGTACCAGCGGCCGGTGTCGGACAGACCGGCGTAGCCGAGCTCGTCGTAGAACAGCGGCTCGCCGTCCTTCCAGATGCTCTGGTGGCAGTGCATGCCGGAGCCGTTGTCGTTGAAGATCGGCTTCGGCATGAACGTGACGGTGCGGCCGGCCGCGCGGGCGGTGTTCTTGAGGATGTACTTGTACTTCATCAGGTTGTCGGCCTGCTTGAGCAGCGTGTCGAACCGGATGTCGATCTCGCCCTGTCCGGCCGTGCCGACCTCGTGGTGCTGCATCTCGACCGGGACGTGGGCCTCGATGAGGTTCTTGACCATCTCCGAGCGCAGATCGGTCAGGTGGTCCATCGGCGGCACCGGGAAGTAGCCCTGCTTGTAGCGCGGCTTGTAGCCGAGGTTGCCACCGTCCTCCTCGCGGCCGGTGTTCCACGCCGCCTCGACGGAGTCCACGAAGTAGTAGCCGGCGCGCTCGCTGGTCTCGAAGCGGACGTCGTCGAAGACGTAGAACTCCGCCTCCGGGCCGAAGTACGCGGTGTCGCCGATGTTGGAGCTCTTGAGGTACGCCTCGGCCTTACGCGCGATGTTGCGCGGATCGCGGCTGTACCCCTCGCCGGTCAGCGGATCGTGGACGAAGAAGTTGATGACCAGCGTCTTGTGCTGGCGGAACGGGTCGATCATCGCCGACCCCGGGTCGGGCAACAGCAGCATGTCGGATTCGTGGATCTGCTGGAAGCCTCGGATCGACGAGCCGTCGAACATCAGGCCGTCGGTGAAGACGTCGCCACTGAAGTTGGACACCGGCACGGTGAAGTGCTGCATGATGCCGGGCAGGTCACAGAAGCGAACGTCGACGAACTCGACGCCCTCGTCCTCGATGTACTTGAGCAGTTCGTCGGCGTTACCGAACATCCATCCTCCAGGTGTCGAACCACACGGCACGCTGCCTCTATCGCGAACCTAGCGTCATACGTCAGAGGTTGCTTGCGATCTCCGGCGCCCAGCCGGCGCCTGGCGGCGTTGTCGTCGCTCGACGCACAAACCCGGTGCGCCTTCGCTCCTCCGCCTTGCCAGCCATCCGGCTGGACACCGGATCTCTGTCAAGCAACCTCTGACGTATGACGCTAGGCGGGCGCCATTTCTTGGCAGTGACCCCGCTGTTTCGGGCATGTTACGTAGCCTTGCGGCCGGACGCCATCGTCTCGACCACCGGTCGATAGGGTCGGCGGGTGCCTGAGTCCGACGACTTTCCCGGTCAAAAGCTCGGTCTGCCCAAGGACGGTCCGGGCTCGGTCGCGACGTACGGACGGCGGCTCGTCGCCCTGTTCATCGACTGGTTCGTCGCCCTCGCGATCGCCTCGATCTTCGTCGGGGGAGCGGCCTGGACCGGTGAGGGAGCCGGCCTATGGGCGCCGCTGGTGGCTCTCGCGGTCTACCTGACCCTGCTCGACGGGCTGCTCGGCTACTCGATCGGGCGCCGCATCATGTCGCTCGCGCTGATCCGGATCGACGGCCGGCGGCCGGTCGGCATCCCACGGGCTCTGCTGCGCTCGGTGCTGCTGTGCCTCGCCATCCCGGCCCTGATCAACACCCCCGACCGGCGCGGGCTGCACGACCTGGCTGCAGGCACGGTCGTCGTACGCGCCTAACCGACACGAGCACCGGTCAGCTGAGGCCGCGCTTGTCCTGCTTGAGCGCGGTGTCGATGCAGAGCGCCGAGGCGACCACCAGACTGCGCAGCGGATCGGGCAGCTTGCGGTGGATCTGGATGACGTAGTTGTCGGCCGTGGTGAACATCGTCTTCGCGACGCCCTCCCAGGTCTTGGTCACCCTGGCGACCTCATTGCCCTGGGCGTCGGTGATGTTAAAGTTCCAGGCCCGCCAGTTCTCGGCGTTGATCGACCCCTGCGTCATCCCGCCGGTGACCATCTCGAACTTGATCTTGCCGAAGACGTTCTGCTGGACGATCTCGCCGATCGGGCGGCCGCCGCCGTCCTCGACGATGATTCGCGACTTGATGAGCTTGGCCGGCCGGGTCAGCGCCAGGAGCACGGTGCCGGTCATGTCGACGACCTGAAGCTTGTGCGTCATGTACTGGTCAAACGAGGTGGCGACCCGGATCACCTTCTTGGCCGTGGTCTGGCCGACCTGGCGTACGGCGCCGAGTTGCTTGCCGTGCTGGTCGTAGATCGCGAACTCGTTGTGGACCTCGATCAGCTTGGCCTTCTGGTTCACCACGAGTACGGGCTCGTCCAGGATGTGGCCGGAGCCGTTGGCCTCGCCGGCGGTGACTCCGGCCTTCGCCACGTCACGTTGCACCTTCTCGGTGCTGCGCTTGACGGTCGGAACGCTCACGGGCTCCGCGGGTGGCTCGTCCTCGCTCTGGCGTCCGTGGGAGGCGACATGGTGGGTCCACTGGTAGCCGTCCCAGTAGCGGTACTCGTGCTTCCCCCAAGGATCGGAGTACCAGCCGGGTGATTCATCGTCGGGCGGGCTCTGCGTCACGACGGTCTAGATCTCCTCGGTCAGCGCTGTTGTTTGATGCCTCGCCCCTGCATCATCTTGCGCGCGCCCTTCATGCTCGTGGGCACTGGACCCCGTGGAATCGGCGCCTGCGGACGCATCGCATCCAGCGCCTTGAGTCGCTGCAGGACCTCGGTCATGTCGGCCGGCCGGATCGTGCGGCGCATGTTGCGGATGTGCTTGACCAGCTTCGGCAGCGGAACCTGGTCGGGATCGTTGCCGACGACGATCTCGTGGATCGGGGTCTCCGGCGCCACCCGAGCGTGCTTCTTGCGCTCGACGGTCAGCAGGTTGCGCACCCGATTGGGATTGCCCTCGCCGACCAGGATGATGCCGGGCCGTCCGACGACGCGGTGCACGATGTCCTGGCTCTTGGTGACGGCGATGGCCGGCTGGACCGACCAGCCGCGCTTGAGCATCTGGAGTGCTCCGGCCGCGGCCCCGATCTGACCCTCGACCTGAGCGTACGAGGCCTTCTCGGCCCGGCGTCCGAATACGACCAGAGCGGCGAGCAGGCCGGTCAGCACGCCCATGATGCTGCCGAAGATCGGGTGGAAGAGGGTCCAGCCGAGTGCGCCGATCACGCCGCCGACCAGCAGGAACCAGAAGAGCAGGCGCAGGCCGAGGAACCGCTCGTGTTGCCTGGTGATGCGATAGGCCTGGACGATCTGGCGCAGGCGTCCCTTGCGGGGCTGCTCGGGTGTCGTAGACATGGCCGATCCTTGTCAGTCGCGATCGGTGGGTGCTCGACCTAGCCTACGCGGTACGGCCGGCCGGCGTGTCCTGCCGGTCCCGATGCTCCAGCGCCTGGCGGTAAAGCCGGCCGGCGCGGTACGACGAGCGGACCAGTGGACCGGACATGACACCGGCGAAGCCGATCTCCATCGCCTCGTCGCGGAGCTCGACGAACTCCTCGGGCCGGACCCACCGCTCGATCGGGTGGTGGCGGACCGAGGGCCGCAGGTACTGCGTGATCGTCAGCAGGTCGCAGCCGGCGGCGTGCAGGTCGGCCATCGCCTCGGAGACCTCCTCGCGGGTCTCGCCCATGCCGAGGATCAGGTTCGACTTGGTAACCAGGCCGCGTTGGCGGGCCATCGTGATGACCTCGAGCGACCGCTCGTAGCGGAAGGCGGGCCGGATCCGCCGGAAGATGCGGGGCACCGTCTCGACGTTGTGAGCGAAGACCTCCGGCTCGGCGTCGAAGATCTGGCCGAGCAGATCGGCCTTGCCGGAGAAGTCCGGGGCGAGCATCTCGACGCCGGTGTCCGGGTTGAGCTGGTGGATCTGGCGGATCGTCTCGGCGTAGAGCCAGGCGCCCTCGTCGGGCAGGTCGTCGCGGCAGACGCCGGTGACGGTCGCGTAGCGCAGGCCCATCGTGCGTACCGACTCGGCGACCCGGCGCGGCTCGTCGCGGTCCAGCGGGTCCGGCTTGCCGGTGTCGATCTGGCAGAAGTCGCAGCGCCGGGTGCACTGGTCGCCGCCGATCAGGAACGTGGCCTCGCGGTCCTCCCAGCACTCGAAGATGTTGGGACAGCCGGCCTCCTGGCAGACCGTGTGCAGGCCCTCGCTCTTCACCAGCGCCTGGAGCTCGCGATACTCCGGTCCCATCGACGCCCGGGTCTTGATCCACTCGGGCTTCTTCTCGATGGGAGTCTGCGCGTTGCGTACTTCCAGGCGCAGCAGCTTGCGTCCTTCCGGTGCGATCGTCACGATTCCACCCTACGTGGGCAGCGGCGCGAGGCCGTAGCTGACGCCACCCGCCTCGGCCGGGGCCGCGAGGTCGGGGGAGCGGTCGAAGTCGCGCCAGCTCAGCAGCTCGCGCAGGTGCGGCTCGACCAGGTCGGCCGCCTCCTCGACGCCGACGTGCCGGCCGAGCTCCTTGGACAGCGAGGTGACGCCGGCGTCGGAGATCCCGCAGGGCACGATCGCGTCGAACCAGGTCAGGTCCGGGTCGCAGTTGAGCGCGAAGCCGTGCATCGTGACGCCGCCGGATACCCGGATGCCGAGGGCGGCCACCTTGCGCTCCGGCCCGCGGTCGTCGGCCGCGATCCAGACGCCGGAGCGGCCCTTGACCCGACCGGTCGCGACGCCGAAGTCGCCGCAGGTACGGATCAGCGCCTCCTCGAGCCGTCGCACGTAGTCGACGACGTACACCTGGTCGGGGAGCGCGACGATCGGGTAGCCGACCAGTTGCCCAGGTCCGTGGAAGGTGATCTTGCCGCCACGGTCCACGTCGATGACCGGCGTTCCGTCGACCGGGCGCTCGTGCGGCTCGGTACGTTTGCCGGCGGTGTAGACCGGGGGATGCTCGAGCAGGAGCACGATGTCGGACTCGGTGTCGGCCAGCCGCGCGGCGTGGAGCTCGCGTTGGAGATCCCAGGCGCGGTGGTAGTCGACGGTGTCGACGCCGAGTCCGAGGCGCCGGAATGTCGTGGTGTCGGCTGGGCGGGTCACCTCGCCAGCGTAGCCCGCGATGCCGAGACGGTCGGCGAACCGGGATGAGGCAGGATTGCGACGAATGGAGGGAGAGCGGAGCAGCCGGGGGTATCCCGCAGCGCTGCGCCGTGACGCGATATGACCGACAAGACCCTGAGCAGCCTCACTCGCGACGAGGCGCAACAGCGCGCCGACCTGGTGACGGTCGACCGCTATGACATCGACATCGACTTCACCGGACTCCTCGAGGGCGATACCTTCCGCGCGACCTCGACGATGCGGTTTATCTGCCGTACGGCTGGAGCATCGACCTTCGTCGACTGTGCCGCCGAGGTGGAGTCGGCGAGCCTGAACGGTCAGCCACTTGCCGCCGACGCCGTGACCGGCGACCGGATCCGGCTCGACGGCCTGGCCGCTGACAACGTCCTGGTGGTCCAGTCGGTGCAGCGGTCCACCGACCAGGGCACCGGCGTGCATCGGTCGGCGGACCCGTCCGACGGCGAGGTCTACGTGTGGACGTCGTTCGAGCCGGATGATGCTCGCCGGGCGTGGGCGTGCTTCGACCAGCCCGATCTGAAGGCGCCGGTCGCGTTCACCGCGCTCGCCCCGTCGAGTTGGACCGTGCTCAGCAGCAGTGGCGACCCGAGCGAGATCGAGGACGGCGACGGCGTACGACGGTGGACGTTCCCCGACACGCCGCCGCTGTCGACGTACGTACCCGTGATCAATGCCGGCCCGTTCCACGAGATCCGCGCCGAGCGCGAGGGCTACGACCTCGGGCTGTACGCCAGGCGGTCGCTCGCGGCCTTCCTCGAGCGGGATGCCGAGGAGCTGTTCGGGCTGACCGGCGCCGGTCTCGCGTTCTTCGGCGACCGATTCGACCTGCCGTTCCCGCAGCGCCGCTACGACCAGGTCTTCGTGCCCGATCTGGGTGGCGCGATGGAGAACTGGGGTTGCGTGACCTGGTCGGACGCCTTCGTCTATCGCACCGAGCCGTCGCCGGCCGAGCGAGAGGTGCGGGCCGTCGTGCTCCTGCACGAGATGGCGCACATGTGGTTCGGCGACCTCGTGACGATGCGCTGGTGGGACGACCTCTGGCTCAACGAGGCGTTCGCCGAGTGGGCCTGCTTCTGGGCGGCCACGTCCGCGACCCAGTACAGCGACGCGTGGGCGTCCTTCCTGGCCAGCCTGAAGCTGGAGGGCTATCGCGCCGACCGGGCTCCGACCACCCATGCCATCCGGCAGCCGGCCCGCGACGTTGCCGAAGCCACGGCAGGATTCGACGCGATCACGTACGCCAAGGGCGCCAGTGTGCTCAAGCAGCTGGTCGCCTACGTCGGCGAGGACGCCTTCGTGGCCGGCCTGCGGTCGTACTTCGCCAAGCACGCCTACGCCAACGCCAGCCTCTCCGACCTGATGAGCGAGCTCGCCATCGCCTCGGGTCGCGATCTGGACGCGTGGACGACCGGTTGGCTGGACACCGCCGGCACCGACTCGCTCGCGCTGGAGCCGTCCGACGACGGCGGGCTGGTGCTTCGGGCGGCCGGGCCGGACGGTCAGCAGCCGCGCCCGCACCGTTTGCAGGTCGGGGTCTACGACCGCGGCGACGACGGGCTGGTCCTGCGCGACTCGATCAGCCTCGAGACGGCCGGCGCCGTCACGGAGGTGCCGTCGGCCGGATCGTCGTACCTGCTGCTCGTCAACGACGAGGACCTGACCTTCGCCAACGTACGACCGGACGCCGAGTCGCTGACCCGGCTGATGGAATCGGCCGGCGAGCTGCCGACCTCGACCGGCCGCGCCGTGGCCGTCGCCACCGCGTGGAATCTGCTCGCCACGGGCGACGTCTCGGCGGCCGACCTCGTCGGGTGCGTCACCGGTGTGCTCGCGTCCGAGTCCGTCGACACGGTCGTCGAACCGTTCCTCGGCCTGGCCACGATGGCCGCCGAGCGCTGGTCGCCCGACGCCACCCGCGACGAGCTGCTCGCCACGATCGCGGAGACCTGCCTGACCCTGGCCGAGCAACCCGGCACCCGACGGCAGGTGGCGCTCCGAACGCTGGCGCGCACCGCCACCACCGAGGCGCAGCTGGCCGCGCTCGACGAGCACGCGGCCGACGACATTGACCTCGGCTGGCGACGGCTGGTCCGGCTGGCCAGCCTCGGTCAGTACGACCAGGCCGCCGTCGACGCCCAGACCGCTCGCGATCCAGACCCGGACACTTGGGTACACGCGCTGGCCGTCCAGGCTGCGCAGCCGAGCGCCGAGGCGAAGGAGGCCGCTTGGCGGGCCGTGGTCGATGAGCAGCGGGTCCCGATGGGGTCGGTCGCCGAGGTGTCCAGGGCGTTCTGGCGGCCGTCGCAGGCCGAGGTGCTGGCCCCGTTCGCCGAGCGCTTCCTGCAGATCCTTCCGTCGGTCAGTCGTGGAGGGATGATCCAGGCGATGTCCGTCGCAGCTGCGATGTTCCCGTGGTACGGCGTGGACGCCTCGTTCGCCGACCGGGCTGAGGCGGCGACCAAGGCGGAGGGTGTGAGCCCGATCGTGACGGCTCGGGTGCTCGAGGGCGTCGACCAGCTGCGCCGCGTCCTGGCCGCCCGCGGCTGACGCGGTCGGGCGCGGCGGGTGCCTGTGGATAACGCCGACGCCGGATCGCGAAATCGACCAGGCTTGGGGCATGACAACCCGACGCCGAGTCCTGTGGGCCAGCGCCCTCGTGCCCTGGGTGGTCGGCGCGATGGTGTGGGCGGTCGTGCAAGCCGTCTCCACACCGCCCGCGCCGTCGCCGTCGCCGACGTCGGTCGTCCAGGCTCGGGCGGCGAGTCCGGACTGGTCGGCGGTCCTCGACCGGCTGGACCGCAAACGCGAGCGGGCCTATGCGGCGGAGGATCCCGCACTGCTCCGAGCGGTCTACGTCTCGGGCTCGCCGGTGCTCCGCCACGATCTGGCGACGCTCCGGGCCTACTCCGATCGCGGTGTGCGGCTCACCGGCGTCCGGCTGCGGAGCCTCGACGTCGAGCCACTCGGCCGGTCCGGGCCGTACGTTCGGCTGCATGTCGTCGACCAGCTTGACCGGCCGACGGCGCACGGTGCCGACGGCACGGTCCGGCTGCCGCGGGATCGAGCCACCGTCCGGGTGATCGTCCTCCGCGACGCCACCGACGGTTGGCGAATCGCGGCCGTCCGGCGGGCCGAGGCGTAGCCCGCATCTGGGCGGACCCCGACTCAGTCGGCGTCGTACGCCTCCTGCAGCTTGGCCGAGTCGATCTTGCCCATCTGGAGCATCGCGGCCATCACGCGCTGCGCCTTCCCCTGGTCGGGGTCGGTGATCAGCCGGTTGAGCAGGGTCGGGACGATCTGCCAGGAGACGCCGAAGCGGTCCTTGAGCCACCCGCAGGGACCCTCTTCGCCGCCCTCGGTCAGCTGCGCCCAGTAGCGGTCGACCTCGTCCTGGTTGTCACAGTTGACCTGGTGGGAGATGGCTTCGTTGAACGTGAACTCGGGCCCGCCGTTCAGCGCCACGAAGCTGTGACCCGCGACCTCGAAGTCCACGGTCATCACGCTGCCCTCGGGGCGTGGGCCGGCCGAGCCGTACCGGGTGATCTGGGTGATCTTGCCGTCCTCGAAGACGGACGTGTAGAAGTTGGCGGCGTCCTCGGCTTGGGTGTCGAACCAAAGACATGTGGTGAGACCCTGCATGATCGTGTGTCCTTCCCTCGCACGGATCGCTGGATGTACCTAGATGACCGTCGGCGCGGCCGAAACTCATCGCACCGCGGTGCTGCTAAACTGTGTCCCTCAGACACTGTGTACGCTAGACACAGTTCGCGGACGCGTCAAGAGTTTCCGCCCGAACGAAGGAGAGTGACCCGCGATGGACCGCACTCTCGCCGGTGACGAGCGCACCATGGCGATGCTGTGGGGGCAGCGGACACAGCCAACGCGAGGCCCGCGACCGACGCTCGATCTCGACCAGATCGCGCAGGCCGCCCTCGACATCGCCGACAGCGAGGGCATCGCGTCCGTCTCCATGCAGCGGGTCGCGAGCGATCTGGACGTCACCAAGATGGCGCTGTATCGCTACGTCGCGTCCAAGACCGAGCTGGTCGCCGCGATGATCGACCTGGCGATCGGGCCGCCGCCAGACCTGAGCCATGTCCATGGCGGCTGGCGGGCCCGGCTGGAGGAGTGGGCCCGGCTGCTGTCCGGGACCTGGCGCGACCACCCCTGGATTCCGGGCGTGACGATGGGCCGGCGGGTCATGGGCCCGAACGAGGTGGGCTGGGTCGAGTCCGCCGTGGCCGTGCTCGCGGACACCGGTCTGGACGGCACCGAGCAGATGGACTCGGTCCTGTTGATCAGCGGCCATATCCGCAACACCCAGTCCGCGAGCTCGGCCGGATCGTTCCCCTGGACCGCCGACGGCCGGCTCAGTCCCACGCTCGCCGACGTGTTCGAGAACCAGCCCGAGCGCTATCCCGCCCTCACCAAGGCGATCGCGTCGGCGACCGGGTCGCGGCGGCGGGAGGACCCACGGGAGTACGGCCTGCGCCGGATCCTCGACGGGTTGGAGCTGGTGATCGCCGCTCGATCAGCGGTGTAGCCCGGCCGAGACGATCGCCTCGACGTCGCGGTCGTGGTGCTGGAAGCCGGCGTCGATCAGCCGCTGCGGCAGCACCCGGCGCGATCCGATCAGCTCGCCGGCGACATCGCCGAGCACGGTGCGGAGGACGACCGCCGGGGCGCTCAGGAAGGCCGGACGGTGCAGTGCGTCGGCGAGTGCGCGGGTGAACTCGGCATTGGTCGCGGGCTCCGGGCCGACCATGTTGTACGGGCCCGATGCGTCCGGCTGCTCGGTCAGGAAGATCGCGGCCCGGGTCCAGTCGTCGAGCGAGATGATCGGGAAGTACTGCGCGCCCGACCCGATCCGGGCGCCGAGTCCGAGCCAGAACGGCAGCCACATCAGCCGCAGGGCCGAGCCGGACCGGTCGATGACGACGCCGCTGCGCAGGCAGCAGACCCGGGCACCGGCGTCCCGCGCCGGATCGGCCGCCGCCTCCCAGGCGCGCACCACGTCGGCGAGGAAGCCGTCTCCGTCGCTGCTGTCCTCGGTCAGCGTCTCGTCGCCACGGTCGTTGCCGTAGCGGGACGCGCCGGATGCCACCACGAAGACCGGGGGCTTCGACGCACCCGCGATCGCGGTGGCCAAGGTGTCGGTGGTCCGCGTCCGCGAATCCATGATCAAGCGCCGGTATGACTCGGTCCACGGCCAGCGGCCCAGATTGACTCCGGCCAGGTTGACCACGACGTCGGCGCCGGCGACCAGGTCGGTGTCGACGTCGCCGGAGTACGGATCCCAGGTCGACTCCGAGGCAGAGGCCGCGGGCTGGCGTACCAGCCGAACGACCTCGTGCCCGCCGTCGGCCAGCCGGGCACGAAGCGCGGTCCCGAGGAAGCCGGACGACCCGGCGATGACGTAGCGCATGCGACCCCTACAGGCCGAGCTCGGCCCCGAAGTTGGCGCCTTCGAGGCGTTGCTTCACCGCGGTCAGGAAGCGCGCCGCATCGGCACCGTCCACCAGCCGGTGGTCGTAGGTCAGGGCCAGGTAGACCATGTGGCGCACCGCAATCGTCTCGCCGAGGTTCGGATCGTCGATCACGACCGGCCGCTTCACCACCGCACCGGTGCCCAGGATCGCCACCTGCGGCTGGAAGATGATCGGGGTGTCGAACAGTGCTCCGCGGCTGCCGGTGTTGGTCAGGGTGAAGGTGGCCCCGGTCAGCTCGTCCGGCGAGATCTTGTTGTTGCGGGTCCGCTCTGCGACATCGGCGATCTTGCGGGCCAGCCCGGCGATCGACAGGTCGCCGGCGTCCTTGACCGTCGCCACCAGCAGTCCGCGCTCGGTGTCGATCGCGATCCCGAGGTGCTCTGCCGGGTGATAGGTGATCTCGCCGGCCTCGGTGTCGATCGCGGCGTTGAGCTGGGGGTAGGTCTTCAGCGCCTCGACCGAGGCCTTGGCGAAGAACGGCAGGAACGACAGCTTGACGCCCTCGCGCTGCACGAAGCTGTCCTTGACCCGGTTGCGCAGCCGGGCGACCGCGGTCACGTCCACCTCGACGACTGTGGTGAGCTGCGCCGCGGTCTGCAGCGACTCGACCATCCGGGTCGCGATCACCTTGCGGAGCCGGGTCATCTTCTGCGTCGTGCCACGCAGCGGTGACACCTCGGCCGGCGCGGTGGCGGGCGCCGGGGCGCTGGCCGCTGGCGCCGGCTCCGGCGCGGGCGGCGCGGCCTTCTTAGCCTCGGCCGCCTGGAGCACGTCCTGCTTGCGGATCCGGCCGCCAACGCCGGTGCCGTTGATCGTCGTCAGGTCGACGTCGTGCTGGGCGGCGAGCTTGCGGACCAGGGGGGTGATGTACGGCGACCCGCCCGGTCGCGACGGCGTGGCCGACGGTGCGGATGCGGCGGGCGCGGGAGCGGCCGGCTGACTGGGCGCCGGGGCGGGTGCCGGAGCCGGCTGGCTCGGCGCCGGTGCACTCGGCGCGGGCGTGGCGGTCGTTGCCGGCGGAGCTGTCTCGCTCGGCGCCGCGGTCTGCGCGGTCGGAGTCGTCGCGGGAGCGGGAGCAGCCGCCTCGGCGGGAGCACCCTCGCCGGCACCCACAACGGCGAGTACGGCGCCGACCTCGACCGTCTCGTCCTCGGCGACCTTGATGTCGAGGACCGTGCCGGCGACCGGCGACGGGATCTCGGTGTCGACCTTGTCGGTCGAGATCTCCAGCAGCGGCTCGTCGACGGCGATGCTGTCGCCGACCTGCTTCAACCAGCGGGTGACGGTGCCCTCCGTGACGCTCTCGCCGAGCTCCGGCAGGCGGACGTCGGTGCCCGAGCCGCCGCCGGCCTGAGCGGCGGCGGGTGCCGGGGCAGCGGCCGGCTCGGCCGGAGCCTCGGGCTGCTGCGGCGGGGCCGGAGCGGGCGGCGCGGACTCTTCAGCCGCCGGCGCCGGAGCTGCCGCACCGTCTGCCTGCGCCGCGATCGAGCCGGCGGTCGGCGGCGGCGCGGGCCTGGACTCGGCGGGTGCCTCGGCCACCTGGTCCGACGCCGGCGCGGAGCCGCCGCCGTTGCCTTCGGCGCCGGCCTCGGTGCCGACCGTCGCGAGGACCGTGCCCACCTCGACGGTCTCGTCCTCGGCGACCTTGATCTCGAGGACGGTGCCCTGGACGGGGGAGGGGATCTCGGTGTCGACCTTGTCCGTGGAGACCTCGAGCAGCGGCTCGTCGATGGCGACGCTGTCGCCGACCTGCTTGAGCCAGCGGGTGACCGTACCTTCGGTGACGCTCTCGCCGAGGGCCGGCAGTGTGACGTCAGTGCTCATGTCGGAAGCCTGTCTCCTCGTGGCTTTCAGTTGTGGGCGTGCAGCGGCTTGCCGGCCAGTGCCAGGGCAGCCTCGCCGAGCGTCTCGGTCTGGGTCGGGTGGGCGTGGATGAACTGGGCGACGTCCTCGGGGAAGGCGTCCCAGTTGACGATCAGCGACGCTTCACCGACCTGCTCGCCCATGCGGGCGCCGATCATGTGCACGCCGACGATGGGTCCGTCCTTCTCCCGGACCATCTTCACGACTCCGGAGGTCTGGAGGATCTTGCTGCGACCGTTGCCGGCCAGGTTGTACTCGTAGGTGTCGACCTCGCCGAAACGCTCGCGGGCCTGCGCCTCGGTGAGTCCGACCGACGCCACCTCGGGCTTGCAGTAGGTGACCCGGGGGATGCCGGAGTCGACCACCGGCAACGGCTGCAGGCCGGCGATCTCCTCGGCGACGAAGATGCCGTGCGCGAAGCCGCGGTGGGCCAGCTGCAGCCCGGGGACCAGGTCGCCGAGCGCGAAGACGCCCGGGACGTTCGTACGCAGTCGCTCGTCGGTCGGGACGAAGCCGCGGTCGACGGTGATGCCCTGCTCCTCGAACCCGAAGCCGTCGGACTTCGGCCCGCGGCCCACGGCGACGAGGACACACTCGGCCTGGAGCGTCTCGCCGCCCTGGAGCGTCATCGTCACGCCGCTGTCGTCCTGGGTGAGCGACTCGTAGCCGGTGCCGAGCTTGAAGTCGATCTTGCGGCGGCGGAAGGCCCGCTCCAGGTTCTTGGACAGCGTCTCGTCCTCCTGGGGGACCAGGTGCGGCAGCATCTCGACGATCGTCACGTCGGCCCCGAAGGACTTCCAGACGCTGGCGAACTCCACGCCGATCACCGAGCCGCCGACGATGATCACGCTCTCGGGGACGAAGTCGAGGGTCAGCGCCTGCTCGCTGGTCATCACCCGTCCGTCGATCTCGAGGCCGGGCAGCGACCGCGGGTAGGAGCCGGTGGCCAGGACGAGATTGCGGCCGGTGAGCTGGCGGTCGCCCACCTGAACCGTGTGGGCGCCGACCAGGCGGCCCTCGCCCTCGACGACCTCGATGCCGGCCGCCTTGATCAGACCTTGCAGGCCCTTGTAGAGGCCGCCGACGACGCCGTCCTTGTAGGTGTTGACGCCCTTCATGTCGATGCCGTCGAGCGTGGCGTTGACGCCGATCGTCCCGCCGTCGCGTACCTCGTCGGTGACCTCTGCCGCATGCAGCAGGGCCTTGGTCGGGATACAGCCGTAGTGCAGACACGTACCGCCGACTTTGTCCTTTTCGACCAGCGCGACGCGCATCCCGAGCTGGGCGGCTCGCAGGGCGCAGGCGTACCCACCGCTGCCCGCTCCCAGGATCACTACGTCGTAGTCGTTGTCGGTGTTGTCCGCCACGTGTCCTCCGCGCCGT
>Ga0081455_10002807_pt1 | contig 20515 bp, 20 predicted proteins | sample TabmetS3T2R1_FD_70207 | JGI IMG/M metagenome (GOLD analysis project Ga0081455, IMG submission 70207) | Tabebuia heterophylla rhizosphere microbial communities from the University of Puerto Rico - S3T2R1 | ecosystem: Host-associated > Plants > Roots > Rhizosphere ...
GGGGAGCCGATCGTACTCTCGCCGCGCCAGCTTGAGATCGTCCCAGGCCATGCGCTTGAACTCCTGGCCCGGGTTGCGAAGCAGGAACGCGGGATGGAAGGTCGGCACCAGCACGCTGCCTCGGTACGAGTAGGTCTTTCCCCGCAGGCGCGTGATGCCTTCCCTGGTGCCGATGAGCGTCTGGGCCGCGAAGTTGCCGAGGGCCAGGATCACGTGCGGGCGAATCGTGTCGATCTGGGCGAGCAGGAACGGGCTGCACGCCGCCACCTCGTCCGGCTCCGGATTGCGATTGCGCTCGGGCCGGCACTTCACCACGTTGGCGATGTAGCAGTCGCGCTCGCGCTCGAAGCCGACCGAGGCGAGCATGCGGGTGAGGAGCTGGCCCGCGCGGCCGACGAACGGCACGCCCTGCTTGTCCTCCTCCTCGCCGGGCCCTTCGCCCACCACCATCAGACGCGCCCGCGGAGTGCCGGAGCCGAACGCAATGTTCGTGCGGCTCCGGCAGAGCTTGCAGAGGGTGCAGCCCTGTCGCGCGCGCTCCTGCTCGCGCAGCTCGTCGGCCGGATCGGGGAAGGGAACGGACGACAGCGCGAGGTCGCGCAGCCCGAGATCACGATGATGCCGGAGGGTGTCGGCCAGCCCGTGCAGGGCCTCCGCCACCGCCTCACGGGGATCGGTCATCGGGCTAGTGCGCGGCGCGGTTCGGGATTCCGGGCCGCTGGCCGGCGCGCAGGCCGAGCACGCGGTCCAGGATGGCGTCGGCCACCTCGAGCTTGCTCATGCGGGGCAGGTCGCTGACGCCGCCCCAGCGATCGAGGAGCGTGACCTGGTTGTCCTCCGCGTCGAAGCCGATGCCCTTGACGCTGACGTCGTTGGCCACCAGCAGGTCGACGCCCTTGGCCTGCAGTTTGGCCGCCGCGTTGGCCCGCACGTCGTGCGTCTCCGCCGCGAAGCCGACCAGGAACGCCTCGCCCTTGCGCGAGGCCAGCTCGCGCAGGATGTCGGGGTTCGGTGCCAGCTCGAGCGTGAGGTCCTCGTCCTTCCGCGACTTGATCTTGGTCGCGCTGGGCCGCTTCACCCGGTAGTCGGCCACCGCGGCCGCCTTGATCACGATGGTCGCGCGCCCCAGGTGCTGGAGTGCAGCCTCGCGCATGTCCTCGGCGGTCTGCACCGGGACGTAGGTGGCGCCGGCAGGCGGGGTGAGCGTGGTCGGCCCCGAGATGAGGATCACCTCCGCGCCGCGGCGCAGGGCCGCCATCGCCACCGCGTGACCCATCTTGCCCGACGACCGGTTGGAGATGTACCGCACCGGATCGATCGGCTCGCGGGTCGGGCCCGAGGTGATCAGCACACGCTCGCCGGCCAGGTCGCGGCGTGGGGCGAGCACGCGCTCGAGCGCCTCGACGATCGTCTCCACCTCCGGGAGCCGCCCGCGCCCGGAGAGGCCCGACGCCAGCTCGCCCGCGTCGGGCTCGAGTATCGTGACGCCGCGCGCTCGCAGCGTGGTCACGTTCGCGCTCACCGCGGCGTGGTCCCACATGCCACCGTCCATCGCGGGGGCCATGAGGACGGGACAGCGGGCGGCGAGGAGCAGGGTGGTGAGGAAATCGTCGGCGATGCCGTGCGCGGCCTTGGCCAGCAGGTTCGCGGTCGCGGGCGCCACCACCAGGGCGTGCGCGCGCTCGGCCAAGGCCACGTGCTCGACCGCGTCGGGACTCTGGGGGTCGAACAGGTCAGAGAGCACCGGGCGACCCGAGAGGGTGCGGAAGGTGAGCGCACCGACGAAGCGCTCGGCGTGGGCGGTGGTGACCACCGTCACCTGCGCGCCGGCGCGAGTCAGCTCGCGCAGCAGGTAGACCGCCTTGAAGGCGGCGATGCTGCCGGTGACGCCGAGGATCAGCTGCTTGTCGCGTAGCATGGGGGCCGGATGTCTTGGTGTCTATCCGTTGCTGTGCTGTCTGCCGTTTAAATCTTCAGGCTCTGTTCGATGCGGGGGCCTCGAAATGGCCCCCGCACTCCCCCAGTGGCGCACACTCGTAGTCTCGCCGGCTGCCGTGTGCTGTCTGCCGTTTGAATCTTCAGGCTCTGTTCGATGCGGGGGCCCGGAAATGGTCCCCCGCACTCCCCCAGTGGCGGACACTCGTGAGTGGATTCGCGTTTCGGTTCTGGGTTTCTTTTGGCCTTCTAGAGCTTTGGGGTGTCGTCTTCCTTGACTCGGTAGCCGACGCGGGCTTCGGCGATTTCTTCCAGGGCGGTGCTGGTGGGCTTCTTGTGCCGGGTGTCGACCTGGGACTTGGCGCCCCGGTTCAGCTGGCGGGCCCGCTTGGCGGCCAGCACCACGAGCATGTAGCGGTTCGAGACGTTGTCGAGAGACTTTTCGAGCGATGGGAACGACATCACGCCGGCACCTCCATGTCGGGGAAACGTAGGGTCAGACGGCTCGTGCGGCAGCGCTCGGCCTGGATGATGGTGGCGAGCTGGTCCACCGCGTCTTTCACGTCGCGGTTGATGATCAGGTAGTCGTACTGCCGCCAGGCCGCGATCTCCTCCTTGGCCCGGCTGAGCCGGCGCGCGATGTCGCCGGGAGAATTGCTGTTGCGCTCACGGAGCCGGGCGTCCAGCTCGGCCATCGAGGGCGCCATGATGAACACCGAGACCGCTTCCGGGTAGCGCTGCCGTAGCTGACGCGCCCCGTGCGTGTCGATGTCGAGCAGCACGTCGAGGCCGCGGCCCAGCGCGGCCTCGAGCGCCTTGGCGGGGGTGCCGTAGTAGTGCCCGTGCACCTCGGCCCACTCCGCGAACTCGTCACGGCCGCGCATCGCAATGAAGACGCCGTCGGTGACGAAGAAGAAGTCAGTGCCGTTGACCTCGCCGGGGCGCGGCTGCCGGGTGGTGTAGGACACCGAGTAGTAGAGATCGGGCACGAGCGAGCGCACCTCGTGACAGAGCGTGGTCTTGCCGGCCCCCGAGGGGGCGGAGACGACGACGAGGGTGCCGCGGCGCTTGATCAGCTGCACGCGAGACTGCCCTGACGGCATGGCATATTCGCTCGCCTCGCCTGCGGCTCGCCCAGCGTCGCCTGTGGCTGCGGCTCGCCAGGCGAACTGCCCTCACGCCATTTCATATCCGCTCGCCTCGCCTGCGGCTCGCCCTACTCGACATTCGCGACCTGCTCGCGCATCTTCTCGAGGGCAGATTTGGCCGCGATCACCGCCTGGGAGATCTCGAGGTCGTCGGCCTTGGAACCGATCGTGTTGACCTCGCGATGGATCTCCTGGATCAGGAACTCGAGCGTGCGCCCGACCGGCTCGTCGCCGGCCACCAGGCTGGCGAGCTGAGCGAGGTGCGCGCGCAGACGCGCTTGTTCCTCGCTGACGTCGGTCTTGTCCGCCCAGACCGCGACCTCGGTGGCGAGACGCGCCGGATCGAGATCGGCGCCGGCCAGCATGGTCTGCATCCGCTCCCGCAGGCGCGCGGCGCGGCGCTCCACCGCCGCCGGGGCCCGCTGGGCCACCGTCTCCAGATGCGACTCGAGCACCGAGGCGAGCCCGGCCAGCTCCTTGGCCAGTGCCGCGCCCTCGGTGCGTCGGCGCTCGATCAGCTCGGCGAGCGCGGCGCTCACCGCCTTCTCCAGCAACGGCCAGGCCTCATCGGGAGACAGCGGCGCCTGCTCCTCGCGCGAGAGCACACCCGACTGTCCCATCACCCAGCCGAGCGTGGGCCCGTCGGGCAGGTCGAGCGCCTCGGCGAGCTGGCGGGCGGCCTCGGCGTACTCGCGAGCTTGCGCGAGATTGACGGTGAGCGCATTCAGCACCGCGCCCTCGGCCGCAGCCAGCGCCACGCCGACGTCGACTCGGCCGCGCTGCACGGCCGCCTGGATCAGGCGACGGGCGTCGGCTTCGAAGGCGGCGAGCACGCGGGGCAGCTTGATCGAGATATCGAGGTGGCGATGGTTGACCGACTTGCACTCCACCGTGAGGATAGCCCGCTCGCTGATGGCCTCGGACCGCCCGTACCCGGTCATGCTGCGGATCATCGGAGCTTCAAAGCCCGGGCGGTGAGGGGGGGCTGCGCGACGACCATCACCGGGACGATAGAGCAAAACACCTTATCTGTCAACATCTTTGGGCCAATCAAGCACTGGCGGCCTCCGCCGGCGGCGGCGAGTCCGGCGCCCCGACCGCGGCCACGGTCAGTGGGTGGAGTAGGAGCTCAGCACTTCTTCGAACTCACCGTCGGGGCCCCCGCCGGCCCGGATCTTGACCCAGCTCTTTACCTGGGGGCTGTACCAGAACTCCTGCCACGCCCCGCTCTCGATCTCCCGTCGGGAGACCTTGAACGCCTTGAACGTGCCCGCCGGGGTCTTGACGTCCTCGTGCGCCTCCACCACCCAGACATCGATCACGGTGGAGCGCCGCTCCGGCTCGCCGCTGTCGATCCACGTGAAGGTGGACGACCACTGCTTGCCCACCTGGAGCGGCCACTGAAAGTCAGCCGGGGGCACGGCTCGCCGGACCACCGTATTGCCGTTGAGGCGCGCCAGGTAGCCGAGCTGCTTCGTGAGCCAGTAGTGGGCGTCACCGGCTTCCACCTCGTAAGCCGGGTATCCCCCGAACGTGCCCTCGCGCACGACCTTGCGGGTGATCGTGTAGGGGCCGCTGGCGCGGCGGCCCGCGTAGGTCCACGCGTCGTTGACCTCCCAGGTCGGACGCTCCGCCAGCTGAACCGTGCGCGATGGACCGGTCGCGCCCGCGCAGCCGCCCGCGACGAGCGCGAGGGGCAGGGTGGCGAGCATGGCGGCCCGGTGGAGGAATGCGAGCCTCACCAGGGCAGGATACTACGCGAGGCGGGCGACGTACGGCAGGTTCCGGAACCGCTCCTCGCGATCGAGCCCGTAGCCGACCACGAACACGTCGGGGATCTCGAGCCCCACGTAGTCGAGGGTGAGGTCTTGCGCCCGCTCGCATCGCTTGGCCAGGAGGGTGCAGACCCGGATCGACGCGGGATTGCGCGTCTGGAAATTGCGCAGCAGATAGGCGAGCGTGCGTCCGCTCGCGCAGATGCCCTCCACCACCACGATGTCGCGGCCCTCGATAGGCTCGTCCAGGTCCTTGCGGATCCGAACCACCCCGGACGCCGACACCGGACCGGGGCCGTAGGGTACGATCGAGATGAAATCGACGGTCACCGGCACCGTGAGGGCGCGCATGAGGTCGGAGAGAAAGACCGCCGAGCCCTTGAGCACGCCGATCAGGTGAAGGGCCTTGCCGTCGTAGTCGGCCGAGATCTGGCCCGCGAGCCGGGTCACCTCGGCCTGCAGCGTGTCGCGCTCGATGAGCATCTCGCCCGGGCCGTCGTGGAGCGCGCGCATCACGCGAACCGGGTGGCCTGGAGGAACTCCCGCGACTGCCGCACCAGGTGCGCCGGCGCGAGTCCGGCCGCTTCGCCCTCGTCGAAGCACCGGGAGATGGTCAGCACCGAGTGGAGCGTGTAGCCCCGGGCCGCGAGCAGATCCCGGCCGCCCTGCTCACGGTCGATCAGAATCACCAGGTCCTTCACGACCAGCCCCGCCTCCTCGAGCGGCTGGATGGCTTCGAGCTTGCTCGCCCCGTCAGTGATGATGTCGTCGATCAGCACCACCCGCTCGCCCGGCTTGAACTGCCCCTCGATCCGCCGCCGGGTGCCGTAGCCCTTCTCCTCGCGTCGCGGATAGATCAGGGGCACCCGGCCGGCCAGGCTGGTCGCCACCGCCAGCGGGAGGCCCGCGTAGGGGATGCCGCCCACGCGCTCGCCCCCGCAACGGCGCACCTCGGCGGCCATGAGGGTGCCGATCTGCTCCAGCACTTCCGGGAACGAGATGACGACACGGAGGTCGATGTAGAACGGCGAGACGATGCCGGACTTCAGCGTGAACTCGCCGAAGCGGATCGCGCCGATCTCGTAGAGGCTGCGGATGAGGGTCGCGTGGGCGTCCGCGCTCAAGAGGCCATCTCCGAGAGCACCGCCTCGGCGGCACGCGCCGGGTCGGGCGCCGCGGTGATCGGGCGGCCCACCACCAGGAAGTGCGCACCGGCCTGGACCGCCGCGCGCGGCGTCGCGATGCGCGATTGATCCCCGGTGTCGCTGCCCGCGGGGCGGACGCCCGGAGTGACGATCACCCAGCCGGCGCCCCGGTTGGTCCGCAGCGCGGCGATCTCGTTCGGCGAGGCCACGCAGCCGTCGAGCCCCGATTCGGCGGCCAGGCGGGCGAGGTGGAGCACGTGTCCCTCGACGGAGGCGGCCACGGCCAGCTCGCGGCTGAGGGCGCCCCGATCCAGGCTGGTGAGCACGGTGACCGCGAGCACGATCGGCCGCCGGCCCCCGATCTCTCGCGCGCTGGTGGCCGCGCTCTCCGCGGCCGCCTTCATCATGGCCCGGCCACCCGAGGCGTGGACGTTGAACATGAGTACGCCCATGCGGGTGGCCTCGCGCGCGGCGCCCGCCACCGTGTTGGGGATGTCGTGGAACTTGAGGTCGAGGAAGACCTCGGCCCCGCGCTTCTGCACCAGCTCGACCGCGGGCGGTCCCGCGGCGGTGAAGAGCTGCGAGCCGATCTTGAAGCGCGTGGCCAGGCCCTGCAGCCGATCGAGCAGCCGCTCGGCCTCGGCCAGGCTCTCCACGTCGAGGGCGACGATCAAGCGGTCACGGGCGTCCATGGTAGTACTCCTGCAGTGGCTTCACCGAGATCTCGCCCTTGAGCAGGGCCTCGATGCCGCCGATGGCCGCCTGGGCTCCGTCCACGGTGGTGTAGTAGGGGATGTTCTGGGTGACCGCGGTGCGCCGGATGAGGTACGAGTCGCGACGGGCGCGGCCGTCTTCGGGGGTGTTGAAGACGAGGGCGATCTCGCCGCGCTTCATGAGGTCCACGATGTTCGGCCGGTACTGCTCGTTCACCTTGTGGACCACCTCCACCGTCATGCCCTGCCGCTGCAGGAGCTTGGCGGTGCCCACCGTCGCCACCAGGCTGAAGCCCATCTCGGCCAGGCGCTTGGCCACCTGCAGCACCGCGCGCTTGTCGCGATTCTTGACCGACAGGAACACCTTCCCGGTGGTGGGCAGAGGCGAGCCGGCGGAGAGCTGCGACTTCACGTAGGCCTTCCGGAAGTCGTAGTCGATGCCCATGACCTCGCCGGTGGACTTCATCTCGGGCCCCAGGATCGTGTCCACGCCCGGGAACTTGATGAACGGGAACACCGCCTCCTTCACCGCGATGTGGGAGACCTCCCGCTCCTCCCCGAAGCCGAGCGCCGCGAGCGTCCCGCCCAGCATCACGCGGGTGGCCAGCTTGGCCAGCGGCACGCCGATGGCCTTCGACACGAAGGGTACGGTGCGCGACGCGCGCGGGTTGACCTCGAGCACGAAGACCTGCTCGTTCTTGATCGCGAACTGGATGTTGAGCAGCCCGACGACCCCCAGCTCGGTGGCGAGCGCGCGCGCCTGGGCCTGGATGCGCTCGACCTGGTCGTCGCCGAGCGAGTAGGGGGGCAGGGCGCAGGCCGAGTCGCCCGAGTGCACGCCCGCTTTCTCCACGTGCTCCATGACGCCGCCGACCACGACTCGCTCGCCGTCGGCGATGGCGTCGACGTCGATCTCGAGCGCGTCCTCCAGGAACTTGTCGACCAGGATCGGGTGCTCCGGGCTCACCCGCACCGCCTCGGTCATGTAGGTGCGCAGATCGGCCTCGTCATAGACGATCTGCATGGCGCGCCCGCCCAGCACGTAGGAGGGGCGCACCAGCACCGGGTAGCCGACGGTGTCGGCGATCCGCGTCGCCTCCTCGAGGGAGCGCGCGGTGGAGCCGGGGGCCTGGCTGAGCCCGAGCCGGTCCAGCAGGTCCGCGAAGCGCCGCCGGTCCTCGGCGCGGTCGATCGCGTCGGGCGGCGTGCCCAGGATCGGCACGCCCGCGCGCTCGAGCGGGACCACCAGCTTGAGCGGGGTCTGGCCTCCGAACTGCACGATCACGCCGCGCGGCCGCTCGCGCTCCACGATGTGCATCACGTCCTCGAAGGTGAGCGGCTCGAAGTAGAGACGATCCGAGGTGTCGTAGTCGGTGGAGACGGTCTCCGGGTTGCAGTTGACCATGATCGCCTCGACGCCTGCGTCCTTCAGGGCGAAGGCGGCGTGCACGCACGCGTAATCGAACTCGATGCCCTGGCCGATACGGTTCGGCCCGCTGCCGAGGATGATGACCTTCTCGTGCGGGGTGGGCGGGGCCTCGTCCTCTTCCTCGTAGGTCGAGTAGAGGTACGGGGTGTGGGCCTCGAACTCGGCCGCGCAGGTGTCGACCATTTTATAGACGGGTTTGATGCCGGCTCGAACCCGGGCGTGTCGAACCTGCGCCTCGGTGGCGCCGGTCAGCTGGGCCAGGCGCACATCGGCGAAGCCCATCTGCTTGGCCCGCCGCAGGACGGCGGCGTCGGCGAGACCGGCGGAGGCGATGAGCGACTCGTATTCCACGATCTGGCGGATGTTCTCCAGGAACCACGGGTCGATCGCAGACAGCTCGTAGAGCTCGCGGGTGCCGAGCCCGCGCCGGTACGCCTCGCCGATGGCGAAGCAGCGCTCCGCGTTCGGGATGCGAATCTTCTGGCGCAGCTCGTCCAGGTCCGCCACCGGCCGGTCCAGCACGAGGCCCCAGCGGTCCTGCTCGAGCGAGCGGACCGCCTTCTGCAACGCCTCCTTGAAGGTGCGCCCGATGGCCATGACCTCGCCCACCGACTTCATCTGGGTGGTGAGGGTCTGGTCCGCCTCCGGGAACTTCTCGAAGGCCCATCGCGGAAACTTCACCACGCAGTAGTCGATGGCCGGCTCGAACGAGGCCGGCGTCTCGCGGGTGATGTCGTTGCGCAGCTCGTCCAGGGTGTAGCCCACCGCGAGCTTGGCTGCGATCTTGGCGATCGGGAAGCCGGTGGCCTTGGAGGCCAGCGCGGAGGAGCGCGACACCCGCGGGTTCATCTCGATCACCACCATGCGCCCGTCCACCGGATTGATACCGAACTGGATGTTGGAGCCGCCGGTCTCGACGCCGATCTCGCGGATGATCGCGAGCGAGGCGTCGCGCATCAGCTGGTACTCCTTGTCGGTCAGGGTCTGGGCGGGAGCCACCGTGATGGAGTCGCCGGTGTGGACGCCCATCGGGTCGAAGTTCTCGATCGAGCAGATGATGACCACGTTGTCCTTCAGGTCGCGCATCACCTCCAGCTCGAACTCCTTCCAGCCGATGACCGACTCCTCGACCAGCACCTGCTGAACCGGGCTCTGCTGTAGCCCCCACTTGATCGCCGCCTCCAGCTCCTCCGGGTGGTACGCGATCGAGCCGCCGGTGCCGCCCAGGGTGAACGAGGGCCGGATGATGACCGGGAACTGCATGCGCCGCTGCCGCATGCCGGTGAGCGCGTCGTCCGGGCTCTTGGCGTAGAAGCCCTTGGGCATCGCCAGGCCGATGCGCTCCATCGCGGCTCCGAAGAGGTTGCGGTCCTCCGCGGTCTTGATGGCGGGCAGCTTGGCCCCGATCAGCTCGACGCCGTAGCGGTCCAGCGTGCCGTCCTCCGCGAGCGCGACCGCGAGGTTCAGCCCGGTCTGCCCGCCCACGGTGGGCAGCATCGCGTCGGGCCGCTCGCGCGCGATGACCTTGGCCACGTACTCGGGGGTGAGCGGCTCCACGTAGGTGCGGTCGGCCATCTCGGGGTCGGTCATGATGGTGGCCGGGTTGCTGTTCACCAGCACCACCTCGAAGCCCTCCTCGCGCAAGGCCTTGCAGGCCTGGGTGCCCGAGTAGTCGAACTCGCAGGCCTGGCCGATCACGATCGGCCCGGAGCCGATGAGGAGGATCTTCCGGAGGTCGTCGCGCCTGGGCACGCGGGGCTCTAGGCGTCGATGGTCCCGTACACCACCGATGTTTCCGGGGCGGCCTCGTCACGCCGGTAGAGCACGTCGTCGAGGCGGCCGTTGCCGATCCACACCGTCTCGCCGTTGCCCCAGAGCTTCTCGCCGAGCACGCTCATGCGCTTGTCGACGCGCTCGCGCACCGCGTGCGCCTCGAGGCTCAGCTCGCTGTCGGTGGTGAAGACGGCCCACTCCGGCTTCTGGCCCGATTCCTCGGTCTTCCGATAGGCGATCAGGTACTTGGGCATCGAGTCACCCTCCATTCGTCATGAGGTCCGCGAAGCGACGGAACAGATAGTGCGCGTCGTGCGGTCCCGGCGACGCCTCCGGGTGGTACTGCACCGAGAAGATGGGCAGCTCGCGGTGGCGCATGCCCTCGGAGGTGCCGTCGTTGAGGTTGACGTGTGTCTCGACCAGGCCCGCCCTCTCGACCGAGCGCGGGTCGACCGCGAAGCCGTGGTTCTGCGCGGTGATCTCCACCTTGCCGGTGAGCAGGTCCTTCACCGGGTGATTGCCGCCGTGGTGCCCGAACTTCAGCTTGTAGGTGTTGCCGCCGAAGGCGAGCCCCAGGATCTGGTTGCCCAGGCAGATGCCGAAGATCGGCACCTGCCCGATGAGCCCGCGCACCGTCTCGATGAGATACGGCACCGCCTCGGGATCGCCCGGCCCGTTGGAGAGGAAGATCCCGTCGGGCTTCCGCTCCAGCACCGCGGCCGAGGTGGTGTCGGCCGGCATGACTTCCACGTCGCAGCCCAGCCCGGCCAGGCAGCGGAGGATGTTCTGCTTGATCCCGGAGTCGAACGCGACGACCTTGAATCGTGCCGGCGCCGCCGCCGCGTAGCCGCGCGCCAGGTCCCACGGGCCCTCGGTCCAGCCGTGCGGCGCCTCCACGCTCACCTCGGTGACGAGGTCGCGGCCCACCAGGCCGGGCAGGGCGCGCGCGCGCTCCGCGAGCCGCCCGCCGTCCGTCTCCCGGGTCGAGATGATGCCCTCCTGCGCGCCGCGGTCGCGCAGGTGCCGCGTCAGGGCCCGGGTGTCGATTCCCTGGATGCCGACGATCCCGTGCTCGCGCAGGTAGTTCTCGAGCGGCACCCGCGATCGCCAGCTCGACGGGAACGGGCACGCCTCCTTGACGATGAAGCCGGCGAGCCAGGGCCGGCGCGACTCGACGTCCTCCGGGTTGATGCCGTAGTTGCCGATGAGCGGGTAGGTCATGCACACCATCTGGCCGCGGTACGAGGGATCGGTGAGGATCTCCTGGTAGCCGGTCATGGAGGTGTTGAAGACGACTTCCCCGTGGGCTTCCCCGGTCGCCCCGAGAGCCTCGCCGCGGAAGATGCGGCCATCGGCAAGCGCGAGCAGGGCGGGGCGGGTCACGGGCTCACCTTGACGCCGCCGACCAGCGTCATCCAGGGCGCGCCGGTCCCGGTGCAGCCGGCGAACGGCGTGTTGCGGCTGCGCGACTGGAAGGTGGCCGGGTTCACCGTCCAGGGCTGCTCGAGGTCGAGGATCGTGATGTCGGCCGCCGCGCCCGGCGCCAGGGTGCCGCCGGGGAGACCGAGAAGGCGCGCCGGCGCGGTGCTCAGGCGCGTGACGAGCGTCGGCAGGTCGAGCACGCCGGGCCGCACGAGCCGGTCGAGCAGGAGTGCCACCGCGGTCTCGAGGCCGGCGACGCCGTTGGCCGCCTCCGCGAACTCGCCCTCCTTCTCGGAGAGCGCGTGCGGGGCGTGGTCGGTGGCCACGCAGTCGATGGTGCCGTCGGCCAGCGCCTCCAGACACGCTTCGACGTCCCGCTTGGTCCGCAGGGGCGGCGCCATCTTGACGTTCGAATCGTAGCTCCGTACCGCCTCGTCGGTGAGCAGCAGGTGGTGCGGGGTCACCTCCGCGGTCACCCGCACCCCCCGCGCGCGCGCCTCGCGGAGGAGGCGCACCGCGCCCGCGGTCGAGATGTGGGCGATGTGCAGATGCGCCCCGGTCAGCTCGGCGAGGATGATGTCGCGCGCCACCATGACCTCTTCGGCGGCGCCCGGCTGTCCGGCCAGGCCGAGCTCGGTGGAGACGATGCCCTCGTGCATGGGCGCGCCGTGGGCGAGGTGGCAATCCTCCGCGTGGCTGATCACCGGGGTCCCGAACGGCAGCGCGTACTCCATGGCCCGCCGGTACAGCGCAGCGTTCATCACGCACCGGCCGTCGTCGGAGAAGGCCACGCACCCGGCCTCCGCCTGCTCGGCCATCTCGGCCAGCTGCGTGCCCTCCAGATTGCGGGTGACCGCGCCGATCGGGTACACGCGCACCACCCCCTCGACCTTGGCGCGGGCCAGGATGTAGTCGGTCACCGCGCGGTTGTCGTTGACCGGGAAGGTATTGGCCATGCAGGCTACCGCGGTGAAGCCGCCCGCGGCGGCCGCGCGCGTCCCGGAGGCGATCGTCTCCTTGTACTCGAAGCCCGGCTCGCGCAGGTGCACGTGCATGTCGATGAAGCCCGGACACACCACCTTCGACCTGGCGTCGACGACCTCCACGCCGGCCGGCGCCTTCAGGGCCTTGCCCACTTTGTGGATGTGCCCGTCCGCGATCCACACGTCCTGCACCGCGTCGGTCCCGCTCGAGGGATCGACCAGGCGTCCGTTCCGGATGAGGAGGCCGCTCATGCCTTCTTGCTCCCGGCCAGCAGGTAGAGCACCGCCATGCGCACCGCCACCCCGTTGGCGACCTGGTCGAGGATCACCGAGTATCGGCTGTCCGCGACCTCCGGGGCGAGCTCCACCCCGCGGTTCACCGGGCCCGGATGCATGATCAGCACGTCGGGCCGGCAGGGCGCCAGCCTGGCCAGGGAGAGACCCCACACCCGCGAGTACTCCCGGATGGAGGGGATGTAGCCGCCCTGCATGCGCTCGTGCTGCAGGCGCAGCATCATGATCACGTCGGCGTGGGCGATGGCCTCCTCGAGGCGATGACTGACCTTCACCCCCAGCTCCTGACACTGCGCCGGGATCAGGGTGGGCGGCCCCGCCACCGTAACCGTGATGCCCATCTTGCGCATCCCGAAGATGTCCGAGCGCGCCACCCGGCTGTGGGTGACGTCGCCCACGATGGTCACGTTCAGGCCCTCGAGATGTCCCTTCTTCTCGCGGATCGTCATGAGGTCCAGCAGCGCCTGCGTCGGATGCTCGTGGGCCCCGTCGCCCGCGTTGACCACCCCGCAGCGCAGGTGCCGGGCCAGGAGCGCGGGGGTGCCGGAGGCCTTGTGGCGTACCACCACCAGGTCCGGGCTCATGGCCTCGATGTTGCGGGCGGTGTCGAGCAGGCTCTCGCCCTTCTCCGCGCTCGAGCCCGACGCCGAGAAGTTGATGACGTCGGCGGAGAGCCACTTGCCCGCGATCTCGAACGAGGTCCGGGTGCGGGTGGAGGACTCGTAGAAGAGATTCACCACCGTCTTTCCTCGAAGGGTCGGCACCTTCTTGATCTCGCGGGTGGCGATCTCCTTCATGGACGCCGCGGTGTCCAGCACGTCGGTGATCTCCGACGCCTCGAGATCCTGCATGCCGAGCAGGTCCTTGCGCTTCCAGCCCATGCGCTCACTCCTCCTGGATGACGACGCGATCCACGCCGTCGTGCTCGCTGAGCAGCACCGCCACCGACTCCCGGCGGCTGGTGGGAAGGTTCTTGCCGATGTAGTCGGGTCGGATGGGCAGCTCGCGATGGCCGCGATCGACCAGGACCGCGAGGCGGATGATGCGCGGTCGCCCCAGGTCCATGAGCGCGTCCATGGCGGCCCGGATGGTCCGGCCGGTGAACAGCACGTCGTCCACCAGCACCACCGTGCGCCCCTTGATCGGGAAGCCGATCTCGGTGCTGCGCACGACCGGCTGCTCGGCCTTCAGGCCCAGGTCGTCGCGGTAGAGCGTGATGTCGAGCGCGCCCACCGCGGGCTTGGTGCCCTCGATGGCCGCGATCTTGGCGCCGATGCGCTGGGCCAGCGTCACGCCGCGCGTCTTGATGCCGACCAGCACCACGTCCTCACCGCCGCCGGCCTGCTCCACGATCTCGTGGGCGATGCGAGTCAGCGCCCGGTCGAGCCCGGTCTCGTCCAGGACCTGGGCCTTCTCCCGGGAGATCACGGCACCCTCGGAGCCACGGGCCTCGGTGGGCAAAAAAAATGCCCCGGACGGGGCGGGGGGCTACCGATATTCATCGAGTGCGTCATCGCCTGCTCCTTGCCGGCCTCGCAGGGCCCGCTTAAAGGAGAGTGAATCGTGATGTCGCTCGTACTCTACGTCGTGTCCCGCTCCGTGTCAAGGACGGAGCGCATGCGCGGGCGACCGCGGCGGCGAAGCGGCCGCTCCGCGACGACGATGAGGCGTCCGGTCGAACCGGGCCGATAGCGCCGGCCGCCGTAGCCCGCGTAGGCGCCGAGCAGCCGCAATCCCGCGTCGCGCAGCAGGCGGCGCCAGCGCGCGAGCGAGAACTCCTGCACGCGAAAGCGACGTTGCCGCGCGGAGCGACGCCCGCGCGTCAGCACCAGCTGGGTCGCGTCGACGATGCCGGTGCGTCGGTCGAAGTGGCGCTCTTCCAGGATCACTCGCTCCGAGCCGACCCGGTACGCGAGCCGTCTCGGCATGGTCGCCTCGTAGACCGGATCGCGGTGATCGACGACGAGGCGCCCGCCCGGCTTGAGCGCGCGCGCCATCCGGCCGAGGACCGCCTGGTTCTGGGCGCGCGTGAAGTAGCCGAAGCTGGTGTAGAGATTCACCACCGCGTCGAACTCCGCGTGAAAGGCCAAGCGGCGCATGTCGCCGCGCCGGAGCCGCAGGCGCGATATCCCGGTGAAGCGGCGCCGGCCCTCCGCGATCATGGCCGGCGACAGATCCACGCCCACGACCACGAACCCGCGGCGGGCCAGCGCCGCCGCGTGACGCCCGTAGCCGCACGGGACGTCGAGAATCCGCGCGCCTCTCGGCAAGCGCAGGCGGCGGATCAGGAAGTCCACTTCCGCGCGAGTATCGGCGGGCGACTTCTCCTCGCGGAGCTGGGCGACGTAGGCGGTGTCGAAGAAGTGGCGGAACCATTCCGGCCGGCGCTTCATCGCGGCGAGCCGAGCCATCGGCGGCGTAGTATACTCCGCCGATGGAAGTGGGAGCCGCAGCCGAAGGCGAGGCGACCATAAGAAATGCCGTGAAGGGTTGTTGTCGTGGGAGCCGCAGCCGAAGGCGAGGCGACCATAGGAAATGCTGTGAAAGGCCTTTGTGGTCATGAGGCCGTGTGACGACGCAGCGCGCACCGACGGGCAAACGATCGACATCTCGGTGTTCCTATCCGCCGCGCTGCGGCGCGGGCGGCCCGGCGTCGGCGATGGCCTCGAGCATCACGTGGTTCCCGCAGGCGCCACGGTGGCCGACCTGCTGACCGCGGTCGGCATCGAGGCGGGGATCGACTTGACCGCGGCGGTGGACGGCGAGCTCGCCGAGCGCGACACGCCCCTCCACGACGGCGCCGAGGTCGTGCTATTGGTTCCAATGGAAGGGGGAGCCGCAGCCGAAGCAGGGGGAGCCGCAGCCGAAGGCGAGGCGACCATAAGAAATGCAGTGAAAGGCTTTTGCAGTAAACCGTAGCAGCAAGAGTAAACCGTAGCAGCAAGAGTAAACCGTAGCAGCAAGAGTAAACCGTAGCAGCAAGAGCCAAAACCACCACCCACACGAAGCGAGGTCGACGAAATGGCGCAACTGCAGATTCCCCTCGACGCGAAGCGCTTTGCCACCGGGCTCACCTGGAAGGACTACATGGGCCAGATGGGCGATACCCGGGCCCGCACCGAGCAGAACTACGGCAACTCCAAGCTCACCGACGAGGAGCAGAAGTTCTTCGGCGGCGTCACCGGCGTGAAGTACGTCATGATGCTGGCCGAGAACTGGTGCGGCGACGTCCACCGCAACTCGCCCCTGATCGCCCACATCGTGGACGCGATCCCGGGCGCCGAGCTGCGCGTGTTCTTCCGGGACCAGGTGCCGGACCTGCGCGACACCTTCCTGAACAACGGGTATCAGTCCATCCCGGTGGTGGTCTTCTTCGACAAGGACTGGAACGAGATCGGCCGCTGGATGGAGCGCGCCCACGGGGCGACCGGCGCGGCGACCGGCATCCGGGCCCGCACGCTGGGCGCGGTGCCGCAGGGCGCGCCCAAGGAGCAGCAGGACGCGGCGATGAACGAGTTCCGCAAGCAGGTCCAGGCCGAGTACGACAAGCCGGGCGGAGCGCTCTGGCGCGCCGCCGCCGCCGAGGTGAAGCTGCTGCTGGAGGCGCGGGCGGGCAAGAAGTAAGGCGTCCATTCTCGTGAGCCCACGGAGGCCTCGATGACGGTCAAGCTCGGCATGTTCACCATGCCGTTTCACCATCCGGATCGCGAGTACACCGCCATCCTCGAGGAGGACCAGGAGGCCATCGTCCTGGCCGACCGGCTCGGCTTCACCGAGGCCTTCGTGGGCGAGCACTTCTCGTCATGGAGCGAGCGCATCACCTCGCCCCTCATCTTCTTCGCGTCGCTGATCAACCGCACCACCCAGATCCGCTTCGGCACCGGCGTCATCAACCTGCCCCAGCTGCACCCGGCCACGGTGGCCGCGCACGCCGCCATGTTCGACCAGCTCTGTCGCGGCCGGTTCATCATGGGCATCGGCCCCGGCGGCCTGGTGAGCGATCTGGAGATGTTCGACGTGGGCCAGGCCGAGCTGCGGCCGCAGATGGTCATCGAGTCGATCGAGACCGTGCTCCGGCTCTGGGCCCAGGATCCGCCCTACGAGATCGACGGCCGCTTCTGGAAGATCTCGCTGAAGAACGGCATCTGGCCCGAGTTCAAGGTCGGCTACGTGCCGCGCCCCTACCAGCGGCCGCATCCGCCCATCGCCTTGTCGCTGCTCACCCCCAATTCGAACAGCGCGACCACCGCGGGCGAGCGCGGGTGGATCCCGGTCTCCGGCCAGTTCTTCCATCGCCGCTATCTGCGCGGCCACTGGGAGAAATACGTCGAGGGCTGCGAGCGGGCCGGCCGGCGCCCGGACCCCGGCATCTGGCGGGTGTCGCGCAGCGTGCTCGTCACCGACAGCGACGCGGAGGCGGAGGAGTACCTGGCCGACCCCGAGAACGGCCTCTCGTTCTACTACCAGTTCTTCCACCACAGCTTCTCGAAGGGGCGCAAGGCGCTCTTCATGCTGAAGCCGGATCTGATCGTCCCGGACGAGGACGTCACGGTAGACATGATCAAGCGAGCCCTGGTCATCGCGGGCAGCCCGCGCCGCGTGCTCGAGCAGCTGGTGGCCCTCCGCGAGGAGACCGGGCACTTCGGCACGCTGTTGATGGGCGGGCACGACTGGGATCGGCCCGAGATGTGGCGCCGCTCCATGGAATTGCTCGCGACCGAGGTCATGCCGAAGTTCTCGCAGCACGCCGAGACCCCGCGGGCGTGAAGGTCGCGACCTGGCGGGGCGGCACCCGCTTCACTCTGGACGAAGCGCCCGATCCGGTCGCCGGCCCGGGACAGGTGGTGGTGGACGTGGCCGCCGCCGGCATCTGCGGCACGGACGTGCACGCGACGCAGGGACTCTTCCCGTGGACGCCGCCCATGATCATGGGCCACGAGTATTCGGGCGTGGTGCGCGAGGTCGGCCGCGGGGTGAGCCGCCGGCTGATCGGCCGCGCGGTCGCCTGCGAGCCCTCCTACGGCTGCGGCGCATGCCTGCACTGCCGGAACGGCCGCATCAGCCAGTGCGCGAAGGCCACGCGGGTGGGCGGCTTCGCGGAGCGGGCCGCGCTGCCCGCGGACTGCGTGCACCCGCTGCCGAAGGGCCTGGACCCCACCACCGCGGCGCTGGCCGAGCCGGCGTCCTGCTGCCTCTCCGGCCTCGAGATGTTCTCGATGCCGCGCAACGCGACGGTGGTGGTGATGGGCGGCGGCATCATGGGCCTGCTCACGATGGCGATCGCCCGGCGCCGGGGCGCGGGGCGGCTGATCCTCTCCGACCCCCTCGAGGAGCGGCGCGAGATCGCGCGCAAGCTCGGGGCCCGCGTGGTGGTGGATCCCATGCGTGAGAGCCTGCACGAGCGTGTGATGGCGCTCACCGCCGGGCGCGGCGCCGAGGTGGTCTGCGAGGCGGTGGGCAAGCCCGAATTGGTCGCGGAGGCCTTCGCGATGGTGAGGCCCACCGGCGTGCTCCAGCTGGTGGGGGTGAATCCCAAGGGCCGCCCGATGCCGATCGACCTCTACGATGTGCACTTCCGAGAGATCCGCATCCACGGCGCCTACGGCCGCGGCACGGCGTTCCGCCGCGCGCTCGCGCTCCTGCCCAAGCTCGGCGTGAAGCGCCTGATCGGCGGCCGGTTCCCGCTCGCCCGCATCGAGGAGGCCTTCGCCCACGCGACGGCAGGGCGCGGGGCCAAGACCATGATCATCCCCGGCGCCGCGTAGCGGCCCGGGACTTCGGTCCCCCCGTGCCGGAGCGCGCGTCGCGCATCGCGTCCCTCGACGCCCTCCGCGGCGTCGGCATCCTCGGCATCCTGCCGGTGCACATGCAATCGTTCGCGATGGTGGTGGCCGCTCGACTCAACCCCGCCGTCGGCGGGGACCTGGACGGCGCGAACGGGTGGATCTGGCTCGCCACCGCGGTCCTGGCCGATGGCAAATTCCTCACGATCTTCGCGATGCTGTTCGGCGCGGGGCTCCTGCTGCTCTCGGCCCGCGGCGAAGGCGCGGGCGACGTCGAGCGCCTCCACCATCGCCGCATGGCACTGCTGGGCGGCATCGGCCTGGCGCACGCGTACCTGCTCTGGTACGGCGACATGCTGGTGACCTTCGCGCTCTGCGGGGCGCTGGTGTTCGGCCTGCGTGGCCTGCCCGCGCGCCGCCTCCTCGCGGGTGGGGCGCTCGCGCTGGTGCTCGCCTCCGTCATCGCCTGGGGCGTGGGCGCGACGATGCCGTGGTGGCCGTCGGACCTGCGCGCCGGCTTCCGCCAGGTGTGGGCTCCGTCCCCCGAGATGGTGGAGCGCGAGATCGCCGCGTACCGCGGCGGCTGGCTTGGCCAGATGGCCTACCGCGCGCCCGAGGCCTTCCAGATCCAGACCTCGCAGCTGCTGCTGCGCGGCCTCTGGCAGACGAGCGGGCTCATGCTGATCGGCATGGGACTCTTCAAGCTGGGCGTGCTGACCGCCGCGCGGTCCACGCGGTTCTACGCCGCCATGACCGCCCTGGGCCTCGCGGTGGGCCTGCCGCTGGCGTGGGCCGGGGTGGCGCGCAGCCGGGCGCGCGGCTTCGACCTCGACGACTTCATGTTGATCGGCACCCAGCTGTCGTACTGGGGCGACCTGGCTTTGGGGCTGGGCTTCGTCGGTGGCGTGATGCTGCTGTGCCGCCTGGGGTGGCGGGCGCGCGGGGTGGCCGCGGTCGGGCGCACCGCGCTCAGCAACTACGTGCTGCAGACTCTCATCTGCACCATCGTCTTCTACGGGCACGGGTTCGGCTGGTTCGGGCGCGTGGACCGCGTGGGCCAGCTCCTGATCGTCCTCGTGGTGTGGACGCTGCAGCTCGCGTGGTCCCGGTGGTGGACGCGACACTTCGCGGTCGGACCGCTCGAGTGGGCGTGGCGCACGGCGGCCCGCGACGCCGTCGCCGTGCCCGCGTGGCGCGCACCCGCGGAGCGTTGACCGGCCTGGCGCCGCGCCGTATCCTGCCTCGATGATCTGTCCCCGCTGTCGCGCCGAGAATCGCCCCGATCGGCGCTTCTGCGGCGAGTGTGGCCTCTCCTTCGTGTCGCGGTGCCTCGCCTGCGGCTTCGCCAACGAGCCCACTGAGCGCTTCTGCGGTGGCTGCGGCGCTTCCCTCGGCCCGTCCGCGCCGCTCGAGCCCCGCTTCGGTCCGCCCCAGACCTACACCCCGAAGCATCTCGCGGCCCGTATCCTCGACTCTCGCGCGGCGCTGGAGGGCGAGCGCAAGCTCGTGACGGTGCTGTTCGCCGATCTCCAGAGCTCGATGGAGCTGCTCGCCGACCGCGATCCCGAGGAGGCGCGCCGGGTACTGGACCCGGTGCTGCAGCTCATGATGGCCGCGGTGCACCGCTACGAGGGCACCGTGAACCAGGTGATGGGCGACGGCATCATGGCTCTCTTCGGCGCCCCGCTCGCGCACGAGGACCACGCCACGCGCGGCTGCTACGCCGCGCTGCAGATGCAGGAATCGATCAAGCGCTACGCGGAGGAGGTGCGTCACACCCTGGGCGTCGCGGTGCGTATCCGGGTGGGCCTCAACTCAGGCGAGGTGATCGTGCGGACCATTCGCAGCGATCTGCGGATGGATTACACCGCGGTGGGCCAGACCACGCATCTGGCCTCGCGCATGGAGCAGCTCGCGGATCCGGGTAGCATCCTGCTCACCACCGGGACCCTCGCGCTCGCGGAGGGCTTCGTGGAGACGCGGCCCCTCGGCCCCACGCCGGTGAAGGGCCTCGTGGGGCGGGTCGAGGTGTACGAGCTGATCGGCGCGGGTGCGGCCCGGTCGCGCCTGCGGGCCGCCGCGGCGCGCGGCCTGACCCGCTTCGTGGGTCGGGCC
>Ga0081455_10002808_pt1 | contig 20515 bp, 15 predicted proteins | sample TabmetS3T2R1_FD_70207 | JGI IMG/M metagenome (GOLD analysis project Ga0081455, IMG submission 70207) | Tabebuia heterophylla rhizosphere microbial communities from the University of Puerto Rico - S3T2R1 | ecosystem: Host-associated > Plants > Roots > Rhizosphere ...
GCGCTGACGCTCTGGGTTGTACTCGCTCCGATCAGTATAGCCTGTGCTGACGTCACCCGTGTCGTCGTAAAATCGTCGGGCCCCATGGGGGTCTTCAAGGGGCGCCAGTACATATGGGTCACGGCGATCATGGAGGGCACGGTCGAGCGGGAAGGCGGGGAACGGGGACAATACCGGGTACCGATCGTCCTGATGTACCCAGACCATACTCCCAATGGCTTTGGCTTTGTAGATATCGTTAATTCAGCCATTTTCAACGTCTACAAAGAGGGGGAGGCACCAGGGGGCAAGCGGAGTGTGTATTACTTCGGCGATATCATCTTCAGCGATTACTTACGGCGCGAAGGCTTTACCTATCTCGCTGTGCAGTGGGCCCGGATGGTGACCGACGTACTCGGGGCCGACTATGGGGTCATCGAAGACGGCCGGGACGGGTACGCGATCATCAAGGACGCAGCGCGCTTTCTCCGCCATCCTGTCACGCTGGAAGGCGCTGTGCCCTTCCGGCCACAAGCCGTGGGCCGCGTGATCGGGTTCGGGCAGTCACAGACGGCCTTCCTTCTACGGGAATTGGTCCGGAGCGGGCAGAACCGTGACAAGGACGGAGCGCTGACCTTCGACGGGCTCCTGGCTGGTGTTGGAGGAGGCCTGTGCAAGATCCTCAATAACGACGCGACTCCACGGCCAGAACCGGGACCCACCAACCCGAGGTTTGAAACAAATGTGCCATGTGGCGAGCCCCTCCCCGAGGATGGCAAATTCATCTCGATCCAGACACAGTCAGATATTGACGGTTTCCGGGGCTACCTGGCCCGACACCAGACTCCCAGCTATCGGCAGTACGAGCTCGCTGGGGTCGCCCACGTTCCCCCAGATATGATTGATACGAGGTTGCTTGGTGCGATGCGGCAGAACCCCGTAAGCTTTCGACCGGTCTTCAAGGCCATGTTGCACAACCTCGTCGAGTGGGTCGTCTCCGGGACGGCACCGCCGGACTCGATGTATATTGAGGGGACCGTGGATAACGAGGGGAGAGTCAACTTCGCGACTGATGCCGATGGCAACGTCAAGGGGGGCCTGCGGCTCCCCCACATGCCCACTGTGCTGCGGAACGGCGAGCGTGCAGGCGCACCGCTGGGCGTGTACGGAGGGCTCGATCCAGACTATCTGGCCCCCATCAACCTGTTTGCGAGGTTGGGCGGGACCTTTGCGCCCTTCTCGGACCAGGAAATCACTGCGCGGTACCCCAGCACGGCGGATTACGTGCAGTTGGTCCGCAATGCGGTAGCGTCTTTGCTCGCTGATCGTTGTATCCTCAAGGAGGATTATGACGCCTATATCCAGGCCGCACCATGGTGGCGGTAGAGCCTTGGGGGCAGCCATGCGAGCAGGGTCCCTCCCCACACAGTGCTGTTGCACTGTCAGCGTGCAGAACCGGGAAAGCAGCCACTGGGGGGCCAGAGTGATGTTTTGGGTGCTGCTGGTCTGCCTGCTTCCGGGCACAGCGCTTACTCTCAAGCGCGGCGCTCCCGTCCGCATAGGCGTGCTCACAGCCTCCTGGGGGCCCCCACCTCATGTCATGGGGCTGATCGAAGGGTTGAGTGCTATGGGCTACCGCGAGAATGAGGATTTTGTGATTGGCGTCCGCTTTACGCAGGGAGATAGTACCGTTTTGCCCGCCGTAGCTCGAGAACTGGTACAGGACGGGGTGGACATCCTCTTATGCCTCGGCGATGCAGAAGCGAAGGCGGCGCAGCAGGTCACGACTACCCACCCGATCGTCTTTAGCGGCGTGGGCGATCCGGTTGGACAAGGGCTCATCCAGTCGTATGCCCGGCCGGGAAGCAATATCACCGGTGTGACGGATCTCAATATAGAGTTTAGTGCCAAGCGCCTCGAACTCTTCAAGGAGTTGCTCCCGGAACTCAAGCGAGTGCTGTTCCCGTACCATGCACACAATGCGTATCAAACCGCCAATTTTATGCAGTACCGCGCTGCCGCGCATCGGCTCGGCCTCATCCTAGTGGATCGGCCGCTCCGCACCATAGAGGAAGCGCGTGACGTCCTTGCCAGTATCCGGAAAGAGGACATAGATGGAATGCTTGCCCCACGCGAAGTTGACTTGAACATTCCCGGCTTTGTACTCGAAGCCACCGCAAAGCAAGGCATTCCGTCAATGTTTGAGATCGCCTTTTATCTGAAAGATGGCGGTCTTGCCAGCTATGGACCTTCCGGGTTCGCCTCGGGGCGGCAGGTGGCGCGGCTGGTAGACAAGATTATCAAAGGTGTGAATCCCGGAGAAATCCCCGTGGAGGTCGACAACTATTTCGAATTTGCGATTAATCTGAAGGTGGCAAAAGCCCTGGGGATCACCATTCCCCCTGTGGTACTGTATCGGGCCGATCAGATCATCCGATAAGCAACAATTGGCAGTAGACGCGTCCCCGACACGACTGGGAAAGACAAGCATGCATGAGTTGCGGAGAGGAGGTGAAGCCATGCGAATATCTGTTGTGCAAGCCGCATGCGGGTTGACGGCCGTCATACTTACGGTGTTGTTGGTCCTGCCTGTAGAGGTAGCGGCGGTGCAGGTGGGTGACCTGGCACCAGATTTCAAGCTCCCGGCCACCACGGGAGGGATGATCAAGCTCAGCGATTTTCGGGGCAAACAGATGGTGTTGATTGAGTTCTACCACGCCGATTGGGGGCCGACGTGAATTGCCAACTTGGCGGCCCGGCGGGACGTCCATCACCAGTTCCTGGAGCTTGGCATCCAGGTGCTGGGCATCTCGATTAACCACGCGTACTCGCAGAAGTCGTTTGCGGCATCGCTCAAGCTCACGTACCCTCTGCTCAGCGACTATCCAGATGGGAGGACCATTCTGGCTTACGGGGTGGGCTATTACGAGGGTCAGACCAAGCGCCTCTATGCCCGGCCGTCGTTTTTCCTGATCGACAAGGCGGGAATTGTGCGGGGGTTTTGGGGCCAGCGGCCAGTGAATCCCGACGAGATTTGGGCCCCCGATCCGCTCTTCTCCAGTGAGCCAATCCTGGAGCTCGCCCAGGAGATTGTACAGCGCCCATAAGGTGGGAGGGCCATTGAGAGTGTGAAGAGTGCTCGCCCGTGGCCTCAGACAATTGCATCACCCGCTCCACTGGCCACGGCGTGGCGGCCAAGATACGCTTCGAGGTCCTGGAGGCTCAGCCTTGCCTGTTCCATGTATCGTACCCTCATACCATCTTACTCACCGAGTCCCTGCTTGACAATACCGCTCCATGTCCATAGGCACGACAGAGGGCTAGGCCCTGGTCAAGCACCCAGATGGCATGTGCTCCTTCTCTACATGTGCCCGATTATACCATCACGACATACTGCCCGTACTGGGCACACTACGCCTAGCGGAACTCTTGCACCTTGCTGATCTGAAAAAAATATGAAAGGATGTTCTAGAGAACAGCCCCAAACTGGTGAGCTATATAAGGACACAGTGTGGGTGAGGAGAGTCAAGCACTCTTTGAAGTCATGACCCCCTTGGGATGCACGGTGCGGACCACGGTGGAATATTGGCCGCTTATCGAGACCAAGCATCCGAAGTTAGATGGTCGGGTGCAAGAAATTGTCCACATCCTTACCTCCCCTGATCAGATATGCCAAAGTCGACAAGATACTGCCGTCTATCTGTTCTACCGCGCTGACCAGTCTCGTCTCCTTTGCGCTGTCGTCAAACGTCTGGATGGAGAAGGATTTCTCATCACCGCTTATCCCTGCGATAGGATCAAAGAAGGCGAGAGTATGGCCCACATAAAAGTCATTCACGATCCCGTTGGAGAGACTCTCACCGTCTACTGGGATGACCCGCAGCGTGAGGAGACCTGTGAGGAGGTAGGGCATGGAATCATTCTGATCAAGGATGTACAGGGAGAAGTTATTGGCTTTGAACGCCTGTATTTCAAATCAAAGGAACCTTCCCAGGAATTGGATGTAGTCCTCCAGACGGCGCCCCTCTGAGCCTCGTACAGGTAGCCTGGGAAGCGGAATATGCCTCAGGAATGTCTGTGGTCCTTGGGGTCTACCTGCGCCAGCGCAGCCTCCGTCTGTGGCAGCCAGAACGTCATCGCCATGGCACGGTACAGCGCCATGGCCGCAGTAAGCTCCGTGCGGGCCTGCTCCCGCTGGCCGGTCGTGGTATACAGGGTGCCGAGGCTGGCGTGGCAATGGGCCTGGAGTGGGCGCATGCCGAGTTCCTCGGCTAGGGCGAGGGCTTGCCGGTAGTGGGTTTCGGCCAATGCACTATCTGGGGGATTGACGTGCAGCTCGATCTCCCCGAGGAGCCGTAGGGACCACGCCTGGTGGCCGCGTTCCTTGCGGTCACGGGAGAGCACGAGGGCACGTTCTGCCAGGGGGATCGCGCGCTCTGGACGGCCAGCCAGTAGGTATGCCTCACCCAGGTTGATCATCACAGAGAGTCCCCCGCCTCCGGTCTCCTCCCGCACTACGACCTGATCGAGCAGGTGCAGGGCCTCGTTGACCCGCCTGGAGAGCGCATACGCCAAACCTAAGTATGCCGTGAGCGCGGGCAAGAAGAGTGGGATATCGGTGGCGCGGCAGTGGGCCAGAGTGTGTTCGAGTACAGCTATGGCTTGCAGGAGCTCCCCTTGCTGAAGGATGAGATGGCCGAGCTTGAATTGCGTCTGGATCGCTCCGTGGACGTCAGTGGCTGCCTCAGCAATCCGGGCCGCTTCTTCGCTGCAGGCGCGCCCCGCGGCAAATTCCCCCAACTCGCGCAAGCAGTCCACCAACCAGGCACGGGTTCCCACGGATTCCGTGATTGTTTTGAAGCGCTGGTAAAGCCTTGTGCCGTCCAGGGACGTGATGGCCCGTTGGAACATGTCCGCAGCGCGACGGTAGTCTGCCAGCGAGAAGTAGACGCGACCCAAGCGGCTGTGCACGGCCGCCTGCTCGAAGACCTCCCCACTGGCCGCAGCCAGGGTCAAGGCCCGCTGACTGTACGCCAGCGCGTCATCATACTCACCTATCGACCAGCACTGGTGGATCATGGCGAGGTAGACTTGGCCGAGCTGCTGTTGATCACCTAGGCTCTCGGCGAGCGTTTCGGCCCTGCGGAGATACCCGAAGCCCCGCCTGTGTTCTCCGAGCATCAGGAGCACACTACGCAGGTCCACACAGAGGTCAAGGGCCTGGGCGAGCGTGTCACGCTGCTCAGGGAGATGCTGCGTAGCGACCAGTGCCTGCTCCAAGGACACAACCGCTTCCCGATAAGCCGAGCGCCCCTTGGCCTTGGCCCCCACCTGTCGGCAGTAGTAGAGGGCCTTGTCCCAGACCTCGCCCTGGAAGGCATGGATGGCCAGGCGGTCCACATAGTCTACCAGACAGTCGCACGCGAGCGTTTCCAGTGCTTCCATAACCCGTGCATGCAGCGCCCGCCGCCGCTCCAGAGGCAGACCGCTATACGCCACGTCGTGGGTCAACGCGTGCTTGAAGATGTAGGCGTGCTCCGGGAAGAGACGGGCCTCGTAGAGGAACTCAGCCGCCTGGAGGTGCAGGAGGCCGTCGTGCACGGCCGCCTCGGGCAGCTCAGCGATCGCCTGCAACAACGGCACGACTACCTCGGTGCCGATGACCGCCGCCATGTGCAGCAGGCGCTTCTCGGTAGCTGGTAGGCGGTCGATCCGCGCCGCCAGCACTGCCTGCACCGTTGTCGGCACCTGCATGGCGGGTAGGGCCTGCGTCAGCTGATAAGCCCCACGCGCGCCGACCAGCACCCCGGTCTCTACCAGGGTGCGCACACTCTCTTCCAGGAAGAACGGATTACCCTCTGTGCGCGCAATGAGGCGCTGGATGAGCAGCATCAGGGCCGGGTGTTCCCCAAGGAGTCCGTGCAGCAGTTCCTCGGCATGTGCGGGGGGGAGCGGGTCGAGCCGGAGCTGTGTGTAGTACGTCTTGCTACTCCAGCTATGCTGATAATCGGGACGGTAGTTAACGAGGAGTACGATGCGAGCCGACGGCAGGCTGTCGACTAGGCGGTCAAGGAACGCCTGCGTCTCGGTGTCGATCCAGTGCAGATTCTCCACGACTAGGAGCAGGGGCTGACACTGACTCGCCCACAACAGCAGACGCGTGCAGGCTTCCAGCGTGCGCTGGCGGCGTTGCGGGGGCTCGAGGGCCTGCCAGGATGGATCATCCACCGAGACGTCCAGCAACGCCAGCACGGCCGGCAGGATCGGTCCAAGACTCGCATCCAGCGTGTCGAGCTTGCCTAGGGCTTTGGCGCGGATCGTCTGCGCCTCGTCGCGCGCGTCTAGCTGAAAGTAGGCCTTGAGCAGGTCGATGACGGGGAGGTACGGCGTATCCTTGCCATAGGCGACCGGGCTACTTTCCAGGATCAGCCAGTTGTGGAGGCGCTGTAACTGAGTCACCTCATAGCACAGGCGAGACTTGCCAACGCCCGGCTCCCCGACGATGCCGACGGTCTGCCCACGGCCCTGGGTGGCCTGCGCAAGGAGGTCGTCCAGGGCTGACAGCGCCCGCTCCCGGCCCACGAAACGACTCAGAGGGCGCTTCCCATATGCCTCCAGCGGGGAGAAACGAGGCCCCACCCCCACGACAGCGTAGGCGCTGACGCCAGCAGCCATGCCGGCACCCGTTGGACCCTCTCGCCCATGCAGTTCGAACCACCCCTCGACCAGGCGCCCGACCTGGGGCGACAACAGTAGGTCCCCGGGCGCCGCCTGCCCGAGCAGCCGCACCGGCAGTGACAGTGTTTCCCCCAGTGGCATGAGCCGTGTGATCGGGTCACGCACCTCGACATCCACCAGCACCTGCCCGAGATGGACCGCCATCCGGACCTCCGGGTCTAGCTGCCTGCCGTCTGGAGCCCGCTCCTTGACCAGTTGATGTCGGATGGCTAGAGCTGCCTGCACCGCGCGCTGTGGCATCTGCTCCAGCGTCTGCGGCAGGCCAAAGACAGCCGTGAGTGGCGCGGGCGATGGCTGTATGATAAGGCCACCGAACCCCTGGACCTTCTCCGCGATGACCTGGTGCCAGCGCATGGCCAGCGTCCAGGGTTCCACAGGCGGAGCGTGCTGCTCCATGGCCTCTGGCCACGTCACATCGATCGCCAGCACTACAACGGGCTTCTGCTCCCAGACAGGTTCCAGCACCGGATGAACCACACTGGTGGAGCTACTACGCTCTACCTCAGACGGCCCGCTGGCTGCCTGGGCTTGATTGCCGTAGGGTGATATCAATGCTTTCAAGTTCGGACGTCTAATGCCATGCCGACGCATCCAATAGCGCAACGCGCCGCGACTGATCCCCAAGAGGCGTGCTGCTTGCACCACGTTGCCGCCTGTCTGGCTGAGCGCCTGGCGCATCCGTGCCGGCTCATCCAGGGGTTCGGCTTCACGACGGACCGGCAGCGCTTCCGCTTGGACCACACGTCGCGGTTGCGGTAGGCATAGCTGCTCCAGAGTGGCGGCGGTAACGACACCCTGCGGGCTGAACAGCGTCACCCGCTCCATTAGATGGCTCAGCTCGCGTACGTTGCCAGGCCAACCATAGGCTTGCAGCCATCCCTCGGCGTCCCGGCTGAGTTGCTTCGGCGGGAGTCCATGCGCCGTCGTATACTGGCGCACAAAGTGCTGTGCCAGTAGCAGGATATCCTCGCCACGCTCGCGCAAGGGCGGAATCTCCAGCAGCACCACCGCCAGGCGATGGTACAGATCTGGGCGGAATCGGCCCTCCGCCACGGACGTGCTCAACTCCGTCGCTGTCGCGGCGATGAACTTAACATCGAGCTGGCGACTCACCACTGCCCCCAGGCGGCGTACCCGCTTCTCCTCAATAGCACTGAGGAGTTTGGCCTGGAGCAGCACCGGCAGCGCGTCGATCTCGTCCAGCAACAGCGTGCCATGCGCCGCGCTCTCCAGGAGACCCGGCTTGGCGCGCTTGGCATCGGTGAAAGTGCCAGCCTCAAAGCCGAACAGTTCGACCTCCAGCAGCGTCTCTGGAATGGCGGCGCAGTTGACCTCGACGAACGGCCCCTGGGCGCGCGGACCGCTGTCGTGGATAACGCGCGCCACCAGCCCCTTGCCTGTACCCGTTTCCCCGTGTAGCAACAACGTCGGCACAAAGGCACTCCCCACCGTATCGAAGGTGGCGAGGTGGCGGATCTGAGCCCGCAAGGCGTCAATGACAGGAGCATGGCCCACGATGCGGTCGGTGGGATGGGCGTGCGGGACAGAATCTGACCGTACCATAACAGCCTCTCATGCCACAGTGAGAATAGTGACCGTTGGCAGTGCCATGTCTGGCACGAAGTGGCCACAAGTACCAATTATGGCCGCGCCATTATAGAGGTCCCCTCATCGAGAAACAAGCGCCATGTCTCGCTGGCCCAAGGCGCGAGACGAGAGGTCAGCCATGGTATGGCTTTTGCTCAAGAGCCTCCCATGTAAGAGCCGTCGGATGCGGGTCTTCGGCAACCGTGAACATCCAGGGACATCGCAAGGGAGGGAACTATGGGCAAGCAACTCTTGAACGGGCGTGCATGGCTGGCAGGAGCCAGGCTGGTCGTACTTCTCGCGATCGGAATGCTCTGGGCCCTCCCGGCCACTGCCCGGAACCGGCCCGTTATCCTCATTGGCATTGTTGACGCACTGCGAGACTCTGAGACGAAACTTTTCGTGGGCGACGTCGAGCGCTTACATGATGTCCTCGACAAGCTCTGGAACGACCCATCAGCGTTAGGACTCACTTCCTCGTCGGCTACAATACAGCTGGCGGCAAATGCGATCTACCGCCTCGATCCTTCCAAGTGGGAGGAGGGGAGAGTGCAGCTCGCGCTTGGAACGGCGATCCGGGGCGGGAACCAGTACACTGACGACCGCGATGAAGACGGCAATCCGAGTCCCGACGGCATCCCAGACGCGATTGGCATCGATGCGCTGGGCAAAATCTTTGCGAGCCAGCAGACGATCATCGACGGGAGGGGCCTGACTGGAGAGCGTGCGGTGATCGAAGCAGGCCTCGAGAACTCCATCCGCAACCTCACAGTCTGGGGCGCCAGGGGCAGCAACGCCCCGAGTGCAGAGATCGGACTTCTGCGTACAGACCAGGACAATGTGGGTAGCCTCGAAGTTGACGGCGTCATCTGCGAGAAGGGGCGGCGGGGCCTCAACGTTGTTGGTGATAACGGCGCCCGTATGTATCTCACGGCACGCCGGAGTATTTTCCGCGACCACGCGGACCCCGGGGATTTCGCGTGGGGAGTCCAGGTCAGCTCTGGGAACATCTCGGGGATCCTGTTCTCGGCCACTCTTCGCAATAACAGAATATATAACAATAGGATAGGCATATTCCTGGCCAGCCTGGGCATACACGATGGGAAGTTTATCCTCAACTCACACCATAACGTCATCGAGGAGAACAATAGTGGCATCACGAGTCTGATCCGAGACTTAAGCTTCCCCCAAGGGAGCCTTCGGAACCGTACCAGGATCCGCTCGACCAAGGACATGATTTGGAACAACAGGGCGGGTGGCGTTAATGTAGAAGGCTACCGTCGTGATGCGAACGACGTCGAGATTATGGACAATGAGACTGAGCTGCAGTTTTTGGGGACTCGCTTCGTCAAGCTGACCGCCAGCGGCGAGTTCGACGGACCCCAGAACCGTCAGACGATCAATCAGGTGACCATACGGAGGGACCTCAGAATCGTCGGTGCCGTGTTGGCATCCCCGGGTCTTACGGGTCCTACGAGCGGCATGAGCGTGAAGCTCCTCCTGCGGCGGACAACGAGCAGCCTGATGCTGACGGATTATGATCTCACCCCCCAGCCGATCGTCATTGAAGACAATGCGCCGGATGTGGTAGACATCACCGTCATCGGCAGCCAGAAGGTGTATCTGAGAACAAATGAAGGTGTGAGCGAGCTGGACGAGAGTCTCTTCTCGCGGAGGAGGTGAAAGAAGCGGGGACACCGGCTGCCATACTCAGTACCAGCTGGTCTTGGGTGGTAGATGTCACCCTGGAGGTGCCCTGAGTGAGTTACGCCAGAGTGACACCGCTCTTTTCGAGAGCGGCGATCTGTGCATCTGAGTAGCCGAGTTCGCGCAGCACTTCGACACTGCTGCCACCTAACCGTTCGGCGTGACGCCGCAGACCACCCGGAGTCTTACTGAACTTTACCGGCACCTTGATATGCCGGACCTTCCCTTCGGTGGGATGGTCGATCTCGGGGAACATCCCCACAGCCTGCAAATGCGGATCGCGGAATAAATCGTCCGGCACATTCATGGGGCCACAGGGAATGTCCGCCTCCCCGAGACACTTCAGCCACTCTGCAGTGGAACGCGCCCGCATGCTCTCGGCCACAATGGCGTACAACGCATCGATATGTTTCGAACGCGCTGATTGCTGCGCGAAGCGCTCGTCGGCAACCAGTTCGGGACGCCCAATGAGCACAAAGAAACGCTGCCAATGGCGGTTGTTGTATGGCATGACGCAAATATACCCATCGGCGGTCGCGTATGGCCGGCGATGCGGGGTCAGCAGCCGTTGATAGCCGGCTGGCCCTTGCGGGGGCTCGAACGTGCGGGCTTGCAGGTGCTCGTTCATGAGAAATGACACCATGCATTCGAACATGGGGACCTGGACCTTCTGTCCTTCTCCAGTGCGCTCACGGTGAAACAGCGCCATCATGATGGCATAGAGCAGAAACAGTCCACTCGTCTTGTCCGCCATTACCGTGGGCGCGTAGCGCGGCTCCCCAGCGGCCATGCCGTAGAGCCCCGCTACCCCGGCCATGCCCTGAATCAAATCATCATACGCCGGCCGCTCGGTGTAGGGGCCATCTTCGCCAAAGCCAATGGCCTCGGCGTAGATGATGTCCGGTTTCCAGGCAGCTACGGCATCATAGTCAATCCCCAGCCTTCGGGCCGCCTGCGGACGGATATTGTGCACAAACACATCGGCGGTTTTCGTCAAGCGCTCCAGGGCTTCAAGGCCAGCGGGCTGCTTGAGATCGAGCACGATACTGCGCTTGTTGCGTCCCTTCATGAGATGTGCCGCGGACATGCCCGGTGAACGTGCGGCACCGGTCTGCCGGCCAATATCGCCTTCCGGGGATTCGACCTTGATCACATCCGCACCCATCTCGCCCATGATCTGGGTCCCATAGGGGCCAAACATAACTGTGGTGAGATCAACGACACGAACGCCGTTTAACGGTCCCGGTGAGCAGTTAGGTAGTGCCATTTCCATATGAGGCCGCAAGCTCCCTTGTGCTGCTGGGAAGTTGGCTGGGAGCTCTGCATAGTGCGCAGAGCTCCTACGCTACGTTAGCGATACTTTTTGTAGTAGTTGATTAGCCCATTGGTCGAACTGTCGTGGCTGGTCACTTCTTCCGGGCCGTCCAGTTCGGGCAGAATCGCCGTCGCCAGCTGCTTGCCGAGTTCCACGCCCCACTGATCAAACGAATTGATGTTCCAGATGACCCCCTGCGTGAAGATCTTATGCTCGTAGAGCGCCACCAGGCGGCCCAGGGTGCGCGGCGTGATCTGCGACACCATAATGCTGTTGGTGGGTTTATTCCCTGCGAAGAGCTTGTGGGGGACCAGTTGCTCCAGCGCCTCGCCGCGCAGGCCGGCGTGCGTCAATTCGTCGCGCACCTCATCTTCGGTCTTGCCTTTCATCAACGCCTCAGTCTGGGCGAAGAAGTTGGAGAGCAGGATGGGGTGATGATGCCCGATCGGGTTGTGAGTTTTTATGGGGGCAATAAAGTCGCACGGGATAAGCTTCGTGCCCTGGTGGATGAGCTGATAGAAGGCGTGCTGTCCGTTAGTGCCCGGCTCACCCCAGATGATGGGGCCGGTCGAGACGTCTACCGGCTCGCCGTTACGGTTGATGTGCTTGCCGTTACTCTCCATGTCGCCCTGTTGAAAGTATGCTGCGAAACGGTGCATGTATTGATCATATGGTAAAATGGCCTGCGTCTGGGCACCGAAGAAATTGTTGTACCAGATGCCCAGGAGTCCCAGGGTGGCAGGCAAGTTTTGCTCAAGGGGGGCAGTCCTGAAGTGCTCGTCCATCTCGTGACCGCCGGTGAGCAATTCCTCAAAGTTGTTGAAGCCAATTGAAATGGCGATGGACAGGCCAATTGCCGACCAGAGAGAGTACCGTCCCCCGACCCAGTCCCAGAACTCGAACATATTGTGCGTATCGATGCCGAAATTGCTCACTTCTTTGGCGTTGGTCGACAGAGCGACAAAATGTTTGGCGACATGGGCTTCCTGCCTGGCTTGCGCCAGGAACCAGTCCTTAGCCGTATGGGCGTTGGTGAGTGTCTCCTGGGTGGTGAAGGTTTTGGAGGCCACGATGAAGAGCGTGGTCTCAGGGTTCAGACGCTTGATCGTCTCGGCAATATGGGTGCCGTCGATATTCGACACGAAGTGGACGTTGAGCCCTTCCTGAGCGTACGGTTTCAGGGCCTCGGTGATCATGACCGGGCCGAGGTCGGAACCCCCGATGCCGATATTCACCACGTCGGTGATGCGCTTGCCTGTGTAGCCGGTCCACTGCCCGCTACGTATCGCGTCACTAAAGGTCTTCATGTGCTGGAGGACCGCGTTCACCTCGGGCATGACATCCGCGCCGTCAACCATGATGGGACGATTGGAGCGGTTGCGCAGCGCGATGTGGAGCACGGCACGGTTCTCGGTGATGTTGATCTTCTCCCCGGTGAACATCTTCTCGGTCCAGCCTTTGAGATCTGCCTGTCTGGCAAGATCACGCAGAAGCTGCATCGTCTTTTCAGTGATGCGATTCTTTGAGTAGTCCAGGAGCAGATCCTGAAACTGCAGGGAGAACTTGTGAAACCGTTGGGGATCCTGGCCAAAGAGACCCCGCATGTGGACGTTGGCCATCTCGCGCTGGTGCATTTCCAGCGCCTTCCAGGCTGCCGAAGAGGTAAGGGTGCTCATGGAAGTGCCTTTCTCTCAGGATCAAGCGAATCACCTGGAGCGATGCAAAGACCTCTTGCTATCGTCACAGTCAATCTCTAGGCATGATAGCAACTGCGTCAGCCATTTTGCCCAGTGAGGACGTTGGTCCGTCATCTCCTTACGTCGCCCCAGTCCCGAACGTGACAACCCGCTCCGGTTCGATCGTGAACATGACGCGCACTTCCCCGGTGCGGATTGGAGTATAGGTGTCGCGGCCCGTATATTTCTTGGCCATGCTGTGCATGTGGTCCATCGCGCCTTCCGTGGTACTATGGATCACGCGACCGCGTATTTCCATCCAAAAGTAGGGGCCATCCGCCACAAAGACTGTGGCAAAACCCCGTCGCCGCATATTGCGGGTCTTTTGCCTATCCGCAGCGGCGTTCACGCGTACATACGTCCCGTCATAGTCGCACCACACCGGGTTGACCTGGGGACGACCATCCGCCAGCAGCGTCGCCAGGTGGGCAACGATCGGATCGGTCAGCAGGCGCATATGACTTGCAGGAATGGGAACAGCCATGGCTGCTATGCCTCCGGAAGCTTGTGGCACAAATCGTTGCAACACATACGATGGTGACACTCTAGCGTAGCCGGCTTGCCTGTGCAATTCCACAGATTATAATGTACCCCAAAAACTGGACAGAGCATGAAGATAAAATTGCTGTGTTGAGGGAAGAGTACAGCGGAGGTGAGGAAGTAGCCTCAAGTCAGTCCAGATTGTTCCATCATACGTACTGTGGGTCCTGCAGCAGGGCGCAGCAAAAATCTTGACGACGTGCATCGGCTCTTTTATACTGCCGCTATAGTAAGTTCAGCACTCTGGAATAATCATTTTTGCTGAGTGCTGCAACTATACGCTAAGCTTATATGCAGACTGTCTTGGGTGGGGAAGTGTCATGGCAGGTATGAAAAGCGCCCTCGAATTGGCGATGGAAAAAATCAATGCACAGCAGGCGCAGACAGAGACGGCTGTCTCCCTCACTGATGCACAACGGCAGGAGATTAGTGACCTGCGTAAGCAATACGACGCCAAGATTGCCGAAAAAGACATCATGCTGCAGGCCGATATCCGCCAGTTAATGCAACGGCGGCCTCCCCAGGAAGCGCTGGCTGCAGCGCAGGAGCTACACGAGAAGTTTCAGCAAAGCAAAAAGGCTCTCCAGGAGGAGTTGGAAGCAAAAATCGCGACCGTGCGTTCCCGCGCATAGGAGGACTATACCGCATGCAACCACAGCTCACGACACGCCGGCATGGCGTTTGGTGGTTGGTGCCTACCTCGCTGGGTGGGCTGCTACTACTGTTGCTCGTCTGGTGCTATGGGGTGCTCGCCGAACCGGCATCGTCATCCCTCTTTCCTCTCCCTGATGCACTCCGTCCGAACGTGACATTTTGGAAACGAGTGTTTGCAGTCTTTGATCGCAATGGGGGGCTGCTCCACGATATGGAGGATGTCTCCATTGTGTATCACATCTGGTATAACGACATGCCAAGTGATGGACCACTGCGGCAAGAGATGATCGATGAGGCGCGCATTCGCTACCGCGCCATCCTTGAAACGCTGGCTGACGGGAAACGCTTCGACCTCACGAGTGATGAGCAACGCGTGTGGGAGTTGTTCAAGGGCAAGCAGCATTCTATGGCCTTCCGCGCTGCCATGAACAATATGCGGTTTCAAGGGGGTATGCGCAGCCGTTTTGCCGAGGGTCTGGTGCGCTCATGGTCCTATTTGTCGGAAATGGAACAGATCTTTACTGAGACTGGCGTGCCCATTGAGCTGACCCGGTTGCCACACATTGAGTCGTCGTTTGAAAATCGAGCCCTGTCGAAAGTGGGGGCGGCCGGTATCTGGCAGATCATGCCAGCGACAGGTCGGCTCTACCTGCGTGTCAATAGAGATGTGGATGAGCGTCTCCACATTCGTACGGCCACGATGGCGGCGGCACAAATTCTGCGCGACAATTACGAGAAATTGGGGACATGGCCGCTCGCCATTACGGCCTATAATCACGGGGCCAATGGCATGAAGCGGGCGGTAGATACGATGGGCACGACGGATTTTGGTGTCATTGTCCAGCGCTATCGTGGCCCGCTGTTTGGTTTCGCGTCGCAGAATTTTTACGCGGAATTCCTCGCCGCTCTCGATGTATCGCAGAATTACAAGCAGTACTTTGGTGACCTGCTTTTTGCGGAACCCTCCTGGCCCAACCGGCTCGAAGCTCGTGCGGTGGGTGAGCCGAGCCCTTTTAGTGCTTTTGTACAGCCCTCCAGGCCAGTCACCCTGGAAGCCCGTGTGGTAGGCGAGCTGAACCCGGCGATTGCTTCTCCGCCGCAGTTCGAGGCACCCTTCCAGGCGAGTCTGGCGGAACCGCTCCCGAGTCTGGGTGTGGAGTCGACGCCCATGCCCGTGGTGGTGCGTCCCATACCAGTGGCTGCCCCTCCAGTGGCGGCTCCGACCCCAGTAGCGGCACCCCCAGCGGCGGCGCCGCGTCCAGCCCTTCCGGAGCCCTCTACCCTGACGTCGGTGGCCCCAGCCGTGCCGCCACCCTCCGTGGCTCCAGCCTCGCCGCAGCCGCCGATGGAGACCCGTACCGCGGCCCGTGTCAGCCCGGCAGTGGCCTCACCCCCTGCGCCTGCGCCGCTACTAGAGCGCGACAAGCTATACCGGGTACGCCCTGGCGATACCCTCTTCACTATTGCTCAGCGCCATGAGACAACGGTGGCTGCCCTCGCGTCTATGAATAGTCTGAGCCAGCGTGCGAATGTCAAAGCTGGACAGACACTGCGGCTGCCTGCGGCTCCCCAGCCTGTGGTCAGTGCTGAGAAAACGCCGCAGAAAGGTGCGACTATGCCGGTCGTGACTTCGGTCAAAAGCACCGCAGAGCTGCCTGTGCATCGCACGGTTCTGACAGAAATAAGACCAGCACCGGCCCCGGCACCGGCAGATGATCGGTTCCACGTCAAAGGCGATACGATTCGCGTGGCAGCGCAGGAGCAGCTCAGCCAGTATGCTGAATGGCTCGATGTGCCCGTCCAGCGTGTGCTCACCCTGAACCGTCTCTCCCAGCGTCAAACTCCCGCGTTGGGCACGACAGTCCGCCTGGATTTTTCCAAGGTCTCGGCGGCGCAGTTTACGCAACGGCGTCTGCAATACCATCGCGGTCTGGAAGAAGCTTTCTTGCGTCGGTACCGGGTTGGCGAAGTGGTGACGCGCAAGCTCAAACGTGGGGAAACGTTCCAGAGTGTCTCCCGTGAAGCGCGCGACGTGCCGCTCTGGCTGTTGCAGCGTTACAATACCAATGTTGATCTGAAGTCCGCGCGTCCTGGCACTGAGTTGCGCATCCCGAAAGTCGTTGGCAAAGTGTCCTGAGACATTGGAACACGGCCCATGCAATTTGGTGTGAGCTACTTTGGCGTGCGTAATCCCCAGCACTTTCAGCGTGATTTGGAGGAGATCGCACGCCTGGGATTCACCTCGATCATCTTCACCTTCTCCGAAGAGGATCACCGCTTCTACCAGGGCAGTCTCACCGAGTTTGTCCGGCGTACGCATCAGCAGGGCCTGAAAGCCTTTGTCGATCCCTGGGGTGTCTGCGGCGTCTTTGGAGGTGAGGCTTTTAGCGAGCGGGGGGCATGGGATCTCGAAGGGCAACAACATCGCAGCGATGGGCGGCCTCTGCCCTTCCTGTGTCCCAACTCGCCTGAGGTGCGTGCGTATCTGCAGCGCTGGATCACTACGGTGGCAGAGGTGTTACAGGCCAATGCCATTTTTTGGGATGAACCCCATTTCTATATCCCTTTAGGTGAGTCGCGCACTCAGGGCCTGTGGAGCTGCTGGTGCACGCGCTGCCAGGAACACTTCCGGGTCAGATACGGGCAACCGTTGCCGTCCGCAGAAACCGCGGAGGTGCGCCAGTGTAAACAGGCGGCAATCGCGCAGCTCATCAGCGACGTGACCGCCATGGCCGCCGGGCATGGCCTACAAAACATCGTCTGCATTCTGCCTGAGCACGACGACCTGGAAGGTTTGCAGGCCAAGTGCAATCTGTTTGCCGCCAATCCCCATCTCGATATTCTTGCAACCAATCCCTATCCCCTGTGGCATCGCCGTGATATTGCAGCCACGCACGTCTTCTGTGCAGCGCTCCTGCAGGCCTGCCAGCGTCATCACAAAGCCGCGCAGATGTGGATCCAGGGCTTCCGTGTGCCGGCCGGCCAGGAGCATTTACTGGGCGAGGAAATGCGCCTGATGGCCAAGTGCGGTATTGACGATATCGCTATCTGGAGCTACCTGGCGACAGGCTACATGTCCTCCCACACCTGCGCTGATGCCCCACGCGTGTGGGAGGTGTTCACACAGACGATGCAAGCGCTCCGCTAATCCCTTCCCTCACTCCTCTGTATACCGGGAGCGCGTCTGGTGTGCCACGATGTGGCCTGTTCATAGGCATGTGCTACCCCCAGCAGGAGTTCTTCAGCAAAAGGCCCAGCACCGAGCTGCAGGCCGATGGGGAGGTTGTCGGTCGTAAATCCACAGGGGAGCGAGATGGCCGGCAGCGCCGTCAAGGCATAACAACCAGTATAGGCACGCCGAAAAAAGAACCGCGACCGCACATCGTCAGCGTTGACGAAAGGCGCAGTAAGAGCCGTATGCTTGGGAGGTGGAGCTGGCGCGGTGGCAGAGACCAGCACGTCCACTTGGCGCAGGGCCTCCAGGAACTGCTGGCGCAGGAGGACACGCGCTTTGAGGGCGCGGTTATAGACTTTGGCAGGCACCAGGGCGGCAGCCTGGAGCCGTGTGCGTGAGGCACGATCGAGTTCAGCAGCACGGGTCCGCAGGATGTCGTCACGCGCCCCGGCCCCTTCGGTATCAGCCACGCCCACAAAAATGGCCCCAGCCATAGCCACCAGTGGGATGGAGATCTCACGCACCTCGGCTCCTTGCTGCTGTATCACCTCAACCGCGTTGTGGATCGCCTGCTTGACCTCCGGATGCATGCCAGCATCCTCGTCCAATTCACGGATCAGGCCGACGCGTACGCCTCGCAGACCACACCCGAAGCGGGCCGTGTAATCGGGCACTGGTCTACGACTCGTAAAGGGGTCGCGCGGATCATATCCAGCAATGGCACCCAGGATCAGGGCACAGTCCTGCACCGTTTTGGTCATGGGGGCGGCAGTGTCCAGATACCAGCACATGGGGGTCATGCCATAGCGACTCACCCGTGTGAAGGTCGGGCGCAGGCCCACCGCACTGCAGTAGGACGCTGGACCGCGCCCGGAGCCCCCGGTGTCCTCTCCCACCGAAGCGGCGCAGAGGTGCGCGGCGAGCGCCACGCCAGAACCTGAACTCGACTCCCCAGGTGTGCGTTCGAGATCCCACGGGTTCCGCGGGATGCCCCATGGGGGTTCTTGCGTGCCTCCCATGGCGAGTTCACTCAGGTTAAGCTTGCCCAGCAAGACAGTGCCAGCCTGTTGCAGGCGCGTGATCACCGTGGCGTCGGCATCCGGTACGAAGTCGCGATACACGCGCGAGCCGTTGGTGGTTAGAATGCCCCTGGTCCAGAACTGGTCTTTCACCGCCACCGGCACTCCAAACAACGGCCCCACATCGCCACCCCGCAGCACCGTCTGCTCGGCTTGGCGGGCTGCTGCCAGCGCCTCATCACGCATGACCGTAATATACGCGTGCAGCTGCCCGTCGCACTGCTCGATGCGGGCGAGGTAGGCTTGTACTACCTCCACCGGGGACACCTGTTTCGTCTTGATGGCGACAGCGGTCTCCGCTGCGGAGAGCCAGGGAATATCGTGCCTGGTCATGGCTACACTTCCTCCTCAGGGAACACAAGCACTGGCTGGATATACGCCAGGTCAAGCTGCGTGAGACGTTCTAACTCGTGCATCAAACTCTCAAAACGCTCCGCCACCTCAGCGACCTCGCCTTCTATGAGGGGAATCCCTACCAGCCGGGCCAATTCCCGACACCGCTCTTCTTTCGATAACGCCATGACTCCCTCCTGCCCGGTCAAATGCAACAGTGGACAATGCCGAGGCCGCTGGACACAGCGCCTCGAGGAACGCGAAGCCATCCATCTAACGTGGCCCACACCGCGAGTATAGGAAATTCACACGGCCTTTTCCACCGGCTGCGTGCGCCTATGCCGTGCCACCTGGCCCCCCTCCCGCTGGTGCCCCACACACCCAGGCGGGGCGCTCGCCAGGGCGTGCCTGCGGCCCCCGCACCACGGGGCGACACCCCTGGGGAGTGCTCACCTTTGGGTTAGGCAGCCTCAGCCAGCATGGGAACATACTCTGGTTCAGACACAACTGATACTTGTGGGATAGTCAGGGCTTCCCACTGGGCAGCCAACCACACACTCCAGTCGTAGCCGGGATCGTGCAACAGCCGTTGCCCACACCAGAACCAACTGACCCGATCGGTGACGGTCCATTGCGCCCGACGCTGCTGCCCGAGTTGGTCTGCACTGAGCCGCTGGCCCAAGCACATCTGCAGACTATAGGTCAAACAGACCACCCCGATCAGCCGGTCGACCATCGCTTCCGTCGGGAGAGCCACCACCGCTGCGCGCACGCCCCAGCTACTGTGCCAATCGCGGAAGGTCTCTTCGATCGACATGCGCTGGGCATACTCCGCTACCGCTTGGGCTACTGTCGACGCGGTGGTGAAGAGCACCCAGGTCTGGGCATAGCGCTGTGCCGTCACGCTCGGCAGCTTCGTCTTGCGCCCCTGCTTGTGGGCGCGGTGCTGGGCATGCGCTTTGGCCCGCTTGGCCCGCTCGCGCGCCGTCCCAGGATTCTGCTTGTGCTTGGGCGGCGCTGCAACGGCGGCGCTCACCACGACCCAGCCTGGCACCATGGGCTGGTCGGGCCGCCCGTGGCCTATGGCCGCGGCGGTCCGCTGTCCGTCCACCACCCGCCCCGTTTCCAAATGCACAGCGACCATCGCATACACGCCCGCCACGGTCACCCAGTCACTCAAGCGCAGCCGTACGCTAAAGCCGGTGCCCCCGTGGCGCAGTTGGGCAAAAAGAACCGCACTCGGAAAGCCGCGGTCCGCGACCAGGGTCCAGCGCACCCCACATGGAAAGGCGGCCTGCAACCGCTGGATAAGCGCGATGGTCGTGGCACGGAATCGGCCTTTGGGCCAGGGATACGGCACGACCGCCCAGCCGATCGGCAGCGTGCGACCGGCGACCACGATACCCGCCAGCCAGACCTCCCAGGGCCCCAGGCGGGTCGTGTCCAGGGCCACCACCACGGGCTGGTGAGGCGGCAACAGCACCAGCGCCTTCTGGATCAGCTGGGGACTCACGACCACTTGGTCTAACGGCGGACCCGTCCACCAGCGCCGCACCCGGGTCAGCCGGGCCCGGGCGCGTCCGGCCTGTTCTGCTGGCAGGGCGCGTGAGAGGGCTGCTGGCGTGACCCGCTGAGCCACCAGCACGCACAGGACAGCCCAGGCCATGGTGTG
>Ga0081455_10002810_pt1 | contig 20504 bp, 20 predicted proteins | sample TabmetS3T2R1_FD_70207 | JGI IMG/M metagenome (GOLD analysis project Ga0081455, IMG submission 70207) | Tabebuia heterophylla rhizosphere microbial communities from the University of Puerto Rico - S3T2R1 | ecosystem: Host-associated > Plants > Roots > Rhizosphere ...
AAAGTTGCGGGGTAAACGGGATGCCGGACCGCCGGCAACTGGCGGCCGCGCTGGACAAGCTCCATGCTCTGACCGAATAATGGCGCGCCGGATATCGACGGGCGTTGTCCGTGTGTGCCAAGTCCCTCTGCCCGTCGGCGACAACGGAGATATAGCAGCATGAAGCGGCTTTGCACGGTACTCAGCGCCTTGGGTCTGTTGTTGGCGCCGATACAGGCCACGGCTCAGGACAAGCTTGTCGTCAGCGTATGGGGCGGCAGCTGGCGCGATATGGTCGCCAATATCATCGGCAAGAAGTTTACTGCCGAGACCGGCGCGTCCGTCGAGTACGTCACCGGCGGCACCATCGATCGGCTGAACAAGGAGAAGCTCGCCAAGGGCAATCCGGAGAGCGACATCACCTTCACGACCTCGCACGTCGGATGGCTCTATGCGAACGACGGCCTGTACGAGCAACTCGATCTCGGCAAGATGCCGAACGCTCGGAATTTGGTTCAGCAGGCGAAGATCAGTCCCTATCACATCGGTACCTGGGCCTATGTCTACACGATCGGCTACCGGCCCGACCTGCTCAAGGGCACGGCGTTCGAGAGCTGGGCGGACCTCTGGAAGCCCGAGGTCAAGGGCAAGCTCGCCGCGCCGGACTTCGATCCGAGCCATCTCGTTACCGTGGCGGCGATCCTGTCGGGCGGCGACGCTGCAACCTGGGAAAAGGGACAGGCGAAGCTCAGGGAGCTCAAGCCGAGCTTCAAGGCGTTCTACACCAACGACGCCAATAGCCAGCAGCTCATCGCCAACGGCGAGACCCCCGTCCAGGTGATTCTGTCGATGAACGCGCACTATATGGCCGGCGAGGGCGTACCCATCCAACTTGTGATACCGAAGGAAGGCGCCGTGCTGGGCATCGACACCGTCGCGATCATGAAAGGCTCCAAGAAGAGCGAGCTCGCGTACAAGTTCATCAACGCCGCTCTCGACCCGCAGGTGCAGGCCGAGGTCGCCAAGTTCAAGAAGGGAAGCCCGGTGGTCCTCGATGCGAAGGTCGACCCTGTGGTCGCCAAGCTGCCGGGCGTGTTCACGACGGCCGACCAATGGAACAAGCAGGCGATCATCATCGACCACAAGCTGCGGGCGGAGAAAACCGCGGAGTGGCGCAAGTGGTTCGCCGAAAACATCATGAACTGACGGCCTGACGGTGCGCCGCCGGCGCATGCGCACCGTCTCATCCGGGCCAGCCGTCATGACCCCAAGGCCGTTCTTGCGCTTGTTCGTGTCGCCGGCCGTGCTGTGCGCGCTCGGCTTTACGGCCGCGCTGGCGGCGGTGATACAGTACAGCCTGCGCGCCTATGTGCCCGGTTCCCTGGAAGCGGGGGGCTTCACGCTCGCAAACTTCGCGGCGCTCATGAAGCCGCTCTATGCGTGGGTATTTCTCGATACGGTCTGGATCTGCTTCCTCACGGCGTTCTTCACGCTCATCGTCGGATATCCGCTCGCCTACGCGCTGGTGCATGCGAGGAGCGTTGCGCTCAAGTCCACCATCCTGGTGATCACGGTCACCCCGCTGTTCCTCGGCGAGGTGGTGCGCACCTATTCCTGGATCGTCGTGCTCGGCAACAGCGGCTTCGTGAACTCGATGCTGCTCAAGGCCGGGCTGATCGAGCAACCCCTGCAGCTCATGTTCACCAGGTTCGGCGTCGTCACTGCGCTCGTCCACGTCACCTTGCCGGTGATGGTCATCATGCTTGCGGCCGCACTCTCGCATATCGATCGCGATTACGAACGGGCGGCGGAAAGCCTCGGCGCCAGCCCAATCCGTGCCTTTCTCACGGTCACGCTTCCGCTCTCTACGCCTGGAATAATCGCCGGCGTCACGACTGCGTTCGCCTGGACCTTCAGCGCTTTCGCAACCCCGCAGCTGATCGGCGGCGGTCGCGTCAACATGATCGCGAACCTCGTCTATCAACTTGGATTCGCCAGCTTCAACTTTCCGTTTGCCGCGAGCCTGTCGGTCGCCGGACTCGTTCTCACGTTCGCGGTGCTCGCCCTGATGCGGGCCGCCGCGCGCCCGCTCGAACGAATCGGGGCGTATTGACATGCCACGATTGCCGTCGCAGAGGCTTTTGCGCCTCATCGGTGCGGCCATCGTAGTCGCCATTCTCGCCTTCCTGGTGCTGCCGGCGTTCGTGGTCACCCTTGCCGCATTCAACAGCAAGGCGATTCTGTCCTTCCCGCCCGAGAGTTGGTCGTGGCGATGGTTCGTCAAGGCGCTCGAATACGAAGACTTTCAAGCCGGTTTCCGCAACGGGCTGATCGTGACCGCTTGGGCGTCCTCCATCGCGCTCGTGGTCGGTGCCGCCTTCGCCTTCGCGCTCGATCGCTATGAATTTTCCCTGAAGCGGACGCTCGAAAGCGTGCTGCTGTCTCCACTCGTGGTGCCGCATTTCACAATCGGTCTTGGCTTTCTGATCCTCGCCGCGCAGGTCGGCCTGGCGCGCGGCTATGCGGTGATCGTCGCATGCCACGTCGTCCTCGTGCTTCCGTTCGTCTTGCGCAGCGTCTACATCTCGCTGCGCAACCTGGACCAGCGCATGGAACTAGCCGCAGCGAGCCTCGGCGCACCACCCTACCGCGTTCTTACGACCGTCACTTTGCCGTTGCTGCTTCCCGGCCTGGTCAGCGGCTGGCTGTTTGCCGCGATCCTGTCGTTCAACGAGTTCACTGCCTCGCTGTTCGTCACGGTGCAGCGCACTCAGACGCTGCCGGTCGCCCTTTACAACTACGTGCGCGAGTATGCCGACCCCTCGATGGCCGCGATCTCGGTCATATACATTGTGGTCACGGCGACGGTGCTGACGTTCGCCAATACCTTCTTCGGCCTTGCAAAGGTGCTGAACGTTGAGCATTCCCGCTGAACGTCCGCCTTTCATTCCGGCGGCGACGCAGCCGAACGGTGACCCTGTTGCTGTCGAGCTCGATGGCGTCACCAAGCGCTTCGGCGACACTACGGCGCTCGACAAGGTATCGCTGCTGGTCCGCCGCGGCGAGTTGATGACCCTGCTCGGGCCCTCGGGCTGCGGCAAGACCACGCTCCTCAACCTCGTCGCCGGCTTCCTGATGCCTGACAGCGGCGAGGTCGCCATCGACGGCCGGCGGGTCACGGATCTCCCGACGTATCGGCGAGAGATCGGGATCATGTTCCAGAACTATGCGCTGTTCCCGCACATGAGCGTGGCCGCCAATGTGGGTTACGGCCTCAGGATGCGCAGGATTGCCAAGCCCGAGATCGCACGTCGAGTTGCCGATGCGCTCGCGCTCGTCAAGCTTCAGGGGCTGGAGGACCGCAAGCCTCGCCAACTCTCCGGCGGTCAGCAGCAGCGCGTCGCGCTCGCGCGCGCGCTGGTGATTCGTCCCAGGGTCTTGCTGCTGGATGAGCCGTTCTCCGCGCTCGACAGGAACTTGCGGGCCTCAATGCAAGTCGAGATCAAGGAGATTCAACGCAAGCTCGGCGTAACCACGATTTTCGTCACCCACGACCAGAGCGAGGCACTCAGCCTGTCCGATCGGATCGCAGTGATCGCGCAGGGTCGCATCCGCCAACTCGGCACTCCCAACGAGATCTATTGCCGCCCGATCGACCGCTTCGTCGCGTCGTTCGTCGGCGATGTCAACGTCCTGCATGCGCGTCTCGAGCGCCTCGACGGGCCGACTGCCACCGTCGCGGTCGGCTCGGTGCGGGTGCTCGTGCCGAGCCAGACGTTGCAAGGCGCGGCCCCTGGTACGTTGGTCGACCTGTTCGTCCGGCCCGAGGACCTGCGAGTGACCGAGGAAGGCGCCGCGACCGCGGTGCACGGCATCGTGGCGGCGCGAATCTATCAAGGCGGCCACGTCGACCTTTACGTCGACGTGCCGGAAGGTGCGTCGGGGCGAGTGCTGCTACGTTTGCCGGGAGATCAAGGCATGTCGCTCTGGTCGGCCGGCACGCGCATCGGCATTACCGTGGCCACGGAAAAGGCGATCGCGTTCGGGCCGTCCGATCGAGCCCAGGCCTAGGACGTGGACTCATTGATGCGCAGCAATAGTCTGATTGACGCAAGTTGGATGAATGCGAGGTAGTTTGCCGCGAGCTTGTCGTAGCGCGTTGCGACTCGCCGACAATGCTTGATCTGGCTATGATGCTGACTGGATCATAACACTCCGCCCCTCGTGTTTTAACGCAACTTCGGTTCTCGTTTCAGATTGACGAATAGTCCGCCCCCAAACACGACGGTGTCATCAGAGCAGAGAATTCGTATCTTACATCGAAGGGAGGCTCAAATGACTGCGCCCTTAACCGGCGGCTGTACCTGCGGCGCCGTTCGATATGAGTGCACGGCTGAACCAGTCATGGCCTTTAATTGCCATTGCCGCGATTGCCAGCGGGCGACAGGCGGTGCCTATGTCCCGGCAGTTGTCGTGCCGAGAAACGCCCTGAGAGTGACAGGCGAGGTAAAGTATTTCGGTGTACGCGGGGGAAGTGGTCAGCTTTTCAACCGAGGCTTCTGCCCAAACTGCGGTTCGCGACTATTTGGTAAGCCAGACTCTAGGCCAGATCTCATGGTGATCACGGCCGGGACTTTAGACACTCCGAGCCGTCACAAGCCAACGATGGACATTTGCGCGGAAAGTGCGCAGCCGTGGGATTACATGAATCCACACTTACCCAAAATCCCAAAGGCGCTGAAGCTGCATATCGGGGAGTAGGTATTGGCACTTTTGCGACCTGCAATGATGAAGTGCGAGAGTTCCGCTCGCGGCGGCAATCTGGACATCGGGCGGACATCGCGGAAGGATCGAGTCTGACCCTCAAGGGCCCGACAAAATCTGCCAAAGTAGTGCTAGTTTTTCTGGGCTGCTTCAATCGATCTTTGCGCCGGTCAGCTCGATGACGCGAGCCCATTTCTCCGAGTCGCCCGCTATGCGGGCCGCAAACTCCTGCGTCGATCCGGGTCGCGTTTCGAATCCGATCCTGGCAAAGGTCGCCCGCGTCTCCGGAGATCGCAAAGCGTCGTTGAGGGCGCCGTTGAGCCGCTCGATAATCGGCGCGGGCGCGCCACCAGGGGCCACGAGCCCCATCCACACCTCGTCCGGAAACCCGCTCAACCCTGCTTCGGCCAACGTCGGCACATCCGGGAGATCGGGCAGGCGCTTGGTGCCGGCCACCACCAGCGCGCGCGCGGCTCCGGCCTGGATATGCGGCAGCATTACCGAGCTGCTCTCGCTGGTTGCCTGGATCTGCCCGGACAGGAAATCGGGAATCGCCGCCGCCGTGCTGCGGTAAGGAACATACGGCATCTCGATGCCGGTCTTCGCCCTGACGAACTCGCCCAACAAATGCGGCGGAACGCCCAGCGAAGCGCCGTGATTGAGCTTGCCGGGATTGCTCTTTGCGTAAGCGACGAGCTCATCGATGGACTTCACGGGCAAGGCGGAGCGGACTGCGAACAGATTGGTGGTGGTCACGATCATGCCGATCGGGACGAGGTTTCTGATCCCGGGAAAATCGATGTTTTTGAAGAGGATAGGATTGATCGTCAGCGATCCCGTGCTGCCGAGCAGCAGCGTATAGCCGTCGGGTTCCGACGTCGCGACGGCTTTCAGGGCGATCGTAGTGCCGCCGCCCGGCCTATTGTCGATGACCACCGGCTGCCCAAGCAGGGCGGAGAGCTGTTGCCCGATCTGTCTCGCGACGATGTCGACAGTGCCGCCGGCCAGGAACGGGACGATGATCCTGATCGGTCGGCTCGGATACACCTGTGCGGAAGCGGCGCCGGCGGAGCCGAGTCCAATCGCTGCGACCATAGCCAGCAGGACGCGTTTATTGATCATTCTCTCCTCCCCGTTCTACGACCGGACCCACCACCGTACCGCTAATTGCGACCCGTGCCGTCGGCTAACTGGCAATCACCAACGCCTATCGAATCTCTCGTCAACGCAAGCCGTCGAAGGAGCTCATGTGCGAATTGCGAAAGCGAATCGTCGCGCGCGCCCATGATCACGATGCGATCGCCGCGACGGGCCAGCCTGACCAGGGCGTCGCCGCAGGCGTCGCGGTCGGGGAAAGCAAAGGCCTTTCGACCATGCCGTTCAATCGCGCGAATAATTTCCCGGCTTCCGACACTGCGGTCCGTCGTGCCGCCGAAATAGACGGGCTCGGGCATGACCAGAACGTCTTCATCGTGCAATCCGCTCACGAAGCAGTCCACCAAGGCATCCCTCATCAAACGAATCGGGCCGTAGCCATGGGGCTGAAACATCAGCAGCAGGCGGCCGGGAAACGCATGCATGGTTTCGAGCGTGGCAGATATCTTGTCGGGATTGTGGGCAAAATCGTCAATGACGGTCATTTCGTTTGCCGTGCCCACGACCTCCAGCCGCCGGCGGATGCCACTGAACTCGCCCAAGTGGGCCGCGCCCTCCGCGAGACCCACGCCGCATGCCTTGGCGACACTCAGGGCGGCGAGTGCGTTGGCGACATTGTGCAGCCCCGGAACGTTGAGCGCCACCTCGACGACCTCACCGGTATCGCGCTCCTTCACTTGAAACGCGATTGCGGTCCGCGAGCGGACGGGCAGAGACGCGAACAGATCCGCTTGCGTCGCATGCAAACTGTAGGTCACCGCTTGCCCCGGCTTCAAATCGGCCGTGAGGGCCGCGGTTTCCGTGTTATCGAGGTTCAACACTGCTGTCTGCGCCTTCGCGATGAAGTCGCGGAAAAGGGTCCGCAGCTCGTCAAGTGATTTATGATCCAAGGAAACGTTGTTCACTACGGCCACGCGGGGCTCGAAAAACGCAATCGAGCCGTCGCTCTCGTCCACTTCACTGACGAAAATGTCGCCGTCGCCTACCCTGGCACTGGCGAAAGGTGAGTCCGCGTCGATGAAGTTCTTCATATCCGCGCCGTTCATGATCGTTGGGCTTTTTCCAGCGCAGTGCAGAATCCAACCGATCATGCCGACCGTGGTCGACTTGCCGCTCGTGCCGGCGACACCAACGCCCAAACCGGCAGAGTTGAACAGTCGGGCGAGAAGTTCTGCGCGGGTGATGACGGCGGCGCCAATACGACGTGCGGCTTGGACGTCGGGGACCGTCTCCTCAACTGCAGCGGAGGTGACCAAGATCTGACTCGCCCGGTTGATGCCACTACCATCCTGGGGATGAAGCAGCACGCCGCGTGCACGCAAGAAATCAAATCTTTCGGCGTTGCGCCCTTGGTCAAGCGCGCGGTCAGAACCCTCGACCCGTCCGCCCCTCGCTTGGACGATCAAGGCGAGGGGCGTCATGCCACTACCGCCGATGCCACAAAAAAAGTAATCTCCAAGTCGGGACATCGGCGAAATCTACAAGCGTCGCCGATGAGGAGCAAGTAAGCCCAAGATCGCGATGATGTTGCTGCGAGACCGGAGCCGCCAGCGAGCAATCCAATGAACGCATCCCCTCGGCGTATTCGCGTTGTCAATCCGAATTCAAATGAAGCCGTCACCCGAGGTCTCGACGCGGCACTGGACCCGTTGCGGTTTGTTAACGGTCCGGAGATCGTGTGCTCCACCCTTGCGGAAGGTCCATTTGGAATTGAGACCCAGGCCGACGTCGAAAGCGTCGTAATGCCGCTGCGCCGCATGGTGGAGTCGGATAACTCCTCCGACGCCTTCGTGATTGCCTGCTACAGCGATCCGGGCCTCCACGTCTGTCGCGAGGGCACCACGCGGCCGGTATTCGGCATCGCCGAATGCGGCGTCCTCAGCGCGCTCGCCCGCGCCGGACGCTTCGGCGTCATTGCCATCAGCCAGCGTTCAATCGCCAGGCACCGGCGCTATCTGCTCCAAATGGGGCTCATGGACCGCCTTGCCGGTGAGCGCCCGCTCGAAATGTCGGTCGCCGAGACGGCAAGCGGCGAAGAGACGCTCGAGCGCATGGTCGACGTCGGCCGCCGACTGAAGGAGGAAGACGGCGCCGAGGCAGTGGTGATGGGTTGTGCCGGCATGGCACGCCATCGCGCCCCGCTGGAGGAGGCACTCGGCATCCCTGTGATCGACCCGACCCAGGCCGCGGTCACGATGGCGCTCGGAGCAGTGCAGTTCGGCCGCTCTTGATCCCGCCCCACTCGGCGTAGCTTTGCCGCGCCAGGCCGTGTACTCATAAAACTCGGCTGATGTCCGTTTCAGTCCGAAAGTGATCGAATTGCTGCGCGGCAGCGAAATGACGCGATGTGCCAAAAGCGCTCATTTCGAAACTCGCCGCACATCACACATTTTGTGATGGCCGTCACAGCGGGCGACTGTGAGCTAGTTCACAAAACTCCGACGCGAGCGAACCGTGCGGAGCCAGCATGAGTCTCTCGTGGAGCATGCTTCCCGCGCATTGCGCGTGTCGATCGCGTGCGCGGGAGCGAAACACGAATTCGCCGCCGCACGAACGGCGCGCGCGTGGGAGGACTTGCAATGGCTACCGCAACTTTGTCCGCTCAAGTCATGGCACTGATCGTCGGCACCAACCAAGATGATCACCTCATTGGCACGGCCGGTCCGGATAGCATCCTGGGGCTGGGCGGAAACGACATTCTCGAGGGCCTGGATGGCGGGGACATCATCGAAGGCGGGGCGGGCGACGACGTCATCGAAGGCGGCGCAAGCGGAGATATCCTCCGTGGTGGCTCCGGCGTCGATACGCTGAGCTACGCGACCTCCGATGCCGCGGTGTTCATCGCACTTGACGAGAACGGCGACATCGGGGCGGCTGGCGGCGGGCACGCCGAGGGCGATACCGGCAACGGCTTCGAGAATATCACCGGCTCGGACTTCGCCGACCTCCTGATCGGCAACGGATTCGCCAACGTACTTACCGGACGCGCCGGCAACGACTCGCTCTTCGGGCTCGACGGCGACGACACGCTGCTTGGCGGCGGCGGCAGCGATTTCCTAATGGGCGGCATGGGCGCCGATATCCTCAACGGCGGTGCCGGCATCGATACGGCCGGCTACATCGACAGCTCGACCGGGGTCACCGTGACCTTGGGCGCCAACGGCTCCGAGACCGTCGCCAGCGGCGGTTACGCGCAAGGCGATAGGCTCAGCAATATCGAGAATGTCCAGGGCAGCAATTTCAACGACACGCTGACCGGCAACAATCTGCCGAACGTGCTGCGGGGCATCGCCGGCGACGACACGCTCGAGGGCAGGGGCGGCGACGACGAGCTCGACGGCGGCGATGGCAACGACGCACTCTTGGGCGGCGCCGGACAGGATAGGCTGCTCGGCGACGACGGCGACGACACGCTTGTCGGTGGTGATGCCGGAGACCTCATGTACGGCGGCTCCGGCGACGACACGCTCTGGGGCGGCGGGGGAAACGACTACTTTTCTGATCCAGATGGCGACGACACCTTCATCGGCGGTGCCGGTGACGACACCTTCCGGTTCTCCGGGTTCAATGGGCACAAGATGATCACGGACTTCGTCGCCGGGGCAGACTCGCCTGACACCATCGAGTTTGATCTTTCTCATTTCCCCTTTGGCTTCGACGAGGTTCTAGATGCGAGCGCCCAGGTCGGCAGTGATGTGGTCATCACCATACCTGGCGGCGATTCGCTCACGCTTGAGAACGTACTGCTCGGAAGTCTGCACGAGGACGACTTTGACTTCTTTTTCTAGGAACGAAGTGATCTGGGATAAACGGCGGGTGCGAGTGCGGGGTTGACCGACTCTGGCATGGGGAAGCGGAGCGTGCCCGCCTGCCCAACGCGCAAATTTGCGATGACCGGTCAGGGTCATTTTCGACCGATCCGGCCGGTCTTGCCTACCGGTCGATGTCCGCTTCGCCCCGAAAGCGGGCCTGAGGCTGGGCGCGACGGGCAGAAGGCGCGTTGAGGCCCGCCGCACGCCTCTGAAACGGCATCGGCCATGATCGTCATGCCTCCGGCGGCAGGATGACGCCGGTCTGCCTGGTGATCCGGCCGTAATGCTCGATCCGGCGGTGGCGCTTGAAGTCGAAGATCGTCTCCTTGCCGAAAATGGTGGCATCGAGATCGCAATCGGCCGCGATCAGCTCGTCGTCCTCGGTCTCGGCCTCGGCGACGATCTCGCCGTCCGGATTGACGATGATGCTTCCCGCGATCAGCGGGTGGCCATCCTCCACGCCGCCCTTCGCCACTGCCACCACCCAGGTCGAGTTCTGATAGGCACCGGCCTGCAAGGTCAGGCGGTGATGGAACATGCGTCTTTCCGGCCCCTCGTCGGCTTTCTGCGAATTGACCGACGGCGTGTTGTAACCAAGCATGATCAGCTCCACGCCTTGCAGGCCCATCACGCGGTAGGTTTCCGGCCAGCGCCGGTCATTGCAGATGCACATTCCCAGGATGCCGCCCATGGTGCGCCACACCGGAAAGCCGAGGTCGCCCGGCTCGAAATAACGTTTCTCCAGATGCTGGAATGCGCGCTGCGGATCGAATTCGGCGTGACCGGGCAGATGCACCTTGCGGTAGCGGCCGACGATCTTTCCGTTTTGATCGACCAGGATCGACGTGTTGAAGTGATGGCCATCGGCCGTGAGCTCGGCGTAACCGAACGACAGTCCGATGCGATACTCGCCGGCTTTGTCGAACAGCGGTCGGGTCGCCGCATTCGGCATCTCGCGCTCGAACCAGGCGTCGACTTCCGCCTGATCGGTCACGTACCAGCGCGGAAAGAAGGTGGTGAGCGCAAGCTCGGGATAGACCACGAGGTCACACTCTTGGGCCTTGGCCCGGTCGAGCAGATCGAGCATACGCCGCACCACCACCTGCCGGCTGTCCGCTTTTTGGATTGGGCCCATCTGGGCGCCTCCAATCCGAAGCACTCTGCTCACCTCGACCTCCGTCATTTCACGTCGCAATCCGCCGCTCCAGCCGGCTGATCAGGCGCACGATCGGCCACAGCATAACAAGGTAAATCGCCGCAGCCAGCACGATCGGCGAGGAATTGAAGGTCACCGAACGCGCCATGTCGGCCGAATAGAGCAGCTCCGGCAACGCGACCACGCTCGCAATCGAGGTGAGCTTCACCACCTCTACGGTGTTGGAAACGAGATCGGGAAGCACGTTGCGCACGGCCTGCGGCAACACGACATAGGCCAGCGTCTGATAGCCCCGCAAGCCGGTCGAGCGCGCGGCGTCCCATTGCCCCTGGCCCACGCTTTCGATGCCGGCGCGATAGATCTCGCCGTAATAGCTCGAGGTGTTGAGGAAAAAGGCGATGGCGACCGCCATCATGGGCGACGGTCGAAATCCAGCGAACGGCAGCCCGGAATAGACGAAGATCAACAGCACCAGCGGCGGAATGGCGCGGAAGAAATCAATTCCCGCGATCGCAGGCCAGCGCAGGACTCGCGAGCGCGACAGCGAGATGAGCGCGCACGCCAGTCCTCCGGCAAGCCCCAACGGAATGACGATGAGGCAAAGAATGATCGTCTGCTTGAGGCCGGCGAGGACGAGCGGAAGCGCTCGCTCCATGATGGCCAGGTTGAAGAATTGCTGGACGATCAAGTCCATCAGACTCTCCGCCAGGCAAACCGGGTCTCGAGAAGACGGCCGAGCACGACCACCGGAATGAACAGGATCACATAGGCTATCGCCCCCATCATCAGGGGCGTGGCATTGCCGGAAAACGATTGCGCGGTGGTGGCTTGATTGAGGATTTCGCCGACCCCGATCACGGTGCCGAGCGCCGTGTTCTTGGTGATTGCGATCGTGCGGTTGGTGAGCGGCGGAACCGTCAGGCGGATGGCCTGTGGCAGCACGATGTAGGCGAGCGTGCCCAAGAAGCTCAAGCCGGTGGAGCGCGCCGCCTCCCACTGACCCTTCGGGATCGACAGGATGCCGGCCCAGAAGATCTCCTCGGCGAAAGCGGCAAGCACGAGGGAGAGGACAAGCCAGAGCACGGCGAAGGACGGCAGATTGATGCCGGCATTGGGCAGGCCGAAATAAACCAGAAGCACGAGCACGAGTGGCGGCAGCGCCCGGAACATGTCGACGAAGACCACGATCAGCGTATTGACGGCAAGCACGCGAAATGCGCGCACGACCGCGAGCGCAAGCCCGAGCAGGATACCGGTAGCCACCACCGCCACGGCGATCTCGATCGTCACCACCACGCCCTTCATGATGGCGGGGAAATAGCGCTCGATCACCTGCCAATTGAAGAAAGCGTCGAGGAAGCGGGGCCAGGCCTCCATGGCGGCCTCAGCGCGCGAGCTCGGCGATGAAGGCGCGGGTGCGCGGCTCGCTGGGCGCGGAAAACATCCGTTGCGGCGGACCTTCCTCCACGATCACCCCGTGATCCATGAAGATCACGCGGTCGGCGGCATCGCGCGCAAAGCGCATCTCATGGCTCACCACCAGCATGGTCATGCCACCGCGCTTGAGCTCGCGCATGACATTGAGCACGCTGCCGACGAGCTCGGGATCGAGCGCGGAGGTAGGCTCATCGAACAGCATGACCTTGGGTTCGAGCGCGAGCGCGCGCGCAATGGCGACCCGCTGCTGCTGACCGCCCGAGAGCTCGCCGGGATAGGAGCGCGCCTTGTCGGCAAGGCCCACACGATCGAGCGCCGCTATCCCGATACGCTCCGCTTCGGCGCGCGGCTTGCCCAGCACCTTGACGAGCGCGAGCGTGACGTTGCGCAACGCCGTCATGTGCGGATAGAGGTTGAACGACTGGAACACCATGCCGATCCGCCGCCGCATGGCGTTGATGTCGGTCGAGCGCGCCATGATGTCGACGCCGTCAACGCGAATCGAGCCGGCGGACGGCTCCTCCAGACGGTTGCAGCAGCGCAGCAACGTGCTCTTGCCCGATCCGGACGGTCCGATGACGAAGACAAGCTCCTGCGGCAGCACGGCGAGATCGATCCCGCGCAACACCTCCACGTCCTTGAATGTCTTGCGCAGGCCGCGGATGTCGAGGCTGGGCGGGGCGCCGGTCGTCATCGACAGTCGGCGCGTCCGCGGCGCCCGCCGGCGGACATCACGCCGCCCTCTTCAGCTACACGCCGGTGTGTGCATGGTGGGATCGTAGCCGGGCATGTCGGGAACGCCGTAGCCCGCGAACACGGTCACCGCGGCCGAGGCCGCCGCCGGCGCGACGCCGAACCATTTTTCATGCATCTTCGCGATGGTGCGATCGAGCTTCATGCATTCGATGGCCACATCGAGCTGCTTGCGCAGCTCAGCGGAATCCTTGCGCAGCGGCGCGGCCCAGACCAAACCGGTCGAATGGAGATACGACAATTCCAGCTGCGGATTGTTCTTGACCGCCCACGCGATCACGGTATTGCCGGCAACATTCGCATCGGCGCGCCCGACCAGCACCGCCTGCACCGCGTCAGTCTGCGTGCCGAAGGACTCGACCTTCCAGCCGATCTTGCCCTCGAGATCCCGCGCCCATGAGTCGTAGGCCGATCCCTTGTTGACGGAAACGGTCTTGCCCTTGAGGTCCTCGAGCTTCGCGACCTTCGGCGATCCTTTCTTGATCAGGAACTGAAAGTCGGTGTTGAGATAGCCCTCGGTGAACAGCATGTTCTCGGCGCGCTCCTTGGTCACGGTCGTGGGAGCCGCGAGAAAGTCGTAGGTTCCAGCCTGCATTGCCGGGACCAGGCCGGAGAACTGCGCCGCGTCGATGACGATCTTGCGCTTGAGCCGGGCGGCGATCTCATTGGCGAGATCGATGTTGAAGCCCTGATAACCGCCGGAGAGATTTGGAAAGGCATGCGGCGCGAACGTGCCGTCGACCGCCGCACGCAGGGGCGGCGGTTCCTGTGCATACACGGAGGTGGCGAGGAACAGCACGGCACCGGCAGTCGAGAATGTAAATCGGGTCATGACATTCCCCTCAGGCAGCAAAGCGAGCGTCCGTGCAACTATAGCAACCGGCGCAAGCCGGACAAGGCGAATGCCTAGAGCATGATCCCGAAAAGTGTGCAGCGGTTTTCGGAAAAGATCATGCTCAAATAGGAAGCCAGGTCGGGATGCGTGCTCAATTCCGCTGCATCGGACGGGCCCTGGCTCGGTTGCCCTGCGCCGCACGCGGGGTATACAGTTGTTCGACTGCATTCTCGGCGAACTTGGAAAATTGCGAGCTCCAAGGAAAGTCAGGGACATGAGCCAGCTGCTCGATGCGTCCGCAAGAGGCGTCTACACGATCTCGGCAACGCCGTTCACCGATTCCGGCGACATCGATTGGCCGAGCGTCGACAGCCTGATCGAATTCTATCTGCAATGCGGCGTCCAGGGACTGACCGTGCTCGGCATGATGGGCGAGGCCCAGAAACTCAGCGACCAGGAATCGGCCGAGTTCACGCGCCATTTCCTGCGTCGTGTCAACGACCGCGTGCCGGTGATCGTCGGCGTGTCGAACCCGGGCACCGCAAACCTCGTCAAGCTCAGCAAGATCGCGATGGACGCCGGCGCCTGCGGCGTCATGGTCGCGCCGCTGACCGGCCTCAAGACGGAAAGCCAGATCGTCAGCTATTTCGCCGACGTCGTTGCAGCGCTGGGCGAGAAGATTCCGGTGGTCTACCAGGATTATCCGCAATCGACGCAGGCGGACATCTCCGCCCAAGGCTTCCTCAGGATCGTCGACGCGCATCCGAGCGTCGTGATGTTCAAGCACGAAGACTGCCCCGGCTTGAAGAAGCTCACGCAAATCCGCCAGGCCTGCGACGGCACCGCACGGCGCTACATCAGTATCCTGGTCGGCAACGGCGGCTTGTACGTGCCGCAGGAGCTCGCCCGTGGCGCGGACGGCATCATGACGGGCTTTGCCTATCCCGAAATGCTGGTGTCGGTGTGCGCACTGTTTGGGGCCGGCCGCAGCGGCGAGGCGGAAGATCTGTTTGACGTCTATTTGCCGCTTGTTCGTCACGAGCAGCAGCCGGGCTTCGGGCTTGCCGTGCGCAAGGAGATTCTGCGTCGTCGCGGCGCCATCCGGTCGGCCGCAGTGCGCTCACCGGGCCCGAAGCTCGACGCGAATGACGTCACCGAGCTCGACCGGCTGCTCTCCCGCCTCGAGGCGCGCTTGAGGGAGGGCGTCAACGGCCAGCGAGCCGTGGCCTAGCACGGCAATCGGAAGCGGGCCGCGTGGACCTCGGCATTGCAGGAAAACGGGCTCTGGTCCTCGCGTCGAGCCGCGGCCTGGGGCTGGCTGCAGCGCGCGCGTTGGCGCGCGAAGGAGCCTCGATCATTCTGTCAGGGCGCGACCAGGCGCGCTTGGCGAGCGCGGTGCGCGCGATCGCTGCCGACGGCGGGAAGGCGGATGCGGTCGCCGCCGACCTCACGCAACCTGATAGCATCTCGGCCCTCAATGCCGCCGTCGAGCGGAAGTTCGGCGGCCTCGATATCCTGATCAACAACGTCGGTGGCCCGCCAGCGAAGCCGATATCCGCGGTGCCGATCGACGAGTGGCGGCGGGAATTCGACGCCATGGTCGGCTCGGTGCTGCGCGTCACCGGCCATTTTCTGCCGGAGATGCGGGCGCGCAGATGGGGGCGGATCATCACCATCGCCTCGTCGGGCGTGGTGCAGCCAATCGCAAATCTCGGCATCTCCAATGCATTGCGCTCCTCGTTGGTAGCCTGGAGCAAGACGCTGTCCTCGGAGGTCGCAGCCGACGGCGTGACCGTCAATGTGATCCTGCCAGGACGCATCCACACCGAACGGGTCAATGAAATGGATGCGTTTGCGGCCAAGCAGCAGAACAAGTCGATCGCGGAGGTCGCGCGCGCCTCCCACGCCGCCATTCCCATGGGCCGTTACGGCACTGTCGAGGAATTCGCGGCTGTGGCAGCGTTCCTGGCCAGCAACCTCGCTTCCTACGTGACGGGAAGCTTGCTGCGCGTCGACGGGGGTTATATCCGTTCGATCTGATAGCGAGGTGGAGGCAGGCGCCATGGCCGATTACGATCTGGTCGTACGCAACGGAACGGTGGCCACGGCGTCCGACGTGTTCCGCGCCGACATCGGCGTCATTGACGGCCGCATCGCCACAATCGGCGCAAAACTTGGATCCGGTCGCCGCGAGATCAACGCCGAAGGCCATATCGTCGCACCGGGCGGCGTCGACAGCCATTGCCACATCGAGCAACGCTCCTCCATGGGCGTCATGACGGCGGACGATTTCTTCACCGCCACGCGCTCGGCGGCCTGCGGCGGAACGACGACGGTCATTCCCTTTGCCGCGCAATATCGCGGCATGTCGCTCCGCCAGGTGGTGAAGGACTATCATGCCTGTGCCGAGCCCAAGGCGGCGGTCGACTACGCCTTCCACCTGATCATTTCCGACCCGACCGAGCAGGTCACCGGCCAGGAGCTGCCGGCGCTGATCAAGGACGGCTACACGTCGTTCAAGATCTACACCACCTACGACGCGCTCAAGCTCGACGACCGGCAGATCCTCGACGTGTTGTCGGTAGCGCGGCGCGAGCGCGCGCTGGTCATGGTCCATGCCGAGAACCACGACGTGATCGCGTGGCTGAGCGAAAAGCTGCTCGCGGCCGGGCACTCCGCTCCGCGCTTTCATGGCATGGCGCATGCGCCGATCGCGGAGCGGGAGGCGACGTCGCGGGCGATTTCGCTGGCCGAGCTCGTCGACGTACCGATCCTGATCGTGCATGTCTCAGCGCGCGAGGCGATGGAGCAAATCCGGCTGGCCAAGGCGCGCGGGCTCAAGGTCTACGGCGAGACCTGTCCGCAATACCTGTTCCTCACCGCAGACGATCTCGACCAGCCGGGCTTCGAGGGCGCGAAATACATGTGCAGCCCGCCGCCCCGCGACAAGGCGAACCAAGAGGCGGTCTGGCAAGGACTGACCACCGGCGTGTTCGACGTCTTCTCATCCGATCATGCCGGCTACCGCTACGACGATCCGGAAGGGAAGATGAAGCACGGCCGCAACGCGCCGTTCAAGAAGGTGGCGAATGGCGTTCCGGGCCTCGAAGTACGGACCGCACTCCTGTTTTCGGAAGGCGTCGGCAAGGGGCGCATCGATCTGCCGAAATTCGTCGCGCTGACCGCGACCAACGCTGCCAAGCTCTACGGCCTGCACCCGCGCAAGGGCACGATCGCGGTGGGCAGCGACGCGGACCTGGCGATCTGGGACCCTGACCGCGAAGTCACCATCCGGCAGTCCATGATCCACGACGCGATGGATTACACGCCCTACGAGGGCAAGACGATCAAAGGCTGGCCGATCACCACGCTGGTGCGCGGAGAGGTCGTCGCCGAGGCGGGCGAGTTCGTCGGCGCCGCCGGCAAGGGCCGGTTCTTGAAGTGCGATATTTCGCCCGCGACGGCGCCGCTCGGGCGGCGCACTATCCCGTTCGATCCGGCAACGGGATCAGTCGAGCCGGGAAGGCAAGCCGATCACTTGCATTGAAGGTGAGTTGCTCGCCGCGCAACCATCGCGCGAGACGAACTTCATTCGTTCATTGCTCGCCGCGAGCTCGGGCGACGCGCTCCCGATCAATCAGGCTTGATGTTCGCGTTGCCCAAAGACTGGGCGCGTGGGCGATGAATGCGCCACGCCCAGCTTGGTGATATGGTATTGTAAGCAAACCGGCATGCGATCATCATATTGGTCGGCTGCCGCATCCCGACCGGACGTCAGGCGATGACCATTGAGCCGTGGCGAGCGACCTGCATCCAGACCAAGAGCAAACTCGCGGTTAAGGCAACGGATCGCGCCGGGGCATGGGCGACCATCGATGAGAATATCGCGCACGTCATTGGCCTGATCGACGCCGCGACCCGCGGCCCCAATCCCGCGCATCTCGTGGTGCTCCCCGAGTTTTCCCTGCAGGGGCCGCCGCACGGCTTGTCCGCCGCGGAATGGATCGACAAGGCCTGCTGTCCCATTCCCGGTCCGATCACCGAACCGCTGCAGAAGCTTGCCAGGGAGCGCCGCATCTACATCGGCGCTCATCAGTTCGAGAGCGATCCGGAATGGCCGGGCCGCTATTTCAACACCAGCTTTCTGATCGGTCCGGCCGGCGCTGTCATTCTGCGCTATCGGCGCGTCAATACCGCTGCCTTCCCCTCCCCGCACGATTTCATGGACGCGTATCTGGCTCGCTACAGCATGGCCGAGATCTTCCCGGTCGCGGACACGGAGCTCGGGCGGCTCGCGCTGATTCCCTGCGGTGAGATCAACGTGCCCGAAGTGGCGCGCGTACTCATGATGCAGGGAGCCGAAGTCATCCTCCACTCGACGAACTCGCCGAGACGGCCCGCGCAGGAGGCCGCCAAGATCGTGCGCGCAGCCGAGAACATGGTCTACATCGTCAGCGCGAACGTGGCCGAAGGCATCGGATTTTCGTGGGACGGCTCCGTGCCCGGCGGACGCTCCCACATTATCGACTATCTCGGCCGGACATTGGCCTATGAGGATGGAGCCGAGGAGACGATAGCGGTCTCCGCGCTGATCGATATCGAAGCGCTGCGCGAGGCGCGCAAGCAGGACACCGGCACGGCCAATCCCCTGTTGCGCGCACGCTGGGAAATGTACCGGCCGTTCTTCGCGGCGGCGTCGTTCTACCCGCCCAACAGCTTCCTTCATGCGCCGATGTCAGATGCCGCCTCCGCCCAGCCGGCGCTTGCCGCATCCTTGCGGAACATGGCCAAGGCCGGCGTCATCGTTGACGAGCCCGTCGTTCAAATCAAAAAAAGAGCAGGAGAAGCCAGATGATCAGCGCAGCCGAAAACGAGCTTCTGACGCGCGTCGGCCGCAACACGCCGATGGGCAAGTTCATGCGGCAGTTCTGGATCCCGGCCTGCCTTTCGTCGGAGCTTCAAGCCGACGGCCCGCAAATGCGTTTGATGCTCCTGGGCGAGAAGTTGATCGCATTCCGCGACACGGCCGGCCGCGTCGGCATTTTCGATCATTTGTGCCCGCATCGCCTGGCGTCGCTGTTCCTCGGCCGCAACGAGGACCACGGGCTTCGCTGCGCCTATCACGGCTGGAAGTTCGACGTCGACGGCAATTGCCTCGACCAGCCCAATCTGCCGGACAAGAACAAATATCCCGCGGGCGTGAAGGCCAAGGCCTACAAGACAACCGAGCGTGGCGGAATGGTCTTCGTCTATATGGGAGAGCGCGCTGAGGCCCCTCCGTTTCCCGAGATCGAGGCTGCCATCACCACCAATCCTGACGACAAAAATATCGCGTTGACCCACCGCGAATGCAATTGGCTGCAAGCGCTCGAAGGGGATATCGATACCTCGCACCTGGGCTTTCTGCACGCCGGATGCGTCGACCCGTCGAAAATGGACCCGAACGACGCGGCGACCTACACCGTGCTGAACAAGGCACCCCACATCAACGTCAGCGAAATGCCGTTCGGGACGATGTACTCCGCCTCGCGCGCCGCCATGGAAGGTTACGACCATCATCGCTTCGCGAGTTTCATTTTTCCGTTCTGGGTGGCCTATCCGAGCGACCGGCTGGAAAAGAACATGTCGGCCAACGCCTGGGTCCCGATCAACGACGAGCACACGATGATCTTCAACATCGACCTGCAGCGCGCGAGCGGCAAGTTCAAATCAATGCGATATGCCGACGGAAGCGTCGTCCCGGGCCTCGCGCGTCCGCTGGAATATCTGCCGCGGACCACCGATTGGATGGGTCGTTGGCGCCCGGTCAAAAACAAGGCCAACGATCATGGGCTCGACCGCGACATGCAACAGAGGGGCGATAGCTTCTCGGGCATCGTCGGCATTCCGCTCCAGGATCAGGCGATCCAGGAGACCATGGACGCGATCATCGACCGCACGCAGGAGCATCTGGCCTCCAGCGACCGCATGGTCATGCTCACCCGTCGGGTGCTGCTCAGGGCGGTGCGCGAGTATGAGGAGACGGGCAAGCTTCCCGCGGTGCTGGACGACCCCTCGCTCTGTCGCAACGTGCGCGGCGGCGACGTGATCACTCCGGCCGGCACGGATTGGCTGGATGCCTATGAAGAGGCCATGACGGCAGCCCACGGCCCGGGGCGCAGTGTTGCGGCTGAATAGCCATCCGCATGCAGCCCGCTATGACTATGCCGGCGCCAACAACGCAAAGACACCCGTCTGACCTCATGCCGAGGACAGAGTCTCGACAGAGGCGGAGCGGTGCGGGCGCCTGCACCGATGCAATCGAGATCGAGAACGTCGGAAAGGTGTTTCGGACGCGCCTGGGTACGGTTGCGGTCGAAGCCTTGCGCGACGTGAGTTTCGCCATCTCGCCGGGGCAGTTCGTGTCCTTCGTGGGACCGAGCGGCTGCGGCAAGTCGACCTTGTTGAAGTTGATCGGAGGACTCATCGAGCCCACCTCCGGACGGATCACCGTCGGTGGGCGCGAGGTTAAGGGACCGCGGCGCGACATCGGCATGATGTTTCAGACGCCCGTTCTTTTTCCCTGGCGGACTGTTCTCGAGAACGTTCTGCTCCCGATCGAGATCTTCGGGCT
>Ga0081455_10002811_pt1 | contig 20497 bp, 14 predicted proteins | sample TabmetS3T2R1_FD_70207 | JGI IMG/M metagenome (GOLD analysis project Ga0081455, IMG submission 70207) | Tabebuia heterophylla rhizosphere microbial communities from the University of Puerto Rico - S3T2R1 | ecosystem: Host-associated > Plants > Roots > Rhizosphere ...
GGGCGCCCCCCTACGCTGGCGTAGAGCTTGATTGCCAATGAGAAGGAAGGCGTCGTGCGCTGCCTGCAGCGGTCCATAGGCCGCCGGCTGTACCTGGTACTTCAGGTGCAGCAGGACCTGGAGGAGTCGCAGCGCGCTGGCGGCCTCAGCGGTCACGGCGATGTGCGCCCCAGCGAGAGCAGTGATGGGCCTGGTCGAGTAGAGCAGACTACTGCCAGCGCGCTGCACACTGGCGACGCAAAACCCTGCCACCGGCTCAAAGCGATCTTCGAGGCGCACACAATCCACCACGGGCACTGGCCCGGCGTCAATCGCGCCGTTTGCTGCCGCGACGGCAACAGCGCCAGGCACGCACTCGTAGAACGCCATGCCACGCCGTGCCATATCGAAGTAAAAAGGCTCAGCATAGAGATAAGGGACATGCCCTATGCGCAGCGCCATACACGCGCCCCATATGTTTGCATGATCAGTATTGTTATCCGCCCGCGCCTCGGTAATTTTTTGCTTCCCTTTGTTGACGCACTAGTCTACACTGCAGAAATGACAGGTGTAAAGTCTATGTACAGGAGGCTGTGTGACTCACGCTCCCCGTAAGCTCTTGTCGCGGTCGCAGCGCCACGCAGCGATTCTCCAGGGTGCTGCAACCGCCTTTGCGACGAAAGGGTTTGCCACCACCGCGATGGAGGAGGTGGCCGCGGCCTCCGGCATCACAAAGGAAATTGTCTACCGGCACTTCGCTTCGAAAGAAGAACTCTACCGTGCCGTGCTCGATGGTACCAGGCAGCGTCTACAGGCTGACCTGGCCCGAGCACGGCAGGAGTTCGGGGCTGGGGCCGGCATTCGTGCGCTGCTCGCCGTCGGTCGCGCGCAACCTGATGCTCTCCGTCTACTTCTGGTGCACGCCGCCCGCGAGCCCGAGTTTGCTGACTATGCGCGCGACGTCCGCAGCCGCTGGATCAACTGGGTGTTGCAGCATCGCCAGCACGACGACCCGGTCTTGCACCGCTGGGCTGCCCAGGTAGCGGTGTCGCACATCTGGAATGCTGTCCTCACCTGGCTTGATGTCGGTGAGCCAGCCCGTGATGAGGAGTTTGCACGGTGCTGTCTCGCTGGTATCAATGCTCTGTGGGGAGCCTGGAATGCGTCTCTGAAGGGAGGAATGGTGCACGAGGCCTAGAGCCGTTTTGCAAGGGAGGAGAGAGAGGGATTGCCTGATCGTGTAGCGTGAAGACAGGTCTGAGAGAGTGCTAGAAACGATCGCTGTATGGAGGGATAGCGTATGGCAGAGAACGATATTGCTCTAATGGCTCACCTGATGCGCCGTGCCGCTTTTGGCGCGCCCTACGAGGAATTGGAGGCACGGGCCGCCAAGGGATACGAGGCGACGGTCGAGGAACTCTTGCATCCCGAAAACCAGCCAGATGGTATCGACATGGATGTGCTGGAACGGTACTTTGCCGAATGGCAGGGGATGATCGCCGGGGGTCCCAACTACTGGGCCTGGCGCATGATCAACTCCAAGCGCCCGCTGGAAGAGAAGATCGCCCTCTTCTGGCACGGCATCTTATGCACCGGCTCCTCCAAGATCCAGCACGCCAAACAACAGCAAATTGAGTTTGATATGTTCCGCAACTATGGCCTCGGCAGCTTCCGGGACATCTTGCTGGAGATCTCCAGAGATCCTGGCATGATCTTCTACCTGGACAACTGCATGAGCCACAAGGGCGCCATCAACGAGAACTACGGCCGTGAACTCCTGGAGCTGTTCTCGATGGGGGTGGGCATGGACGGGCATCCCAACTACACGGAGGATGACGTCAAAGAGTGTGCCCGCGCCTTCACAGGCTGGACCATCAGTACTCCCATTCCCCGCTACCCCTATGGGGTCTATCCTGCACGCTTCATCTATAACCCGGCTGACCATGATGACGGCGTGAAGACCTTCCTGGGTGAGACGGGTAACTGGGACGGCGAGGACATTGTCAACATTATTGTCAAGCAGCCGGCCGCTGCCAGATTCATCTCGCGGCACCTGTACAACTTCTTCGTCGCCGATGACGTACAGGTACCGGCATGGCAGAACACGCCGCCGCGTGACCCTGAGGCCATTAAGATGCTGGAAGACGAGTACTTCCGGTCCAATTATGACATTCGCTCCATGCTGCGCGTGCTGTTCAACTCCGACTTCTTCAAGAACGCCCGCTTTGCCAAGGTGAAGAGTCCAGCGGAAGCGGTGGTCGGCACCATGCGTCTGGTCGGCGATTTCACTACGCCCAAGCCCGGTCTGCCGGCGATCGTCGCAGAAATGCGCTATATGGGACAGGACCTGGCGAACCCGCCTACCGTCGAGGGCTGGCATACTGGCAAGGAGTGGATCGACAGCGGCACCCTGGTCGAGCGCATCAACTTCACCGCTGACCAGATGGGGAACACCAATCTCCCGGGCATCCGTGCCATCGTCAATCGGCTGGGTGCTGAGGGCTCCACGCTGTCGCCAGAGCGCCTGGTGAATGGCTGTCTCCAGCTCCTGGGGCACTATGAACTCCCCGCAGAGACCCGCAGTATGCTGTTAGAGCATTTACAGCAAGGTGGGGAGCTACGCACCGGCACAGAAGATTTCGCTCAGCGCGTGGGACAAACGCTACAGTTGATCGTTGCGACCCAGGAATATCTCTTTGCATAAGGAGGAGCAGATCATGAGTGATACGAAAAAAGACAATGTGCTTGTGGTCCTCCAGTTGTCGGGCGGCAATGATGCGCTCAATACCATCGTCCCTTACAGTGATCCACTCTACCTGGAGAATAGGCCGGTCGTGCGGGTAGACCCTGAGCGGGTCCTGCCCATTAATGATTCTATCGGGTTCAACCCCAACATGGCACCTATCAAGGAGCTGTGGGACCAGGGGAAAGTGGCCATCATTCAAGGCGTTGGCTATCCGAACCCGGTCCGTTCCCACTTCCGCTCCATGGATATCTGGCACACCTGTGAGCCCGACAAAGTGGGCACCGAGGGCTGGCTGGGCCGGGCCATTCGGGATATAGACCCTCACAAGGAGAACGTCCTGACCGGCGTGAACTTTGGTCGCGGCCTCCCCAGAGCGCTGGCGGCCCCTGGTGTGCCGGTCGCCTCCGTGGGCAATCTGGAAACCTACGGTGTCCTGACGGGCATTGAGGGTGCAGACCAGCGCTCGCAGGCCCTGGACCTGTTTGCCAAGATGTATTCGTCGAAGCTTGGGAGCAGTCTCGTCCGGGAATACATCTCGCAAACGGGTACGGACGCCTTGAGCGGGGCAGACACCCTCAATACGGCGCCGCAGAAGTATAGCTCGACAGTGAAGTACGCTAGCGATACCGTGTCGCAATACATGCGCAACATCGCCCAGGTACATCTGGCCGGCCTTGGGACCAGGATCCTGTACACCACTGCCCCCCAGAACAGCTTCGATACCCACGCCACCGAGATGGCGAAACATCCCCAGTTGTGGCAAGACGTGTCCAGTGCCGTCAGCGCATTTTACCAGGACCTGAAGGAGCACAACGCCAGCTCGAACGTCGTGATCTTTCTGTTCACGGAGTTTGGCCGGCGCGTGCATGACAACGGTTCTGGGACTGACCACGGCTCAGGTGGCATCGCCTTTGTCATCGGCGATGCGGTTAAGGGTGGGCTGTATGGGGAGTATCCATCTCTGGCACCGGAGAAGTTACTCGAAGGCGACCTGCACTACAACAACGACTTCCGTAGCACCTATGCCACGCTGCTGGAGCAGTGGTTGGGTCTGGACGCCAAACCTATCGTTGGTGGCAGTTTTGAGCAGCTTGCCTTTCTTTCGTAACCTTGAGAGATGACGCGGTGATGGGGTGACGCGGAGACACGGCGAGATACACCATAGTCTAATAGGCCTTGCGCCGCGTCTCCGTGTCTCCGTGGTCCTCACGTCTCTGCTGCTATGAGGTGAACATGATTACACAGATACATCCTGTACAGTTGCAATACAGCCATACTATTGGCCGTGCCGAGTTTTCAGGCCCCGGGTTCCGCGCCCCTGTAGGCATCGCCCGTGGCGCCGACGACCGGCTCTATGTGCTCAATCGCTCCTACGAGGGCCGGCCAGATGGCAAGCGCATTACCATCTGCACCGTGGGAGAGGAGTACATCTCTGAATTTGGCCGCGGCGTGAGTGCTGAGCAAGCCCATGTCGACGCGCCCGATGGTTCCTTCATGTGGCCGACCGCTATTGCCCTGGACAAGGCCGGCAATGTCTACGTGAGCGATGAGTGGTACAACCGTATCTCCATCTTCACCAGGGATGGCACTTGGATAGGCAAATGGGGAACCCCAGGGGCTGGGGATGGCGAACTCAATCGCCCCTCGGGTATGGCCTTCGATCCGGACGATAACCTCTACGTGGTGGATAGCCTGAACAACCGTGTGCAGAAGTTCACCAAAGAGGGCAAGTTCATGGCCAAGTGGGGCACGGCGGGCAGCGGTGCCGGTGAGTTCAACATGCCCTGGGGTATCGACGTTGACACTGAGGGCGATGTGTATGTGACCGACTGGCGCAACGACCGCGTCCAGAAGTTCACGGCCGATGGCCGCTTCCTGATGCAATTCGGCACTTCAGGCAGCGGGGAGGGGGAGTTCAACCGCCCCACTGGCATCGCCGTTGATCAGGCTGGGGTGATCTACGTGGCCGATTGGCGCAACGATCGCCTGCAGGTGTTTGACGCCGAAGGCAGTTTTGTTGCCAAGTTGACAGGTGAGGCAACGGTGTCCAAGTGGGGCAAGGAGAAGCTGGACGCCAATGCCGAGATGTGGCTGCAGCGGCAGAAATCCCAGGGCTTAGAGCGTGAAAAGCAGTTCTGGTCCCCATCAGCCGTTGAGGTCGATGACGAGAACAGGATTTTTGTCGCCGAAACCGCGCGCAGCCGTGTCCAGGTATACCTCAAACAAATTCCCTATTTCATCGGAGACCGACTCTAAGGGAGGGCAAACTCAACCGGTGTGTTGCCCTTTGCACCGCCGGTTGAGTTTGGTAATTTTCTTTCGACGCTCTTATTGGATTCCGGGGGCTTATGCTCCCGTATCGACAAATCCACGACCCTGGAATCCAACAAGAGCCAGGCCTGGTAGGCGGGCGAGACCGAGTACCCGCCTTGAGACCTGATCATGCCTGACTGACCACCTGACTGACCACCTGGACAAGATCGAGTGTGCACGTCCAGGGCCAGCTTGCGGAGGTTAAGAAGAGGTCATGATGCTTGCCGGTACCCGCCGCACCTAAGCAGCCGGCATCGTTGTGCATGAACGCGAGGTCATGCCTCCAGCCGCCTTTGAATGTCACGACAAGAGAGGAAGGGTCTTTGGTGACGAGGGAGGAGTCGAATCTCCACGCAGTGACCGCTTCGTAACTGAGGTTCGACGGCGCACAGGAGAGGTTTGGGATCTGGACAACCTTGTCATAAGCCCCATACATCTTGGCCCACCACGTCCAGTACTGATCAATGGGGATGGGCAGGTCTTGGGTAGGGTCCCAGGCCGTGATCTCATGAAAATCCCAGGATGTGCTCAGATTGGCCACATCGGAGCTGTCGCTCACTCCCCAGTCAGGCAGCGATGTCAGGTCGTTGACCGTCGCGCAAAATTGCACGGGACCCGTGCCGTCTGACGTGTTTGCCTTCAGAGTCATCGGCACTTGCAACTGTACAGGCACTTGCGGACCCGGGAAGGTGGCGGGGGCATGGCCGAGCAGCATCACGCCGCTGGTGAATGGCCGACCCTGCGCGTCGGCCACGTTGTTCGCGGTTAACAGGACGTCGTACTGGAACCAGCCGCGGGAGTTCTCGTTCTGCGCCAATTGATTCTGACCGCATGTGAACGACCCGGTCTGTTTCAGGATCACGATGTAGTAGGCCGGGGTCTGCCCGTTGACATAGTAAACGTAAAACTCCGTCAGCGCCCCTCCGCTCGGGGACTGGACGTTTGACCGCGCCGTTGCGTCGTCCGCTCTCCCATTAAGAGTGGGGAGAGTGGGGCCGCCTGCGGTCCAACTAAGCGGCGATTGAAAAGAGGAATAGCCCCAAGTCGCCCCAATCGGTGGGATGAGGTTTGTATCGCCGACGAAACTCCGGTCCGTCGCGCTTTGCTGTAGTGTCTGCACGATGGACTCTTCCAATGGTGGAGTTATATCGGAGGTCGTTGAAGGAGAGGCGCCACGCACCTCCGCAACGATGACGCGGCTTGACACAGATCCTTCCGGCCCTAATACGCAACGATAGCCAGCCGCTCCGGAAGCTTTCGTATAGGCGATGAACGCGGCCGGCGTCCCCGGGGTCGATCCAGTCACCGCGCGCACGGCATCGAGCTGGAGCTTGGAAGGATGGGCGAGCACGAGCGCCTTCCCGGACTCTAGAATCGGTTTGAGCGTTTGCACGCTTGACGATGGCCCCGATGCGGCGCTCTGGCCGTCCAAGATCACGCTATCCAAACCTTGGAGGGAGCCGCTGAACGGCTCCACGTTGCTCCGGCTCTTCAGGCCTGAGGCCAGCGCTCCCTGTATGTCGCCGATAAATCCGATTTTCAGCATCGATGTATTCATGAGCGTTCCTTTCCGGTAAATGGTTCACCTGCCCAGCTCATTAGAGAACCGGGGTCACCAGTTGGGATGCAGGCCGATCGAGGTGAAAAAGGCGTCGATTCCGCTGAACGCAGTGCCCGGCATGCCCATCCAGAAATTGTTCCATTTCGTGTCTGCAATGAACACCTCCCCCTCCCTCGCTAACATCTTATTGAAATTCCAGGCGTGGAGATCGGAATCCCAATATTCGGGATACTTGCTCGGATTTTGCTCCGATAGGATCTGATACCCTGAGTATCGCTGAGCGAGCGCGCCTCCGACGGCTTCCGAGAGCACGCCTGCCGCCGCGCCGGTGGCAGCTCCGATCAGCGTGTCCCAGCCAAGCCCCTTGGTCAGCGAAGTATGGCTCGCCAGGTTGCTCAACACGTCGCTGACCGCGCCGCTGGCGCCATTGCCGATAGTCGCGGCTGCCGTATTGACCGCGAGGCGGGCGGCGCCGCCGGGGGCCCATGTCGCCACCCTGCTCATGATAGAGCCTTGCAATTCCATATCTCCTTGCAGGGCTGCGGCGGCGGCGTCGCCGGCATAAGAGGCGGCGACTGCTCCGACGACCGCGCTCGCGCCGGCGGCGACGCCACCGGCGATCAGTCCCGACGCCGCTCCGATGCCGAGCTGCTCGCCCCAGCCCGCCCAACTGAATTGTTGGTGTTTCGCCAAGCCCGTAATGTTGTAGGTCAGCCCGCTGATGCCGGCGCCCAGAAGCATGGACCCAATGACGGTTGAACCGGCTCCGCCGAAGGGCGTTGTGGCCATTACGATGATCCCGCCGACGACCAGCGCCGCATCGACGATGAACGAGATGACGTTCTCGACGATCCGATTCGTGAAGAACCATGTCACATCATGGGTGAAAAACCCTTTGACATCGTGAGTGAAGAAGTGGCTCACGTCGTGGCTGAAGAAGTGCTCGATGTCCCAGAGGACCGAATGGCCCGTCGGGTCCGTATAGTGGACGGGGCTGTTCAATGCGTAGGCGTAGCGATTGAACACATCTTGCATGTGGAACGGGCCGCCGAGCTTGCTGTCGGCGGTGATGAAGCGGCCGAGCGCCGGGTCGTAGTAGCGGGAACGGAAATAATACAGGCTGGTTTCGGGATCCAGTTCCTTACCGGTGAATTTATAGCGAAACGTGTCCGGTCCGTTGATCGCATCGATCTCGCCATACGGCAGATAGTTCACGGTTGTTGTGACCTGGCCCGTGCCATTGGTCAGCGCGGTGGTGCTGCCGAGATGGTTTTTGTGAAAATAACAGGCGCCTGCCACCGGAACTCCCTTGAAGGGATTATTGACGGGATTACCGATGCCGGAATCCACCGTGGTGACGGAAGCAATCAGCCCGTTCGTTCCGGTCACGTATTTGGTGTGCTGTACGCTCCCGTCGGGAAACGTCGCCACTTCATAGTAGGGGGAGACATAGAGGGTGGTGGGACCGTTTGCGGCTTGTTTTTTCAGCCGCCGCCCGGTGTAGTCGTACGTGAATGTTGCGCCGTCGGCCTGGATCAACTGGCGCTCGTCGTCATAGACCAATGTCCGGCTGCCGCCGCTGTTGGTCATGGTTTTCATGTTGCCGTCTGTGTCGTATTGTGCGCTGAAGACCTGTTGGCCGTTCTGGGTGCCCTGATTCACCTGGTAGCCGGTATACGCGTAGACGACTCCGTCCTTCCACGTGAGATTGCCGGTATGGTCGTAGCCGTAGGTCTTGGCGGGATAGCCCCCGGTGGCCCGTTGCAGGCGGCCGACCGGGTCGAAGGTAAAGGTCTGGCTGCTCGTGGGGGTGAGTTGATCGGCAATCGTTTGCACCGCATTCAATGCGTTCCAGTTCAACGCCAGATTCTGAAAGGTCCCGTCCGGTCCGTTCAGTACCTGGGATTTCAGTTGCCCGACATCGTTATAGCCCAAGGCTTCTTGCACGGCATTGCCGTACGTGACAGTTTGCGAGGCGCCGAACGGGGTAAATTTATCGAACGTCGCGAAGGTGGCGGCCTGCCCGCTCTCGGCCATCGAGACCGTTTGCAAGCGGCCCGCTGCATTATACTTGTTGGTCAGGACGCTCTGATCAGGATACGTCAACTGCTGAACTTGCCGGGTCGGGGTATAGGTTTTCTGAAAGCCGTATCTGGCTCCGCCCGTCACCAGCGTGATCCGGGTCTGATTGCCATAGGGATCATATCCATATGTGTAGGTCGTGCCGTCAGGCGCGGTCACGTTGCACAACCGGCCCATCGCGCCGGGCTGTCCGGAGACATCGTAGGCGAGCGTTGTGATCTGCGTACCGACCGCTTTGCTGATCAGGCGCTTCAGTGCGTCATAGACCAGAGTGATCTGCGTGCCGCTTGCGTAGGCGTGGATAACCCGCCGGTTCACGTCGTCGTACGTGAAGGTCTCCGCAGAGAGGACGGAATTGCTGGTCTTAGACTGGAGCGTAATTTGCCTGCCCAAGCTGTCGTAGGTGACGGTATTGGTGACGGGGAACGGATCAACGGATGCAACGATCCGCCCTAAGGGATCATAGGTGTAGGTTGTCACCGCTTGATTGGCATCCGTCCGTTTCACGACCAGGCGTTTGGAATGGAACGTGCCATATTCGAGCGTAGTGGTTCTGGCCTCTGATGTACCGGCGGCTTCCGTCTGGATCAGCGTGTTCGTGGAGACGTAGTTCATCGTGGTCGTGGAGGTGCCGCCGTCGACCGGCTGTGTTGACTGAAGAAGACGGCCATAGTTGTCGTACACACGTTGCATATAAACCGGCGTCGTGCCTTCGTAGTAAGGAAGCGACTGACTGACGACGTTGTCGCGGCTATCGAATGCGGTGTTGACGAGCACCGTGGTCGCGCCGTCCGGACCGAGGGCGGTGGACTTATAGACTCGGCTGAGGCCGTCGATGTCCTGCTGAAAGCAGGTCCAGGTCGTGCCTGGCCAGTCGAGCCGGCGTTGCGTTTCTGTATAGGGACCGTCCGTTCCGCTGAGCCAGCTTCGCTTGGTGAGCACAAGCATATTTGACGGATTGGACAGATCGGGGCCGAGTTGCTGGGTGACCCGTCCCAGCCCGTCGATGTCCTGCTGGAACATGACCTGATTCGAGTCGGTGCGCGTGTTCATGACGCCGAATTGCGGGTAAAACTGAAATGTCGAGACCAGACTCACGCCGGCTTGATTGGGCGGGGAGGTCGCCCGTGCGAGGAAGGTACTGTAGGTCGAGTCGTAGGCCATTGTGCTTACCGCGCCCGATGGGTCGGTGATCGTCGTCACGTTGCCATAGGCATCGTATGCGTACTTCGTGACAAGCCATACATGGTGTTGATCATCCCAGACCTGATGAGTCTCAAGATTCTGGGTATTGGGATAGAAGGTCATCTGCTCTCTCGAGAGAATCTGCGTGCCTGCCTGGTCGGCCGCCAACTTGCGTTCACTTTTGAAACCCAGCAGCCATTGCACCGGATCATTGTCATAGGATTCCAGCGTGTAGACCGTCGAGGCGCCGGCATCCACCGTCAGCGTCTTATTGCCGTAGTCATCGTAGGTGTAGCGAAGGGTATGTATGTCATCGGGCGCCGGCTGGCCGCCTGGAGCCGGCGGGGGCGCAAAGGTATAAAAATTCGTCTGCACCGATTGTGGAAGGCACTGATAGATCCCGGTATCAGGGCTTGGGGTCGTGTAGCCGATCGTTGTTTGCTGCATCCAGGCGCCGTCGGCAGATCGTGTGATAAGGCTGCTGCTCACGGTGGCTGTCTGCGGAAAGGGCTGATTATAGTCGGTCAGCGTGATCGTCTGGTACTGCGGGTCGGTCACCCGGATGGATTCAAATCCAAGCCATCCGCGCCCGGTCAGGTCGATCTTCGCTCCCGTGTAAAAGTAGTTGAAGTTGTATGTGCTCCCCCGCCCATCGCCCTTGCCATAGCCTGCGACGACGTATTTCGGAAAATCTACTGTCTGGGTCGCGTAGGTCACGCCCGGGGTCGGATTCATCCTGGTTGCGGAGAGATGATAAGTTGCACCGGAAACGACGTTGTTGATGAGTCCCGGCGCTTCGATCTGCTGAGTGACGGAAGAGCCTTTGCTGTAGACGTTAGGATCCGTCAACGGCTTGTAGGTAGGCGTGACCTGGCCCCCAAGTCCGTTGGTAACGCTCGCGATGAGATCCGGATAAACCCCGCTGGCCGGCGAGTGGGCGAGCGAAAGAATTTCCTTTGAGTTCACCGCTGATTGCACCGCATAGACGAGATCGCTCCTGCCGTCTCCGTCCACATCCATGGGCAACAATGCGGCGCCCCACGGTAGAGAAGCGGAAGGTTGCGTGACACCTGATTGCGCCGCAAACCCGCTTCCCGTCGATAGCAGTACTTGGAGACAGATCTGATTATTGTTTTGCGTGGCGATGACCAGATCAGGCAACCCGTCGCCGTTGACTTCCATGGGGAGCAAGATCGGAATCGATGCGCCGGGATTGGTCAAGGACACGTTTTGGGACATCCCCGAGGTGAAGGCGTCACCGGTGGACAGGAGCGTCTGCAGCACCAAGGTCTCGTTGTTCAATGAGGCATGGACGAGGTCTCCCATCCCGTCGCCGTTGACGTCGAGAATCATCAGAATGCCTTGGGCGCTCAATGTGGTCGCTGACGGGACTGGGTTCGTGTTTTGCTGCACGAATCCCTCCCAACCCTGCGAGAGAAAGAGGACCACCTCAAAGTTGGCGCCGTTCTGGAAGGCGTAGAGCAGGTCGCACATGGTGTCGCCGTTGAATTGGACTGGCAAAAGCTGTGCCCCGGAGTAATAGGCGGCGGTGACAACAGTCCGGTCCTGATCTTTCGGAGCAAAAGAGGAGCCGTCGGAAAACAGAATCTTCAGGCCCAGCGTCCCGTTGTTGTCGTAGGCGCAGACCAGATCGACGAGCCCGTCGCCGTTGACATCCATCGTGGTGAGCCGGCCCCAGGGAATATTCGAGGGTCCCGCGCCGTTAATCGGCCCCGGCGCATAGGTCCAGCCTCCTTGTCCGTCCGGCTGCGCAAGAAGCGTCGTCAGTCCCAGATGCCCCTCGTTGTTCATGGCATAGACCAGATCCACGCAGCCATCGCCGTTGAGATCTATCGGCAGGATTTGCGCGCCTTCAGAATAATGAATCTGAGTCGGCGGCAGGACCAGACCGGTTGGCGGCGAGAAAGCGGTCCCATCGGAGAGAAACAGCGTCAGCCCGAGATAGCCGTTGGCGCTGTAGGCGTTGACCAGATCCGTTCGTCCGTCGCCGTTGACGTCCATCGGCAGTAATTGTCCTTGCCAGGTCGCATGAGTGTCAGGCAACGCCTGCGTTGTGTCGAAGATGCCGGGGTTGCCGTCCTGCCAGGTGAAGAGGGTCGGTGAAAGGGCGACGCCGGTCGTGTCGCTTTGCGTGATGGACTGGAGTTGGCTTCGGCCTGTGGATTGTCCGGTCTGATAGGCCAGGCTATAGGTCGTGACCAGTTGTCCATCCACATAGGTTTGAATGGTCTTCAGCCGTTGGAGAGTCCCGACCGGATAGCCGCCGAGATAGCGGAACCAGGTGTCCGGCCTCGACTCATAGGCAAACTGGACCGATCGCTGTGGGACGAGGCCAGTGTTCGTATTGCCCGTGTACTGGATGTTGAGCGGATAGAATGCATTATTCGCCGTATCTTGTTGATACGTGATCGTCATGAAGTTGCCGTTCAGGTCGGTCACCTTGTTCAGCGCCCACACGCGAATGCTGGGGTTGGTATTCGAGGCGGAAACCTGTGCATCGGGAGATGTCCCGTATTCGAGGCGCCTGCCATTCTTCGTATACACAATGAACGAATCGGGGCCGGAGCGGCTCTGAGGCCGTTGCTGGTTGTACACCGGCACGACTTTCTTCCAGCTTTCAATCTCCGTATGATAGATCGCGTTCGGATCTTGATAGGACGCGGCGCTGACAGGAACGAGCCGTTGCCCGTCGAGCGAAAACCGATCGTTGCTGTCGTAATTGACGGCACCGATGAAACCATCCTGCGCTATGGTAGCGGGGGTGCGCGTGATCGAGGACAGGCCTTGGAGGCTCCAGCCCATGCCGAGCATGCCGTTGCTGCCGCCGCTGTTATAGACGAGCGAGAGGGAGGGCTTCATCTCGGCTGTCCCGGGCGGGACGGTGAGTGACATGGAATAGACTGCCTCGCCGTTGTGATCCACCGCGAACTGTCCCGATAGAGTGCCGACGTAGCCATTCGTCGCCATGGTTGTCCTCCTCGACAACATGTTGGTGGCTCCTGACAGGCCCGCCTGAATTATCCGCCCGCTCCAGGTGCACGACCGGTCAAACCGGCAAGGTGAGTGATTGATGTGGCGGCTCGCATTGGCCAACGACGCAATGGAGCAGCGCTCTATCGCCTAACGACCGTTTCGCCGAGACTTTTTCCTCAATAAATCCCTCTATGCAGTGGCTTTTCCTGATCATTTCCTCTCAAGGGGTGCATGCGGCACGCCAACGTTTCATAAAGGTGAGTATCGATTGGCGGGAAAAAGTTCATTCAGGCGAAAAAATTTCACCAAGGGCTGCTGCTTCGGGGGGCCGCAGCCGATGTCCGGCGCTATACCACATGCCAGCATGGGGTTTTTTGCACAATCCCTCTCAGGCGGCGCACGGCATGGGAGGGGACATGCATCCGTCCAGGGCTTGCTTTTCCTGCAGTCCTTTGGCATGCTAGCCTCCCCGTCGGGGTAGCCGCATACATATGCCCTCTATCAGGCAATGAAGGAGGAGAAGGGATGCGCCAAATTTTCCACGGTATTGCTGTGGCGAGTCTCGGGCTCGCTGTCGTTGTGACCTTCCCCCACGCCGTCTGGAGCTATGCATCCTTCCAACGGATGCCGCAGGTTGGTGATGGCTTCCCCTACTGCGCCACCTGTCACTCCTCGATTGATGCGTCTTATCATCCAGAACTGTCGGCCGAGGCCTCGCAGGCGCAGGTCTACACCACCAAACACTACAAAGCTCTTGAGGAAGGCACATTTGCGGGGTATAAAGCCCTGGAACCTGATAAGCGAAAGGAGCTTCTTGAACGGGCCAAGAAGATTGACCAGAACTCGTCTGTGCAACTCGAAGCCTCAGCAGCGACAGTAGCTCCGGGTGGAACCCTCAGCGTGACGGTGACCACCAAGGGCGGCATTGGCCCGGTGGTTGGGATCATGCTGCTCGACGAGCCAGTGCGCTTCCAGGCGCGGCCCATTCAGGGCACCGGCTGGTTTATTGCCAGTGCCCCTGAGGTTATTGGTGCAGACGGCAAACCGCAGAGTACATGGCTCGATCGCCGGTTCAACAAGCAGCAGACCAACCTGAATTTCGTTCTGGTGTACGATATTGCCTCTGATCCTGCCAAGGACATGTATGCCACCTCACGCGTGTCCTATGTGCTGAAGGCTCCTACGACTCCTGGCGAATATCCAATTACCGCAGCGTTTCTGTACGGCACGGCTGAAGCAAATGAGATGAAGAGCGGGAAGTACGAAGAGCCACCGGGTGGTAATGGGGCACCATCTGGACGTCTTCGGTTCTCGAACACAGTGAAGGTACGTGTACAGTAACCCCCCAGAAACCCCACGGGAGGCCCGGGATGCGTACATTACGACGCTGGCTACCCCTCCTCCTGGTGGGGCTTCCCCTCCTCGGCGCCATAGCGTTTGGGGGGGGCATCGTGGTCACGGACCACTTGGAAGAGAACAACACATTTTGCACGGCTTGCCATCTCCACGAAAAAAAATTTACTGAGTTCTATCCGGTGCAGGGCAAGCGAGTTACTCTGGCCGCAGCCCACAATCTCGAAGGTGAGAAGAACGTCAAGTGTATTGATTGCCATATCGGCGCCACCGTCAAGGATAAAATGGTCATCAAGGCCGTGGCAGCACGCGACACCGTGGCGTATTTTGTGGGTGCGTTCCAGGAACCCACCCATCTGCGCTACGCTCTCGGGACCCGTACGTGCCTCAAGTGTCATTCCACTGGAGGCCAAAATCCCGAGCAGGAAAATGCCTTTCACAACGCCTCGCATCACACCAAGATGCCCATTGTCTGCTATGAATGTCACACGGTGCATCCCCCTGCCAGCGTGGAGACGCGCTTTTTGCGGGAACCAACGGTGAAGCCGCTGTGTGACACTTGCCATAAAGACATGGAACAATAGGAGTACAGACTAGGATGGGCTGGAGAGCACGGCTCGGCTTTCTGGTGCCTCCGGGCAATCCGACGGTGGAGCCGGAGATGATGCAGTTGATGCCTCCGGCGTGTCGCTGCACTTCTCGTGCCTGATCGCTGCTCTCAACAAAAATGTGGAATACTCAGGGCAAAATGTGCTTTATTTTTCCTGCCCGTTTATAAACGGCCGGCAGACTACTTTGGTAAATGACTATGTGGAGTATTGGCAAGGTACTAAGCTGCCGTATAACACTGCGACACAGTCCTGACACACAGATGTTTGTCTGCGGCTGTTTGTTGCTTGCAGCCCTGAGAGGGAGACAGTCATAATGCTGCGCAAAATGACGGCACGTGAGATCTACCGGTGTGCCACCGCCTATCACAAAATTAAATCCCGCCAGATTATTGAGTCCCTGTATACGGATTTTACCTCGTGGGAAGGGCTCTTAGATTTTGCCCCGACCCTGCGGGCCCCAAACGGCAGCACGATTGCCTTGACCAAAGACCCGGCCATGATCATTGGCGTGGCGCAATTCCAGGGCACGGATGTCGCGATCATTGCCCAACAAACCCCGCAGAGTGCGCAGGAGCGTAGTGCCTATAACTATGGCTTAACACAAGCCGATGGCTATGGTCTGGCGCTATGCATGATGGACTACGCCGAGAAATACGGGCTGACGCTCCATACCTTTATTGACACAGTCGGCGGCGATCCCTTTGCCGCCTCTGCTGCCAAGCTCCAATCCTGGCTGATTGCCCGGTGTCAGGCTAAGATGCTCAGTCTCCAAACACGCTCTATTGCGACCATCATTGGGCAAGGAGGCAGTGGCGGGGCGATTGCGCTTCAACTGGCGCACAGACGGTACATGTTGGCGCTGTCGACCTATTCGGTGATTGCCCCGGAGGGCTGTGCGGCCATTTTATTTCGGCAGGTGACCGAGGACACCATTGCAGCGGCGCTTGAGATCCTCCAACCCACGGCCGAGCACATGTTAAAATACGGCATTATTGATGCGATTATTGCTGAACCCCCTCTCGAGGATCCGCACTATCTCGCCACCACTCTGGACGCTCTCTCTGCGATGCTCACGCGAGCCACGACCGAACTCGCCAGTACTGCCATGGATGCTTTACAGCAAGAACTCCAGGACAAGATCGCCCGGTGTGGACGCATTGCTGAGCCGCAACCCTGGTACAGGCGTGGACGGCGCTTCGCCAAACGACTCTGGAGTTTTTCGCGGCCAGCAGTGACTACTGATCCCTATATCGCTGACATACGACGACACGTCTTTGGTAACTCCGATTGCACACCGCAAGCCTGTAATACAGTCAAGGATGCCGATGGCAACGTGGTACGGCACGGGTGTGGGCATCTTTTCCCAGCTGAGGAGTTTCTCCAACACTGGCATGCCTGTCCGGCCTGCCACCGGCCCGACCCGCTCGATCCTTCTACGTATGTTGACCTGGTGCTGGATCCCGATTCGTTTCAAGAAATCTATACCAACCTCACGCTCGAACACATCGACGGGTGGACCGAACTTTACGACTACACGGCAATGCGGCAAAAAAGCGCCAGGCAGCCCGCAGGGAATGAAGCCTTAGTCATTGGTCACGGCAAGATGTTTGACGATATACCCGTGGCCCTGGCAATCAGTAATTTTGCGTATATGGGTGGTTCGATGGGTGCCGTGGTGGGGGAAAAATTCCGCGCCATTGTCCACTTTGCTCTAGCGCATCATCTCCCGCTCCTGGCCATTACTGCGACTGGTGGAGCACGCATGCAAGAGGGCACCGTGGCGCTGGTACAAATGGCAAAAACCACTGCGGCGGTTGTCGCCCTACGCCGTGCTGGCTTACCCTATATCACGGTGCTGGGCCATCCGACGGTGGGTGGCGTGCTCGCGAGTTTTGCCACCCTCGGCGACTTCATTATTGCCGAGGAAAAGGCCACGCTCTCCTTTGCCGGCGACCGCGTGGTGAAATTGACCAGCCAGGGGCGTGGCATACCTCCCGAGATGATGACCGCGGAATTTTTTGCGCACCATGGCGGCATTCATGCCGTTGTGAAACGCCACGAAATGAAATCACTGATTGCCGGAGTCCTGCGTCTGACCCCATGGTACAGTATGCTAAAAAAACAGGACAACGTCAGCAATGCTCCACCGCAAGGTGATTGGTCACCCTGGGACGTCCAGTGAAGCTGATCCTCGGCTTCTTGCGTACAAGTCATCCTTAAGATTGGTCATCAGTGGTTGGTCGTCAGCTTGTGGAGGAACAGACGCGCCGCCTGGGCCGCACGGGCACGGTGGCTCATCTGGTTCTTCACGGCTGACGGTAGTTCGGCCATGGTGCATCCATGTTCTGGCAAGTAGAACACCGGATCGTAGCCGAAGCCGTTGGCACCACGTTCTTCCAGGATGATCTCTCCTGCACATACCCCTTCAAAGTAATCGATTGCCCCGCCCGGTTGTGCGATGGCTATGACACATCGGAAGCGTGCCTGGCGCGGCGCCGGCACCTGACGCAAAACGTCTATGAGCTTGGCACGGCGGTCGGCGTCGCTGGCCTCGTTCCCCGCGACTGCGTCGGCGGAGGGGCGCCAGTTTAACGGCGCCCCTTCCCCAGCATAGCGGGCAGAATAGACACCAGGCGCACCGCTGAGGGCATCGACTTCTAGCCCTGAATCGTCAGCGAGCGTGAGCAGACCGGAAGCCTGGGCAAACGCTGCCGCCTTCAAACGGGCATTCTCAGCATACGTCGTCCCAGTTTCTTCCACCGCGAGGTGCAGCCCCAGAGCGTGCGGGGTGACGATGTGCAAGGGGAGATCGCTGAGCAGAGGTACCAATTCGTGCAGTTTGCCAGGATTGTTCGTGGCGAGTAACAGTTGGATCATTGGAGACTCCCTGGGCAGATGCAGCCTGCACCTGGCTCTATGGCCACGTGCATCATTTGACTGCACATAGTATAAGCCTTTGATAGAGTCGCACTCGCCTTACCGCGCGCCGTCCAGAATCTCCTGCACTTGTGCTCCAGAGAGCACAACGCCAAAAAAGGCTTGATAGAAACTCCGCACCTCCATGTGCAGATCCATATCCGCAAAGACGTTGGGATGGAAGGTCTTGGCGGCCCAGAGCACGGTCAGCGGTTGTTCGATAGTGCGGTGGGCCCACACGTGCACCCCTACCGGAATCAGGTAGACGTGCTTGTTGGTAACAGCCTTGAGCTTCTGGAGCCGCTCGTCTCGGGCAATGATGTCGCGGTCGCTTGGGGCATTGAGAATGAGAATGTCAGGGTCCCAGGCCAAAAGTTGCTCCAACGTGAATGTCGTATTCTCGGTGGCGCGGCCATCGTTAGTGACACTCGTGCCCCCGGCGGCTTCGATCCACCATTCGGCGATGAGGCGGGGTTGCCCCAGGGTCGCAGCGCTGAAGTACAGGACCGTAGGCCTCTGCACCTGCGCGTGCATGACCCCTGCTGCCACGCGGGCCACGATACCGTCAAAATAGGCAGTATAGCGCTCAGCCACCGCCGGCTTGTGAAAAATTTCCCCTAACAACTGCATGGCCACTTTCACGTCGCCCGGTTCGCGCCATGCCAGGAAGACAACCGGCAGATTGTGGCGCTGCAGCACGTCGAGGTTCGGCTTATCCATGGTAAAGACCACGTCGGGTTCTACCGTGAGCAGCGCCTCGATATTCGGGGCGCGGTCTGGCCCCTGCATCTGTGGCTTGTTGGCCATGGTAGGAGCAAAGACCGTCTGATATTTCCAGCGCTCCTGCCGTGCGAATGGCTCCGGCAGGCCGTTGACGATCATATCCCCGGCGCCCATGGCGAACATGAGGCTATTGATGCCTGGGACAGATCCGATGGTAGCCACCTTGCGAATCTGCACGGGCAGGGTCACTGCCCGCTGCGCCATATCGGTCACTGTACGGGTCGTGGTTTGTGCGCCTACGTAGTGGCCACTAATTTATTCACTCCACTCACATGGGATTGCGACGCTGAGCGTATCGTCGTATCTTGAGGCTCTCGCCCCCTCTTATCAGGAGAGCTGACGATGCGTCTCTTCCGCCACCTCCAGCATTGGTTGACCGGCTCCGGTACGCGCCTCCAGGTCGCTGATTTCGTGCCGAAAACCCATCCCCTCCGTCAATGGGCCGAGACGTTTCCCTGGGCAGCCCTCGTAGCCGCGATCGACCGCAGCTTTGCCCAGCGATTTCCTCAAGACTCCACCCGGGGGCGTCCCCCTGTCTCGCCCCGGGTGTTGCTGGCGTTAGAGTTGCTCAAACATGAGGTGGGCGCTTCCGACGAAGCCATCTGTCATCGCTTGCGCACGGACTTTGCAGTCATGTACGCCTGTGGCATCGAGGCTGTCCAGTGGGATAGCGCTCAGGAGCATTTTGTCTTGCCCGAAACCCTGGCCCAGTTTCGCCAGCGCCTGGATGAAGCTTTGATGGACGAACTGTTGGCCATCCAGGCGGCGACCGCTATGGAGGAGGGGCTGGTCAGCCCAGCGCACCTTCTCGTCGATACCTTCCCTGTGGAACAGGGCAGCCAACGGGTCACCGATGCCACGACTCTCTACAAGGCTCAAAAAAAGTCCTCCACCTCGTCGCGACCATTGCCACGTCCTGCACCACGCAAGCGACCACGTTGAAGATGCAGGCCCACACGCTCCACCACGACCTCCAGCGATGCATGCGCCGCTTTGGCCGCCAGTGTCGCGGGCAAGGTAAAGTCTTGGTGACGTTAGTACGCCAGACTGAACAGCAGCTATTACAACTGGGCAGCCCCATTGCCGCCCTCGCACACGCCGCACAGCAAGGTCTCCAGCGGGCCCCTCATCTGGCCGAGCCTCAGCGTGACCGCTTGGCCAGGCACCTGCAGGCAGCGCTGGAGGCCCAGCACGCTATCAGCACCCAATCACGTCGCCTGATCCAGGGCAAGCGGCGGCACCACTGCAAAATCGTCAATGCCTACGACGAAACCGTTGCGCCCATCCTCAAAGGCAAAAGCAATTGCCCAGCCCAGTTTGGCCGCAAACCTGGGCTGCTCTCGGAACCCACGACCGGTTTTATCTTTGCCACCCGGGTGCCAGTGGGCAATCCGAGCGATCCCAGTTACGTCCTGCCCATGATTGCCAAAGTCCACGAGGCCATCGACCGTGTCAGCCTTCCCCGGCGGCTCGCGATCCATTCCGTGGCTGGGGATCTCGGCGTGAATGATGCGGCCCTGCGTCAAGCCTTGCATGCGCGAGGAATTCTCACTGTGGGTATCCCCCAGACGGTCGCCCCCATCCCGCCCTCACCTACCCAGGAGGAGGTCCGTTGGAGCCTGACCGCAGCAGGCTTGCACAGAAAACGCACGCCACACCAGGTGCACCTCGCCTTCGCCTGTGGCCACAGCCGACCAGTCGTAGAAAGTCACATCGCCAGTTTGCTCTCGCGCGGCGCAGGCCACATACGTTACAAAGGCTTGCAAGGTGCCGTCGTACAGTTGGGGATGACGGTGATAGCCCATAACGGCGCGGCCATGGTACGCATCCGTCAGCGGCGGCTCTCGAAACGAGCACAAAAGTTCCGCCGTTTGCTTGGTTTAAGACACCGGAATGTCAATCAAATCAATAGCTCAAAAAATTAGTGACCACTAAGTAGCGATGACCCCGAGGTCGTACGACTACGGAATGAAG
>Ga0081455_10002812_pt1 | contig 20494 bp, 17 predicted proteins | sample TabmetS3T2R1_FD_70207 | JGI IMG/M metagenome (GOLD analysis project Ga0081455, IMG submission 70207) | Tabebuia heterophylla rhizosphere microbial communities from the University of Puerto Rico - S3T2R1 | ecosystem: Host-associated > Plants > Roots > Rhizosphere ...
CCGCCCCCTCGAACGGCTCGAGCCCGGCGATCGCGGACTCGGTGACGAGCCCGGCCGTGGCGAGCGCGTCCCGGGCGCCCTGGCTGATCTCGACGCCGGTGTAGGCGGCTTCGGGGGCGGGGAGCTCCCCGAACGCGCGCAGCAGCGACGCCGCGAGCGTCCCGTCGCCCGCGCCGAGCTCCACCACGGGGAACGGGTCGGGCTCGCCCAGCTCGAACCAGGCGTCCAGCAGCGCGTCGCGGACGCAGTGCGCGAACACGAACGGATGCACGTGCGGGCTGGTAACGAAGTGCCCCCGGGCTCCGACCGGCGGCGCCTGGAAGAAGCCACCCGGGCCGTACAGGGCGATCTCCATGTACTCGTCGAAGCCGATCGGCCCGCGTTCGGCGATCGCGGCGCGAACGCGCTCGGCCACCTCCTCGCTCACGCGGCCAGCCTAGTTGCGCGCAGGTGTCGGGGGTTCGGGGAGCGTGCGAGGATGCCGCCGTGGACGAGGAGATCGCGGCCGTGGACGAGGGGTTGGTCGTGCAGGACGAGGCGGTCCCCGACGAGGAGATCCGTGGGGCCGCCTCCGCCATCGTGGCGCGCGACGGCGCCGAGGGCCTCGAGGTCCTGGTGCTCGAGCGCGGGGGATCGACCCGCTTCCTGCCGGGCTACGTGGCCTTCCCCGGTGGCTCGATCGACGACGAGGACCGGGAGCTCGGCCGGCGGTGGTTCGGGGCGGCGGAGGAGGCCCGGCGTGCCTGCGCCGTGCGCGAGCTGGTCGAGGAGGTCTCGCTGGCGCTCACCGGCGGCGGGCTGGTGAGCGCCGACAGCCTGGAGGTGGTCGATCGCGAGCCGCCCGAGGCCGGCCAGCTGTCCGAGCTCGCGCGCTGGATCGCGCCCCCGCAGGTGCCGGTGCGGTTCGATGCTCGCTACTTCACCGTGCGCGCGCCCACGGGCATCGAGCCGCGGCCCGACGGCACCGAGACGGCGGACGCGTGGTGGGTCTCGCCGGACGCGCTCCTGCGGGACTGGGCCGGGGGCCGGCGCCGGCTGTACTGGCCGACGTTCTTCACCGTCAACGAGATCGCGGCGTGCCGCTCCGTCGACGAGCTGCTCGCCCTGTCGATCGACACGCGAGAGCCCGACGACGACGAGCTCGAGCGCCTTCCGCGATCGACCTTCTGGCAGGACTGACGATGCGCGTGATCCGCGTCCTCGCGCCGAACCCCGGCATCCGCGAGCTGGAGGGCACGAACACCTGGATCGTGGGGGACCCTCCGGCCGTGGTGATCGATCCGGGGCCGGAGGACGCCGGACACCTGAGCGAGATCGTTCGCAGCGCCGGGATCGTCGGGGCGATCGCTCTGACGCACGACCACCCGGACCACGCGCCCGGCGCGCTCCCGCTCGCATCGGTGACCGGCGCGCCCGTGTTCGCGGCCCGGCCGGGCGAGGGGATGCGCCGGATCCGCGACGGTGAGTCCGTCAGCGCGGGGTCGACGACGCTGAGCGTGATCGCGACGCCGGGCCATACGCCGGACCATCTCGTGTTCCACGCGCCGGCCGCGGCCTCGCTGTTCACCGGCGACGCCGTGCTCGGTCGCGGCACGAGCGTGATCGACCCGCCCGAGGGCGACCTCACCGCGTACCTGCGTTCGCTCCGGCGGATGCACGACCTGTCGCCCAGGACGATCTATCCGGGCCACGGCCCCGTCGTCCTGCGCGCGATGGCGACGCTGGACGAGTACCTCGAGCATCGCGCGATGCGCGAGCGGCAGATCCTCGCGTCGCTCGAGGGCACGTGGCGTTCGATCGACGAGCTGGTCGAGGAGATCTACGCGGATCACCCGCCCGAGGTGCACGCGCTCGCCGGGCGCTCGGTGCTCGCGCACCTGCTCAAGCTGGAGGTCGAGGGCCGTGCCGAGAAGCGCACGAAGGCCGGGGTCGTCCGGTGGACGGCGATCGAACCGCGTTCGTGCGAGCGCTGCGGCCGGCCGGTCCGCGGCCGCGCCCGCTACTGCGGCTCGTGTTCGCTGGCCGTGCTGCAGGAGTCGGGCTAGCTCTCGGAGCCGAGGGACGCCGCGAGCGCACCCGGGTCGGCGATCGTCATCCGTCCGCTGCGCGAACGCACCACGCCCCTGGCCGACAGCGCGCCCACCGTTCGGTTGACCGATTCGCGCGACGCGCCCACCATGCGCGCCAGCTCGTCCTGCGTGAGCGGAACGCGCAGCCGGATGCCGGACGGGCCGGGGACGCCGTGATGCTCGGCGAGCTCTCGCAATCGGCCGGCGACCCTGCCGGGCACGCCGGCGGTGAGCGCGTCCTCCAGCGCCGCGGAGGTGCGGTGAAGCCGCGAGGCGATCATGCGCAGCAGCTGCTCGGCCGTCGCGGGGTTGCATCCCAGGAGCGAGCGGAGCGACGCGATCGGCATCGCGAGCACCATCGTCGGCCCGACCGCCTGCGCGCGCACCTGCGACGGGTCGCCGAGCAGCGCGGCCTCGCCGAACAGGTCGCCGCGGCACAGCAGCCCCACGACGATCTCGCGCCCGGAGATCGTGACGGCCGAGAGCCGGACCGCCCCCGAGATCACGAGGAACAGGCTGCTCACGGTTGCGCCCTGCCGGGTGATGACCGCGCCGTGGGGGAGCCGGCGGGTCATCCCCTCCATCTGTCCGCCCTGCATCGGGTCGAGCGGTGCCCCCACGCGCCGAACCCTAGTCCCACCCACCGACACGGCCTTCGACAGCCGCCGGTACTGCGGGGTACGCTGCGGCCGACCCGTCCGAAGGAGAGCACGGTGGCGATCCGCGCGCGAGACATCCTGGCCCAGGTCCCGCTGTTCGCAGGCATGCCCCCGCGATTCCTCAAGCGTCTCGCGGGCGAGATGGACGAGCAGCGGTTCATGGAGGGCGCGACGATCGTCCGCAAGGGCGAGCCGGGTGAGAGCTTCTACGTCCTGGTCGAGGGCGAGGCCAAGGTCACCGACGAGAACGGCAAGCGCCTCGCGCAGCTGATCCCCGGCGACTTCTTCGGCGAGATCTCGCTGATGGACGGTGGCCCCCGGACCGCCACCGTGGTCGCCGAGACGCCGTTGACCGCGCTCGCGTTGTCCCGCAAGGACTTCCGATCGATGCTCGAGTCCGAGCCACACGTCACGGTCGGCCTGCTCAAGCACGCGGCGCAGCTGCTGCGGCGGCTCGAACACCCGGCCTCCGGCTGACGCGGTGCGCGCCGAGCTCTATCGGGCGGACGATCCCGCGACGGTCGTCGCCGTCGCGACGTGGTCGAACGGGAAGCCGAGCCTCGAGGTGCTCGACTCCTCCGTCCCGGGTCTCGACGGCGTGCTGCGTCCCACGCCGGTCGTCGTGGACGAACCCTCGCTCCGCGGGCCGGGCACCAGCGGCGAGTCGCTGCTCGAACCCGGGTCGCTCGAGTGGTTCCGCGAGGCGCTCGTGACGCGCGCCGAACCCCTGGGCCTCGGCGTCCGCTTCGTCGCGACCGAGATCGTCGGCGGCTGGGACCCGGCCGCGAACTACCGGCGGTTCGACGAGCAGATCGAGCGCCTGTCGTCGTCCTGACCGTCTAGGGGTTCGCCTCGAGCCACGCCTTGCCGGCGTCGCAGAACGGCCGGAAGTCGCACACGCGACAGTGCGCGCTCGGCGTGGGCTCGAACGCCTGCGCCCCGATCCCGCGCAGCCACGTCCGGATCCGCTCGCGGACGCCGTCGATGTCGTCGACCGTGTGCGAACGCTCCTTCCCCGCCGAAAGGTACAGGTAGGTGAGGCGCAGCTCCTCGGGCGCCTTGTGCCACACCTCGACGCACGCGAGCGCGTACAGGTCCAGCTGGAGCCGCGCGATCGGGTCGTCCTCGGGCGGGACCCTGCCCGTCTTGTAGTCGACCACCTCCCAGGGCCCGTCGGGCAGCCCGTAGATCGCGTCGATCCGTCCCTTGATCGTGATGCCCTCGACCGGCAGCAGGAACGGCCGCTCCGCGTACAGCGGCACCATGTCGCCGAACCGGCTCTGCGCGAACGCCTGCCGGAGGTCCTCCAGCCGGCCGGGCGCGCCCGCGAGCTCCTCGGCCGTGACGTCGGGCTCGTCCTCGACCTCCAGCAGCGTCGCCTGGCCACGCGAACGCATCTCGATCCATCGGTGGATCTCGGTGCCGATACGCGCGCTCGGGCCGGCGAACGTCGGCAGCGGCCGGACCGCGGTCCAGTAGTAGAGCTTCGGGCAGCGCGCGTAGCCGATCAGCCCGCCGACCGAGACCGAGGACGGCCCGGGCGCCGGCCGGTCGATCGAGGCCTCCTGTTCCACCAGGTGCGCGGCCAGCGTTCGGCGGGCCGTCGAGACCGTGGCGAACGCCTCCCGCTCCGGTTCGGGGAGCGCCTCGTGCCCTCCGCTCGTCCCGTCGCCGCCCGCCGCCTGCGCGGCGGCGTGGCGCCATCCCAACGGGAACAGCTCGTCGCGCTCGTCGGGGGTTGCGGGGCCGGGCCAGGCCCGGACGAACCGCTGCCGGTACCCCTCGAGCGGGTTGGTCCGGGCGGCCTCGTCGTCCTCGTCTCCTCCACCGCCCTCGAACGCGATCTCGGAGCCCGCCTGCTCACCCCACTTCTTGAGCTCGATGAAGAAGGCGCCGACGCCCTTGGCCTCCAGCGTCTCGCCGTACCAGTTGGCCGAGGAGACGAACAGCCGGTGCCGCGCGCGGGTGAGCGCCACGTAGCAGGTCCGTCGTTCCTCGTACTCCTCCTGCTTGCGAAGCTCGTCGGTGAACGCCTTCATGTTGTCCTGGAACACCGGCAGCAGGTCGCGATCCCTGCGGAGCTCGACGTCGAGGGAGCTGCCCTTGCGCGTGGGGTTCTGCTGGATCCGGGTGTCGGGGAACAGGCCCCTGGCGAGCCCGGGCACGAAGACCGCGTCGAACTCCAGGCCCTTGGCCGCGTGGACGGTCATGACCTTGACCGAGTCGTCCTCGCTCGGCTGCACCGGGTTCCACTCGCGGTCGTCCTCGATCGCGTCCACGTAATCCAGGAACGCGCGGAGCGTGAGCTCGCCCTCGACCGGCTGGAACGCGTGCACCTGCTCGAGGAAAGCCGCCAGGTTGCGGCGCCTGGCCGCGGCCATCTCGACCTCGGCGGAGGCGTCCAGCTCGGCCAGCAGGCCCGTCCGGCGGATGATCTCGGCCAGGAACTCGCCCACCGGGCGTCGGGCGGCCGAACGCAGTTCCTCGAGCTCGGCGCCGAACGCCTCCAGGCGCTCGCGCCCTTCCTCCGAGAGGCCCTCGACCTCGCCCAGGTGCTCGAGCGCCTCGGCCATCAGGAACGGGTGGTCCTCGAGCAGGTCGTCGTCATCCTCGGCGAGCTGCTCGAGCAGCTTCAGGAACTCGTGCGTCTCGTGTCGCGACCACGCCGCGACGCGCGCGAGGTCGCGCAGGCCCACGCGGTACCGCGGGCCGGTCAGGATCCGCGCGAGCGCGATGCCGTCCGATGGGTCCTCGGCCGCCCGCGCGTAGGCGAGGACCTCGACGACCTCGGGCATGTGGATCAGGCCGGCCAGGTTCACGAACTCCGCCGGGATCGCGCGCTCGGCGAACGCGAGCTGCAGCGCGTCGAACAGCCGGTGCGTCCGGCACAGCACCGCGCAGTCCCTCCACGCGGTCCCGGCGTCGTGCAGGCGGCGGAGCCGTTCGGCCACGCCCTCGGCCTCCGAGATCTCGTGCTCGTACTGCGCCACCTCGACGGCGCCCGTGCCGTTGGGTCCCCATGGCCGCAGCACCTTGTCGGGGTCGGGTCGCTGGGTGGACGGGAGCTCCTCGATCACGCGGTCGGCCGCGGCCAGGATCTGCGAGCCCGAGCGGAAGTTCGTGTAGAGCGGCAGGCGTGCCGACTCCGACCCGTCGGCCGTGCGGAACGCATCCGGGAACTCGAGCAGGTTGCGAAGGCTCGCGCCGCGCCAGGCGTACACGTTCTGGTCGGGGTCGCCGACCGCGGTCACCGGATGGCCGCCGCCGAACACCGCGCGCATCAGCCGGGCCTGCGCGTGGTTGGTGTCCTGGTACTCGTCCAGCAGCACGGCGCCGAACCGCTCCCGGTAGGCCTCGCACACCTCGGGGTGCTCCGTCGCGATGCGCACCGCGTGCGCGATCTGATCGCCGAAGTCGATCACCCCGAGCTCGGCCTTGAGGTCGCGGAACACGCGGACCGCCTTCGCGATCTCGATGCGTTCGACAGCGGCCTGGAGCGGGTCGTCGGACCTGGCCTTGCGCAGCATGTCGAGCTTGCCCTCGACATGCTCGATCACGGTCTCGGGCTCGACCAGGTGGTTGGCCAGCTGCTCGTCCAGCGACAGGATGTACTGGACGAGCGTGGGCTGCCACCGCGTGTGCTGGTCCTCGAACGTCATCCGGTCGAGCACCCGCGCCGCGATCTCGGTGCGCTGGGCCTGGCCGAGGATCCGCACGCCCGGCTCCAGGCCGATCAGCATCCCGTGGCGTTCGAGCACCTGGGCCGCGAACGCGTGGTAGTTGAGGATCTCGGGCTCCTCGCCCTCCTCGAGCTCGAGCGTCCGGAGCGCGCGGCGGATCCGGATCATGAGGTTCTCGGTGGCCTTGTTCGTGAACGTCAGGCACAGGACGTTGCCGGGCATCACGCCGGGGTGATCCGCCTCCCACGCGCCGGTCGCCACCATCGCGAGGTAGATCACGCGCGCGGCCATCACCGAGGTCTTGCCCGAGCCCGCGCCGGCCACCACCACGCAGGGCTCGAGCGGCCACGAGATCGCGCGCCACTGCTCGGGCGTGGGCTCGCCGCGCAGGAACTCGATGACGGGTCCGGGGAACGCGGTCATGTGACCAGGAAGAGCCTCGGCCGGTCCTGGCCCGGATCGGGTTCGCGCCGGGGTTCCGGCGGCGCGGTCTCGGCGATCGGGAACACCGCGCCGCCCTGCGGGTAGCGCGTGCACAGCGGCTGGAACCGGCAGAAGAAGCAGTTGGCCGTCGTCCTGGCCAGGTACCGGCGATCGCGGTCGAGCTCGCGGATGCGGGCGATCAGCGCCGAGACCCGGTCGCGCATCCGCGTCTTGTAGGCCTCCTCCTCCTCGGGCGAGACCGGCCACTCCTTGACGTCCAGCGCCGGGTCGCTGCGCTTGCCTCCGAGATACGCGAGCTCGACCGCCTCGACGGGGCGGTGCACGGCCAGCTCCTCACACTCGTCGACCGCCAGGTAGTACAGGCCGAGCTGCAGGCTCTCCGAGGGTCTGGGCGCGCTGTCCGAACGCCCGGTCTTGTAGTCGGTGATGCGGGTCCCCCCGCCGGGGCCCGGCCCGATCCGGTCGATCTTGCCCCGGATCAGCGCGCCCTCGAACGGGAACTCGAAGGTCTGCTCGGTGGCCGTCGCCGGCGGGTCGTCGTACCGCGAGAACCAGTTGGGCACCAGCACGGTCTTGGCGTTGGCGCGTTCGGCCTCCGAGACCGAGCGGGACGGGAACCGCGCGGGCTCCCAGCGCTCGTCGATCGCGGCCTCGAACGCCTCGGGGGAGCGTCCGACCAGACCGTTCTCACAGTCCTCGATCAGCCGGTGCACCAGCCGGCCCACCCACGCCTGGTACCCGCCGCCCGGGTCCAGGCCGAGCTCGCTGCTCAGCACGAACTGGAGGTCGCAGTTCTCGAGCGTGTCCAGCCGCGAGTAGGACAGGTAGAAGGTGTCGCGCGGCTCGGCGCCCAGGTCGGTCCAGTCGCGCTGGAACCACCACGTGCGCGGGTCGTCCCCGAGCGCGAGTACGCCCTCGATCGAGGACAGTCGCTCGGCGGGCGCGGCCTCGCGGTCGGCGAGCGTTCGGCGCCAGGCCGCGGCCGCCTCGGCCACCGACACGGGTTCGGCGAACGGCATCTCGGGCAGGTCGGACCACTCGACGCCGATCTCGTCCACGAACCGCGAGCGCAGCGTCACGCCCGAGCTGTCGGCGTGCGGGTCGGTCGCGGTCAGCAGCACCCGGCGGCGGGCGCGCGCCACCACCATCGTGAACAGGCGCCGCTCGTCCGACAGGCGCAGGCGGTTGATCTCGGAGCGGCGATGCGTGCCGTCGAGGGTGCCGAGGTCGAACATCGGCTCGGGACGCGACAGGCTGGGGAAGTCGCCCTCGAGCACGTCCAGGATCACGACCGTGTCGAACCCGCGTCCGGCGGTCGCGTGCGCGGTCAGCACGTGCACCGCGTCCTCGCCGGCGTCCGAGCCCGCGACGAGCTCGTCGGCGTCCTCCGAGCCCAGGTCGTGCACGAACGCCTCGACCGACGGATCGGCCGAGGATCCGGTCTCGCCGATCGAACGCGACAGCTGCACCACGGCCTCGAGGTCCAGGCGCGCCTGATGCTCGTCCTCGGCGCGACGGACGAGCTCGCGCGCGTACGGCAGCTCTCGCCAGAGCAGCTCGAACGCGCGCAGGACCGAGGCCTTCACGGCCTCGGCGTCGGAGAGCACCGTGGCCAGCTCGACGATCGCGGCCGCGTCCTCGGGGGCCGCGAGGTCGGCGTGATCCAGGGCGGCACGGGGCGCGAGCCCGTGCGCGCGCACCTGACGCAGGAGCGTCCTGGCCGACGCGGGGGACAGGCCGCCGAGCTCGGAGGTCAGGACGGGCTCGACGAGCGCGTCGCGCTCGTCGAGCCCACCCGCGATCCACCGAAGCGCCAGCACGAACGGCCGCGTCGCGGGCGCCCGCCACACGGCGCCCTGCTCCGAGACCGTCCTCGGCACGCGCGCGTCGTCGAGCGCGCGCAGCATCCCGGCCTCGTGCGAGCCGTGGCGGCGCATGACGATCGCGATGTCCCGCCACGCCACGCCGTCCTCGACGTGCGTGCGACGGACCTCGCGCGCGACCGCCGCGTGTTGCTCGGAGACGTGTGGTGCGCGCCACGCGTCGATCGTCGAGGGCGCGGGACGATGCTCGGTGGTCAGCTCGATCCCCGCAGCGCCGGCGAACGTCTCCGGGAAGCGACGCATCGGCTCGTCGGTCGTCCCCTGGAACGAGAACAGGTGCGCGCCGAGGTTGCCGGCGACCACCAGGCTCGCCGGCCGGAGCTCCGAGAGCAGCCGCTCGGCGCCGAACGTGGAGTCCTGGTAGTCGTCCACCAGGACGTGGTCGAACGGCGGGTCGCCCGAGCCCGCGGCCCGCGCCGCCTGCTCGACGAGCCCGGCGAAGTCGACCTCCTTCGACCCGTCGAGCACCGCGAGGTACTCGCGCAGGAACGCGGCGAGCTCACCCCAGCCGGTCAGGCCGCGCCCGGCCGCCCGGCGCTCGATCTCCTCGGGCGGCAGCAGCCACTCCTGGGCGCGGATCACGAACTGCCGGACCTCGTCCGCGAACCCGCGCAGCCCCAGCAGCCCGCCGTACGCGGGCCATCCGGTCGGATCCTGGTCCTGGAGCAGCTCCCGGACGCGCTCGAGCTGCTCGGACGCCGAAAGGACCCTGGGCGGCGCGTCGTAGCCGAGCATGTCGAACCGCTCGCCCACCACGTGGAACGCGAGCCCCTGCAGCGTGACGACCGTCAGGCGCGGCAGCGCGAGGCTCAGGCGTTCGAGCAGCGCCTGCCGCGTCTGGTCCCGCGCCCGCCGGGAGCCGACGACCAGGACCACGCGCTCGGGATCGGCGCCGGAGGCGACCAGCCGCGCGAACCGCTCGCGCAGGACGGCCGACTTGCCCGAGCCGAACCCGCCCGAGACGAGCATCGGTCCATCGGCGTGGTCGAGGACCCTGCGCTGTTCGGGATCGGGCTCGAGGGGTTCAGACGATGCGTTGGGATCTGGGGGGGCCATCGGCGCGATGCTACCCCCGTGCTCGGACACCCCGGTCGGGGGCGGTGTTCAGCGCGCGCGTTCCGCCCACCGGTACAGCCCGCTCCCGCTGATCGAACCGACCAGCTGCCTGCCCCGCAGGACCAGGGCCGCGCGTTCGGTGCCCAGGCGCGCCGCCACCTCGTCGAGCCGTTCGTCCGGGCTGGCGACCAGGACGTGTTCGAGCGGGATCACGGCGTCGCGAGCGGGCCGCAGCGGATCGCGAGCCCCCAGCTCGCGGGCGGAGGTGAACGAGATCATCCCGATCACCCAGCCGCCGTCCAGGACCGGGAACGCCTCCTCCTCGTGCCCGCGCAGGAAACGATCCAGGACCTCCGAGAGCGTCATGTCGGCGGGCACGGCCGCGGGCGGCGGCTCCATCGCGTCGGCGACGGTGGCCTTCGCGAGTCGCTCGTCCAGGCCGATCCGGTCCTCGGAGGCCTGCGCCCCGCGGAAGATGAACATCCCGATGATCACGCCCCAGATCGCCCGGAACAGGTCCTGCTTGACGAAGTAGTAGATCGCCACCGCGATCACGATGCCGCCCACCACGAGTCCCGCCCGTGCGGCGATGCGGGTCGCCGTCTGCGGCTTGCCGGTGAGCCGCCACACCAGGGCCTGCAGCATCCGGCCGCCGTCGAGGGGGAGTCCCGGCAGCGCGTTGAACACCGCCATGAACAGGTTCACGAGGGCCACGTAGTCGAGCAGCCCGGGGAGCGGGCCGTTCCCGCCGTCGGTCGCGCGCGCGAGGAGCCAGAAGGCCCCCGAGAGGGCGAGGCTCGTTCCCGGCCCGAACGCCGCGATCGCGAACGCCGCCCCCGGCCCCTTCTCGTCCGCCCGCGCGGCCGTGAACCCCCCGAAGAACACCAGCGTGATGCCGTGCACCTCGATGCCGGCGGCCCGCGCCGTGATGGCGTGGGCGCTCTCGTGCAGGAACACCGAGCCGAAGAAGATCAGCGCGGCGAACACCGCGTACGCCAAGGCCTCGGCCGTCGCAAGCTCGGGGAACTCCCGGTCGAGCTGGGCCCAGAACGTGACGATCAGGAAGCCGGCGATCCAGATCCACGACGCGTCCACGTTGACGGGAACGCCTCGGATCGTGGCGATGCGGTAGCCGCGGCCGAACATGTCCCGAGGGTACCCCAGGCACCTGGGAAGGCCCGAAGAGGAGCGTCTGCCACAGTGACGCCATGGACGACCGACCCGAGGAGGGCACCGAGAACCACGATCGCGAGCCGGACCGCTCGCGCGTGCGAGGCGTCGTGCCCGTCGTGCTCGCCTGTCTGGTCGGGCTCGCGGGCGCATGGCTGGGCATGGCGCTGCTCGGGCACGACACGGTGCCGATCGGACCGTTCCGGGTCGAGCTCGACGTCGGGTTCGGCAAGGGCGAGACCGAGCTCGGGCTGCCGCCGTTCGGCGCGCTGACCGCCGACACGCATCTGGCGCCCCTGCACGTCTCGGCGACGCTCGAGGACGTCGGCGTTCGGCGCCTGACCGACGTCGTGAACCAGGAGGGCATCGAGGGTCTGGTGAACGACGTCGAGCTCGACGCCCACGACAGCGTCCGAGCGATGGCCTGGCGCGTCCTGCTCGTCGCGACGCTCGGGGGCGTGGTGCTGGCGGCGATCGTGTTCCGGACGCGGTGGCGCCTGGTGGCCGCGGGCGGCCTGACCGCGCTCCTGGGCGTGGCCCTGTGCGAGGTGTTCCTGCTCGCGACGTTCACGCCCGAGGCGTTCTCTGAGCCCACGTACTCGGGCTCGCTCGCGCTCGCCCCGCAGCTGATCGGGCCCGTGCGCGAGGCCCAGGGCAAGATCGAGGACCTGCGAGCCGGGCTCGAGCAGATCGTGGACGGGACCGTGCGCGCCTACACGACGCTGCAGCCGGCCCCGCTCGCGAGCGACGCGATCCGGGTCCTGCACATCTCGGACATCCACGCGTCGCCGCTCGGGATGGAGTTCGCGCAGGAGGTCGCGCGCGGGTTCGACGTGGACCTCGTGATCGACACGGGCGACCTGACGTCGTTCGGGACGCCGGTCGAGAACCTGATCACCACCCAGATCCCCGCGTTCGGCCGGCCGTACGTGTTCATCCGCGGGAGCCACGACTCGATCGCGCTGCAGGAGGCGGTGGCCAAGGAGCCCAACGCGATCGTCCTGGACGGCCGGGCCAAGACGATCGACGGCCTCACGGTCTACGGGCTCGGGCACCCGGCGTTCACGCCCGCACGCGGCGCGCCGGTGGATGCCGAGGACTTCGCTGCGCTCGCGCGCTCGGTCGGCCCGAGGATCGTGCAGGACGTGGAGTCCTCGCCCGACCACGTCGAGGTCGTCGCGGTCCACGACGACCGGATGGCCGAGGACGTCGCCGGACGGGTGCCGCTCGTGATCTCGGGACACTTCCACGAGACCACCGCGACCGTTCGCAACGGGACGCTGTACCTGCGGATCGGGACCACGGGCGGCTCGGGCGCCGGGATCTTCCGCGGCCTGGACGTCCCGTTCACGGCCGAGGTCCTGTACTTCTCGAAGGACGCCGAGCCCCGGCTGATCGCCTACGACGTGATCGAGCAGTCCCCCGAGTCCGGGAGCCTGCAGGTCCGGCGCGTGAACGTGCCGGTGGAGTTCGGGGAGCTCGAGCTCACGCCGACGCCCACCCCAACGCCCTCGCCGTCGCCCTCGGCCTCGCCGTCCCGCTGAATCTGGGGCACCATCTGAACGCCGGCCGCGTCGGAGGCGTTCATGGACCAGATGCAGGAACCCGCGAGCGCCGTGACGGAGCGACCCCCGCCACCGGAGCCGCCCGGTCCGGCCGGCTTCGAGGCCTTCTTCCAGGCCGAGCACGAGCGGCTGCAGCGGGCCCTGTACCTGGTGACCGGCGACGCGCAGGAGGCCGAGGAGCTCATGCAGGACGCGTTCATCGCGGTGTGGGAGCGCTGGGACCGGGTCGGCGCGATGCAGGAGCCGACGGGCTACCTGTACCGGACCGCCATGAACCGGTTCCGCTCCCGGCTCCGCCGGGCGTCGAGGGCGGCCAAGCGCGCGGTCGGCGTGAGCGAGGGCGGGGACGCGTTCGCGGCCGCCGACGAGCGAGATGCCGTCGCCCGCGCCCTCGCGCGGCTGCCCGAACGCCAGCGCGCCGCGATCGTCCTCACCGAGCTGCTCGGCTACTCCTCCGAGGAGGCCGGCGGCATCCTCGGCGTGAAGGACGTCACGGTTCGGTCGCTCGCATCACAGGCCCGCTCGACGCTCCGAACCCACCTGGAGGACCACGATGAGTGACCTTCGCTCGCGACTGGAACGGATCGGCCATCGGGTACAGGCCGCGCCCGACGCGTTCGAGCGGCTGGAGCGATCCCGCCGCCGCCGCGAGCGCAACCGCCGCATCACCGCCGGTGCGGTGGCGCTCCTGGTCGCGGTCGCCGGAACGGTCGCCGCGTACGCGGCGTTCCGGCAGCCGGGTGGTCAGGTCGCTGCCGCCAGCGGGGGAACCGGTCCGACGGCGCCGCCGGTGTCGTCCCCGGTCGCCGAGTTCACGTGCGACACGACCGGGACGATCGGCCCCAGCTCGCTGTCCGTGGACGCGCAGTCCGACGGCGTCCACGTCGCGGTCACCAACCTCGCCGCCGAGCGCGTCTCGTTCACGGTCGGAGGCAGCGAGGCCGAGGTCTACGTCGTCGACCAGGGCCAAGCCGACCCCGGGGAGCGCAAGGAGCTCGTCGTCGCGCTTCCGCCCGGCGACGCGAACGTGTCGTGCGTGCTCGGATCGCTGGGCGGGATCGACACCTCGCCGCTCGCCGATCTCCGCGTGAAGGATCCGGGCGGCCTGTACGTGCCGATCGGCATGGACTGCCCCATGGCGAGCCAGCGTCCCGACGCCACCGACGGCTTCCGGGGCGAGCCCGTCGAGGTCGCCCGGCAGCACCTGTCCGGGCTCGAGTTCGACGACGCGGTCGAGCGCGCCGGCTACCCGAGCAGCGAGCAGCCCGTCGTCCGGGTGGTGCGGAACGGTGACGTGCTGGCGATGCTGACCTTGATCGACGACGGGCAGGGCGGCTGGCTCCCGGAGACCCTCGCCGCGTGCGTCAACGTGCCCATCGGATGGAGCGACGACGTGACGGGCGTGAGCGGTCCGAGCGGATCCTCGGGCCCGTCGAACGCATGGGAGCAGCTGTGTGAGGCGGCACGGGCGGACGGGCCGAACACCGCCCACAACGGGGCCGAGCTGACCGTGCGGGGTCTCAACATCGCGTTCGACACGCGGTGCCTGATCGCGCCGGCAGGCGAGCCCATCACGATCCGGTTGATCAACGGCGATGCCGGCACGCCGCGGAACCTCTCGATCTACGAGCTGACGCCGTACCTGCGGGAGTGCGTCGTCACGGGGACGACTCCGTCACGGGATGTCGATCACCCCCTGTTCGCGGCCGAGTTGGTCGAGGGCGTGGGTGAGACCGTGTACCGGGTCGGCCCGCTCGAGCCCGGCGAGTACTACTTCCAGGACGACGTCCACCCTTCGGCGAACGGGGTACTGGTCGTCGAGTAGCCACCGAGGTTTTCCACAGGGCATGTTCACCCGTCGTGGCCCGAACGGGCGACAGGGCCGAGTTCGCCGGCGCTGCTACCCTCGAAAGGGCGAGGGGTACTCCGGAGCCAAGCGTTCCGGGGGGAGTAGCGTCCGGCCCGGCCTACCCTCCCTTCCACGCGGGCGTGCCCGCGGGGTCGGGCCGGACCCTAGTCCGGCGTCATTCCTCGAGCAGATCGGCGAGCTGCCTCGCGTTGTTCACCGCGAAGTCGCGGTAGCAGTTGTTCATCAGGACGTGGGTCTCTCGGGACTGCTCGGAGACGTCTCTGATCTTCGGGACCCATTCCTTCAGCTCGGTCTCCGAGTACTCGTAGCGGAAGCGTTCGGAGGCGCTCACGTTCTTTTTGGCCCAGACCTCGCGATCACGGCCGTGGAATCGGACGAGGGCCAGGTCCTCGGCGGTCGCCGCCGCGATCGGCGGCATGCTCGAGTCGAAGCCCTGCGGCATGTCGACGCACACGAGCGGCAGATCGTGCTCCTCGAGGAACGAGAGCGTCTCCTCGGCGTTGCGCTCCTCGAGCCAGGTCTTGTGCCGGAACTCGACCGCGATGCGGAAGTCCTTCAGGCGCTCGGCGCACTCGAGGACGTAGTCCTTGTTCTTGCGGCCGATCACGAACCACTGCGGGAACTGGAACAGGACCGCCCCGAGCTTGCCGGCCGAGTGCAGCGGCATGAGCGCATCGTGGAACCGCTGCCAGACCTCCTCGACGGTTTCGTCGGGCAGGTTCTCCCGGTAGAGGTTCTTCTTCTCGGCGACCTCGTCGGGCAGGTTCTCCAGCAGGTCCTTGTAGAGCGACTCGCGCTTGGTCGGGTGGTTGGTCAGGAGCGAGTAGGCCTTGATGTTGAACGTGAAGTCCTTCGGCGTGCGGTCGATCCAGAGCACCGCGTTCTTCTCGCTGGGGGGGAAGTAGTACGTCGAGTCGACCTCGACGATCGGGAACTGCGAGGCGTAGAAGCGAAGGCGCTCCTCGGCGCTCTTGGTACCCGGCGGGTAGAAGTGGCCGTCCTTGACGAGCGTGGGATCTGTCCAGCTCGCGGTGCCAACGAGGATCTTCGACATGGCTCCAGCCTAGCGAGGGCGCAGGACAACGAAGCGACGGCCGCGCCTTCGGCGCGGCCGTCGCTCCCTTGGGTCTCGGCTCTGGCTGGGGGCTGGGGCTAGTCTTCCCCGCCGCTGTCGTCGCCGCCGCCGTGGCCGGAGTCGTCGCTGCCCGAACCCGAGTTCGAGCTGCCGGGGCCGGAGTTGGAGCTCGGACCCGAGTTGTCGTCACCGTGGTCGTCGTTGCCCTCGTCGTCGCCCTGATCGTCGTCGTCGAAGTCGCCACCGTGGTCGTCGTTGACGTCGCCACCGTGGTCGTCGTTGACGTCCTCTCCCTGAGCGTCGTCGTCGATGTCGTCGGCGCCGTTGTCCTCTGGGACCAGCTGGACGCCCACGCACTCGGGGTCGTTCGCGTGCTCGGCCTCGTCGCAGGGGCCCTTGAACTGGTCGCCGTCGCCGACCGACGTCGAGCTCGGGGACTGCGTGGGAGAGCTCTGAGCGAGCGCCACCACGCCGATCCATGCCGTGAGCCCGAACGCCGCCAGGACGGCCATGATCCGAAGCGCCTTCTTCATGGATCTCCTCCTTCCTCGTTCCTGTCGACAACCACGCTAGGGGGGCGGCGGTTACCGGTAGTCCAGTCGCGAGATAAGGAGCGGCTAAGGATCCGAGGATCAGTCGTCGCCGTGCTCGCCCGAGTCGTCCGAACCCGAGCCGGAGCCCGATCCCGACGAGTCAGATCCAGAACCTGAGTTCGACCCGGAATCGGAACCCGAGCCCGACGAGTCGCCGGACCCGCCGTGGTCGTCCGAACCCGATCCCGAGCCGCGGTCGTCCGGACCCTCGGTCGCGGTCGAGCCCCCGTCATCCGACCCCGAGTCGCCCCCGTGATCGTCGACCGACGGGCTGGCGCTCTCCTTCGGGTCGGGCGAGCGCTCGTCGTCGTTGCGCTGTTGATCGGGTGACGGCGTGGTCGTGAGCGTCGGCACTCCCGCGGGCTGCGAGATGTCCTGGCCGGCGATCGCGAACGCGCCCACCGTCAGCACGAGCGCGACGACCAGGCCCCCGATCCCGAGCGCGATCGCGCGCACGACGTCCCTGTTCATGCTTCGAGGGTACGAGGGCCTGTGATAAGGCCCGGTTAAGTCACGGTGCGGGGTCCAGCTGCACCTCGATGCGGGTCCCCTCGCCGAGCGTGCTCTCGACGTCCAGGGTTCCGCCCCACTTCTCGGCGAGCTGGCGCGCGATCGCCAGGCCGAGCCCCGACCCGCCCGAGGGCGCCTCCCGGCCCCGGTAGAAGCGCTCGGTCACGCGCGGGAGGTCCTCGGGCCCGATGCCGTGGCCCCGATCCTGAACGGCGACGAAGATGCGGCCGTTCGAGCGCCCGGACTCGACGGTGACGTCGCCCGGTGCGTAGGTCGTCGCGTTGTCGAGCAGGTTGTCCAGGATCTGATCGAGATCGGTCGGATCCACGCGCGCCGAACCCGGCTCGCCCCTCCCCACGATGCTCGAGCGGCGCTCCGAGGCTCGGTCGTTCCACCGGGCCAGGGCACGGGTGACCGCGTCGCCGACGTCGACGGAGGACACCGCGCCCTCCTCGATCTCCCGGGCCATCACCAGCAAGCGGTCGACGATCTCGGAAAGGCGGTCGACCTCGTGGTCGGCCGCCTCGAGCTGCTGCCGCGCCCGAGGGTCCGAGGCGTTCGCGATCGCTCCCTCCAGGCGGAGCTTCATCGCGGTGAGCGGCGTTCGGAGCTGGTGCGAGGCGTTCGCGACGAACTCGCGCTGGGCCTGCACCGTGCGTTCGAGCCGGTCGGCCATCTCGTCGAACGACCGTCCGAGCTCCTCGACCTCGTCGCCGCCACCGCTCACGTCGCCGGCCCGCGCCGAGAGGTCCCCGCCGCCGAGGCGCTTGGCCGCGCCGGCCAGCCGCGTCAGGGGACGCGATAGGGAACCGGCCAGGGCGAACGCGATGACCAGGCCCGCCACCAGCGCCGCGGCCCCGATCGCGGCCAGTCCGAGCGTGACGTTGCGGACGTTGTCGTTGACCTGCTGCACGCTCCTGGTGAGCCGAACGGCCCCGATGAGCCGGCCATCGTCCTGGATCGGGACCGCGGTCGCCGTGATGTCGTGGCCCAGATCCGCGCTGTCCCGGATCTGCGAGAACGGCGTGCCGTCGAGCGCACGCTGGATCTCGGGGCGACCGGGCGTCGAGTAGTCCTCGCCGAGGTTGGCATCCCCGTCCGAATCGGCGATCAGCGTCCCGTCCGGATCCACCACGATGACACGCGCGCCGAGCTGCGCGGCGGCCTGATCGACGAGCCGGCCGAGCTCGGCCACCTGATCCACGTTGTGGGTGCCGATCTGGGCCGCGACGCCCTGCGCCTGGATCAACGCCCGGTCCTGGATCTCGGTCGCGGCGCGCCGCTGGAGGTTGACCGTCAGCGGGATGCCGAGCGCGAGCAGCAGGACCACGAGGACGTAGGCGAACGAGAGGACGAGACGCGTTCGGACCTTCGTGGCGGCCTCCTAGGATCCGGCGGCGGCCTGATCGACAGGCCGGAATCGGAAGCCGACGCCGCGGATCGTCGTGATGTATCCGGGATCCGAAGGGTCGTCCTCGATCTTCTTGCGCAACCACGAGATGTGGACGTCGAGCGTCTTCGTGGGGCCGAACCAGTGGGGGTCCCAGACCTCGTCCATGATGCGTTCGCGGCGCAGGACCTCGCCCGGGTTCGCCATGAGCAGGTGCAGGAGGTCGAACTCGCGAGCGGCGAGCTCGATCTCGTCGCCGTCCTTCGTGACCGTTCTCGAGACCGGGTCGAGCCGGAGCGCCCCATTCTCGATCGAGGCGTCGCGCTCGGGCGCGCGGCCGCGGCGCAGGATCGCCCGGATGCGCGCGGTGAGCTCTCGGGACGAGAAGGGCTTGACGACGTAATCGTCGGCGCCGAGCTCGAGGCCGAGGACGCGATCGATCTCTTCGCCACGAGCCGTCAGCATCACGATCGGCACGTCGGAGTCCTTGCGGATCTCCCGAGCCAGGTCACGCCCGTCCCCGTCGGGAAGCATGACGTCGAGCAGGATCAGATCCGGAGCCCGACGGCTGAGCGCCTCACGCGCGCCGGCAAGGGTCGGCGCCACCTCGGCGTCGAATCCCTCCCGCCCAAGGCTCTCGGCGAGCGGCTCCGAGATCGTGGCCTCGTCTTCGACCAGCAGGATCCGCGTCCCCATCGCGTTCGATGGTACCCCTCGCATTGCAGCCGAAGACATCCGAACGACAGCCCACTGACGGGCCGTTCGACCGGTTTTGTCGCTCTTGCGCGCCTAGCCGAGAGGCTTCAAAGATTGCACTCGGAGATCTGGAGGGAGGTCTTCAAATGTCGGCGATGACCTCTGCTGGCGCGCGTAGCGTTCGTCGCCAGCCTGGAGGAATGAGTCCCCTTGTCCGCGGCTTCATTCTTGGCACTCTGGTGTTGGATCTCGGAATTCTCACCTATGGCGCAGTAGTCGCGGGAGATCCGTTCCTCGAAGCTGGATGGGGTCTGGTTCCATGCGGCCAGTGAGCTCGAGCGTGATGACATCATGCGGGTTCTGCCAGCACACGATCGTGTGGTGCTCGCACCGAATGTGCGCTTCCTGGATCCGCTCCCCCTCAAGTCGTCCTGGGAACCTGGGTTGGAACTCCGTCTCGCCTTTCTCAGCCGCATCGATAGGAAAAAGAATCTCGATTTCGCGCTGCGCGTGCTTCGCGGCCTGCCGTTTCCGATCACCTTTGATATTTATGGCCCGATATCCGACGCAAACTATTGGTCGGAATGCCAATCTCTGATTGAACAGATGCCTTCGAACATCAACGTCCGGCACCTGGGAGCCATTGAGCAATGCCGAGTGGCACCGACGCTCGAGAAGTACGATGGCATGTTCTTTCCGACGCGCGGCGAGAATTACGGACACGCTATTGTTGATGCGCTTGCCGCCGGCATTCCGGCCATCATCAGCGACCAAACGCCTTGGCGAGATCTGGAAAGTTCATGCGCTGGTCGGAGCCTCCCTTTGGACGCGCCGGCGCCATTCGTGTCGGCAATTACAGAATTATACAACGCCGATTTTGACCAGCGACAGAAGCTGCGGTTAGGTGCACGTCGACTCGCGGAACAGATTGTAAGTGAAAGCTGTGCAGTGGAACTCACACGTGAGATGTTTCGCCGGGTTCTGGTGAGCCAGCAGCCATCCGTGGGGAGCGCTCTGCTCACAAGCAAGATGTGGCGAGGCGACGAACCAGAAGCAAAGCGATGAAGCTCTTGCATCATGGCAATTTCGCCCCTGGTAGTAATACATCGCAGCGCGCCGATGAATTCGAGCGTCGCAGCGGCCTTACGCTATGCAGGCTTGAAACTTCTCTATCGGCGCCTGGTGGACGCCTTCGTAGGATGTATTCTCGTGTTCGCTGGAAGTTGCGGTTTCCCGTCGATGTCAATAACGAAAACGACCGGCTGATCGCAGCGGCGGAGCGTTTTCGACCAGACGTAATTCTGGTCGATAACAGCAAGGTTATTACTCGCCAAACCTTGGCCCGCCTAAAAAGAATAAGCAATCCGGCGCTCGGGTTCATATCTTCCGACGATGTCATAGCGCCGCACAACCTGAGCTGGCCTCTGAGGCGGAGTTTTCCAGATTGGGATGTGTTTTTCACGACGAAGACATTCAACGTCTCAGAACTGAGATCAAGAGGGGTGCGCAATCCGGTTCTAATTCGCAACATCTTCGATCCTCTTCAGCATCGACCGATGTCACCCGAGGAAGTGGGATCTGATTACGAGCGATTTGATTTGGTCTTTATAGGAACGTTCGAGCGAGAAAGGTGCAAGAGCATCAATTTTCTTGTCAGTGCCGGATTGAACGTTGCGTTGTATGGCAATCCAGCGGGCTTGCGGGCCGGAGGCTGGAACAAACTCGATCCGCGAGTCACACAGGGCGGTCCGGTATATGCTGCAGAGTATACCCGAGGGCTTCACCACGGTAAGATCGGCTTATGTTTTCTGCGTAAGATCAATCGTGATCGGAT
>Ga0081455_10002813_pt1 | contig 20492 bp, 22 predicted proteins | sample TabmetS3T2R1_FD_70207 | JGI IMG/M metagenome (GOLD analysis project Ga0081455, IMG submission 70207) | Tabebuia heterophylla rhizosphere microbial communities from the University of Puerto Rico - S3T2R1 | ecosystem: Host-associated > Plants > Roots > Rhizosphere ...
GCCCACCGTGTCGCCGGTCACCGCCGCCTTGTGGGCGTCGGATCCCTTGCCGCCGAAATGGCCTTCCTCGATGTACTTCTTGGCGTTGTCCCAGGCACCGCCGCCCGCCGTCATCGAGATGGCGACGAAGATGCCGGTGACGATCACGCCGAGCAGCATGGCGCCGACCGCCGCGAAGGCGTCGGCCTTGCCGCCGATCGCGGCGATCACGAAGTACAGCACGATCGGCGACAGCACCGGCAGCAGCGAAGGGATCATCATCTCCTTGATCGCCGCCCTGGTCAGCATGTCGACGGCGCGGCCGTAATCCGGACGATCCGTGCCCTGCATGATGCCGGGCTTCTCCTTGAACTGACGGCGCACTTCCTCGACCACCGACTGAGCGGCGCGGCCGACAGCCAGCATCGACATGCCGCCGAACAGGTACGGAAGGCCGCCACCGATCAGCAAGCCGACCACGACGTACGGGTTCTGCAGCGAGAAGCTGACGGCTTTGATGCCGAGCTTGCCTTGCGCGATGAAGTAGTCGAGGTCCGACGTGTAGGCCGCGAACAGCACCAGCGCACCGAGGCCGGCCGAGGCGATGGCGTAGCCCTTGGTCACCGCCTTGGTGGTGTTGCCGACGGCGTCGAGCGCGTCAGTGTTCTTGCGCACTTCCTTCGGCAGCCCTGCCATCTCGGCAATGCCGCCGGCATTGTCGGTGACCGGGCCGTAGGCATCGAGCGCCACCACCATGCCGGCCAGCGCCAGCATCGCGGTCGTGGCGACGGCGATGCCGAACAGGCCAGCCAGCACGTAGCAGATCACGATGCCGGCGCAGATCAGCAGCGCGGGCATCGCCGTGGCCTCCATCGACATCGCAAGACCGGCGATGACATTGGTGCCGTGGCCGGTGACCGACGCCTGGGCGACCGCCTTCACCGGGCGATAGTCGGTGCCGGTGTAGTACTCCGTGATCCAGACGATCAGGCCAGTGATGGCAAGACCGACCAGCGAGCAGAAGAAGAGCGACGTGCCGGTAAACGAGCGGTCGCCGACCTTGAGGACGGTGTCCATGCCCACGATCTGGCTGGTGACAAACCAGATCGCCGGGATCGACAGAACCGCGGCCACGATCACGCCCTTGTACATCGCCCACATGATCTTGGCGTCGTCGCCAAGCTTCACGAAGAACGTGCCGATGATCGAGGTGATGATGCAGACCCCGCCGATCGCCAGCGGATAGACCATCAGCTTCGAAACCAGCGCGGGATCGGCAGCGAAGAAGATCGAGGCCAGCACCATGGTGGCGACCGTCGTCACGGCATAGGTCTCGAACAGGTCGGCCGCCATGCCGGCGCAGTCACCGACGTTGTCGCCCACGTTGTCGGCGATCGTAGCCGGGTTGCGCGGGTCATCCTCCGGGATGCCAGCTTCGACCTTGCCGACCATATCGCCGCCCACGTCGGCGCCCTTGGTGAAGATGCCGCCGCCGAGACGCGCGAAGATCGAGATCAAGGACGCACCGAAGCCGAGCGCCACCAGCGCATCGACCATCTCACGGCTGCCCGGCGCAACGCCAACGCTGCTGAGGAACATGTAGTAGCCAACCACGCCCAGCAGCGCGAGGCCGGCCACCAGCATGCCGGTGACGGCGCCCGACTTGAAGGCGAGATCGAGGCCCTGGCCCAAGCTTTTCTGGGCGGCGACGGCAGTGCGTACATTGGCGCGCACCGACACGTTCATGCCGATGAAGCCGGTAGCACCCGAAAGCACGGCGCCGATCAGAAATCCGCCGGCGGCAAGCTTGCCGAGCAGAAGGAGCAAAACGACGAGCACGACCACGCCGACGATGGCGATGGTGGTGTACTGCCGGCGCAAATAGGCGGCGGCGCCTTCCTGGACCGCTTGCGCGATCTCTTGCATGCGCGGCGTGCCGGCATCAGCGGCCATTACTCGCGATGCAGTCACGACGCCGTAAAGAACGGCGATCACGCCGCATCCGACGACGGCCCAAAGAACGGATGACATAGTATGTAACCTATTGTTTTTTCCGCGTTTTCCTGCTTGCCGCTGCCCGAAGCAAAGGTTTCTCCCCCGGGGCGAAGCGGGCGGAAAATGACAGATGGCCCATCGCGGCGCAACCTTGGCCGAAGGGGAGAAATCCCCATCGCGTCAAGGGCTTGGCCCTACGTGCGCGCGGGATGACGCAAGCGGAATGCGCCGATGACCAGAAGCGCGGCGCAGACCAGGATGAAGGCGAAGTAGTTCAACACTTCCCAACCCTTGAGTTCGAGCACAACGCTGGCCATCAGGCTCGCGGTGGTCGTGGTGCCGAACACCATGAAGTCGTTGAACGCCTGTGCCTTGCCGCGCTCGGCCGGTCGGTAGGTGGTCGTGAGCAGCGTCGTGGCGCCTACGAACAGGAAATTCCACCCCACGCCGTTCAGGCTCAGTGCGCCACGAAAATGCCAGGCCGTCGTCCCCATCAGGGCGACGGCAACGCCCGCGATCAGCAGCAGCGCGCCAGCCAGCATCACATTGAAGATGCCGAAACGCTGGACGAGATGGCCGGTAAAGAAGGCCGGAATGAACATGCCCATCACGTGCGTGAAGATCGTGACCGGCGCCTCGGTCTTGTCGAGACCGCACTGCACGATGGCGATAGGTGACGCGGCCATGACGAACGACATCACGCCAAAGGCGATCATCGCGCCTGTCACGGCGACCATGTAGGCCGGTTGGGTCACGATCTCGAGGAGCGGCCGCTGCGGCCCTCCTCCGTCTTCGGCCTTTATGACCGGGAACTCGATAAAGCCCAGAACCACAAACACGATGGCATGCACGACGACCACGGCGACGAAGCTCGCCTGAAAGACTGGGAGCCAAAGATCAGGGGTCCAGCGTGCCAGCGTTGGGCCGATAATGCCGGCGACGACACCACCCGCCGTAACGTAGGAGATGGCCTGGGCGCGAAAGTGCAACGGCGCCAGTTCCACCGCCGCGAAGCGATAGAGCTGCATGTTGGCAATGGCAAAACCCAACATCAGGCCGCCGAGACACAGCATCAGGAAGCTGCCCATGCCGAGCCCGATCGCAGCGCATGAGGCGCCCGCCATTCCTGCCAGCGAGCCGGTGCGAAAACCGAAGGCCCGGCCGCGCCGCATCATCAACGCCGAAGCGGGAAACACCGAAAGCATGACCCCCAAGTGCTGCATCGTGATCGGCAGGTTGGCGAAGACGCGCATATCGGCCGGCACGATGGTGAGCACCGCAAGCGCCGATGAGGCGAACATCAGTGTGTTGCTGCTTTGGGTGAGCGCCTGGCATGTCGCCAAGAGGGCAATATTGCGCAGCGATCGGCGCGGGAGGCGGCCGGCTCCGATCGCCTGCGCCTCCTGCATCTTGGTCAGGCCGTCCATTTGCGGCGCACTTTAGTCGGCATCGGAGAGCACGCCCAAGCGAATTGACGTCCTGCTTCGATGGTCGCGTGCAAGGCAGCCATGTCCATCGCGGGCGCTCTCACTTCGATTAGAAGTGGACATAGCCCATGCGCTGCGTCCGCACCTCGCGGCCAGCCACGGTGAGCTGTACGCCACGGCCGGTGGTAAAAACGCCCACTGGACTGACTTTGATCTTCACTGCCCGCGCGGCCGCGAGGAGCGCCTGCCGTCGGCGCGGTGGCACGGCCATCACCAATTCATAGTCGTCGCCGCCGCCCAGCACAGTCGCCCAGAGCGAAGGATCGCGCTCGATGATGCGACGCGCCGCCCGCGACAGCGGTACACCCTCGCGTTCGACGATGAGTGCCAGGCGAGAGGCTTCAGCAATGTGACCGGCGTCTGCCAAAAGGCCATCGGACACGTCGGCCGTTGCATGAGCAACGCCGATCAGGCGCGGTCCCAACTCCGTTCGCGGCTCGGGCACGCGATAGCGTTTCTCGAGCGCTGCACTTGCTAATCGGCCACGCGCGGCCAGGAGTCCAAGCGCTGCATCCCCGATCGTACCGCTGACCCAAAGCTCGTCCCCAGCCCTCGCACCTGCGCGGCTCAGTCCCTTGCGCCGAGGCACGCGACCAAAGGCGGTTATCGTAACGGTCAACGGACCGGGCGTCGCGACCGTGTCGCCACCGCACAGCACGATGCCATAGCGACGCTGGTCCTCCCTGAGACCGCGCGCGAATGCTCCGAGCCAACGTTCAGTCCATCGTGCCGGCAACGCCAGCGAGAGCTGATAGGCATAAGGCGTTGCCCCTCCTGCCGCGAGGTCAGAAAGGCAGACGCGCAGCGCCTTCGCAGCGATCCGGTCAGGCTGTTCGCCAGGAAGGAAGTGGACGCCAGCCACAATCGTATCGGTCTTGACCACGAGATCGTGCCGGGAGTCGAGCGACAGGAAGGCGTTGTCGCTTTTGAGGCCGCCTGCGCCTGGGAAGCTTTTGGCCAGGGGTGCGAAGTATCGTGCGATCAGCTCGAACTGGCCGGGTCGCCGGTCAGCCATGGCTAGCTGGGAAGTTCTGAACCGCGTACCTGGCGGGCAACGCGATCGAGCACGGAATTGACGAAGGTGGGCTCGCCCTGGTCGTAGAAGGCGTGGGCGATCTCGACATATTCGTTGATCGCGACCTTGGGCGGCACATCGCGGCGATGCACGAGTTCATAGGCGCCTGCCAACAGGATCGCACGCACCAGGCGATCGACGCGCCCCCAGGTCCAGTCCTGCGCCAGCGCCGAAGACACGGTCTGCTGCAGCTCTTCCTTGTGACCCGCCGCCCCCTCGACGACGTCCTTGAACAAGGGCCGATCGGCATCACGCCGCATGCCGCCTTCGCCCGGCTCACCCGTCCGCACGCTCAGGAACTGCTCGATGATGTCGCCAGGTGCGTCCTGGCCCTCCTGCCATTGGTAGAGCGCCTGCACTGCCGCCAGCCGCGCGGCCTGGCGGCGGCTCGGCGTACGGCCCGGAGTGGCCTGCTCGCTCACGTGTTCCGCCAGCGCCGGCCCAGCGCCACCATGGCGAGGCAGGCATGCGCGGCATCACCGCCTTTGTCACCGCGGTCGATGAAGGCGCGTGCTCGGGCCTGATCGATTGTCTCGACGGTGACGATGCCGTAGCCAATGGCGAGCTTCTGCTGGATCGCGAGATCCATCAGGCCGCGGGCACTCTCGCCGCATACATAGTCATAGTGCGAGGTCTCGCCGCGTATGACGCAACCCAGCGCGACGAAGCCGTCATAGCGCCCCGATGCAAGCGCGATCGCACCGGGAATTTCGAACGCGCCCGGAACGACGACGCGTTCGGCAGAGGCGCCATTCTTCGCGATCTCGCGTTCGGCGCCGGCGATCAAGGCATCGGCAATCTCGACGTAATAGCGCGATTCGACGATCAGGAGGCGTGCGCCCTTGACGCCGTCGATCACGGGCCGCGCCGTCGGCGTTTCGGTCCGGGTCGACATCGATCAGCCCGTTGTCCGGCCAGGAACAGGTTTTTGGCCGACGACCTTGAGACCGAAGCCTTCGAGGCCGACGATGCTCTTCTTGGAGTTGGTGAGCAGGATCATGTCCTTCACCCCAAGATCGATCAGGATCTGGGCGCCGACGCCGTAGTCGCGCAATTCGCCGCCCGCCGGGGCAATCGGTTCGCCCGCCCGACGGCGCTGCTCCGACAGAACAACCGTCAGCGGCTCGCGAATGAGCACGATCACGCCGCGCCCTTCCTTTGCAATGGCTTGCATCGAGGCTTCGATTTCGCCGCCACGTCCGCCGCTGCGCTGGCCAAGCGTATCGGTGAAGATGTTGACCGCGTGCATGCGCACCGTGATCGGGCCGCCGGTCGCGGGATCGCCTTTCACCAGGGCGATATGCTGGGCCTTGGTCACCTTGTTCAGATAGACGACGCAACGGAAGTCGCCGCCATAGATGCTGTCGAACATCGTGTCGCTGATGCGCTTCACGATCGAATCGTAGCGGCGGCGGTAGGCGATGAGGTCGGCGATGGTGCCGATCTTGAGCCCGTGCCGTTGGGCGAAGGTGATGAGATCGTTGCGACGGGCCATCGTGCCGTCGTCGTTCATGATCTCGCAGATCACCCCCGCCGGCGTCAGGCCGGCCAAGCGCGCTAGGTCGACAGCCGCCTCGGTATGTCCGGTACGCTCAAGCGTGCCGCCCTCGCGCGCCACCAGCGGAAAGACATGGCCAGGCGTCACGATATCCTGCGGCCCGCAGGAGGGGTCGATCGCAACCGAGACCGTGCGTGCCCGGTCGGCGGCAGAGATGCCGGTCGTCACCCCCTCGCGCGCCTCGATCGAGGTCGTGAAGGCGGTTTGATGGCGCGTGGAATTGTTCTGGGACATCAGCGACAGGCCGAGCTGTTCGACCCGTTCGCGTGTCAGTGCGAGGCAAATCAGGCCGCGTGCGTGCTTGGCCATGAAGTTGATCGCCTCGGACGTTGCGAACTGCGCCGGTATGACCAGGTCGCCTTCGTTCTCGCGGTCCTCGTCGTCGACAAGGATGAACATCCGGCCCTTGCGGGCCTCTTCGATAATGTCTTCGGCGGCGGCCTTCACCTCACTGAAGGTGATGCGCCAGGCATCCTTATCGAGCGCGTTCATGTCTTTTCGTGCTCCAGCAGTCGCGCAACGTAACGCGCGAGCATATCCACCTCAAGATTGACCCGCTGGCCGGCTTTGGCCTGGCCCAGGGTGGTAACCGCCTGGGTGTGTGAAATGATGTTCACACCGAAGCGGTTGCCGTCCACCTCGTTGACCGTGAGCGAGATACCGTCGATCGCGACCGAGCCCTTTGCGGCCACGAAACGAGCCAGGGCGGACGGCGCCTCAAACACGAAACGCACACTGCCGCCTTCCGGTGTTGTCGAGACGATTCTGCCGACGCCGTCGACATGGCCGTAAACGAGGTGGCCGCCGAGTTCGTCGCCGAGCTTCAGTGACAGTTCGAGATTGATCCGCGTACCGACCTGCCAGTCTCCAAGGTGCGTCTTGTCGAGCGTCTCGCCGGATGCCTCGACCATGAATCGGTCCGTCCCCTTTTCGATGACGGTGAGGCAACAGCCTGAACAGGCGATCGAGGCACCGATGGCTATCGGTTTAACGTCATGGCGGGTACGGACCACGAATCGACGGTCGCCTGCGCTGCCGCCGGGGGTGACCGAGACAATCTCGCCGATGTCGGTGACAATACCTGTAAACATGGGCCGTACTTAGGCGTCCCGCCGCCAGCTTTCCACCGTATCGCCACCGACGGCCCTGGCCGAAATCAGCGAGAACCGGGGCGCGAAACCGAGCCGATCGAGCGCCATTGGGCCAACCGCAGAGCGGCTATCGGCCCCCATGACCAAGCCGGCACGGTAGTGGGTGATCCGATCGATGAGACCGGCCTTCAGAAAGGCCGCAGCCACCTGTCCGCCGCCTTCGATCAACACACGTGTTAGCCCCAGTTCGCCCAGGGATTTGGCGGCAGCGACGACATCCACACGGCCATCGACGGCGGCATTCACTCGGATCACCTTAACGCCCTTGTCAGCCAGTCGCAATTCGCGGTCTCGATCGACCTGCGTGCAGATCAACCAAACAGGAGGCTTGCTGGCTGTCGCAACAAGCTTCGATTCGAGCGGAACTCGCGCATGTGAATCGAGCACGATACGCACCGGCGAATAGCGTGAAAGACCGGGCAGGCGGCACGTGAGCTCGGGATTGTCCAGCGTCACCGTGTTGACGCCAACCAGCACCGCATCATGCGTCGCCCGCAGCCTCTGGCCGGCTGCACGAGCCGCGGGCCCGGTGATCCATTTGCTCTCGCCCTTCGCAGTCGCAATCGCACCATCGAGCGAAGTTGCGAGCTTCAGATGGAAAAGTGGCCGGCCGTCGCTGATCCGGCGGAGGAAGCCGGCATTGATATCAGCGGCCTCAGCCGCCCCCTCACCGATCTCGACCGCAATGCCCGCCGCCCTCAACCGAGCGTGGCCCTGTCCTTTCACCCTCGGATCGGGGTCCTCCATTGCCGAAACGACACGCGTCACGCCCGCCGCGACCAGCGCGTCGGCACAGGGGGGCGTCCTGCCGTGGTGCGCGCAGGGTTCGAGCGTCACATAGGTGGTGGCGCCGACGACTGGTTCAATTGCGCTCGCCAGCGCATCCGCCTCGGCATGCGGCCGGCCACCGTCGCGCGTGCGGCCCGCCGCAATGACGCGACCGTCGCGAACGATCACGCATCCAACGGCAGGATTGGGCCAGGTGCGCCCGAGCGACCGACGCGCAAGCGCAAGCGCTGCGCGCATCATCGGGTCAGTCCTTGTAGTTGGTCTCGGCGAGATCGGAGATGAACTCCTCGAAATCCTTGGCCTCGCGGAAATTGCGATAGACCGAGGCAAAGCGCACATAGGCCACCGGATCGAGAGCGCGTAACGCGTCCATCACCAGCTCGCCGATCTGCGTCGAGGGAATCTCGCTCTCGCCGGAACTTTCGAGACGGCGCACGATGCCGTTCACCACCCGCTCCACGCGTTCTGGATCCACCGGCCGCTTGCGGCAGGCGACCGAGATCGAACGCGCAAGCTTATCGCGATCGAACGCCACGCGCTGGCCATTCTTCTTGACCACCGTCAGTTCGCGCAGCTGCACGCGTTCGAATGTCGTGAAACGCGACCCGCAGGACGGGCAATACCGACGGCGGCGGATAGCCGAATTGTCGTCAGTCGGTCTCGAGTCTTTAACTTGCGTATCCTCGTGACCGCAGAATGGACAGCGCATCTCTCCCCCCTTTTTGTCTGCGGCGCGTCGTCAGTCGCGGTAAATCGGGAATCGGCCGCAGAGGTCGTGGACCTTGCCACGGACCTGGGCCTCGACCTGGGCGTCGCCTTCGGCGCCGTTCTTCGCAACACCGTCGAGCACATCGGCAATCAGGTGACCGATCTGGCGGAATTCGGCCACGCCGAAGCCACGCGTCGTGCCGGCCGGCGAGCCCAACCGCACGCCGGAGGTGATCGTGAACTTCTCCGGATCGCCGGGGATGCTGTTCTTGTTGACGGTGATACCCGCCCGGTCGAGCACCTTCTCGGCCGTCACGCCGGTTGCCTTCTTCGAGCGCAGGTCGACCAGCATGACGTGGCTGTCGGTGCCGCCGGAGATGATCTTCAATCCGCGCTCGGTCAATGCCGACGCGAGCGCCCGTGCATTGTCGATCGTCCGCTGCGCATAGACCTTGAAATCGGGACGCAGTGCTTCGCCCAGCGCCACAGCCTTAGCAGCAATGATGTGCATCAGAGGCCCGCCCTGCAGGCCCGGAAACACCGCCGAGTTGATCTTCTTGCCGATCTCGACATCGGTCGACAGGATCAGGCCGCCACGCGGACCACGCAGCGTCTTGTGCGTCGTCGTCGTAACGACATGCGCATACGGCAGCGGACTCGGATAGGCGCCGCCCGCGACGAGGCCGGCGTAGTGCGCCATGTCGACCATGAAGAACGCGCCGATCTCGTCCGCGACCTTGCGGAAGCGTGCCCAATCGATCTGGCGGGAATAGGCGGAAGCACCAGCAAGGATCAGCTTCGGCTTCTCGCGACGAGCAATCTCTTCCATCTGCTCGTAGTCGATCAGATGCGTGTCGGGCTTCACGCCGTATGACAGCACCTTGAACCACTTGCCTGACTGATTGGCGGGCGAACCGTGCGTGAGGTGGCCACCCTGATCGAGGGCCATGCCGAGGAAGGTATCGCCCGGCTTCAAAAGGGCCATGAAAACGGCTTGGTTGGCCTGCGCTCCCGAATGCGGCTGCACATTGGCAAACCCACAGTTGAAAAGCTTGCAGGCCCGCTCGATCGCGAGCTGCTCGACTTTGTCGACCTCCTCGCAGCCGCCGTAGTAGCGCCGGCCGGGATAGCCTTCGGCATATTTGTTGGTCAGCACCGAGCCTGCCGCCTCGAGAACGGCACGTGACACGATGTTCTCGGACGCGATCAGCTCGATCTGCTCGCGCTGGCGATGCAACTCACCCTTCAGCACGTCGTCGACGGCCGGGTCGGCCTCCGCGAGGCTCTGCACGAACATCGGCAAGGCGGCATCTTCGGTTTTCACGGCAGGCTGGCTCATCTGGAGAATTCCTTCGAAAGTTTGGCGACCCGGTCGGTGTGCCGGCCGCCCGCGAACGGAGTGTCGAGGAACACTTTCAGCGCCTCGCGTGCCGCCTCGACACCAATCAGCCGTTGGCCGAACGCCACCACGTTGGCATCGTTGTGTTCGCGCGACAGCCGCGCCGATGTGACGTCGTGCGCCAGGGCAGCGCGCACCTTCGGGTTGCGGTTGGCGGCAATGGAGATCCCGATACCGCTGCCGCAAACGAGAACACCCCGCGAGACCCGTCCGGAGGCAATAGCCTCGGCCATGGCATTGCCGAAATCGGGGTAGTCGACAGACGCCGTGGAAGTTGTGCCAAGGTCAAGCACCTCGTGACCCGCCTGCTGCAAGTCGCGCTTGAGAACCTCCTTCAAGTCGAAGCCGGCATGATCCGACGCGACGGCGATGGTGGCCGCGGCCATCCGATATTCCATTCCCCTCTAGCTCTTGAGTCCCCGATACCATATCCGGCGCAGGTGTGTCACGATCCCCCCAAAATCATGAGGTCACGCCCACAAGACATTGATTCGTCAAAACAAAAGGCCCGGTTCGGGACCGGGCCTTTCGATATCGAGGCGGATCGGCTTATTTGACTGTCACAAACCGCTTTCCATCCTTCCAGACGTAGATGTCATAGACCGGATTCTTGATGTCGCCCTTCTGGTCGAAGGCGAGCGGGCCGACGGTGGAGTCCCAGCTCTGGCTGCGCAGCGCCGCCGCCACGGCCGTCGGGTCGGTCGACTTGGCCTTGGTAGCCGCCTGAGCCCACACCTTCACCGCAGCATAGCTGAAGAGCGTGTAGCCTTCGGGATTGTACTTGGCGTCGCGGAATTTCTTGACCAGATCGGCGTTCTTGGGATCGTCCTCGGCCTTGGGCGGGAAGGACATCAGCACACCGTTCGTCGCTGCACCTCCCAGCTGGTAGAATTCCGCCGTCTCGAGCGCATCGAAGCCCATCATCTGGGTCGGCAGTCCCTGCTCCTTCGACTGCTTGATGATGAGCGCCGCCGCCGTGTGATATCCGCCGAGCACGATCATGTTGATCTTCTCGCGCTTCATCTTGTTGATCAGGGCGGTGAAGTCCTTGTCGTTGTCGTTGTAGGCCTCGTACATGACCTCGCGCATGCCGCCTTTGTTCAAGACCTTCTTGGTCTCGTCGGCCACGCCCTTGCCGTAGGGCGACTTGTCTTCGAGGATCGCGACGCGCGCATCCTTGTGGTACTTCAGGATGTAGTTGCCGACCGTCGATCCCTGCACATCGTCGCGGCCGCAGGTGCGAAATATTGTTGTATTGCCCTTGGTGAACGCGTCGTCGGTCAGCTTGGGATTGGTCGAAGCCGGCGTGATCTGCAGGATCTTGCCTTCACGATAGATGTCCGACGCGGGGATCGATGAGCCGGAGCAGAAGTGCCCGGCCACGAAAGCCACCTTGTCCGACACCATCTTGTTGGCCACCGCGGTCGCCTGCTTGGGATCGCAGGCATCGTCGCCGATGACCAGTTCCAGCTTTTGTCCGTTCACCCCGCCAGAGGCGTTGATGTCCTCCACCGCCATTTGCGCGCCACGCTTCAATTGCTCGCCAAAGGCGGCGTACTGACCGGTCATCGGACCAGCCGACCCGATCTTTATCTGCGCGACTGCCGGCACCGCCGTCAGGACGAGGGCCGCGACAGCCAGCGCACCGTAAATCCTCCTCATGCCAATCTCCCTCATTTGATCCCTCCACGGTGTGGAACGATGATGTGAGCTTAGTGCCGCTCCTCCCAGGCCAGCAAGCCTTTGCGCCTATACAGCCATGGATATTGGCGCACCATCTGGCGCACACGCGTCAACCGGAAAGCGAAGGCGGCAATGCCGAACTGGACAACCCAGCCCAGCATGAAGCCGCCGATCGACCACAGTTCGCCGCCAGCCAGGCCGTAGTCGAAAAACCGCAACCCCGCCGAGAGGAGAGCAGTGTAGCCGACGATGCGGCTCCACGGGCGCCAGGCAAGTGCCATCGCATGTCCGGTGGCGAAGGATGCCGGCCCGACCAGGATCGCGTTGAACAGGATGACGTTGAACAGCGTATCGCCGAGCCAGTCGAAGCTGAAGATGTCGATCGGGCTCATGGCTGGCCGCCTTCGAGATAGGCGGCACGAACCTCGGCGTTGGCCAGAAGATCGCTGCCGCGGCCACTCAACCTTACGCGACCATTGACCAGGACGTAGCCGCGATCCGCCAGCCGAAGCGCGTGATAGGCGTTCTGTTCGACCAGGAAGATGGTGACACCCTCCTCGCGCGCGATCCGGCCGATCGCCTCGAATATCTGCTGCACGATCAACGGTGCCAGCCCCAGCGATGGCTCGTCGAGCAGCAGGAGCCTCGGCCGACTCATAAGGGCGCGACCGATCGCCAACATCTGCTGTTCGCCGCCAGACAAGGTGCCGCCGCGCTGCTCACGGCGCTCGGCGAGCCGCGGGAACATCGCAAAGACACGATCGACGTCCCGCTGGAAATGCGCGGGATCGGCGATCGTCGCCCCCATCTGTAGGTTCTCGAACACCGTCATGCGGGGGAAAATACGTCGCCCTTCCGGCGCCTGCGCCACGCCGCGGCGCACGATCTCGTGGGTCGCCAGATGGGTGATTTCCTGACCATCGAGCCTGATAGAGCCCGAGCGTGCGCGTGGGCTGCCGCAGATCGTCATCAGAAGGGTCGACTTGCCCGCGCCATTGGCACCGATCAAGGTCACGATCTCGCCCTTGCCGACATTGAGGTCGACACCGTGCAGAGCCTGGATGGTGCCATAGAAGGTCGTGACGCCGGACACCTCCAGGATGGGCGCCTCAGGCATCGGCACCCTCCTCACCTGTTCCAAGATAGGCGTGGATCACGGCAGGATCGCGCCGCACATCATCGGGCATTCCCTCGGCGATCTTGCGCCCGTAATCCAGCACGACGACATGATCGGAAATCCGCATCACAACACTCATGTCGTGCTCGATCAGGAGAACGCCGATGCCATCGCGATCACGGATCGAGACCAGAAGCTCGTTGAGCTCGGCAGACTCCCGCGGGTTGAGGCCGGCGGCCGGTTCGTCGAGGCAGAGCAAGCACGGCTCGGTGCACATCGCACGCGCGATCTCGAGTCGCCGCTGTGCACCGTAAGGGAGCTCGCCCGCCGGCCGGTCGGCATCGGCGACTAGATCGATGCGTTCCAGCCAGCCGCGCGCCTTCTCGACCGCGGCGTCCTCGGCCACCCGATAACGCTTCAGCCCCAGGAGACCGAAGACGCTCATGCCCGACGCCCGCATCAGCTTGTTGTGTTGGGCGACCATCAGGTTCTCGAGCACCGTCATGCCGGGGAAGAGCCGGATGTTCTGGAAGGTGCGTGCCACCCGCGCTTGCTGGCCGATTTCATGGCCGAGCATGCGTTCCAGGAGATATTCGCGATCGCCGTGCAGCCTCAGCCGTCCGATCGTGGGTTTGTAGAAACCGGTGATGCAATTGAACACCGTGGTTTTGCCCGCGCCGTTGGGGCCGATGATCGCCGTGATCTGACGCGGCTGCGCCTTGAACGAGACGTCATCGATGGCCACCAGGCCACCAAAGCGCATGGTGAGGTGTTCGACGTCAATCAGCGGCAGGTCCGCCGTCATCCGCCGCCTCCACCGGGTTTCTCGTGCAGGCGAAGCGAAGGCGCACGATGGGCGATCAGGCCGCGAGGCCGGAATATCATGATCAGCACCATTGCCAGCCCGAAGGCCAACATGCGGTAGGTTCCAAGTTCCCGGAACCATTCGGGCAGGCCGATCAGGAGTACCGCCGCCAGGACGACGCCGATTTGGCTCCCCATGCCGCCCAGCACAACGATCGCGAGAATGATCGCCGATTCGATGAAGACAAAGCTCTCGGGGCTGACGAAGCGCTGCTTGGCCGCGAAGAAGGATCCAGCGAATCCGGCGAACATGGCGCCGATGGCGAAGGCCGTGAGCTTGGTGTTGGTCGGGTTGATGCCGAGCGCTCGGCAAGCGATCTCATCCTCGCGCAGCGCTTCCCAGGCACGGCCCACAGGTAAACGGCGCATGCGCAGAGCGAACAGGTTCGTGATCAGCGCCAGGCCCAGGATGATGTAGTAAAGGAAGACGAGCCGCTGCGTGCCGTCGAAGGGCACACCCATCATTTCCGCAAAGGTCTTTTGGCCAGGCGGCGCGTTCTCGGCGAATACCGCGCCCAACAAGGTCGGGCCCGGAATGCCGCCGATACCAGCCGGCCCATTGGTGAGGTCGACCCAGTTGATCAGCACCAGGCGGATGATCTCGCCGAACCCCAAGGTGACGATGGCCAGGTAGTCGCCGCGCAGGCGCAGTACGGGAAAGCCCAGCACCAGGCCGAAGGTGGCGGCGAAGGCGCCCGCCAGCGGCAACACTGCCCAAAAACCGAGCCCCAATTGCGTGCTGAGCAGCGCATAGGAATAGGCACCGACGGCATAGAAGGCGACGTAACCGAGATCGAGCAAGCCGGCGAGGCCGACCACGATGTTGAGCCCCCAACCCAGCATCACGTAGGTAAGGATCAGTACGCCGAGGTCCATCGTCTTCTGATCGGCAAGAGGCGTGATGGGCAAAATGACAGCGGCGGCCAGCAGGACCCATGCCAGCCACCGTGCCCCAACGGCACTGAGCTTTCGTCCCTGCGGTGATTGCCTGGCCTGACCGAATGCCCGTTCGGCCGCGGGCCAGAGCGATCGCCCAATGACCAGCAACCCGGCCAACCCGACGAACCAATGCAGGAACGTCGACGGAAGCCGGACCGGCGAGGCGCCGACCGCCCCCAGAACTGCACCGAGAATAAGCGCAGGCCAACGCTGGCCATCGGACGCAAACGAAAGGCCGAGCCGACCGACGAAGATCGCAACAACGGCAACGGCCAGGTCGACGAGCTCGTAATCGAAGGCAAGGCCTTTGGTCGAACCCACGTCGACGGTCCGGAAGCCAACGATGAAGAGGCCAAGTGCGGCGGCGACGAAGGCCGTGAGCGCCGCGTCTTTCAGCAGGGAGGACAGACGCGGCGACATCGTTCAGACTTTCTCGATCTCCGGTTTGCCGAGCAGGCCCGTCGGCCGGAAGATCAGCACCAGGACGAGGATGCCGAAGACAGCGACGTCCTTGTACTCACTCGAGAAGTAACCGGCCCAGAAGACCTCGATCAAACCGATCAGCAGGCCGCCCAGCATGGCGCCCGGCAGCGAGCCGATGCCGCCCAATACGGCCGCCGTAAAGGCTTTGATTCCGGCGAGAAAGCCGATGAAGAAGTCGATCACGCCGTAGTACATCAGGAACAGCATGCCGGCGACGGCCGCCAATGCCGCGCCCATGACGAAGGTGAGCGAGATGGTGCGGTCGACATTGACCCCCAGCAGGGCCGCCATCTTCATGTCCTGCTCGCACGCTCGCTGCTGGCGACCAAGCGGCGTGCGCGAGATCACCCAGGTGAAGCCGGCCATCAACACCACCGTCACGACAACGATGATGATCTGAAGCCATGTCACGCGGACGTCGAAGCCATCGGCGCTGAAGAGATTGTAGCCGCCCGACACGATCTGCCCGCCGGGCTTGGGCCGCGCGCCCTGCGTAAGCTGAACGTAGTTTTGCAAGCTGATCGACATGCCAATGGCCGAGATCAGCGGTGCCAGCCGGAACGAACCGCGCAAGGGCCGATAGGCCACGCGTTCCACTGCCCAGCCATAGACCGAGGTGAAGGCCATGGCCACCAGGAGCACGAGGAGAATAGCCACTGGCGCCGACGCAATGCCGAACATCCCGCAAAGGATGAACCCGATGAGTGAAATGAAGGCCCCAATCATGAAGATCTCGCCATGGGCGAAATTGATCATGCCGATGATCCCGTAGACCATCGTGTAACCGATGGCGATGAGGCCGTAGACAGCGCCGAGCGTGATGGCGTTGATGAGCTGCTGCGAGAAATACGCCATCCGCCTGCCGTCCCCTCCTCTGCGCTCTACGACGCCTTGAGTTCAGAGGCCAGTGTAACGTGGAGAAAGCCCGCAGGGAGTGTGAAAATGGGTAGCATCACGACGATCCATGTGTGCAACTCCACCGTGACGTGCGTCGGGTCAAGACCAGACGGAAGCAGCGCGCCTCCGTCAGGATGCACGACCCGGTGCCCCAAAGCCGTTGGATGCTATAGTCCGCGGCTATGAACCAACCTACCTACGATCTGATCGTGGTCGGCGCAGGGCCGGCCGGTCTTTCAGCCGCCACCGAGGCGGCGAACGCAGGGCTTGCAACGCTTTGCCTCGACAAGCTGGCCCCTGGCGGCCAACTCATCAACCTCGGCGAATTGCAGGATGTCGAGGAGCCTTGGAACGGGCCGGACATGGCCGCGCGCATGACCGACGATGCCACCGTAGCCGGCGTCGAGATTGGCTTCGGCGAAGTCACCGCTCTCTCGGGCTCGGGTCCCTGGACGATCGAGACAGCCGACGGCGAGCGGCACTCGGCCCGGGCAATCGTGATCGCGACCGGGCTCAACAAGGGAAAGCTCGGCGTGCCAAACGAAGCCGACTACGAAGGCCGCGGCATCTCGCATTGCGCGCATTGCGACGGCCCGCTCTATGCCGGCCTGCCCGTGGTGGTCGCGGGCGCCAATGGCTGGGCCGAATCCGAGGCCGAAGAACTGGCGAGCCTTGCCGGCAAGCTTACGATTGTTGACGCCGGCGCCACAAAGGACTCCGGCGACGTCCATCGTATTGCCGGGCGCATCGTCTCGCTTGCAGGTGGTGATGGCCTGCAATCCGTCACCGTCGAAGGCGCAGAAGGGCGCCAGGTTCTGCCGGCCAATGCCGTGTTTGTGTATGTCGGCCAGTCTCCCGCTGCGGAATTCCTGCCGGATTCCCTTGCACGCGACGCCGCGGGGCATATCGTGGTCGATGCTGAAGGTCGGGCTTCGGCAGCGACCGTGTTCGCCGTCGGCGACGTGCGGGCCGGGGCGCAACAATCCCTATCCGACGCGATCGCTGACGGCCGGCGGGCCGCACAAGCCGTTGCGGCTGCCTTGAAGACGAAGAGTTGAGGAGGAACCTCGATGCGTATTTTCAATCCCACCTTTGGCCTGTCTGCCGCCGGTGGCGAGACGATGGCTTTGAAGCCGGTGAACTGGAAGAGCGATGCCATCGCCCTCTTCTCCAACTCCAAGCCCAACGCGCGTGAGTTGCTGGACGGCATCCGCTCAAAGCTTGGTGCGTTCCGCCCGGTCGAGAACATCAACTTCGTCGCCAAGAACAGCGCCAGCCAGCCGGCACCCAAGGACCTGATCGAGGAGGTCGCCGCGAAGTACCGGGGCGCACTCCTCGCCATAGCGGATTGAGGAAGCTGTTCATCGTGGAGTTTCCACGACAGCATTGAACTTCAGAAGCGCGGCGTCACGGCTTACGTGATCGCCACCGAGACTTTCCGGCCGCTCGTGCTGGCCCAGGCCAAGGCGCGCAAGGTCGAGCCGCGGTTGATCATCGTGAAGCACCCGATCGGCGGCCTGAATGCCCAGGAGCTGGCCGAACGCATCGAGACCGCAACCAAGGAACTGGCCGAGGCAACCGGCAAATGAAAGATATCGCCGAGCAGGAGGTCATCGATATCGGCGACCTCGACATCGACGGCTTCAACGCCTTCGCCCTCGAACAAGGCTGGAGCGACGGCATGCCGCTCTATCCGCCGACCGAGGCAAAGGTCGCGCAGTTCGTCGATACGGTGCGCGGGGACAATCGTCCCTTCGCCCCCGTCCCGCCGCGCCAGATCGTCCCGACGGTGCAGGCACTCGCGGCCAATGCGGTGATGGCTGGCTGCAAGCCGGAATATTTTCCGGTCGTGACGGCGGCGCTGCGCGGCTTGCTTGATCCCGACTACAACCTGCACGGCAACCTCGCGACCACGCATTCCTGCGCGCCGATGGTCATGGTGAGCGGGCCGGCGCGCCAGGATCTCAAGATCAACGTTGGCTCCAATTGTTTCGGCCAGGGCTGGCAGGCCAATGCCACGATCGGCCGCGCTGTCGGCCTCATCCTCCTCAATGTCGCCGGCGCCAAGCCGGGCGAGATGGATCGTTCGACACAGGGCAATCCTGCCAAATACACTTTCTGCTTTGGCGAGAACGAGGAAGAGAATCCCTGGACGCCTTACCACGTGCAGCGCGGCTTTGCGGCCACCGACAGTGTGGTCACCGTCATGTCGGGCGAAGGCCCGCACAATCTCAATGATCACGGCAGCACGACGGGCGATGGGCTCCTGACCACCTTCGCCGGCTCGATGGCAACGCCAGGCGCCAATACGATCTACGGCAAAGGCCCATGCTTCGTGATCATCGGTCCCGAGCATGCCGCGACCCTGGCGCGCGACGGCTACACCATCGAGAGCATCCAGGACGAACTCTTCAAGCGCTCGCGCGTGCACGCGTCACGGATCTCGAAGGAGAACCAGGAGACCTACATCAGCACCGGCCACAAACCCGACGGCGACTGGTTCGCGATCGCGCGTTCGCCACAGGACATCCACGTCACCGTGGCCGGCGGACCGGGCAAGCACTCCGCCTTCATCCCCTCCTTCGGCGGCACCACCGTCGCCTCGGTCCGCATCGCGCGATGAGCGACTGGTGCGGCTGGCCGGTCGTCGGCGAGACGACCGCCTGGGAGGCCGCCCAACAGACCCTGAGCGACGCCGAGCTGTCGGATGGCCTGCCCTTGGTGCCGCCGACACAGCGGCGGCTGGAGGCGATGATCGCGGGCACTGCCGGCCGGGCGGACTCGCGGGGCGCCATGCCGCCCCTGTTCGGCGAGATCACGCCCGAAGCAGTCGCCTACCAGTGCGTGATCACCGGCTGTCGGCCCTCGGAGCTTCCCGTCGTGCTCGCCGCAGCGGAGGCGATCCTCGAGCCCGACTTCAACCTGCTCGGCATCGCCACCACGACCGGCACGGCCTGCGTGGCGCTCTGCGTGCACGGGCCGATCGCGCGCAAGCTCGAGATCAATGCCGGCACCAATTGCCTCGGTCCGGGGACGCGTGCCAATGCCTGCATCGGCCGCGCCCTCCAGCTCTGCATCCGCAACATCGGTGGCGCCCGCTCCGAGACCGGCGACATGGCGACCATGGGCCAGCCCGGCAAGTACACGCTGTGCTTCGCCGAGCGCAACGACGGCCCCTTCCCCACGCTGACCGAGCGCTACGGCCTGGGCAAGGACGTGAGCGCCATCACCGTCATGGGAATCTCCGGCACGGCCGAGGTGCTACCGGGCGATGGCGAAGGCGCCACGCCCGAGGCGATCCTGTCGCCGATCGTCGCCGGCATGAAGGCGGCGCTGGTGATGTCGAGCATGAGCCGGCGCAACGAGCGCGGCGAGCAGGTCTTCCTGCTACCGCTCGAGTTGGCGGAGAAGATCGCCAAGCACGACGGCTGGGACATCGCCCGCATCCAGCGCTACGTGTTCGAGCACGGCGACGGCGTGGCCAAGGCGCCCGAGGCGATCCATCCCATCGTCACCGGCGGCGCCGGCTACAAGATGAGCTACCTACCGATCTGGGGCGGCGGCTCGCAGATGGTGATGCGCCGGCTCTAGTCGGAGTCGGAGAACCGCTGCCGGCGCTTGGCCTCATCGAGCCGGCGCTGTGCCGCCTTGGCACTGATCACTCCTTGCTCGACGTGGGTCTCGTGCGTTGGCTTGCCTGGCGCGAGCGCGCGCTCGAGTTGGACCAACCGCCGTTGCTTTTGCCGCCACAAGGGGACGGTCCGCCTGGTTCCCAGCATCACATCCTCCATCGATCCATTTGCAGATGCCGCAGCATCTTCTTCGGGAACATGGTGACTCCTAGGCGGTCAGCGCAAGGAGTCGTGACCAATCTGTGCCCTGCAATCAGGATCGCCAGCGGGCCAGGTTCGCCGCCACGAAGGCGTCGTCGTGCAGCTCGGGATAGGTGGCGTAGAGCCGGTCGATGCCGTCGTTCTGGCCCGGACTCAGTTTCTCGTTGGGATCGAGGCACTCGATCGAGGTCATCAGCCCCTGCCGCCGCAGGATCTCGTGGCAGCCGGGAATGCAGCCGGCGAAGTCGTGGTCGACGTCGAACACCACCGAGTTGCAGTCGGTGACGAAGGAGTCGAGCGCCAGCACCTCCGGCGGGATGGCGCCGGCCGACACCGAGACCTTCAGTCGCTGCAGCATCTTCACCGCGCCGCGCGTCCACACGCTCCAATGGCCAAGCAAGCCGCCCTGGAAGCGCAGGGTCACCTCGCGGTTGCCCGTACGCACCACCATGGGCGTCACCAGATCGGCGACGATGTGGTCGTCGTTGCCGGTATAGAGCGTGATGCGATCCTCGGCGTGGGCCTGCACGACACC
>Ga0081455_10002814_pt1 | contig 20488 bp, 12 predicted proteins | sample TabmetS3T2R1_FD_70207 | JGI IMG/M metagenome (GOLD analysis project Ga0081455, IMG submission 70207) | Tabebuia heterophylla rhizosphere microbial communities from the University of Puerto Rico - S3T2R1 | ecosystem: Host-associated > Plants > Roots > Rhizosphere ...
CCTGCGGCGCGTGGCGACCGAAGACGCTTTCGCGAGCGACCTGCTCGCGTCGCCCCGCTACGACCGACTCTCGCGCGAAGACCACGCGCTGGCGCAGGAACTCAGCCTGGGCGTTTTGCGCTGGCAGATTCAGCTCGATTTTCTCGTCGAGCGTTACGCGCGACGCCCGCTCGGCAGGCTCGATCCGGAGGTCGTCGTCGCGCTGCGGCTCGGCCTCTATCAGCTCAAATTTCTCTCGCGCGTCCCGCCGCACGCGGCGATCAACGAATCGGTCAACATGGTCAAACAGCGCGGTAAAAAGAGCGCCGCGCCCCTCGTCAACGCCGCCCTGCGCGCGGCCCAGCGCGAAGGAGCCTTAGATCTCAGTCAGGCGATCGAAAACCCGCTAGAAAGATTGAGCGTCGAGACCGCGCATCCTCCCTGGCTGCTGAAGCGATGGATCAACCGCTTCGGCGAGGAAGAGGCGCGCGAGACGGCGCTCACGGACAACGCCGCGCCGCTCGCCGCGTTCCGTTTCAACGCGCGCCGCGCCGGCGAGCCCCGGACCCGCGATTGGCTCGCCGAACACAACGTCGCCGTCCGCGATTCCGAACTGGCGCCGGGCGCGGCCGTCATCGAAAGCGGCTCTCTTTCTCCGCAATCCGAGCCCGTGCGCGAAGGCTGGATTTACCTCCAGGACGAGGCTTCGCAACTCGTAGCTCATCTTGCGGCGATTCGATCCAACCCTCTAAGGTCTCAGGTCTCGAACATGAGATATCTCGACCTGTGCGCGGCGCCCGGCGGCAAGACGACGCTGCTCGCTTCCCTGCTCCCCGCGAACGCCCTGGTCGTCGCCGGGGACTTGCGCCTTCATCGCCTCCGCACGATGAAAGAGTTGAGCGAACGGCTCGGCGTCGATAATATCCATCTCGCGCAGTTCGACGCCGCCGCGCCTGCGCCGTTCGATCAACAAGAAGGCTTCGACGTGGTTCTTCTCGACGCGCCTTGCAGCGGCCTCGGCACGCTGCGGCGCCATCCCGAAATCAAACTGCGGATGAGCGAAGATCGGATCGGGCGACTCGCGGAATTGCAGAGGCGATTGATAGCCAACGCCGCGCATCTACTGTCCGTTGGCGGACTGCTCGTTTACTCAGTCTGCTCGACCGAGCCGGAAGAGGGCGAAGAGGTCGTCGCCTGGTTCCGTCAAAACAACCCCGAATTCCGCGACATGACGCGCGAGCGGCTGGTCGAAATCGGCCTCGACCCGTCTCCTCTGTTGACGCCGTCGTTCGGCGCCCGCACGTTCACCCGCCGTCATGGGTCGGAGAGCTTTTTCTTCTGCGTCTTGTGGAAAAGGAGATGAGCTACACACCGAAGTCAGGTTTGAACGTCCCGGTCATCACGGTTCTGGATGACTCCGGCAGAGTGATCGCAGATGAGCAGCGCCGGGTCATTCGCCACGTCGTACAGAACGGCTACGGCGCCGACGTGGTCTTCGGCGTGGGCACCACGGGCGAATGGAACCGCATCGCCAACGCCGAACGCCAGCGCATAATGGAGATCGAAGTCGACGAAGTTCGCCGCATCAGCGCTGAGCTGATTGCGGATTGCGGCGAAAATTCGCGTCCCGCAATCCGCAATCCGCAATCATCTATAAGCATGGGCCGCAACCCGCAATCGGTAGAGGCTTGGGTGGGAGTGAACGGCTCGACGCGGGCGGAAATCCTCGACAACCTGGACGCCGCGATTCAATTGGGCGCGGACGCGGCGGTGATCGCGCCGCTCGCCATCGAAGACCTCGCCGAATGCGACATAGTCCGCTTCTTCCAGCGCGACGTCGCCGGTCTGATCGAAGCGTCGAAGGGAGGTCTGCCAATATTTCTTTACGACAACGCCGACATCAACGCCCAAGGGCAACCGCCGCACATCCGCACGCGCATCGTAAAACACCTGAGCCGGCTGCCCTGGGTGCGCGGAATCAAAGTCTCGGCGTCGCGCCGCGTGATCGGCAATTACACGAAGGCCGCGCTGCATTACAAACAGCCGGGCGAGTTCGGCGTTTACATCGGCAACGCGATGCTGATCTTCGAAATGTACCGCCCGAGTCACGGCCTGTTCGGTCGATTACGAGAAGGATGGCGCGATCACCTGCTGCACTACACGCCGCCGATCGGCGTGGTCTCCGGCCCCGCCAACTGCCTGCCGCGCGAATGGCAGAAGGCGTGGCGCGTCTGCTGGGCCGGCGACGACGAGTTGACCGACGTCTACAAGGATCTCTGTTCGCGCTTCGAGGAGATTTGCGGATTCGACGAGGGCGGCCGGCGTGTGATGAAAACCATCGCCTCCATAAAATACGCGCTCGTCCTGGACGGTGTGATCTCGAGCGCGGCGGTCGGTCGAGGAACAAAGGAGTTGTCGGAAGAGCAGAAGAAATTTTTCAGCGACAATTACGACGCCCTGCGCCATTACGCGCGAAAGAGGATTGACGTGAATTGGCGGACGGTTATCGACCGGACATAAACATTTGCATCCTTAAGTCGGTTTTCAATTGCGTATACGGGATCAGGGTATTTATAGTGAGGAACGTATCTATAGAACGCGGATGACGCGGACGGGCGCGGATCATCGCGGATAAAACCAAAAAAGACCAGCGCCAATCCGCTCTATCCGCGTCATCCGCGTTCTATTAACCCGTACACTAATCTGAAAACCCCTCTAGGGCGAAACGAAGCTCGTGATACTCTGGCCCGGCAGTGACGTCGTGAACGAGCCGCCGGAGACGCTGATCGCCGACAGCGTGGCGAGGTTCTCACTGCTCGAAGTGCGATATCGGTTGAACGTCGCCGGCGCCGCGCCTCCCGTGACGCTAAAAGTCTGGTTCACTGAGTTGGCGCTGTTATTGACGGCGACGATGACAACTTTGGAGCCCGATTTGTAAGCGCTCACATACACGCCGGGATTGGGGTTGTATGTGGCGTTCACTCGGACAAAGCCCGGACGCACCCACCGCGCAAACTGCGCCATTACGCAGCCGCGCTTTGTGCGGGCGCCATTATCGTCGATCGGCCCATAGAACCGCTTCAAATACCACCAAAGATAAGCATTGTAATTGCCCACGGCCAGGCAGTCGGTGATTTCTTTGGCTGTTTGGATGACGCCTGTAACCGAGGTGTCGGTGTTGAGATGCTCGGTCATCCAAACCTCTTTCCCGAAATTCCTGGCCAGCGGATAATCCGAGAGGCCGCCGCCGTAGATGTGGCCGCCGATGATGTCTACGTTCGTCCGCGCCACAGAATCGTTCAGGATCGGATCGGTAAAGGTTTTGTCGAAGTGGAACGACTCGGACATGATCACCCTCGTCGAGATCGCGCCGGCGTTATTCTTCGCGAAGTCGAGCAACTGGGCAGACGTCCAGTCACAGGATTCGTAGGTGACCATAATGTCAGGCTCGTTCTGAACCGAGATCGCGTAGAGTGGCGCCCCATTTGACGCCAGGAAACTGACGAAGCTGTTGAGGTAGTTCGCGTAGTTGGCGAACTCCGAGGTCTTTAGCGAGCCGCCGACCACATTGTTGTTGGTCTTCATGGAGGCGGGCGGTGTCCACGGCGTGGCCATTACGATCGCGCCCCGGGCTGTCGCCTTCCTCGCGTTCTGTAGTTCGTCGTTCCAATTGCGATCGGGGGCGATTCGGAGCCGGATAATGCTGAGACCGACCGTGCCGGGGCCGCTGCCAAAGAGGGTGTTCATTTCCGCGTCGGTCAGTTGGCCCAGCCAGGCGCTCGCGCCGCCAAAGCCGCGAATCGTTTGCCTTGCGCCGGAAAGATCCACCGACGCGGTCGCCGCAAAGAGTCCGGGAGGGCATACGGCAGCGATTGTGAGCGCGGTGATGACGAAGGCGCACATCCGCGCGCGAGTGACGCATTGTAGCCAAGTGCTCATGACTCGTCCTTTCTTGAGTATTGGGGTTGTTGCAGTAGGATTTAGTGATCAAAGAGCGATGGATGAGCAACATCGATACGGACGAATTGTTCTGTGAAAGAGGTATGAACGGTCTCAGAACCAATCAATGGGGTCTATAATTCGACCGCCGAACTATATCGCCAATTTCTGCCCTTCCAGCAGGAATTAAAGGAGTCATACGCGATGGCCATCCAGTAAAAGCGGTTGTTTTTTATGATAGGTAAAGCGAAAGAGCTATATGACGAGATCTGAATCGATGAATTATTCGACCGTCGAACTATATCATTACCGACAACACTTTCCAAGAGATTGAGTTCATTTCCCGTCAGGCCGGCGCCGCGATATCGCTGGCGCCTAACTCTCGTCTGAGTCACTCTCACTTCGCCCGCTCTTCACCAGATCCAAAAAGGATTTGGCCGCGTGCGACAGCGACGATTCGCGCCGGTAGATGAGCCGTAGAATCTTTTCAATCTTCATTCCCTTCACGGGGACCTCGATCAGCTTGCCCGATTCGATCTCGTCTTGGACAGCCAGCCTGGGCAGGATCGCTATGCCGGCGTCCCGTATCACGAAATCCTTGATCGTTTCGAGTGTGGACAGTTCGATGCAGATGTTGAGCGGGGTGTGGTTTTGGGCGAACAACTCGAAGATGCGCGCGCGCGAGGGAGTCTTGACGTTATGCGCGACGAACTGCTCTTCGCCCAGTTCTTTCACCACCACCTGTTTACGCCCGGCCAGGCGGTGCTTCGGCGGAACGACCAGGACGAGTTCGTCGCGGTGAACTTCAAGTGATTGAAGCGCCGGGTTCATGGGGTCGTAAGAAAGAAATCCGAAATCCAGGTTGCGCTCCACGACCTCGAGCGGGATTTTTTCAGAGATGTTGCGGAAGACTTCGATCTTGATCTGCGGGTGGCGCTTGCGATATTCGAGCAGCAGAGCGGGCAGCACATAAAACGACGTGCTCTCGTTCGCGCCGATGGTCAGTCGCCCGCGGAACATCCCGCGCAACTCGCCGATCGCTTCCCTGGCCTCGTCGCGCAGGTTGATCATCTTTTGCGCGTAGGAATAGAGAATCCTCCCGGCCTCGGTCAGCGTTCCTGATTTGCTGCTGCGGTCGAACAGGGTCTCGCCCAGATCTTCTTCCAATCGCTTAATCGCGATGCTCAATGCGGGCTGCGTCCGCAGCATTTTTTCAGCCGCCCGGGAAAAGCTCTTCTCGTCGGCTATGCACAGAAAAATTTCCAGTTGCGACAGATCCACTTCAATCTCCTCCGGAGAAGTGGGGCGGACTTTAGTCCCCCCAGCTCTAGCTCATGGGCGGACTAAAATCCGCCCCACTTCTGTTTCAGGGAGTCGCAACGCGACACGTAGCGACTCCTAATCCCATAAATATTGCTTATTAAAACGTAAATATTATAAACTTTGCAAGCCCTTCGGCTCACGCTATGATGCGTGAATCTTCGGACAGAAGTCCATACTTCTGTTGGTTTTCCTTGGGTAAAATTTTCGAGAGCCTATTAAGCAAGGAGAGACGCGAATGAGCGATCGGGTAGCTATTTTCGACACGACTTTGCGCGACGGCGAGCAGTCGCCGGGATGCAGCATGAACCTGGAAGAGAAATTAAGGATGGCGCGGCAGCTCGACGCGCTCGGCGTGGACGTCATCGAGGCCGGATTTCCCATCGCCTCGGAAGACGACTTCGCCGCGGTGCGCGAAGTGGCGAAGACTTGCCGCCGCCCGATCATCGCGGCGCTGTGCCGAACCACTACCGAAGACATCGAGCGCGCCTGGGAGGCGCTCTCATACGCCGCGCGCCCGCGCATTCACACCTTCGTCGCCACGTCCGACATTCATTTGCAATACAAACTGCAAAAGAACCGCGAGGAGGTCCTGGAGATGGCCTGCAAGGCCGTGCGCTTGGCGAAGGGCTTCACCGACGACGTCGAGTTCTCCGCAGAAGACGCGACGCGCAGCGATCTGGACTACCTATGTCAGGTCATCGCCGCAGTGATCGACGAAGGCGCTACCGTCGTCAACATCCCGGACACCGTCGGCTACACGATTCCTTCCGAGTACACGCACATCATTCAGACACTTAAAAATCGCGTGCCCAACATCGACCGCGCGACGATCAGCGTGCATTGTCACAACGACCTGGGGCTGGCCGTGGCCAACTCCCTGGCCGCAGTCGCCGCCGGGGCGCGCCAGATCGAATGCACCATCAACGGCATCGGCGAGCGCGCCGGCAACGCCTCGCTCGAAGAGATAGTGATGGCGCTACGCGTGCGCAAAGACCTGATGCCTTATGAATACGCCGTGACGACTGAAGAGCTTTTCCGATCGAGCCAGACGCTCTCGAACATCACGGGCGTGATGGTGCAGCCCAACAAGGCCGTCGTCGGTAAAAACGCGTTCGCGCACGAAGCGGGCATTCATCAACACGGGGTGCTGAAGAACCGCATCACATACGAGATCATGACGCCCGAGTCGGTCGGCGTGAAGACCAACAGCATCGTGCTCGGCAAACATTCGGGCCGCCACGCGCTCAATAAGAAGTACGAAGAGATGGGCTACACGTTATCGCGCCCGGAACTGGACAAAGCCTACAAGCTCTTCACCAAACTTGCCGACCAGAAGAAAGAGATTTTCGAAGAGGACCTGATGGCGATCCTGCACGACGGCATCGCGCAGATCCCCGAACGGTTCAAGCTGCGCGCCGTCCAGGCCACGGCGGGCACTTCGACGCTGGCCACTGCGCTGGTGACGCTCGCCGACACCGAGACCGAAGGGAGCGAGACGCAGACCGCCGCCGGCGACGGCCCGGTCAACGCCATCTACGAGGCGATTGACAAGATCACCGGATTGAAAGGCGACCTGGTCGATTACACCGTGCGCTCGATCACGCGCGGCGCCGACGCCGTCGGCGAGGTCTTCGTCCACGTCGAATTCGACGGCGTGTCTTACACCGGCAAGGCCGCCAGCACCGACATCGTCGACGCCAGCGCGCGCGCGTATCTGAACGCCGTCAACAAGGCGCTCTACGCGAAGGAGAGAAAGAGACTGACGGAGGCCGAAGCTCAAAGCGCAAAAGTCGGTGATTAAAGGTTCGGCCCGTCTCAATCCGGAGTTGTTAAGTGGGAGGATCGGGGCCGTTGCTGGTCTACATTGCAGGCATGGACGGCACGGGCGAGTTATTTTACAAACAGGCCCCCGCGCTGGCCCGTTCTTATCGCGTCGTGACGTTCCGGCTGCGCGAACAGGGCCGATTCACCTACGACGACCTGAGCGGGGATGTGGCGGCCATCATCAGAAATAACGGCGAGTCGCGCGCGACCATCGTTGGTGAGTCGTTCGGCGGGACGATCGCCCTGCAATTCGCGATTCGCTTCCCGGAGATGGTCGAGCGGCTGGTGGTCGTGAACTCTTTCCCGCGGTTCCGCCCGCGCTGGAAGATCAAGATTGCGGCGGCGTTCGCTCCGATCGTCCCGCCGCAATTCACATTGCTGTTGCGACTCGGGGCGAACCTGCTCGGGCTGATGCGGGACGGCGTAAGCGCCGAAGATCGCCGCCGCTTCTTTCAAGTCGTGCGCGGCGTGAAGCATGAAGGTCATGCGCGCCGCCTGCGCTTGATCGAGGAACTGGACATTGAAAATCGCCTGTCGGAGATTCAGGCGCCGACGCTATTCGTCGCGGGCGCGAAAGATTACCTGCTCAATTCTGTCCGCGAAGCCCGCCTGATGGCGGCGCGCGCTCCCGTCGCCGACGTGAAAATAATTGACGGAGCGGGCCACGCCTGCCTGCTCGGAAACAAAGTCATACTGGCCGACCTGCTGGCCGAATGGATCGCGCAAAGCAGGCGGCGATTCGAGGAATAACCGTTATGGGAATGACAATCACTGAAAAAATTCTCGCCGCGCACAGCGGGCGCGATTCGGTCGTGCCCGGCGAGATCGTCAACGCGAAGATCGACCTGATCGTCGCGCACGACGTGACCACGCCGCCCGCCGTGCAGATGCTAAAAAAACTGGGCATCAACAAGGTCTTCGACCCGACGAAGATTCTGGTCACGCCCGACCACTTCGTTCCAAACAAGGACATCAAGAGCGCGGAACTCGCCAAACAGTTGCGCGAGTGGCGCGAAGAACAAGGCATTACGCGTTATTACGAGATCGGCAATCACGGCATATGCCACGCCATCGCGCCCGAACAGGGGCACGTGCTGCCCGGGATGACCGTCGTCTGCGCCGACTCGCACACCACGACGATGGGCGCGCTCGGAACGTTCGCCTCTGGCATCGGCTCGACCGACATGGCGGCCGCGCTGGCCACCGGCGAACTCTGGTTCAAAGTCCCCGAATCAATGCTCTTCGAACTGAAAGGCTCGCTGCCATTCGGCGTCTACTCAAAAGACATCATTCTTTACATCATCTCGAAGATCGGCGTGGACGGCGCGCGTTATCGCGCGATGGAATATTGCGGCGACGGGCTGAAGGGCCTGACGATGGAAGCCCGCTTCACGATCACCAACATGGCCATCGAGGCCGGCGGCAAGAGCGGCGTTATGCCCGCCGACGAAGTCGCCGAAGAATACGTCAAGGCGCGCACGACTGAACCGTACACGATTTATAACTCGGACGACGACGCGGACTACTCCGAAAGATTCACGGTCAATTTGAACGAACTGGAGCCGATAGTCGCGCTGCCCGACCTGCCCTCGAACGGGCGCTTCATCGGCGAGGTCGCGCGCGAAAAGATGGATCAGGTCTACATCGGCTCATGCACCAACGGCCGCATCGAAGACCTTCGCATCGCAGCGCAGATCATGAAGGGCAACAAGGTGGCCGCCGGCACGCGCGCCATAGTCGTCCCGGCGACGACCGAAATCTGGAAGACCGCGATGCGCGAAGGGCTGCTCGAAATCTTCGCCGACGCCGGCTGCGTCGTCTCGACCGCGACCTGCGGCGCCTGCCTGGGCGGATTTATGGGCGTGCTCGGCGCGGAAGAGAAGTGCCTCTCGACGACCAACCGAAACTTCGTCGGGCGTATGGGATCGCCGAAGTCGAAGGTCTACCTGGCCAGCCCCGCGACCGCGGCGGCGACGGCCATCACGGGCACGATCACCGATCCACGTGAGTTTTTGAGATAGAACTTGCCACAGAGCACACAGAGGACACGGAGGTTTTTTTAAAGAGCATCTCTGTGGTCTCTGTGACCTCTGTGGCTCAAAGAGATTACATCTATGCCAGAACTACCAACCAACTTGAAAGGCTTCGCGCACGTTTACGAACGCGCGCACATCAACACTGACGAGATCATTCCGGCGCGTTACCTGAACGTTCACGAAGAGGCCGAACTGGCCAAGCACGCGATGGAAGACATCGACACGACCTTCGTCAAGCGCGTCAAGCCGGGCGACGTGGTGATCGCGGGCGACAATTTCGGCTGCGGCTCGTCGCGCGAACACGCGGTTTGGGCGTTGCGCGGCGCGGGAGTCAATGTCGTCATCGCCAAGAGCTATGCGCGAATCTTCTTCCGCAACGCGATCAACAACGGCTTCCTGGCGATCGAATGCCCTGAGGCTGTTGATATCGCGCAAACCGGCGATGAGGTCGAGATCGATCTGGCCGCCGGACGCTTGCGCAATCTGACGAACCGGAAGGAAGCGAGCTTCGTTCCGCTGAGCGATTTCGCCCGCGAATTGATCGAAGACGGCGGTCTACTGCCGCACATCCAGAAGAAAGCGAAGAGCGCGGCATAATGAAAAGCAGAATTACAGTTCTACCTGGTGACGGCATCGGCGTTGAAGTGACGCGCGAGGCCGTCGCCTGTCTAGAAACAATCGCGAAGAAATTCGGCCACGAATTCGAATTCAGCGAGCGTTTGATCGGCGGCGTGGCGTTGGACAAGACGGGCGCGCCGTTGCCCGACGCCACCTTGCAAGCATGTCTGGCCAGCGACGCCGTGTTGCTCGGCGCGGTGGGCGCGCCGCAATACGACAACAACCCTCCTAAGCTCAAGCCCGAAACCGGCCTGCTCGGCCTCCGCGCGGGCCTTGGAGTCTACGCCAATCTTCGCCCGGCGTTCCTGCACGGGCCGTTGATCGAGGCTTCGCCGCTTAAGACCGAGATCGTGCGCGGGACCGACCTGTTGATCGTGCGCGAGCTGATGGGCGGCGCGTATTTCGGCCAGCCGCGCGAGCTGACCGATGATCGCGGGCTGAACACGATGGCCTACACCGCGCCCGAAGTCGAACGCGTCGCGCGCGTGGCCTTTGAAGCGGCTCGCGTCCGTCGCAAAAAAGTCGCTTCGATTGACAAGGCCAACGTGCTCGAAAGCTCGCAGCTCTGGCGCAAGGTCGTGACGCGCGTCGCGGCGGATTATCCCGACGTGACGCTCGAACACGGCTACGTCGATTCGTGCGCGATGGCGCTGGTGACGCGCCCGACCAGTTACGACGTGATCGTGACTGAGAATTTATTCGGCGACATCCTGAGCGATGAAGCCGCGGTGTTGACCGGGTCGCTCGGAATGCTTCCGTCGGCGAGCATCGGCGGCAAAGTCGGATTGTATGAGCCGGTCCACGGCTCCGCGCCCGACATCGCAGGTAAAGGCGTCGCCAACCCGCTCGGCGCGATAGCTTCGGCTGCGATGCTGCTGCGCCACACCTGCAAACTCGAACGCGAGGCGAAGGCGCTCGAAGACGCGATCAGCAAGGCTCTGGCCGACGGCTACGGCACGCCCGACCTGAAGAGCCAGCCGAAGCGCGTCGGCACGACCGAATTGGGCGATGTCGTTCGACAACACTTATGATAAACGCTATTTATTTTTTGATAAAAAGTATTAAGTAGACGATATGACGACGATGGCCTATACTGGCCTGGCCGTTTGAGGCAACCTACATTCTTCAGATTGAAAAATCGAATGTCCAATCGTCGTTCCCACCGCGCTCCTGACCTCGCGGCCTCTGGCCGTGAGGTGGAGCTGCGCGTCAGCCGACCTATTCTCAATGTCATTATTGTAATAGGCGTGATTATCGCGGTAGCGATAATTCCGGCGCGGCTCGCCGATTGGATAGCCTGAAGAAATAGTAAGGCAAGAGATTCCAAATCCCGGCGAGCTGAAAAGGCCGCCGGGATTTTTATTTTTGGTAACGCGAGCGGTACTGAATGGTTGAAGTTATGAACCACCAGACTCACAACCGATCCATCATCGACCAGTTCACAAAGCAGGCGATTCCCTTCTCGCAGAAATCGCAGCTTTCGAGCGAAGAGATTTTGGAGTTGATGGTGGACGTCTGCGGCGTCACTCCGCAGGACACAGTGTTGGACGTGGCCTGCGGGCCTGGATTGACGGCTTGCGCATTCGCGAAGGCCGCCTCGCGCGTTACGGGGATTGACATCACTCCTGCGATGATCGAGCGGGCGAAAGCGCGGCAGGCGGAAATGGGGCTAACGAATCTGACGTGGCGAGTCGGCGACATTCTATCGCTCCCTTTCCCTGACGCGTCGTTCTCGCTCGTGGCGACGCGCTATTCGTTCCATCACCTGCTCGACCCCATGGCTGCGCTGGTCGAGATGAAGCGCGTGTGCGAACCGGGCGGCAGAGTCATGGTGATGGACGCCGCCCCCGAACCGAACAAGGCCGACGCTTACAACCGGATGGAGAGGCTGCGCGATCCCTCTCACGTCCGGGCGGCGCCGGCGGAGGAATTGTTGCAAATGGCGCGTGAAGCCGGGCTGATCGACCTGAAGATCGCTTTCTGCAAGGTCGAGTTCGAACTTGAAAAAACGCTCGCCGCGTCGTTCCCCGATCCGGGCGATGAAGAAAAGCTGCGCCAGATCTTCTTGAGCGAAGTTGCGACAGACACCTTGGGCATGGGCGCGCACAGGCGCGGTGAGGAGATTCACTTTCACTATCCGACAATCGTCATTGTCGGACTAAAACCTGAGTAGAAAAATTTTTGGTACGGCGCCGCGCGCGTAAGCAAGCGGTAGAAATTATTCGAGGTGAACTTATGAAAATGCGTGGGGCGCGGATATTGCTTGAAGCGCTGCGATGCGAAAACGTCAAACACATCTTCGGCTATCCCGGCGGCGCGGTGCTGCACATTTACGACGAGCTCGCCAAGTGTGAAGGCGCGCTCGGCGTCAGTCATTACCTGGTGCGTCACGAACAGGGCGCGCTCTTCGCCGCCGCCGGTTACGCCCAGGCCACGGGCCAGACCGGCGTCGCGCTCGTGACTTCAGGCCCCGGCGGGACCAACGCGGTAACGGGCATCGCCAACGCCTTTATGGATTCGCTGCCCGTGGTTGTTTTCACGGGGCAGGTCCCGACTCATCTGATCGGCAACGACGCCTTTCAAGAAGCCGATCTGACGGGCATTACGCGCTCCTGCACGAAACACAATTATCTGGTCAAACACGTCGAGGACCTTGCGCCGACGGTCAAGGAGGCTTTTCACGTCGCCTCGACTGGCCGGCCCGGCCCGGTGCTCGTAGACCTGCCGAAAGACATGACCGCGCAGGAGATCGAATTCAGTTACCCCGAAAGCATCGAGATGCGCAGCTACAGGCCGCAAGTTTACGGCGACCCCAGGGCGGTCAGGCGGGCGGTCGAGGCGATGCTCTCAGCTTCTCGTCCGGTGCTTTATATCGGCGGCGGCGCGATCGCGGCGGGCGCCAGCGAAGAGGTTCGCCAGCTCGCCGAAAAACTGAATCTGCCGACGACCTGCACGCTGATGGGGCTGGGCGCGTTCCCGGCTAGTCACCCGCTGAGCCTGGGGATGCTCGGAATGCACGGCGGCTATTGGACGAACATGGCCGTCAACAACTGCGACCTTCTGATTTCGATCGGCGCGCGATTCGACGACCGCGTGACCGGAAAATTGAGTGAGTTCGCGGTCGGCGCGAAATTCGTTCACGTCGACATTGACGCTTCGTGCATCGGCAAAAACGTCCGTTGTCATTATCCAGTCGTCGGCGACGCGAAGACCGTCGTCCGGCAGATGCTCGCCGAGATTAACGAACAATTGTCGTCCGGCGCCGCCCTCGGGCCCCGCGCGCCCTGGCACGCGCAGATCGCCGAATGGAAACAGCGGCATCCGTTCTGGTACAAGGAAGAAGGCGAGGTTATCAAGCCGCAGTACGTCATTCACGAACTCAAGCGCATCACCAAAGGCCAGGCGGTGGTCTCGGCCGACGTGGGCCAACACCAGATGTGGACGGCGCAGCTTTACGGCTTCGACACGCCGCGCAACTGGCTCAACTCCGGCGGACTGGGGGCGATGGGTTACGGCTTCCCCGCCGCGATGGGCGCCGCGGTGGCGCGGCCCAAAGACCTGGTCGTCGCGGTCGTAGGCGACGGCGGCTTCCAGATGTCGATGAACGAGCTGGCCACGGTCAAGCAGTACGACATCCCGGTCAAAATTCTGCTGATCAACAACGGATACCTGGGCATGGTGCGCCAGTGGCAGGAGCAGTTCTACGGGCATCGCTACTCGCACAGCGACATGGAGGTCGCGCCGGATTTCGTGAGGCTCGCGGAGGCTTACGGCGTGCCCGCGCTGCGGGCGAAGAAAGCGAGCGAAGTCACACACACATTGGAGAAGGGATTGAATATTTCCGGACCCGCGTTAATCGAAATGCAGGTGGCGCGGGAGGAGAATGTCTTTCCGATCGTGCCAGCCGGAGCGGCGCTGAAGGATATGATTCTGGCATAGGTTTCAGGTTTCAGGTTTCAGGTTTCAGGTTTCAGGTTTCAATAGTTTGTTACGATCGCTCCCTCTGGAACCTCGAACTTGGAACCTGACACCTGGAACCTGACACCTGACACCTGACACCTAATTATGAGACACACTATTTCACTACTCGTCGAGAACGAATACGGAATGCTGGCGCGGATCGCGGGCTTGTTCAGCGCGCGCGGTTATCAGATCGACACGCTCTGCGTGGCGCCCACGCTCGAAGACGGCGTCTCCCGGATGACGTTGACCACGCACGGCAACGACCACGTGATCGAGCAGATACTTCAACAATCACGCAAGATGGTCAGGGTGATCGAGGTCACGGACCTGACCGCCAGCCCGCACGTCGAGCGCGAGATGGTCATGTTGACCGTCAACGCGCATCAAGGCGTCGAGCGGCAGGAAGTCTTGAGCCTGGTCGAAATCTTCCGCGCCAGGGTCGTCGACGTGTCGAACGACGCCTTCATAGTCGAATTGACGGGCAACGCCGAAAAGATCAACGCCTTCATCGAGCTGCTCAAACCGATCGGCATTCTGGACATCGTCCGCACGGGCACGGTCGCGATGACCCGCGTGGCGCACGTCAAGGCGCAAAAATTGAAAGACGACGACGAGGAGTTTTCCGAGCTGACGCTCAACGAGAAAGTTTAAGGGGAGTGGGGAGTGGGGAGTGGGGAGTAATGGGTTGTCTCTCCCACTCCCACTCCCCACTCCCTACCAACGATCATTTCAGGAGCTTTTTTTTCAATGAACATCTACTACGACAAAGACGCCGACCCGAAAGCGATTGCGGGCAAGCGCATAGCGGTGATCGGTTACGGCTCTCAGGGCTTCGGCCATTCGAACAACTTGAAGGATAGTGGCTGCGACGTCGTGGTCGGGCTTCGCCCCGACAGCCCGTCGGTCGCCAAGGCCCAATCGGCGGGGCTGGAGGTCCTGCCCGTAGCCGACGCCGCCGAACGCGGCGACATCATAATGATGCTGACGCCGGACGAATTGACTCCGGGCATCTATAAACGCGAGATCGAGCCGCATCTCAAGCCCGGCAATTACCTGGCCGTCGCGCATGGTTTCTCGATCCACTTTAAAAAGATCGTTCCGCCTACTGAAGTCAACGTGTTCATGGTCGCGCCAAAAGGCCCCGGCCATCTGGTTCGCCGCGAATACGAACGCGGCGCGGGAGTTCCATGCCTGCTGGCCGTCGCTCAAGACCCGAGCGGCGACACCAGGCAGGTCGGCCTGGCTTACGCGCGGGCGATCGGCGGGACGCGCGCCGGCGTCATTGAGACGACTTTCAAAGAGGAGACCGAGACTGACCTCTTCGGCGAACAGTCGGTGCTCTGCGGCGGATTGACCGCGCTGATCCAGGCCGGATTCGAGACTCTGGTCGAGGCGGGCTACGCCCCGGAGATGGCCTATTTCGAATGCCTGCACGAGATGAAGCTGATCGTCGACCTGCTCTATGAGGGCGGCATCACGAACATGCGCTATTCGATCTCGAACACCGCCGAATACGGCGACCTGACGCGCGGCAAACGCGTCATCGGCCCCGAAGTCAAACAGAAGATGCGGGAGATTCTGGCCGAGATTCAATCGGGACAGTTCGCCGACGAGTGGATGGCCGAGGCCGAATCGGGCAAGCCCATTTTCACCCGCCTGGTCGAGACCGAAAAGAAACATCAGATCGAAGACGTCGGCGCGCGCTTGCGCGGCTTAATGCCGTGGCTGGCGGCGAATAAGCTTGTGGATAAGGCGAAAAACTAAATGAAAGAATCCGTTGTAGAGATTTACGACACGACGTTGCGCGACGGCGCGCAGGGCGAAGGGCTGGCCTACTCGGTAGAGGACAAGATCAAGATCGCGGGCGCCCTCGATGAGATTGGCGTCGCCTTTATCGAGGGCGGTTGGCCCGGCGCTAATCCTAAAGACGTGGAGTTTTTCGAACGCGCGAAGTCGCTGCGGTTGAACACCGCGAAACTCGCCGCGTTCGGCAGCACCCGGCGCGCGAACGCCGTCGCGGCCGACGACGCCGTCGTCCAGGGGCTGCTCGCCGCCGAAACGCCGGTCGTGACGATCTTCGGCAAATCATGGGATTTCCACGTCGACATAGCGCTCAAAACCACGCTCGAAGAGAACCTGCGAATGATCGCCGACACCGTCAGCCATCTGAAACACTGCGGGCGTCGCGCGCTTTACGACGCCGAGCATTTCTTCGACGGATTCCGCGCCAACTCGGAATACGCGTTCGACACGCTGAACGCCGCGCTCGACGCCGGCGCCGAAACCATCATCCTCTGCGACACGAACGGCGGCAGTCTGCCCGAACAGATCGCCGAGACCGTCGCGCTGGTTCGCGCCAGATTCCCGAACGCTAAACTGGGCATCCATTGCCACAACGACAGCGAACTGGCCGTCGCAAATTCGCTCGCGGCGGTCGACGCCGGCGCGACGCACGTGCAGGGCGTGTTCAACGGCTACGGCGAGCGCTGCGGCAACGCCAACCTCTGCTCGGTGATCCCGAACCTGGAACTGAAGATGAATCGCCGCTGCCTGCCAGACGGCAAATTGAAACTGCTGACGCGCGCCAGCCGCTACATCAACGAGGTGGCCAACCTGGTCCCGAACGAACGCGCGGCGTTTGTCGGCCGCAGCGCCTTCGCGCACAAGGGCGGCATTCACGTTTCGGCCGTGGCGCGGGCGAAGGAAACTTACGAACACATCCATCCCGAAGACGTGGGCAACGAGACGCGCGTGTTGATCAGCGATCAATCGGGCGTCAGTAATATCCGGTTCAAAGCCGACGAACTGGGCGAGGAGTTCAACAAGAACCCCGAGGCCGCGCGCCGTTTGTTAGCGCAGTTGAAGTCGTTGGAGCACGAGGGCTATTCCTTCGAGGACGCCGAGGCCTCTTTTCAGCTGCTGGCCTGGGGCGCGCTCGGCCGCCGCGACAACTTCTTCGAGCCTGTCGAATACCGCGTCTGGATCGGCTCTTCGGGCGATCCAGAAGCCGTCGTCCGCATGAAGGTCGCGGGCGACGAGATGCATACGGCCAGTTTGGGGGTAGGCCCCGCGCACGCGCTCGACCAGGCTCTGCGCAAAGCCCTGTCGCCGCATTACCCGCAGATCGCCCGTTTTCACCTGATCGATTTCAAAGTCCGCATCCTGGACGGAGAGAAGGCCACGGCCGCCAAAACCCGCGTCCACGTCGAGACCAGCGACGGCGAGCGCTCGTGGAATACAGTAGGCGTGGGCGAGAACATTATCGCCGCGACCTGGCAGGCTATCGTCGAGAGTATCGAATACGGATTGCATGTCAATAAATAGGGCCAGCAATCATTCAAGTGCGCTGGTCATTGCGGCGTTCCTCACCGAATTCAAAATGGATCTCGACAGACATATCACTCTGCTGGCCATGGTCCTGGCTTCGGGCGGGATTCTATTGCACGCATTCATCATATACAGGAGCGGGATCGAACCGAGTGATCGCCTCTAACCCTATATACATCCTACGGCGCAACAACAAAATCCCGAAGCCGCGCGCCCATTGACTTTCCAACCTAAAATAGATAGGTTATCAGAGTTATTTTTAAGCAACCCTGTTACCCAATTTCTTGCCTCGGAAACCTTCAACCCCCCATCATTGAATAGAGGTTGTTGGAAGGTATCCACAAAAATCCCCTTTTTATCATTCCCCATAGCTAAAGCGCGAGAATGCTCGCTAGGATAAGTGCAGGATGATCGCTCCCGCGAAGTGGGTGTAGTGTTCCCTCAACACGACTCTTGGCGCCCAAAATAGCGCCGTGCAAAGAAGTTGCCTCACGGTGTCATTAGCATTGTCCCCCTATAAATCAAACATTCCCCGTAACTGCCTTTTGTAAGGTAGGGCGGCGAGAAACAGTTACGTAGTGGTAAGCGACGCCGCTTGCCGAATGGTAGACGGCGCCGCTTGTCCGGAGGTTTACAAGTTGGAGGCCATATGCTCAAACATACTGTAAAGGTTTTTTGCCTGCTCAGCGCTCTTGGCCTGGGAGTTTTGCCTGCTTTGGCGCAGGCGCGAAGTTCATCCGCCGACCTGACCGGGATAGTCTCTGACCCGTCGAGATTGCCACTACGCGGAGCCTCTGTCACTGCGACCAACCTCGCCACCGGATTGGCGCGCAGCGCCATGACTGATGCGAGTGGCGTCTATCGCATTCCGCTATTGCCGCCCGGCGTTTACGAGGTGAAGATCGAACTCATCGGCTTCAACCAGCAGCTTAAAAAAGGAGTCATGATCACCGTCGGCCAGATTTTGACACTCAACTTCGAGATGGCTATTGGCGACTCTAAAGAGGCGGTAGTGATTGAGACCGACGAGCCGCTGATCGAGACCGAGCGCACACATCAATCCTCGACCATCACTCAACGGCCGATCAACAATCTGCCGATCAATGGGCGCAACTTTCTTGACTTCGCCAGGCTGACTCCGGGCGTGGTGGAGGAACCGCCGACGATCACCAGCGCCCAGGTCGGACCTTTAACGACCTCGGGCCTTTCATTCGCCGGCCAGAACGGGCGCGCCAACAGCGTTCAGATCGACGGCGTGGACAATAACGACACCTCCAGCAACGGCGTGCGCCCGACCATCAGCCAGGAGGCGGTGAGCGAATTCCAGATAAACCGAAACGGCTATGCCGCCGAGTTCGGGAGGGCCACCGGAGGCGTCATCAACATCGTCTCGAAAAGCGGCACGAATCAATTTCACGGAAACTTTTATAACTTTTTCCGCAACGAGCGCCTAGACGCCCGCAACGCCTTCGCCACTGGGCTGCAGCAGGACCCGCCCTTCAAGCGCAACCAGCCCGGCTTCACCTTCGGCGGGCCGATCAAGAAAGACAGGGTCTTTTTCTTCACGGCTTACGAAGGCCTGATCCGGCGCGAATCGACTTTCACGACGATCCTGTCCGATCAGTCGATATTGCAGCCGACCGCGGGGCAGCAGGATCTGATCGCTACGCTGATCGGGTCTGGCGCGCCGGCGTTCGTCATGCAGGGTCAACAACTCCAGGCGCTGCTCACCACTTCGCCGAACAGCCCGATTGCGGCCAACCGCAACACCTTCAACATGCTCTCCAGCTCGACCGGGGTGTTCCCAATAATTCAGACGTCGAGCACGGGCAGTGTCCGGCTGGACTACGGATTGAACGAACAGGATTTTCTTTTCCTCAGATACAGCTTGACCAACGACAGTCAGCACAACGTCGGCGTCGTCGGCCAGTTCGCGCCTTCTGCGGGCTTCGACATAGGAAATCGAGACAGCACCTTCGTTTTCGGCGAGACGCATGTTTTCCGCAGCGGGCCTTCGAATGAATTCCGCTTCCAGTCTGTCCGCAACACCTACAATGTCGACACCGTGGATCCGTTCGGACCGCGCATTAATGTGGCCGGCATCGGCGTCTTCGGCCGGGAGTTCTCTTCGCCTTCGGACCGGACGCAGCGGCGTATTCAGTTCCTCGACAACTTCAGCCTGTCGCGCGGCAGGCATGACATCAAATTCGGCGGCGATTTCAGTCGCTACACCATAGACACCGTCAGCGCCGTATTTCTCGGCGGTAACATCGATTTCGCCCAATTGCCCATACCGCTGGGCCAGGTGTTGGGCGCCGGCGCGGCGACGCAACTCGTCACGACGCTCTCCACTCCGCGCGCGGCGGGTGGGTTGGGAAGGCCTGACCTCGCGCCTGTGATTACGACGCAGCCGTTGTCCACCGTCCAGCAGATGAGCTTCGGCTTCGCGCGGTCCATCAATCAGGGCTTCGGTACCCCGAACGCGCAATTCACCGGGCAAACTCTCGGTCTCTACCTGCAAGACGGTTTCAAGGCGCGACCGAACCTGTACCTGAGTTTCGGCCTGCGCTATGACTACGATCTGCAACCTGCGGGCACGCCGCGCGACAACAACAATTTCGGCCCGCGCTTCAGCTTCGCCTACGACCCTTTCAATAACCATAAAACGGTGATCCGCGGCGGCGGCGGCGTCTACTATCAATCGCTGTTCACCGGCGTAGCATTCATCCCATCCGTTCTGGCAAATGGGGTGATCAGCACTCTTCTGGTCACCGCCGACCCGCGCATGACGCCGATCTCGCCGACCTCGCCTTGCGGTCGAGCGCCCGCGAACAGCGCGCCTCCGTCCTTCTGTTTCTACCAGCAACTGGTCGCGCAGGGGCTGTTGGCGTTCCCCTCGACTGGCTCTATTCCGGAATCGGCCTACTCGAACTTGCTCGGCTTGACGCGCGCGACGAGCGCCAACCGGCTGTTGGTGCGGCTGGCCCGGGACACGGTCAATAGCTACGGCGCTCAGGCCAGCCTGGGCATTGATAAACAGATCGGGCGCGACTGGAACGTCTCCATCAATTATCTGTTCAACCGCGGCGTGAAGCTCATCCGCCCCCGGCAAGTCAACGCGCTGCCGGACCCATCGACGCTCGACGCCCTTGGCCGCCCGGCATTGGTCAGACGCGCTGACCCGACGCGGGCGGCGGATTTCGTGTTCGAGTCGGCCGGAAATTCGGTCTACCACGGCGCGGCCGTGTCGGCGAACAAGCGATTCAGCCGCTATTACCAGGTGATCGGGTCTTACACCTTCAGCAAAGTGATCGGTGACGCCGACGACGTGAACTTCTCGCTCGGGCCTCAAGACCCGACCAACGTCCGCGCCGATCGCGCGCTTTCGTCCTTCGACCTGCGTCACAGGGTGTCGCTCGCGGCGATCTTCGAAAGTCCTTACAGCGGCGGGAGAGGCAAACCCCTGTACCAGCGGGCGC
>Ga0081455_10002816_pt1 | contig 20483 bp, 15 predicted proteins | sample TabmetS3T2R1_FD_70207 | JGI IMG/M metagenome (GOLD analysis project Ga0081455, IMG submission 70207) | Tabebuia heterophylla rhizosphere microbial communities from the University of Puerto Rico - S3T2R1 | ecosystem: Host-associated > Plants > Roots > Rhizosphere ...
TCTCCGCGGGATTTAGAGATGCCTCCGAGGAGGAGGAGCCCGATCGCTAGCACCAAATTTTTGTTCATGGAGCATTAGTCGGGAACTCCAGAAAAATGCTCCCATTGTGTCGAGAGCATTATTTTTGATCAGAAGACTGGGCGCGACAGTCAGACATCGATAAGATGCTCCGTCCGCGAGGAGTTGTGATCGATCAGGAGCTTTCCAGCAGAGCCGCACCGTTAGCAGCTGCGGATGTATCGGTATTGGCGTCAGAAGCCCAAATCATCGCCGAATGCCGCGAGGGAAATACGGCGGCGTGGGATTCTCTGTTCGACAAATACTACGGGACGGTCGCCCGGTTTGTGTTTCAGCTCTCCGGAGATTTCAGCCACGAAGACACGGAAGAGATCTGCCAGGAAACGTTTTTGTCGGTGGTCAGAAATCTATCTTCATTTCAGGGTCGAAGCTCATTTCAAACGTGGTTGCTGCGGATCGCGGCGAACAAGGCGATGGATTATCGGGAAAAATCGCGAGCCGCGAAAAGAGGTGGAAATGCGGTGCACATTCCAATCGACGCCAGTCGAATCAATGACGAACCGCCGATTGATCCGCCATCTGGAAATCCCGGTCCGGATGCATTATTGCAGATTGCCGAGACCTCACGCCTCGTGAGGGAAAGCCTCGACCGCCTTGGCGAGCCGTGCCGGGAAATCATCGAACTACGGTACTACGGCGACTTAAGTTACGATGAGATTGCATCGGAACTACGCCTTAACCCGAAAACGGTCAGCTCTCGATTAAGCAAATGCCTGGACCGTTTGCTCAATATCGCGAAGGAAATTTTACCGCCGGATAATCGTTTGCCGTCTAACTTATAGAAGCATGGCGTCGGAACCAGAGAAACCCATTGAACAAATGCTTGAAGCGCTGGCAAAAGCGCGTCGTGCACAGTTTGGTGACGACGCCAAAATGCCGAACCCGATGCGAGCGCGCCTGCATGAGGAGATTGCGAGAGCGGGAGCGGCGGAAGACGAAAACAGTGAAGTACGACCGTCATGGTTAACGATGTTCTGGCCGCGAGTGACCGTAGCCGCAGCCCTGGCGACATTGATTGTGCTCGTACCGGCGATTTGGTGGAACCAATCACATCCAGTTGCGGGACGAGGCGAACTTGCGCTTCGTGATCGCGCTGCTGGGGCAAGCGATGAACTAAACCCTGCCGTGCCGGAGAAGGACGCTCTCGCTGCAGTTCCCGCGATCACCGCAACCGAAGCGACAGTGAATTTGGCGGAGAACAGTCAAATTAGGGTCGAACCCGCCCCGACGCCGTCGTCTGACGCGGAGATAGCGAAATTATCAACTCACGTTGCAGAAGGGCGCGCTACAACCGAGTTCCCAAGTCAGGGGACGAAAGAATTCGATAAGGGGATCGCCAGCGCGCGAAGCCAGGCGGCACCCGCGGCTGCGCCTCCAGCCGGCGCTGATTCGAAAGCCAAGTCAGATACATTGGCAGCAGCTGCATCAGCGGTCGCGCAACCGTCATCAGCCGGCAGCGTCGCGATGTCGCAGCAATTTTCCCAACAATCGGCTGCTCAATCTTTTCGGAACAAGGCGCAGCAAGTCAGCCGGGCCGCGAATGTCTTAAACGAGTTTCAAGTTGAGCAACAGGGGAATGAAATTCGCGTGCTCGATGCCGACGGCTCGACCTACACCGGCAAAATCGAACAGGTGGCAAAGAGCGGGGAACTCGACTCACGCCTCGCCGCGCGCCGCGATTTGGCGAAGCCGGCTCCAAAGTACGCTGCCAAAGCCGTTAGCGAAAATAAATCAGCCATTGGTCAATCGTCCTTCCGCGCGACTGGATATAATGTCAGCCTGAAAAGAACGGTCGTGTTCGAGGGCAATTATGCCGCGCCGTCGCAGCAGCAGCCAGCGTCGCCCACGTCTAATGACAAAGAGCGAGCGGAGCAAAGCCGCGACCGGGCACGTATCGTGGGAACAGTGCGCGTCAATGGCGAACCGCCGGTAGAAGTGGATGCGATCGCAGAGACACCGGAGCCGGTGACAACGAAAAAAAGTGAAAACTAATTACGAGTCGGCTGTCAGAGACTGCCGCTACAGAAAAATCCGCGTGATCCTGGGTTATTCGTAGCGGAGTGCTTCGATGGGATCGAGCGCGGCGGCTTTGCGTGCCGGGTAAAAACCGAAAAAAACGCCGACGGCAGCGCTGAATAAGAATGCGATCGCGATTGAGCTGATGGAAATCAGCGTGGGCCAGTTGGCGTAGATCGACAGGATTCTGGACGTGGCGATGCCGCAAATGATTCCGATCACACCGCCAACCGAGCTCAGCGTGACCGCTTCGATTAGGAATTGTGTGAGAATATCGTTCCCGCGTGCGCCCACGGCCATGCGCACACCGATCTCGCGCGTCCGTTCGGTTACGCTCACGAGCATGATGTTCATGATGCCGATGCCGCCGACGAGCAATGACACGCCCGCGATTGCGCCGAGCAGCACAGTCATGACCCGCGAAGTGGCCGTGGCGGCTTCAGCGATTTCCTGTTGCGTGCGCACGGTGAAATCGTCGTCGCGTCCGGGGCGAATGTTATGCCTTTGTCGAAGCAACGAGATGATTTGTTGCTGCGCGGCTTCGACCTGACGGGCGTCGCCAATCTGCACATTGATGTTGCGCAACGTGGTGCCACCGATCACGCGTTTCATCGCGCTGGTGTACGGCATCACGACAATGTCGTCCTGGTCCACGCCCTGCGGGCTAAGCCCTTTCGGTGTAAGCACGCCAAGAATCGTGAATGGAACATTCTTAATCCTCAAAATCTGGCCGATCGGATTTTCGTTACCGTAAATTTGCGTCGCCGTCGTGCGGCCAATCACACAAACCTTGTTCGCGCTTCGCACATCCTGCGCCGTGAACGGCACGCCATCAGCCAGCGGCCATTGACGAATATCGAAGTAATCCGCTGATTCTCCGTAAATCCGGGTAAACCAGTTTTGATTTCCGGCGGCCACCTGCGTCGTGGAAACAACTTCTTCACTAACGCTGATGACGCCCGGCACTTCTCGACGGATTGCTTCGGCGTCTTCAATTTTCAAGGTACCCGCTCCCCCCCAACCGGTGCGGATTCCACTCGATGTTGTGCTGCCGGAAAAAATCAGGATTACATTTTCTCCCAGGCTGGCGATCTGGGATTCGACCTGCGCCTTGGCGCCGTTGCCAATTCCCACCATCGCGATCACCGCGCCCACGCCGATGATGATGCCGAGCGCAGTAAGCACCGAACGCATTTTGTTTCGGCGCAGCGCGCGGTAGGCAACGTTAAATGTGGGAGCGATGCGCATTTGGTTCCGTGAATCGTTACATCGTGAATCGATCGATCGTTAAATCGGTTCGGCGGCTGCGCGTTCGTTTTGCAGCTGTTCTTTCGCGTCGGAGCGCTGGGTCACGAGGTGATCCTCTCGGATCAGCCCATCGCGCATGATAACGTTGCGCTTCGCGTAAGCGGCGATGTCCTGCTCGTGCGTGACCATGATGATGGTAATGCCGCGCTCGTTGAGTTGCTGGAAGATTGCCATGATCTCGACGCTGGTTCGGCTGTCGAGATTGCCGGTCGGTTCATCAGCCAGCAGCATCTCGGGCTCGTTGATCAAGGCGCGCGCGATCGCGACGCGCTGTTGCTGACCGCCGGAAAGCTGACTCGGGAAATGGTCCTCACGACCCGCAAGCCCGACCGATCCCAGGACGCGATCCGCTTTTTCCCGGAGTTGCGCATGTGACAGGTGACGCGGGCTGTAAATCAGCGGCAATTCCGCGTTCTCGCGCGCAGATGTGCGGCTCAGCAGATTGAAGCTCTGAAACACGAAACCGAGCTTGCGATTGCGAATCTCCGCGAGCTGATCGCGATTGAGTCCCGAAACATCTGCATTATCCAAAAAATACTGACCGGAACTCGGCCGGTCGAGACAGCCGAGAATGTTCATGAGTGTCGATTTGCCCGAGCCGCTCGCGCCCATTAACGCGACGAATTCGCCTTTCTTAATTTCAAGCGAAACGCCGCGCACGGCGGGCACTTCCATTTCGCCGGTGCGATAGATCTTGTGCACGTCGAGGAGCCTAACGAGCGCGCCGTTGTTCATGTTTCATTTCTTGGCAAATGTTGTAGCCGTGTCTTTGCGAGACACTTTCCCTGCGGCGCAACAGTGTAAGAACCGCGCTTCGCACAGCGAAGCGGCTACAGGACATCGCGAGCGAAACGGTTTGTTTTTCCCGAGCATCACGGAAATCTTCGGCCACCGGAGAATGGATTCGCCGGCGTGGATGCAGGCTGGGATTTCGCCGCCATCTCAGCGGTCACAACGCGGTCGCCTTCCTTCAATCCCTCAACGACTTCGGTCACAACGCCATCGCTGATTCCGGTCTTAATTTGCACCGGCCTCGGTTGGTTGCCGGACAAAACATAAACCGTGCGCTCGCTACTCGTCCGCTCCCGCCCACCCATGCCACGTCCACCCCGCGTCGATGGCGATCGTGATCCCATTTCGGCTGCTGCTGCTTCGGCAGGTCGATAACGTAGCGCGGCGTTTTTGATTTGAAGCACGTTGTCCTTGCGGGAGGCTATGATTGAAACATTGGCGGTCATGCCCGGTTTCAATTTCAAATCCGGATTGCTCACGCCAATCACTGTGTCGTAGGTCACGACGTTCTGCACCGTGATCGGCGCATTCCGCACCTGCACAACCTTGCCGTGGAACGTCTGCGTCGGGAATGCATCGACGGTGAACTCGACGTCCTGACCCACTTGCACCGCGCCGACATCCGCCTCAGCCACGTTGGAATCGATTTGCATCTTGGTGAGATCATTTGCGATTTGAAAAATCACCGGCGCTTGCAGGCTGGCGGCAACGGTCTGGCCAACGTCGACGCTGCGCGAGATCACCACCCCATCGATGGGCGACGTGATCGTGCAGTGCTCAAGATCGGCCTTCGCCTTGTCCAACGCACCTTGTTTAATTTTCACATTGGCCTCGGCTTGATGCAGATTCGCCATCGCCTGATCGAGGTCTGCCTGCGACGACGTTTTCCTGGCAAAAAGGTCCTCAGTGCGCTTCGCGTTGACCTTCGCCAGCTCAAGCGCAGCCTGCGCGCTGGCGAGGTCGCCTTCGGCTTGAGTCACAGTTGCCTGGAAAAGCGCCGGATCGATCTGCGCCACCACCTGGCCGGCCTTCACCTGTGAATTGAAATCAACGAACAACTTGGAGATGTTCCCGGACACCTGGCTGCCCACCTGCACATTGACCACAGGATTGAGCGTGCCCGTGGCGGTCACCGCCTGCGTAATCGAGCCGTGTGTGATCGTCGCAGTCTGATATGTTGCAGCGCCGCTAATTCGCAAGTGCCGAACAACGAACGCAATCAGCAACAGCGCGCCGATTACAATGAGCCAGGGCAAAAAACGTTTCATTCAATCTGCGTTTGACGGCTGCTGTAACCCATCTCGTAATGTCATTCTGAGCGCAGGGAAGAATCTCTGGTCCTTTCTGCATCGGTTATCGCAGAAAACAAATCTAGATGTTTCGCTTCGCTCAACATGACAAGCCCATCTATGGACGGGGTCCTACAAATCAATGACAGCCAAAGGTAATGCGCCGTTACATCGAAATTTATACCATCATGCTGCGGAACTCGCTCATCCGGGACATGAGCTTCAAGGCGAATTTCCTGTTATGGATGGTTGTGGAGGTTTTGTGGTTCTGCGGCCAGATCGTATTTTTCAGCATCATTTTTGGGAATGTCGATCACATCGGTGACTGGACAAAATGGGAAGTGGTGCTGCTGATCGGCACACACCAGATCATCGCGCAACTGTTTCAGGCGTTCTTTTTCGTCAACGTCGCAAACATTCCTGAGCTCGTGCGCACGGGAAAACTGGATTCCGTTCTGGTGCTGCCAATCGACAGTCAGTTCGCGGTTTCCACGAAACAATTCGGCCTCGACAGCATTGTCAACGCACTGCTCGGCGCGGCCGTGGTTTTTGTCTCTCTGTCCAAGCTGAGCATCGTGCCGAACCCGCTTTCCGTTTTGCTCTATGTTGTTGCGCTTGGTTTTGGGATCGCGGTGCATTACTCCATCATGCTCGGCCTGGCCGCGGCCAGCTTTTGGATCGTGCGTGCGCAGGGACTGGTGTATGGCTATTTCAACTTTCTCAATATCGCGCGTTATCCGGACGTCATTTTCCCGCGGCTTTTCCGCCTGATTTTTGGGTGGGTTATTCCGGTGGTGATCATTGCGAATATTCCCGCGCGCCTGCTCATCAAATCACTCGGTCAACCGTTTCCTTTGATGCTGCATCTAATCATCGCGTCGACAATTGTGTTCTGGCTTTCTCGTGTGTTTTGGAAATTTGCGCTAGGACATTATTCCAGCGCCAGTTCATGATGATTGTAGGGCAACCGCTTCGGTTGCCGGATGCAGAATTGGCAGGCGGAGCGCCTGCCCCTACAATTCCGGGGCCAAAGAGGCTGGCTCTATGTTGACGAGAGCCGCCTCGACCGCGACGCTGCGTTAGTCCCGCACACGCGGGATAATCTGGGCAATGATCGTTGAAGTAAAAGTTCCGTCTGTCGGAGAGTCGGTGACTAGTGGAGTCGTCTCCGCCTGGCACAAGAAGTCCGGGGAGTTCGTGAACGAAGGCGAACCGCTTTTCGCGCTGGAGACGGACAAGGTCTCCACGGATATTGTGGCCGAGAAATCCGGCATTCTCGAAACGAAAGTGCCCGAAGGCCAGGAGGTGAAGATCGGCGAAGTGGTTGCCGTCATCGACGATTCGAAGCAGACGTCGCAACAAGACAAGGAAGAGAAATCAAAAAAGAAAGCGCCTGACGCAACGAAGAAGGAACCCGAGCCGCAGAAAGCCACAACTGCAGCCGCGGGGATTGACCGCGGCAGCCTTGGCTCATCGACTTCGGGTGCGACAGCCCTTTCACCAGCGGTCCGTCGGGTTCTGGAGGAAGGCAACCTCGAGGCGGACAAAATTGGCGGCACCGGGCCGGGAGGACGCCTAACGAAAGCTGACGCGCTCGCTGCGGTGGAAGAACGCGGGAAGGGCAAATCGTCCGCGGTTGTGGCGAAAGCGGAGGAAAACATTGAAATACGTGAAGTTAAGCCATCCACGGGTGGCCCCGCCGAAGCTTCGCTGAAGGCGGAAGCTCGGTTCACTCGAAAAAAGATGTCGCCGCTGCGTCGCAAAATTGCGCAGCAACTTGTACTGGCGCAGCACACCGCGGCGATTCTCACTACATTCAACGAATGCGACATGAGCGCGGTGCAGGAATTACGCCGAACCAAGCAAGATGAGTTCACAAAAAAACGCGGCGTCAAACTCGGGCTGATGTCCTTCTTTGTGAAGGCGGCCGTGGAAGCGCTCAAAGCTGTGCCTGTCGTCAATGGCCGCATCGAAGGCGACGATTTCATTCAAAACAACTTCTATGACATCGGCGTAGCCGTCGGGACGGAGCGCGGACTTGTGGTGCCGGTAGTGCGCGACGCGGATAAGAAAAGTTTTGCCGACTTGGAGCGCGACATAGCCGATTACGCCGGAAGGGCGCGTGACGGGAAGTTGAAGCTCGAAGATCTCCAGGGCGGCACATTCACCATTACGAATGGCGGTGTTTATGGCTCGCTCTTCGCCACGCCGATTTTAAACCCGCCGCAGAGCGGAATTCTCGGCATGCACAAAATCATGCCGCGCCCGGTGGTGGTGGACGGGAAAGTCGAAATCCGTCCGATGATGTACCTCGCGCTCAGTTACGATCACCGCGCGATCGACGGCAAAGAAGCAGTTACCTTTGTGATCAAAGTGAAGGAGTGCATCGAGGATCCGGAAAAGCTGAGGTTGGATTTTTGATCCGAAAACGCACGCGTGTCGCATGCATTTTTCGCGGCCTTTGCCGAAAACAATGCTGAACGCCCTTTTGATTAACACCTTGCTTCAGCCAGGTGTATCTCGCCGCGAAACGAGCAGCCGTTTCAACGGCTTCAACGTATCGCAATCAGTAAAAGCTGTTGAAACAGCTATGTTGGTTGTTCGGGCGCGCAGCACCGGGCTAAAGCCACGGTGTTAATGGGGCGGCAGCGAAGTTGCGTCTACGATTCTTTTCGCGAATGCTGAATGGCAAATGGTTATGGAAAAATTTGATGTTGTTATCATTGGTTCAGGTCCGGGAGGTTATGTTGCTGCCATCCGCTCCGGCCAGCTCGGATTGAAGACCGCGCTTGTCGAAAAAGACAAGGAATTGGGCGGCACCTGCTTGAACGTGGGGTGTATCCCGAGCAAAGCGCTGCTCACGTCGAGCGATCATTTCATGTTCGTCAAAAAAGAGGCGGCGAAACACGGCATCGTCATCGACGGAGCGCGCGCCGATCTCGCAAAGATGCAGGAACGCAAGAACAGGGTTGTAAAGACATTCAACAGCGGTGTGCGCTCGCTAATGAAGACGAACAAGGTGACGGTTTTCGAAGGCCTCGGCACAATCAGCGCGCCCGGAAAAGTTTCGATTAAATCGTCCAGCGGCGAGACACAAGAGGTCGAGACGAAGAATATCGTGATTGCGACGGGCAGCGCACCGGTGGAATTACCGTTCGCGAAATTTGACGGCAAAACAATCGTGAGCAGCACCGAAGGGCTGGAGTTCACCGAGGCTCCAAAGAAACTGATCGTGATTGGTGCGGGCGCAGTTGGGTTGGAGTTGGGCTCCGTTTGGAACCGCCTCGGTTCAGAGGTAACGATGCTGGAATTTCTGCCGCGCATCGCTCTCGGCTTCGATCTGGAGTTGTCGAATCTGCTTCAACGTCTGCTGACAGCTCAGGGCTTGACTTTCCATCTCGAAGCAAAAGTGACCGCGGTAAAGGTGGACGACGGCCAGGCTACTGTCACCGCAACGAAAGATGGCCAGGAACTGAAGTTCGACGCAGACAAAGTGCTTGTTTCTGTCGGACGTCGGCCTTTCTCGGATGGTTTGGGCGCGGAAAAAGTGGGCGTCGCATTGGATGAAAAGAAACGCATCAAAGTGGACCAACATTTCCGCACGAATATCGAAGGAATTTATGCCATCGGCGATGTGATCGCCGGGCCTATGCTGGCGCATAAAGCTGAAGACGAAGGGATCGCTTGCGTAGAAATCATTGCGGGCAAAGCCGGCCACGTGAATTACGAAGCCATTGCCGGTATTATTTACACGAATCCCGAGCTAGCGGGCGTTGGTCTCACGGAAGATCAAGCCAAGGAGCAGGGGATCGAGGTGCGGATTGGTAGATTTCCATTCCGCGCTAACAGCCGAGCACTTTGCATTGATGACGTGGAAGGAATGGTCAAGTTCGTTGCGGACGCCAAAACTGATCGCATTCTCGGCGGGCATATTTTGCACCATGCAGCTTCAGAGTTAATCGCTGAAGCCGTTTCAGTGATCGAATTCGGCGGTAGCTCCGAGGACATCGGGCGCACCACTCACTCTCACCCAACCTTAAGCGAAGCCGTCAGAGAAGCCGCGCTTAACGTGGAGAAACGTGCGCTGCACATCATCAATCGCTGAAAATTGTAGGGTAAGCGCTCCGCTTGCCGAATCGATGGAAGGCGATGCGCCTGCCCTACAAATCATTTCGCTGCTATTTGCGCCTCTCGTCGCCGAATCACGAACAACGTCACCACCGCTGAGATCGCGCAAATGATTGCGCCGAACGCCAGCGCGAAGGAGGTGCCCACGAAGTGCGCAACGGCTCCGGCTTCAAGACTTCCAAGCGGAATCATGGCGCCGAACACCAGCGACCACACGCCCATAACGCGTCCCCGCATTTCGTCGGGCACGATCGTTTGCAGCACCGTGTTGGAAGTTGAAAAAAACAGCAGCATTCCAAATCCGGCGGCGAAGAGAAAAATGAGCGCAAGCGGAAAACTTTTGCTGAACGAAACCGCCAGCATCGCTATGGAAAATAACCAGACACCGCCGAGTGCGATTTTGCGCGGCGTGAAAAGATGTCCAAACGTCGCGACCAGCAGAGCACCGACGAACGCGCCGGTTCCGCTGGCCGACATCAGAATTCCGTAACCGTTTGCGCCGCGTCCGAGCACATCGCGTGCAAACGCTGGCATCAGGACCGCATACGACCAGCCGAAAACGCCGACCGCTAGAAATAGCAGCAAAATCGTGCGTACACGCGGATGTTTTATCGAATACAAAACTCCTTCCCAGGCGTGTTTAGCGGCGGAAGCAATTTCGATCTGCCGCTCGAAAGGCGGCAGGCGCATGAGCAAGAAACCGGCGATTACGGCGATAAAGCTGATCCCGTTTAGAAAAAAACACATCGCCACGCCAACGGCGCCAATCATTAATCCTGCAACGGACGGTCCTACCACGCGCGCGCCGTTCACGATCGAGCTGTTGAGTGAGATGGCGTTCAGCAAGTCTTCCCGGCTGGTCATTTCGACGGTGAACGCCTGGCGCGCCGGCATGTCGAATCCCATCGCAATTCCATTCAGCGCCGCGACGATGATGATGAACGAGGTCGTGGCGAATCCAAGCCACACGCCGGCAGCAAGCAGAAAGGCACAAATCATTTGGGCTGCCTGGGTCGCTACGAGGATCGAGCGTTTCGGATAGAGGTCAGCGAGCGCGCCGCCCCAGATGGATGAAAACATCATCGGCGCAGATCCAACCGCCGAGACCACACCGAGCAGAAGTTTTGAGTTTGTGATTTGGTAAACGTACCAGCTCATCGCAGTCTGTTGCATCCAGGTGCCGATGAGCGAGACCAGCTGACCCCAAAAGAACAGCCGGTAATTGCGATGTCGCAGCGCACGAAATGTGTGCCGCCACGTGATTCCACCCACAGGCACACGTCGCTGCCGGCCGATGAGGTCTTCCGGCACGCGCGCGGTTTCTGTGGTTCTCGTGGGCATCATTCATCATTGCTGGCAAGGAAAGAATTGCAAAAATCGCGCGGGCGTTCGTTATGCTGTTGATACTGCGCACTCGCTGATTCCGTAGCACGTCGGGATGCGAACGCGAAGACACGCTCAAATTGTAGGCAATCGCTCCGGTTGCCGATTTGATGGCAGGCGGGGATTTGGTGCTTTAATATGTCCGCCATGGCTCACGTAAGAATCGAAACAATCAGGAACGGCCCTTACATCGTGACGGGCGAAGTGGAATTGATCGACGCCGACGGCAACAAGTTTCCGGTGGAAAAGCGGATGGCGCTTTGTCGCTGCGGCGCGTCGACCGAAAAACCATTTTGCGACGGCACACACTCTAAGATCGGTTTTAAGGCGGCCGAGAAAGCTGTTCCGGAATCGAAGGAATAACTTTTGTCATTCCGAGCGAAGTCGAGAATGGAGCGACTGGGGAAGCCGCGACATGGACAGAAAGGCTGAAGGCTGAACGAATGGGAAGTGAAGTGAATCAAATCTCTCGCATGAAGGTTAGAGTCGCGCTCGTACTCGCGTTCTCACTCTCAATAGCAGCGCTGCGCGCCGAGAAGATTTCGCTCGTCGGCGCGACTGTGATCAATCCAGCCGATGCTAAAGTGCTGCCGAATGCCACGGTCGTAATCGATGGCGACAAGATTGAGCGCGTGGCAATGGGCAAACAGGACGCTGCTACGCTCGGGAAACAGATCAGTTGCGTAGGCAAATTCATTCTGCCCGGTTACATCGACACGCACGTGCACTTTTTTCAATCGGCCGATTTGTTTACACGGCCGGACGCTGCCGATTTTAACAGCGTTCGTCCGTATAAAGACGAGGTCGCGTGGATCAAATCGCACCTCGACGACGTCTTCGCGCGCTACATTCGCAGCGGCATAACCAGCGTCGTTGATGTCGGTGGACCGATGTGGAACTTCGAGGTCCGCAAGAAAGCCAACGCAACTGCGAAAGCGCCACGCGTAGCCGTGGCGGGCCCGCTCATCTCCAGCGTTTCGCGCGAGAAACTAGATCTCGGCGACCCGCCGATTGTGAAGATCGACACTCCCGATCAGGCGCACCAGTTCGTGCGCAAACTGGCGGAACAAAAACCGGATTTGGTGAAGATCTGGTACATCGTCGACAAAGATCATCCCGTCGATGGCTTCAGGCCTATCGTCCGCGCGACAATCGAAGAGAGTCACGCGCACAAAATTCGCGTCGCCGTGCACGCAACCGAACTCGAGACTGCGCGCGCGGCAGTAGAAGAAGGCGCCGACGTGCTTGTCCATAGTGTGACTGATAAACCGGTCGATGACGTGTTTGTGAAGCTCTTGAAGGATCGCCACGTCATTTTGTGTCCGACGCTGGTGGTATTTGAACGGTACGGTAGAACGTTTTCGCACCAACTGAATCTCGTACCCGAGGAAGAAAAATGGGGCAACCCGGAAGTGATCGCGTCACTCGACGTGACAAAAATTCCGCAGGACAAATTGCCTCAACGGGTCAAGGACGCCTTGGCTGATCCGAAAGCCACGCTCGATCGGATTCACAAGACGTACGATGTCGCGCTGCCCAATTTGAAGAAGCTTGAAGATGGTGGCGTGACGATCGCAGCGGGAACCGATGCGGGGAACATCGGGACCATTCACGGACCCTCCCTCTTCCGTGAATTTCAGTTGATGAAAGAAGCCGGGCTCACGCCGATGCAGATATTGCAATGCGCCACGGCAAACGCAGCGAAACTTTTCGGCGGCGAAACCGGTGCTCGTGTCGGCAAGCTCGAAAACGGCTTTTTTGCTGATCTGGTGATTCTCAATTCAAATCCATTGGATGACATCACACATGCTTCTGATATCGACACCGTGATGAAAAACGGCGTGAGGTATCCTGCGGATTCAATCTTGCGCTGATGCGAGATCTGGGGAGCGCAGGCGTGCCGCGTGCTGGCGAACGCGTCCTCGCGATCGGGAATTTTTCTGAGAGTTTTTCAAGCTTCGCACCAGTAGAGCACAGACGAAGTGCGTTTCGGCGGGACGCCGAAACCAACACGCGAAACGTGTGCGCTCTCCAGAACTTCTGTGATCACGGCTAACGGAGTGAAATCCCTTGCTCCGTCCGAACGCCAGCCGAAATTTCTTCATGGCGACGCATCCAACTGAATACGCGCATCCCGAAGCGTTGGTGGAGACCGCTTGGCTGGAGGAACATCTCAAGGATGATGGGATCCGCATCGTCGAGTCGAATGAGGACATCTTGCTTTATGACACAGGGCATATTCCCGGCGCAGTGCACATCGATTGGCGCGCCGATCTCCAGGACCCGGTGATCCGCGATTATATTTCACCGGAAAAATTTGCGCGGCTTTGCAGCCGTCACGGCATTACCCCGGACACCACTTGCGTTTTCTACGGGGACAAGGCGAACTGGTGGGCCTGTTACGCTCTTTGGGCGTTTCGGTTGTTTGGTCATGAGAAAGTGAAAATCCTCAACGGCGGCCGCGACAAATGGAAAGCCGAAGGCCGGCCGATGACGCGTGAAATTCCAAAGTACCCGGAGACAAATTATCCTGTGCCGAAAAAACGCTTCGACAACGAGATTCGCGCCTTCTTCGATGAAGCGCTGGCGCAAAGTAAGAGCGGCAAACCGCTGATCGATGTGCGTTCGCCGGGCGAATACCGCGGTGAGATCACGCACATGCCCGAGTATCCGCAGGAAGGAGTGCTGCGCGGCGGTCACATTCCCGGGGCAAAGAGTATGCCGTGGAAGACGGCCACAAATGATGATGCCACGTTCAAGCCTGCCTCGGAGCTGGCGAAGATCTATTTCGAGCAGTGTGGAGTCAGTCCCGAGAAAAACACAGTGGTGTATTGCCGAATCGGGGAGCGCTCCAGTCACACTTGGTTTGTGCTGACCTATTTGTTAGGTCTGAACAATGTGCGCAACTACGACGGTTCATGGACCGAGTGGGGTAACAAGGTTGGTGCGCCGATCGAAAAGAGCGCCGCATAACCGGGCACTTTTGCCAGACTGCATCAAGCTCGCCCGGTTCTCACCAGCAGCTCATGAATTAACTGCATTCGCTTTCGCTCTTTTCGGCTGGACCGGAGCTTTGTGATCGAGCGCTGTATTCGCCGTGTCCAATTCAGATTTGCTTTTGTGCCCGGGACATTGAAACGGTAATTGCGCGCGAGCAGATCGCTGATCATGACCACGGCAATCCAGGAGTTACATCTGAAAAGCGCGTCCATTACCGCGGGATAAAAATCTTTCTCATAATCGAGCTGACCGTTTTTGGACTTTAATCGGGCAAAAAGCGCGAGCTTCTCGAGTGTCATGCGCGCCTGTTGTCCCATCTCGGAGTTTGGACGCTCAATGGCCTCATGCCATAAAGCGCGAATAGGTTCGTGATCGTGTGTTGCATAAGTCGCCACCGATAGCCGTTCGTATCCTTCGCCGGGGATGATCATTCCATCTTGCACCTCCCACTGTGGAATCTTGAACCCAGCGATATCAAGAGATCGCAAATTCGGCCGCACATATTCGGGCACGACGCCGAGATCTTCTCCTATGATACGCGCGGCGCCGGCTTCTTCTACAACGACGCGCAGATATTCTTCACCTTCGCGCTTGTTCGCTTCGCGGTTTTCAAACGTGTCATCGTTGCGCGGGACAAAGTGTGGGGCGCGACCGCCAGTAAGCTCCAGCATCTGATGTTGATCTAACGGTAGGAATTCTTTGTTTCTTTGGGGTCGCCAGGGAAAAGCGTAGACGCGATAAAATCCTTGGACGTGATCGATCCGGAACAGATGAAAGATTCGTCGCGTAGCGCGCACGCGTTCGCGCCACCATTGAAAATTGTTGGGGCGCATGGCGTTCCAGCGATAGAGCGGAATGCCCCAGTTTTGTCCCCACTTTTGCGTGAACGCATCGTCCTTGAAGGTCGGCTCAGGGGGCGCGCCGCCGGACCAGTCGAGCACGAACTCGTTAGGGTGAGAAAAAACGTCGGCGCTGTAATAACTAACGCCAAAGGGAATGTCGCCCATCAGAGCGACGCCGCGCTCCTCCGCGTGAGCTTTCACATCGCGCCACTGCTGCTCAGCGATCCATTGCACGTAACAAAAGAAATCTCCGCGTTCTGCAAGGCTTGCCTGTCTGTCATGCGCGAGATCGCGTATCCAGTTGCGAGCACTTTCAGTGCTTTGACGCTGCGACGGCCATTGGTCCCACGCGGCGCTACTGTTATTTTCCTCGATGAGCACACGGAAGAGCGCGTAATCGTGCAACCACGAAGATTGGTCTTCACAGAACCTTTTGAATTCTGATTGTCGCTTTTCGTCGGCGCGCGCGGAGAAATTCGCGAACGCCTTCTCGAGAAGGCGCTGCTTTAGTTCTTTGACGCGTCGATAGTTCACTCGGCCACGGCGCAGGATTGGAAGATCAACTTGCGCGACTGCCGCTTCGAAGTCTGCGCGTGTTAAGTCCTCAGGTGAACCGGGCGCGAGGTGCAGAGTCGTTGGCTCGATCGCCATTGCACTGATGGCATTGTATGGGCTGTTATCAGCGCCGGTTTCGTTGATCGGCAAAAGCTGCACAAGCGTGAAGCCGACTTCTGCGATCCAATCGATAAACTCTCGCAACGCCCCGACATCCCCGATTCCCAGATCATTCTCTCCGCGCAACGCAAAAAGCGGCACGAGAACTCCGGCGATTTTTTTTTCGGGCGACAAGTTCATAGGATCCGCAGATTATGCAGATTTTCGCAGATTGTTTTGAGGGAAGCCTCTTTCCGGTAATCTGTGTAAATCTGCGAAATCTGTGGATGATTATCCGCGTCGAACCTGCCAATCTTCGAGGAGGTCGTCTGGAATTTCCTGCAGAAAACGGGACGGCCGCTGGAACACATCGCCGTAGCCGCCACTCAGACGCATGTGCGGATAGGTGAGATAAAGCTCATCGCGGGCGCGTGTGATCGCCACGTAGAACAAGCGCCGTTCTTCCTCCAGCGCATCGCGCGTATCGAGAGAGCGGCTGCTGGGGAACATTCCGTCAGTCAACCAAATTACGAAGACGGTGTGAAACTCGAGACCTTTTGCCTGATGCACGCTGGAAAGGTTGACTGCTTCTTTCTCGTTCGTCTGAACCGGCGCTGCTTCCGCGTCAACGTTGCTGATCAAGGCCAGCTGGGACAGAAATTCGTGGACGTCTTTGAATTGGCGAGCAAATGCTGCGAGCTGGTCGAGATCTTCCCGGCGAAGTTGGTAATTCGCGAAGTTCACTTTCGCATAATCGTCGTAGATCGCTTCCACAACCGAAGTAATCATTTCCGATGGCGGATTCGGTTCGCCGCCCGGTGCGATCTCATCAATGGTATGCGCGAGTTGCGTCCACATTTTCTTTGATTTCGCCGGGACGTTCATTGCGAGTAGCCGCTCGGCAAAACTGTGGCCGGGCGCGGTGACCTCGGCTGGCGCCGAGGTCGCTTCAGAGCTGCGGTCACCTGTCTTTGCCAAGGCTGTGGCGGACAGGTCGCCCGCGGCTACAGCACTTGCCGCCCATGCCTGCCAGAGATTTTCCGCGGTGCGGTTGCCGATTCCCGGAAGCAATTTCACCATGCGATTAAAGGCAACTTCATCTCGCGGATTGGCCACGAAACGGATAAACGAAGTCACATCTTTAATGTGCGCTTGTTCGAAGAATCGGATGCCGCTGGTGATTTGGTACGGGATGCCTCGGCGCGACAGCTCCAGTTGCAGCTCGAGCGCGTGATAATGCGCGCGGTATAGGACCGCTATGTCGTTCAGGTCAACGTTTTCATCGCGCAACTCGAGGATTCTCTGGGCAACAAACTGCGCCTGTTCCGAGCCATCATTGAGCGCTACCAACGCCGGCCTAAGCGTCTTTGATTCGCGCGTTGCGCTTAAGTGTTTCCGAAATTGCTGAATGTTCGCAGCTATTGCCGCGTTCGCCACCTCAAGGATTTCCGGCACGCTGCGGTAATTCATTTCGATCTTGAACACTTGCGCATCCGGATAGCGCTTTGGAAATTCGAGAATGTTTTGGAAGTTCGCGCCCCGCCAGGAGTAGATCGATTGCGCGTCGTCTCCCACTACCACTAGGTTGCGATGGTCGCGCGCGAGCAAGTCGACAAGATCCGCCTGGATTTTGTTTGTGTCCTGGTATTCGTCGACCAGAATGAATTGAAACTGGCGCCGGTAGATTTCCGCGATCCGCTCATGTTGCTGAAACATCAACAACGTCTTTTGCAGCAGGTCGTCGAAATCCATTGAGTTCGTCGCCTTCTTCTTTTTTTCGTATCGGTCCCGAACGTCTTGGATCTTGTCGAGCAACGGCAGGAAATAAGGGAACTTTTCCGCAAGCAACGCCTCCAGCGGCATCTCCGTGTTCACAACGAAGCTGAAGATCTCCGCAAGCACGTCACCTTTTGGAAACCGGATTTCCTTTGGATCAATTCCTGTGCTCGCCACCACCGTATTGATCAAATCCTTTTGGTCTTCACGGTCCATGATGGTGAAACCGCTCGAGTAACCCAGCGCTGTGCCGTGTCTGCGCAATATCCGGTTCCCTACTGAATGGAATGTCCCACCCCAGAGTCCACTAGCATCCACTGGCAATAAATTCGCGACGCGATTCAGCATTTCGCGGGCTGCTTTGTTCGTGAACGTGAGCAGCAGGATATTTCGCGGATCGATGCCGTTCTCCAACAGATACGCCACGCGATACGTGAGGGTGCGCGTTTTGCCCGAGCCCGCGCCGGCGATCACAAGAATCGGTCCGGGCGGAGCCGTCACAGCTGCGAGCTGCTGTTCGTTGAGCTCAGCGGCGTAATCAATGTGGACGGACGCGGATACCGGCGCGCGTTGCAGCGTGTATTGACGGGACATGTGCGATTGCAGATAGCTGATTGGCGACTTGCGAAAACGAACCGCAGCCAAACTTATCCCGCAAACTTGCGGCTGGAAAATCCTCAGTGATCCGCTGAATCAAGCAGCCATCACCATGGCGCGCTTGCGGGCGGTCGCGTCGAGAATCCGTTTTCGCAGGCGCAATGATTTCGGTGTCGCTTCCACATATTCATCGCTGTCGATGTATTCAATTGCCCGTTCGAGACTCATGCGCAGCGGCGTCTCGAGTTGAATTCCTTTTCCCTCACCCTGGCTCCGCATGTTGGTAAGATGTTTTGCTTTGCACGGATTGACGGGCAAATCCTCTGGTCGCGAGTTTTCGCCGACGATCATTCCCGCATAGACGTTCTCCTGCGGACCGATGAAAAGGCGGCCGCGTTCCTGAATATTGTTGAGCGCGTAGGCCGTGCTAACTCCCGATTCCATCGACACCATCACACCACGACCGCGGCCTCCGATTTCACCCTTGAACGGCGCGTAATCACGAAATAGATGACTCATGAATCCTTCACCACGGCTTAGGTTGAGAAGATCGGTCTCAAAGCCAATCAAGCCTCGCGTAGGAATAATCGCCTCCATCGATACCCGCGCCGCGTGATGAGACATGGTGACTACCTCACCTCTGCGATTGGCAACAGACTGCAAAATGTCACCAAGATTGTCGTTCGGCAGATCGACATAAAGATTTTCCAGCGGCTCGAGTATCGTGCCATCCTCTGCCCGATGAAAAATCACCTCGGGACGCGAGACCATGAGTTCGTAACTTTCGCGACGCATTTGCTCGACCAAAATTGCGATTTGCATCTCGCCGCGCGCATTGATCTCAAATGCGCCAGCTGTTTCCGTGTCATTAACCTGGAGCGAGACATTGCCGCGTGTTTCGCGGATAAGGCGCTCCCGAATATTCCTTGCCGTCACAAATTTTCCTTCGCGTCCGGCAAACGGCGAATCGTTTACGAGAATTTGCATGCGAATCGTAGGCGGATCGATATCCACAAACTGAAGCGGCCTGCGTTCTTCGCTGTCTGTGAGGGTTTCGCCGATATACACTTCCTCGAAACCGGTCAGCCCAATGATATCGCCGGCGTTCGCATGCTTAATTTCCACCTGCTCCAATCCCGAATAAGTGAAAAGCGCCGTCACTGTAGACCGCTCCCGGCGGCCATTGCGGTGGATACAGATGATTGAGTCACCGACTGCGACCCGACCGCTGACGATACGCCCAAGCGCAATTCTTCCGAGATAATCGCTGTAATCCAGATTCGAGACGAGCATTTGAAAGAATGGCTCGCTCGAAACCCTTGGCGGCGGCACATGTTGCGCGATCGCTTGAAAGAGCGGCGTCATGTCGCTGTTGTTTTCGTGGACTTCGCGCATGGCAAAACCGTTCTTCGCACTGGCATAAACAATCGGAAAGTCGAGTTGCTCGTCATTTGCCTTCAATTCGACGAAGAGATCGAAGATCTCATCCAGGACTTTGTGCGGGCGTGCGTTTTCCCTGTCGATCTTATTGATGACAACAAGGGGCTTCAGTTTGTTTTCCAGCGCCTTCCGCAGAACAAAACGAGTCTGTGCCTGTGGCCCATCGTGGGCATCGACAACAAGCAGCACGCCATCCACCATCTTCATGATTCTTTCGACTTCGCCGCCAAAATCGGCGTGACCCGGTGTATCGACGATGTTGATCCGATAACCGTTCCACCGAAAGGCTGCATTCTTCGCGCGAATCGTGATTCCTTTTTCACGCTCGAGATCCATGGAGTCCATTATGCGCTCTTCAATTTTTTGATTGGAGCGAAAGGTGCCTGATTGGCGCAAGAGTTGATCGACCAGTGTCGTCTTGCCGTGATCGACGTGCGCAATGATAGCGATGTTACGGATCTTATCCATTGAAGGGAGGCTCCCGAGATGAGAGCCGCGAACATTACGAGAAACGACAATCGAGTCAAACCGAAGCCACGCGGGCGCGAAAATCTACATTTACAGGTTTGATAGATCTGCAGTGACTAAGCCGCGTGATTAGAACTTTTAGCCAGAACGCGTGATAACCTACGGTGCGTCATAAAGCCGGCTCGAGCGCGGCTGTCTGTTGTGCCGGCTCGATCCATTTTCCGTGCTCGCGAATCAAATCTTTGAGTCGATCGACAGCTTCCGCTTCGGGAATGTTGAATTTCACTGCGCTCTTGCCGACGTAAAGGTTCACTTTGCCGGGCGCGCCGCCGACATAGCCGAAATCCGCGTCAGCCATTTCGCCGGGACCGTTCACGATGCATCCCATGATGGCGATCTTTACGCCTTTCAGGTGCGAGGTGGCTGCTTTGATTTTCGCTGTTGTGGTTTGCAGGTTGAATAGCGTCCGTCCGCACGAGGGGCACGCGACATAATCAGTCTTGAAGATGCGCGACCCAGCTGCCTGCAAGATGTTGTAAGACAAGCGAAGCGCTTGTCCCGGCGCGTCTTCGCCCTGCACCAAAATTGCGTCGCCGACACCGTCGCAAAGCAGGGAGCCAATGTTCGTGGAGGCGGTGAGGAGCGTCTGGAGAAAATCTGGGGTAGGGGCGATTGACCCCAATCGCCCAGGGCCGTTGCGGTCAACGGCCCC